>Ga0070684_100001517_pt1 | contig 16792 bp, 44 predicted proteins | sample KBSC723LmetaG_FD_65653 | JGI IMG/M metagenome (GOLD analysis project Ga0070684, IMG submission 65653) | Corn rhizosphere microbial communities from Kellogg Biological Station, Michigan, USA - KBS C7.2-3L metaG | ecosystem: Host-associated > Plants > Roots > Rhizosphere ...
GTCCCGGGGCCGGCGGCGTTGCGTCGCGACCCCGGCCCCCCTACCACCGTCACACTGAGTGAGCTTTGCTTGAGTTGCACGATCGACACAGCACAGACAGGGGTTGGTCCTCACCACCACCACGTGCAACTGCATGTGGGTGGTCAGCAGTCAGGTCCCTCGCCTCATGGGCCGGGCGTCGCCAGCCAGGACAGAGATCACCGAACTGTGATCTCCACGCAGCCACTACCTCAGCCCTGCGTCTGTCCTCTGCTGCCGTGTGTGGCCGTACCTCGCGCTTGGCCCTGAGGGTGGCGCTGTCTCGTGCTCTGGTGCAGTCGGGACAACGCCGCCCTGTTGAGAGCCGCCCGCATGACAGGCACGGCCTCAGTGGCATGACCGCAGGTGCCTACTCCGGTACGACGGTCTCGACCGCGGCGTCAATCGCGTCGGTCTTACCCACGATGCCGTCCACCATGGTCTGCTGCTCGGCGGTGAGCTGGCCCGGGGTAAACGAGTCGATGAGGCGCTGGACGTCCTTCACGAGTTCGTCGACCGAGGTGCCGATGGTGGCCAGGGCGTCGTCTACTGCGGACATGGTGTTCTCCATTCGGGTGAGTTGGGCAAGAACCGGTGCGTTGATGGCGGCCGGGTCGAACTGGTTGACGGTGACCGGACCGGTGACGGTGATCTCGATGGTCACGCGGACTCCTGTCAGTCGGGGGTGATGGTGATGTCCAGCCCGGCGGCCGCGATGACACCAGCGGTGGTGTTGGACAGCGCGACGGTGAAGCCGGTCGCGGTTTTGGACAGCGGGACGAGGCTGGCGAGCAGTTTGCCGACGAGTGCCTGGCCGGCGATCGGTGTGATCGAGACGCCGTAGGTGGAGGTCATCGGCGGGTCGACGGTGACGGCGATGGTGCTGGCGCCGACCGGGACGTCGGTGAGGGCTTGGGCGATGTGCCGTTCGGTGTGCGCGGCGACGAAGTCGACGAGTAGCCCGAGGTTCGTCGCGATGTTGTCGATGCGCTTGGTGAGCAGCCGGATCCGGCGGTCGACGTAGCGGCGGGTATCGGCGTCCATTGGCGCGCCTCCCCGCAAGACGCGGAAAAGGAGCCTGCGCTGGGCAGACTCCTCCTTGAGTACGAACTGTGACACAGATCAACTCGGTTGTGCAACGTCCCGTCCACGGCGCGCCGCGCGTTCGGCTTTCAGCAGGTCCGAGCGCCAGTAGCAGTTGCTGCGACCGGCCTTGCCCGCGACGGTGAGTAGACCGCGGGTGACCCACTTGCGTACGGTCGACGGGTCGACGCCGAACTCGGCGGCGGCGTCCTTTGTGGTCATGACCCGATCGATGATCGGTGTCCAGTCCCGGAGGCTCACGAGGCGAGGTCCGCGGCGAGCAGCCCACACCAGCGGTGGAACTCTTCCTCGGTGAGCAGGTCGCCGCACGACAGGCATTCGACCCGGTCCTGGCCGGGTAGCCGGTGCAGGTCGAGCAGGTCGCACCGCCGGCAGGGCACGTCGAGGTGTTCGGGTCGGATCTCCTGCAGGCCGGTCACGACGCGCAGGGTGCGGTGCAGATTGCGGATCTCGAACGCGAACACGTCGATGGCACCATGCGTGTCGCAGGCGTCGGTGAGCCGGTTGCGTAGCCACAGGACGAGCGAGCCGACGCCAATGCCGGGCAGTTGGTCGCCGATGCGCAACGTGTCGGACCAGTCGCGGACCCACGAGTCGAGCACGGTGGCGACGCTGAGGTGGCCTATCTGGTCGCCCAGGACGTCGTGTACGGCCCCGGCGCGTGCGGGCAAGGTCAGGTCCAGGGGATCGACCCGTAGCGGCAGTGGCGGCGTTCTGGAGCCGCTGACACGCTGTCCCTGCGACTGTCCGGGGACCATGACGATCGGCAGGAGCGTGTGCATGGCCATGATCTCGCGGAGCAGTTGGCTCAATCTCGACCGGCATCCCTCACAGCACTGGGCGCGTTCGTAGATCCGGGGCTCGCCGGCGCGGAGTTGGGGGCACGTGACGCAGCGGTGAGCGGCGCCTTCGCTCACCACTCCTCCTCGATGTACGTCCGCTCGGCCTCGGTGAGGTCTTCGCCGAAGAGGAATGCCGTTTCCACCGTCACGTCGACGTCGCCTTGGCGGTGCACCGGCAGTGGGCTTGGTCCGTGGCCTCGGGGCAGAGCGCAGCCAGCGGCGCCCCAGTAGACGCGGCAGCCCAAGTCCTCCGTCGTCCACTTCGGATCGGTCATACGGTCGCCTCCAGCCGTGCGACAGCCCGTCGTTTGATCCGCCAGCACCGCCAACCGGGCGGGACTTCGCGCTCCCAAAGGTCCCGGAATATGAACCCGGCTTGCCGCGCGTTGGCCAAATCGCGCTCGAGACGTGCGATCTTGTCGTCCTGGTTGGCGACAACGAAGCGCAGGTGTTCCAGCTCCTCAGTCGTGGAGAGCCGGCTACCCATCGACGCTCACCCCGAGCCGGGAGGCGAGCGAACCGATCTCGGGGCAGTCGTCGGCGAGCCAGTCGCCGTTGCATCCGGCGCAGACGAGTTGGCCCTCGGCCGGTCCTTCATGGGCGAGGATCGGCGCGTGCCGCTCCAGGACCGTCCGCCGCCGGTCCAGTTCGGCTGCGATGCGCTCGTGCAGGGTGGTGGGTGGGGTGGTCATGCGGCCCGCCGATCGGTGCGATTCCGCCGCGAAGCGGCAAGGAATCCAGCGAAATCGACGTACGTGCGCGCCTGGTACGGACCGGAAGCTTGGTTACGGCCTATGCATGCTTCTCCGTCAGTCCGTCCGTCCGTCCGTGCATAGCTGCTGGCATTTTCGGTCGCACTGCTTGGTGGCAATGCTGCGGGCAATGCTCGGAGCATCGTCAGTTCCCCTTTCCCCACCGGGCGAGCGCGGCGCGGCGGGCTTTGTCCGACCGGGCCTGGGTCTCCTCGTTCGACTCCTGGAACTCGTCCCATCCGTTGATCGACCATCCGATGCCCTCGTCCTTCCACAGGCCGTGTTCGGTGAGCAGCCGGGCGTGGCCCGACTTGCCGTTGATCCGGCTCAGCGCGCTCTTGGGGATGAAGCCGTCCAGGCCGTGTTTGCCGGAGTAGGCCAGCGAGCAGGCCCAGACGAACGCGGCGGCCAGTCCACGGTCGCCGAGGTCGGCCAGCGTGAGGATCTTCGGGTTGTCCGGCATGGCCGTGTCGAGGCGGACCCAGGGAAGTGCCATCAAGCCCCCGCATTGTCTGCGCGCCAGCGCTGTAGTGCCTCCTCGGTAGTCACGGTCTCGTCGACCAGATACGGCATCAGTCGAGCCACCTGCGCTTGTGCACGCGTAAAGGCATCCGTCACCTTGGCAACGTTGCGAGCGCGAAGGGCCAGGTTGGCGTACCAGTCCGCGCGGGTCGCATACCGCACCATCACACGCTCTCCACCGCCGAGAGCCAGCACGTCATCAAGAGCGGCCACTTCCTCGGTGAAGAGATCGAGTTGGCTGGCCTCGGTCGATGACTTGGTGCGTTTGGCATCCTCGGCGTCGAGTAGGCCATCCACGAACTCATCGACGATGTCGTCGCCTATGCCCTGCGCGAGGATCTCCTGGACAATCTCGTCGCGCACGTCTTCCTTATCGCAGCGACCGCCGGCCTCCCGCAGTACTCGCTCGTAGCACTCTGCGGCAATCTTGCGATATCGAGACTCGCCCTTCTTTCTAGTCACAGGAGGTCCGTTCTCTTCTCTTCGAGGTGATCTGCCAATGCGGCGAGATGTTCGGCCAATCGCCGAATCCCCTTGGCACTGAAGAACTCCCGTGCGTTGGCCAGATCGCGGTGAGGGTTAGCCGTCGGGTCCCAAGTGCGGGATGCGAAAGCGATTGGGTCTGGATCGAGGGCGGACATGAGCCGGACCAGGTCGGCGCCAAAGCCAGCCGAGGCGCGGCGGCGACGGTCCCGCTCAATCTCACGCCTTTGCTCAGCCTCGCTGCGGCGTTCTTCGGCTTCACGTCGCGCTTTCTCCTCGCGGGCATCAAGCGCCGCCACCGCGTCCGCCAAGCTCATCCGCTCTTCGTCGACAAGGGGCAACAGGTCGGGTGCATCAGCCCGGAGCCGCTTCTTCGCGCCTTCGTCCTCGGCCTTACGCCGGTCTCGTGCTCGCGCCTCATCAAGCGCAGCACTGAACGGCATCGGTGCGACACGGGCAAGCACGCGGTCAGCCAGGTCCGAATGGCGAGCGACCGTTACGGCCTCGGTGATCGTCGATCTGCCGACTCGTAGCGCCGATGCAACGTCTTGATCTCTAATGTCGGAGTCCGACATTAAGATCACCTTCGCGCCTACGACCGCCTTCTGCGCCTTCGTCAACTCGCGAACCTGGCCGTTGGACGCCAGTGCGTAGCCGGATGCGTCGTCGCCGTCGTACTGGCTAAAGGCGGGCTCGACGCCGGCCAACCGGCAAGCGGCGAGCCGGTTCCGTCCATCTAGGACGCGGCCATCCGCGTCCAGCACGATCGGGTGCAGCTGACCGCGCCGTTTGATGTCCGCCGCGAGGTCGGCCAACTCGTCGTCGGCCAGCATCGGGAACAGGTCCGCCACAGGGTGGTTCTCTCGGGTCATTTGGACTCCATTCGCTTCTGCTTCTCGGCATGACGGCGTTCGAGACCAACCGCTCGGGCGGCGGCCAGTCGGCGGCGCACCTCGCGCTGGCGCTGCTTGCGAGCAGCTCGGCGGGCGAGTTGGCCAGCCAGCATGACCATCCAGTCAGTCGCTTCCATCAGGCCTCCCCTATTCGCCGCCGGTGCTCGGCTGTGGCTTCGCTCGCATCCGGCAACTCGTGCCGTTCGTTGCTCCTCGGCGTACCGCACTCCACGCAACGGCCCTCGCCCCGGTGATCCTTTGTGGAGTCGTCGAGGTAGACGTGCCGGGGCGGCTTCATGCTGCACCCTGCCCAACCGACCCCTGAACACCGGATCCGTTATGCACAGCCGTTTCCACGGCTTTCGGGCCGTTATCCACAGAGGTCCACAGGGCTTGTGCATGACGGCGACGCCACTGTGACTCACGCCACTGTCGACGACGCCTTTCGGCCGGATCCTCGGGCGGTTCGGCCCATGCGACGAGGTCTGTCCACCTGCGATCGTCCGGCGTTGCGGCGGCCTGGATGACGCTGAGCGCGATCCAGTCATCGATCGGGTCGGCGCTGCCGAGGTCGGCCATCTGGTACCGAAGCCACCGCCAAACGGCAGCCGGCTCGTCGTCACGGACCCGCGTGATCATCTCGCGCGCGATCTCAGCCAACCGGTCGGCCCTATCCACGCCGCACCACCCTCGGCTCGACAACCTCAGCCGAACCCGAGCACGACCGGCACTCGACGACCCCGTACAGCCGGGTCGCCTCATCCAACGGCCGCAGCCACCCGTGCACCGGCTCACCGTCGGTCACGGCGCCGATGTACCGGCCGCACGCGGTGCGGAGCCCGTTGACCTCATGCCACGCGATGCCCTTGCGCAGGGTGGACAACCAGACGAGACGGTCGGGGTCGGTCATTGGGCATCACCGAAGTCCAGCATTGGTGCCGCCCCGAGGGGACGGTTGGACCAGATGACCTCGGTGCGGTTACCCCAACGCCCGCCTTGGCCGGTGCCGGCGGCGAAGCTATGCCGGTCCCAGCCGGGGTACAACTCACGGTCGTACAGGTCGCTGGGATAGCCGGAGATGACGACGGCGGCCCGGGCCGCGTGCAGCGCCTCGGCGAGCTCACGGTGGTCGGGCGCCCCGCGCATCTCGTGCTCGTAGCCGTCCCACGACCGGGTGCGTGTGGTGCCGAGGTAGGGCGGGTCGACGTAGAGCAGCACCTCGGGCTCGGCCCCGTACTTGGCGATGATCTCCAGTGCGGGTCGGGCCTCGAGGGAGACGTGCTGTAACCGCTCGGCCGCTGGTGCGATCCGGTCTACGTATCCGGCGAGGTAGTCGGGCATCGAGGCGTTCGACCCGGCCGGCTTGACGTACTGTCGCCAGCCGGTTCGGCGCAGCTGTCCGGCGCGGCCTTGGGTGAAGCGCACGAACACTTGGCGGGCCAGTTCGAGCTCATCCTCCACCTCGAGGCCCTCGGCTCGGATGTGCTCGATCCGTGAATGGGGCGTTAGTGCCGCGGCCCGGGCGAGCTCATTCGGGCGGTCGCGCAGGACGCGCCAGAATGTCATCAGCCGTTCGTCGAGATCGTTGACCGTCTCGTGGGCGCTCGGTCGTTTGGCGAGTAGGACGGCGAGCGAACCGCAGTACGGCTCCACGTAGTGATCGTGGGCCGGCAGCAGTGCGGCGATGTTCGGGGCGAGTGTCATCTTGCCGCCGAAGTACGGAACTGGTGGCCGCATCACTTCCCACCTCCGTCCAGCACCCGTCGCATCTCCGCAATGGCCTCACCGACGACAAGCCCGTCAGCGCCGTGGGTTACGAGCTGTACGACCCGGAGCATCGCGTCGCGCTGGGCGTCGCGTTCAGCGACGAGTTCCTCGATGCAGACTCGCCAGACGTCGCCCTGGCCGTTCCAGTGGGTCTCGTGGCCGCGCGGCTTGACGCACTTGCCGCCCTGCCACGTCGGCGCCGGGTTGTCGAACGGGCAGGGCTCGTCGTGTTCGCCGACGCGCCGCATCGACCGAGCGAGTTCGGCCTTGGCCTCGGCCATCTCCTGCCGCAGGGTGGCCAACTCCTCGTACAGGTCGCGGTAGGACTTGTCGGGCACCTGGTATACGGTGCGGACCTTGCCGCGGTGCACCACAAGATGCTCGAGGTCGTTAGGCTCACTCATCGCCGACCTCCCCGTGCGTGATCTCGGCCCGTTCCAGCCGTCGGTACAGCATCGTGCGGACCCGCTTCCCGTCCGGCCCGTAGACGATGACGACGGCTCGGCCGCCGCGCTTGTGGCTGATCGCGATCCGCGCGCCGGACACGTGGTCGTTGTGGACCGTGCCGGCGATGACGTGGGCGATGGTGGCGTCAGGCATGTGCCACCGCCGGGTATTCGTCCCAGGTGCGTTCGTCGAGCGTCCGGCCGTTGGCCTTGGGTGTGCGCCCGCCCCACTGCTTGAAGAAGAACGGCACCTCGGCAGCGGTGCACTGGTCCCGCAGCGACCGGGCCCAGTCCGGGTTCATCGGCCGCGATGCCAAGCCGGACTCACCGCCGACCACGACCCAGCCGATCGAGATGCCCCAGGGTCGGCCGGGCTCGCCGTGGTCGACGAGCCACGAGGCGAGGTCGACCGGCCCGAGCAGCGGTTCGCAGGACAGCCACCGCACTGCTGCCGGCGTGTCCAGCAGCGCCGGGATACGGATGTCCGCCCACTGCTGGTTCTCGACCGAAACGCCGAGCCAGACGTTTTTGAGTGGCCACCAACTCGGCGAGATGCGTGACCCGTCGACTGCGCGGTCGGGGTCCCACGACGGGCTTACGCCGCCCGCGTCCAGGACCCGGCGCGCGAAACCGGGATCGGACAGGAGCGACCGCATCCGCCCGTGCCGCTTGGTTAGCACCTGGAATGTGTGTTGGTGTGCCAGCCACATGACGTTGAAGACGCCCGCGATGAACGAGTCCGGCACGTCGTCGTGGAACAGGTCGGACATCGAGTTGACGAACACCCGGCGCGGCTTGCGCCACTTCAACGGCAGGTACAGCTTCTCCTCGCTGCGCTGCACGACGGCGAAGGATCCCTTGCCGTGGAACCGTTCGGTGATCCGCTCGGCGTAGCAGTGGTCACAGCCGGGCGACACCTTCGTGCAGCCGACTACGGCATTCCAGCTGGCATCCGTCCATTCGATGCTGCTGCCGTCGCTCATCACCCCACCTCCCCGTATGTGATCTCGACGCGCGGCATCTGCTCGTACATGACGACCTTGGTCCGGTTCCCGGCCGCGTCGTAGACGATGACCACGCCGCCGTGTTGGCGGTGCGGCTTCTCGGTCACGCTGATGCGCGCGCCGGTCAGCTGGTCGTTGTGGACGGTGCCGGCGATGACGTGGGCGATGGTGGCGTCAGCCATCGGGGTATCGCCATTCGATCCGGGTTACCTCGACGTCGGGCTCGCAACGCATCTGCTCACAGAACCAGGCGACCCAGGCTGCTGCCGTCGGCTGGCCATCCGAGTAGTAGTGCGCATCAAACAGCGCCGGATCTACGGCCTCGCGGATGACCTCATCGTGAGTGATGTCCCATAGCCGCTCGCGGCGTACCGACACGACCTCGACCTCGGCGATGCGCACCAGCGGCTCAAGCGTCCCGTCGGCCTGCCGGTGGAAGCGGCCCATGACCTTCCGGCACAGCGTCAGCCGGTCGCCGGGCTTGAGGAAGCGCCAGCCGAGCCGGCGGGTAACCGTCTTGCGGCGCTCTCGTACGGCGTCCTCGGTGAGTGCGACCGACATGAGCCTAGGCATCGGTCACCTTGAATCGCTTGCACGTGCACTGCCCGTCCGGCCCGCCGTGGGTGCAGCCGGTGCGGACCGTGGTGCCCTTGCTGGTGCCGAGCTGATGGACCAGGATGCTGTGTTGGCACCCGCACAGGGCGATCACGTGGCGCAGGTGGCCGCAGCCCGGGCAGGCGCCGAGGGCGGTGAGTTCGGTGGTGGTCACAGCACACCGTCCCGTCCCCATGCCGCAATCTGCTCGGACGTCGGTGCATGCCAGAAGACGGTCCCGTGCGGGCAGATGAACGGATCCTGTTCATAGATGGTCTCGACGAGTGGCGCGGCGGTAGTCACCGTGACGTCGCACCCGAGTTGGGCGAACTGCGCCTTGAGCCAGGGCCCACATTGCTCGTGGTCCTCTGGCACCTTGTCCATGACATAGCCGTCAAACTCGCTCATGACATCAACTCCCACGCCCGCCGCCGCGCCTTACGCTGCGTCGGGTCGAGCCCACCCCATAAACCGAATTCCTGGCCGGTGTCCATGGCCCACTGCCCGCACGCTTCCTCGACCGGGCAGCGGTGGCAGACGGCGCGGGCCTTGTCGTCGTAGTGGTCGCCGACGGGGAAGAACAGCTCCGGGTCGACGTCGCGGCACGGTGGCCGGACGCCTTCGGGTACGAACCCGGGCACCCAGGCGGGCAGGGTCAGCACACCTACGCGAGCGGTCATGCCGGCACGTCGCCCGGGTAGACGTAGTCCCAGACCGACACCTCGACGCCGAGCCGTTGCGCGGCCAGCCGGTCGGCCATCGACGGCCCGGACTTCTGCACTAGCTTCGGCCGTGGCCAGTTCTCGTCGATCTCGGTGTAGGTGCAGTCCCAGCACATGTGCACCTGTCGCACCCAGCCCGACGTGTCGTCCTGGCCGACCTCGAGCATCATGAGCTTTCCGTCATACGGGCAACGCCGGTCCGAGTCGATGATCTGGCTACTTAGTAGCACGGCCCACTCCGTTCAGTTCGGCCATGCGAGCCGCGCCCGCCTTGGCCAAGTGGTCATAGGTCGTCGGCGAGATCTCCCGCGAGCGCTTGCCCACGAGTAGCTTTCGGCCGATCTCCTTCAGTGCGGCTTCGTCCTTGGCGTCGGCGATCTCGGCTTCCCACCCGGTGCGTAGGACGTCCTGCTCGATCGGGTCCCAGCGAACGTCCGGGACGTCCGGTGCGCTGGCGCCGTCGTCGTCGCCGTCGGGCGCGATGCCGGTCATGGCGCTGAGGGCGTACCGGCGCGCGTATGTGATGGCCGAGCCGACTTCCTGTGGCCGGCCGGTCGGCAGCGGATAGGACCCGCCGTCGGACTCGCCGCTCGCGTGCCGCAGGGCGTACTCCAGGACGAACTTGCCCGCCGCGTCCAGGGTTGGCTTGGCCGAGAAGGACAGCCCGTGCTTGCCGAGCAGCGGCAGGACGGCCAGCGATACGTCGGCGAGGTCGGCGTACTTGTACTTGTAGGTCCCGGCATCGGCCGTGTTCCCCTTGCCGAGCCTGGGAAGCTCGGCCTGGAACGCGGCCAGTGCGCTGGCGAGGGTCTCGGGCTTATCAGGCATCGGGCCATCTCTCCCACTCGGGCGAGCGGGTGAGGGTGGGGTTGCTCATCACGCGGACCACCCACCCGCGTCGAGGTAGTCCAGAAGCACGCCGAGGTCTTCAGCGGCCAGGACGGCCGCGATCGTCATGAGCGTCGGGGACTGCCGAGGCGGCGGGTCGTCTGCGCCACGATCCCAGGCGGCACGGAACTCGGCGTAGTGCCGCCGCATCCGGTGCAGGTCGACGATCCGGGTGGGCTCGCTCACCGCCCATCACCCGCCTCATACACCTCGGTGTACGGCCGCGTCACGTCCGGGTCGACGTCGTCGGTCGTATCGTCGAGGACGATGCGCCGGGCCGCCAGGGCGCGGGCGATGCCCTGCTGGACGTCCTCGTCGACCACGTCGGCGCTGCTGCGTCCGCAGTCCGGGCAGTGGGCGACGTTGCCGCGCCACTCGACCTTCGTGTGGCCCTCGGTCCCGCAGGACCACCAGGTGGTGTCCATGCCCGGCAGTCGGTCGCGCATCCGGCGCTGGTCCGCGTGCAGCCGTTCGTTGCGGTCGGTCAGGTTGATGACCATGGCTTCGAGTTCGGTGATCGCGTCGCCGCGTTCGTCGGCAACGCCCCACGCCTTCTCGGTCTCTTCGGTGGCCTTGGCTACCCGGTCCAAGGACCACCACGCCATCAGCGCAGAGAACCCCAGGCAAGCGACCGCGACGATAACGGCGATCTCGTAGGGGTTCATCTCGTCCCCCCAGCGATCGCGGTCAGCTCGACGCCCTCGGGGATCTCCCACGAGTCGTCGTCGAGTGGTGTGCCCCACGGCGAGCGGGGGCGCAGGCTGTGGCCGACGAGCGCGTAGAACCTCTCGGCCGTCGAGGTGTCCAGTTCCGCGGTCTGCAGTTGCCGGTACGCGGCCACGCCGCGCCCCGGCCGGCTCAGTTCCACCTGATCCCCGCCCCGGTCGTCGAGTCCGGCCAGCAGTTCACCGGCCTGGGTCTCGGCGGCCAGCGCGGCCCGGTGTCGGGCTTCTGCGACCCGCTGCATGGTGGACGGCCCGTCTATGGCGCGGTGGCGTGGGACGTACACCGGCCGGGTCCGCAGTTCGCGCGACATGGCCAGCCACACGCCGGGGAAGCATGCGACTCCGATCGACGCGAAGATGATCGGGATGAGATCAAGCATCGTTGGCCTCCAACAGTTCCAGCAGCGGCCCGGCCGTGATGACCGGCCACAGCCCGGACGGCTCGTTCCACGCCGGCATGTCCAGCGCCGCGAACACGGTCAGCGCCTGGTCGTCGAGTGCTTTGATCCCGGCCGTGATGACGTCGAGCGCGTTGCGGGCGGCGTTCTGCTGGTCCCATTCGGTGTGCTCGCCGGGTGGCAGCAGCCGACGTCGGGCGCGGGCGATGATCTGGTCGTCCACTGTGGTGGTCATGACTCCTCCAGTAGATGCCAGACGAGCGATCCGCCCGGTGCTACGGCTGTGCCCCAGTAGCGCAGGTGGCTCGGGAACGGGTGCCCGGTACCGACGACCATGAATCGGCGCCGGTAACCGACGGAGCCGTCGTCGTACGCCCGGGCCCAGAACTCGACCACGGCGACTTCACGGCAGCCGACGGCGAGCGGGTTCCCCAGCAACTTGACCTCGTGCCACTGGTCGTCCACTGGCACCTCGTAGCGGAAGATGCGCGCGCTCATGGCTGTTCCTTCTCGGCTGCGTCCGCGGCGGCCATGAGGGCGCGGGCCATGTCGCGGGCGTTGCCGCTGTCGATGCGCACTCCGGTGCCACGTCCGGCAATGCTGGCCAAAACAAGCACGAGATCGGTTTTAGTCGACTCGACGCCGAGCCCCCATGGCCGCTCGTTGTAGTTGTCTCCGCCATCGAGCCGCCACGGCAACTCGACCGGCTCGGCGAACGGGTCCGGCACGAGCGGCACGATGTCGGTGCCGAAGTCGGAGCACAGGCCGGCGAAGGTCTCCTCGCTGAACATCTCGTCCTTGGTCTGGTAGACCCAGCACTTCTCCGGCTCCGACGAGACGCGCATGCACAGCACGCCACCAACGCGGTAGGCGCCGACCGGCGGCTCATCCGGCAGCGGCGGCTTGATACGGTCGAGCGGTTGGCCAGCCGGCGCCAAGAGCGTGAACCCGCCGGGCAGGTGGTACTCGGGCCGGCCGCCAGCGCAACCACTCCAGACCTCTTCGGCCTGAATCTCGCCGTCGAGGATCCCATCGGGAAGCTTGAAGATGTGCCTCATGACGTCTTCACTCCGATCACCCAGGCGTAGACCTCAAGCAGGTCGTCGCGGACGGCGCGCACCAGTTCGTCGCGGGTCATGGTGGCCCCGAAGTGCGGGTGGCGGGTGCGGTCGATGATGGCGTCCAGTGAGCTTTGAGCGCCCAGCAGCCGGTTCTCCGCGACGTCCAGCCGGTGTTGCAGCGCCCGGTCGGTGAGGTCCACTGTGGTCTCGGTCATCTCCGGATCCACCGTCCGTACACGCCAACGGCCGTCACCAAGCAGCCAGCCGAGCCGGCGAACAGTGCGAGCGCGTCCCACGTCACTGGACATCGCCGCCTCCCGAGCGAGACAGCCGCCGGATCGCCATGGTTGCGACCGCAGCAACCTCACGGATGTCACGCGGCCCCCGTTCGGCTAGGAACTTGCCGAGGTTCAGAACCGCCTGTGCGTCGCCACTTTCGTTGGCCATTTGCGCGTAGACGTACATGAGCCGGTCGATCTCAACATCGACCTCGGCCATGTGTTGGTCGACTACGGCCAGGGTTCCTGGGTCCATCTCGGCGCTCATCGTTCACTTCCGATCGGCTTCGATCCGGCCAGGCGGCCTTCGTCGCGCAGCACCAGCTCGTGCACGCCGCACACGGCGCTGTGTACCGGTCCGTCGTCGGTGCGGATGGTGACGGCGTGGGTGGCCACGTACGGGCACAGTCCGTCGTCGCCGGTTTGGGCCATGCAGCCGTTGGCGGGCGTCCGGTATCCGGTGTGGACGGTGATCACGGGGTCACGTCCGCACGAGCTTGGCGGCCCGGGCACTTGGTCTGGTCGCAGCCTTCGACGCAGCACATCTCAGTGCCGTCGCCGCTGTACTCCTCGACGTCGTGGCGCATCCACAGATGGCCGCATGGGCAGTAGCCCCACGGGTTGGTCGGGTCTACTACTGTGGTCGCCGCGTTCATCCCGCCACCGCCAGCACTCCCGCCGACGGCAGGTCCGGCGCGTCCAACGCGGCCCGGGCCTCGTCGTACATCAGCCCGGCGGCGACCATCTCAGCCAGCGCGGCGCCGTAGGGCAGCGAGCCGTGGTGGTGGGCCTTCCACGCGGCGTCCAGTTCGGACGGTCGCGGGGTGGGGTGGTCGAAGGGGTCGGTCATGACTCGGCCACCTCGTACGTGGCCTCGAAGATGTCGGGCTTACGCGGGTAGAACTCGCCCTTGACGCCACGGATGATCCAGTCGCCGGGCTGAGCCAGCATCTCGCCTTCGAGCGTTCGGATCGCCAGCGTCGTCGTTCCGCCCATGCCGCTCGGGTGGTGGAAGTCGCACCCGGCGGCCATCAGCCAGCCAACGACCTCGCCAACCTCGGGAAACTGATCTGGCATCCACCGAGCGGCCTCAATGACGACCGGCCGCTTGCGGTACTTCGCTACCGCCATCTGCCTTACCATGTATGTGGACCAACCTTCCTGGTCTTCTTGCGGCCCCACCGTTCCGTCGGTGCGGGCCGCTCTTGTTGTCTGGCCGTTCAGTTCTGGGGCACGGCCGCCGAGCCGTTTGGTAGCCGGCCCGGGGCCGCTGACAGCGCGCCTGGGATGGCTTCTGCGCTGTCATTCACCGCGGCCGTGCAACGGGCCGCGATGCCCGTCTGGGGGGTCATGTCGACCGCACCGCGCCGAGGATCGCGTTGAAGGCGTCGTCGTCATCGACGAGGGCGACGATCCAGGCGGCCAGGCGCAGGGCCTCGGCGAGGGCCATGGGCCGCACCGGCGGTAGCACCATCACGACGTTGTTGCCCTGCATGCCGACCAGAATGGTCGTTCGTTGTGTCGATCTCGCTGCCCATCCCGCCCTCCTCCTTCGTCGTCATGTCTTTGTCGAGCCCGGCCGCCCACCCCTCAGAAGACGGCCGGGCCCGCTAGCTCCACGGCACCGAGTTGAGGACCCGTCATGTTCGACGGAGAGTTCGGTGCCGTGGAGGTCATGAGTCGGTCCACCAGTTAGCGACCGGATTGAGCATCGCCACCCGCACGGGCCGGCCCAGCTGGCGCGCTATCCGCGCTTCCGGATATGACCAGTAACGCGTGATGTCGACGCTCATGTGACAGCTCTGCCGGTGAGTGCGAAGCAGTGGCGGTCGCCACTTCGTGAGCCACCGCAGCCACCACGCGGTTTCGTGGTCCTGTTTGAATTGCTGCCACGGTGAAGCGGGCACGTCGATGGTGAAGGTCTTGGTTTCCTCAACGTGGCCGCTCGGTAGCCGCTCCGCGAGTACTTGGGCGGTGAGTTGGTGAGTGAGTCGGCCCCAGACCTCGTCCCGGTAGATGTCTGCTCGTACCGTCTCGGCGAACTCGGGCGAGACGGCGTTCGTAGCGGCCAGCTTGATCCACTCAAGGGTGACGTCATCGACCGAGAGCGCTGACAACGGTGGTAGGTGCGGGCTCATCGCGTCACCCACGCCAGGACGGCGGGCAACGTTAGGAAGGCGAGCAGGAGAAGGCCGCAGCCCTTGTTCTTCGAGCCGGTACGGCGCTTGATCTTCGGGCTTCTCGCCGGTGAGCGCCTGGGCCGCCGCGTCCCGCCGGCGTACTTGCGGGCGCTCATGCCACACGCTCCGGTGCGGGCATAAAAGAGAGCGCCGGCACATCGAGCACCTTGGCGAACCGCTCAAGGTCATCGATCGTGATGGCGCTCTTGCCCCGGATCCGGCGGCCGACCCATGTGTCGTCAACATCAAGGATTCGTGCCAGCGCCGAGGCTGAGATTTGCTGGCGTCCCATCTCGGCGCGAATCTGTGCCGCCACATAGTCGCCCAGGCTTCGGGTCATAGGGGCAACCTTCGGCCCTCAGAGCCGAGTTGTCAAGTGGCGCGGCCGACATGTTGGGATCAAGGGTTGACGTCCGGCGGAATCCGCCGGATTATGGCGCCATGACGATAGAGATGACGGCGCCCGGGGCGGAAGCGGAGGCTCCTCCCGTCGGACTCACGGCGTATGTAGCCGGCGAGATCCGTGCGTACCTTGGCCGCCACTCCATCAGCAAGTCTGAACTGGCACGGCGCCTCGGCGTCGACGACACGTGGGTCGGGAAGCGTCTCAATGGCCGAACTGAGATCACGCTGACCGACCTCGAGAAGGTGGCTGCCGCCCTGCGCACGCAGCCCACGGTGTTCTTGCCACGCGATTGGGGGCTAATCGCCAGTAGCCCAGAACGTCAGCCCATCGACCCCTTGGCGCCCCGCATCGTTGCGGTTGGTGGCGAAAAGCGCCGGACCGGCCCGGTTCGGGCGCAACGGGTCAGGCGGACGGGATTCACCTCGTTACGCCCACTAACACCGGCTCTGGTGTGACATGGGCGGTAGAGGACTTCTGGCTCCCAGCGAACTTGCAGGTTGCATACAGCCACGCAGCGACGATGGTGTAACCATGAGCGACATCGTTGCCGCTCACCTCGTCTGGATGAAAGGTGAGCGCTACTCGCAAAGAACCAGAGACGACCGGGCCAAGGTGTTACACCTTGCCAACAAGCGGTTCCCCCGCGGCCTCGACGACGTGTACCAACACGAGATCGAGGCCTTCCTGGACACGCCAAACTGGACCCGTTGGACCGTCCACACCTACTACTCGCACCTCGCCGGGTTCTACCGGTGGGCGATGAAGGTCGGATGGGATGAAGGCGGTTACCGGAACACCCTCACGCTTGACCCGACGGCGGACATCAAGCCGCCGCCGTGCGGAGTCAGCCGACCCAAACCCATCACCGGTGACGACATCCGGCGGGCTCTGATGTTCTCTGACGATCCCTGGCTGGCGTGCGTCTGGCTCGCGGCCGGCGCCGGTCTGCGGGCGGCCGAACTGGCCGAGATTCGACGAGAGGACGTTACCGAAGAGTTCGTCCATGTCCGCAATGGAAAGGGAGGGAAGGAGCGGTATGTCGACACATGCACAAGTCTGTGGACGTGGACCCAGGCTCAACCGTCCGGGTTACTCGTGCGCCGGCCGTACGGGCGGGCGGTCACGGCCAAGTGGCTCTCGTCGGCGCAACGGGCGCATTGGACATCGATCGGTTTGCCCCATGTCCACCTACACCGGCTCAGGCATACGTTCTGTACGACGATGTGGCGGGCCGCGGGCCGGGACCCGCTCGTGATCCGCGACCTCATGGGTCATGCGTCGGTGACCACGACCCAGGGCTATGCCGAGCCCGACCGCAGCCAGTACCGCAACGCTGTGTCCGCCCTTGACGCTGTATTAGGCGAAGGACCTGCCGGCCGATAACCGGCAGGTCCTTCGGACGACAGTGTGAAGGCCGCCCCGCCGCAGAGCCAGCACTCTTCGGCGGGGCGGAAATATATGAGCAGGCCTCGCATCCCATCAGTCGGGCTCGACTCCCGCACGTCGTAGGATGCGCCGGACCTGCTCCCGGCCATAGCCACTACGCGCTGCCAGGTCCCCCACCCGCACCCCGCGCCCGTGCTCGGCGACGATCTCCCTGGCCAGCCGGCTCCGCGCCGCAGGAACCGCCGCGATCGCGGCCTTCACCGAGGCCTTCGCCCGGTCGACAGCATCCAGCGCGGCCCGATAGGCCTCCTTCGCTGCCTCCA
>Ga0070684_100001528_pt1 | contig 16724 bp, 13 predicted proteins | sample KBSC723LmetaG_FD_65653 | JGI IMG/M metagenome (GOLD analysis project Ga0070684, IMG submission 65653) | Corn rhizosphere microbial communities from Kellogg Biological Station, Michigan, USA - KBS C7.2-3L metaG | ecosystem: Host-associated > Plants > Roots > Rhizosphere ...
ACGATTATATAAATAGCGGCTTTATGATTGTGACGCTCGCCAGTGTGGTGTTGGCGACGGGCGTGGGCATCGCACTGCCCTTTTTGTCGCCAGAATTTTCTGCGCTTGGCAGCCCCTGGGTGTTTTTGGCTTTTGTGTTTTTTACTGTGGCGAGTGCGCTTAATATTTTAACCAATGCGGTGTTTCTGGCTTATAAACGAGCGCGCTATATCTTTGTGATTAACACTATTTTTAGTGTAGTAAAGGTTATATTGCCTCTGCTTTTTATACGTGGCGGCGCCCTGACGATTTTTGTGGTTGCCGGGCTGGCGCAAGTTGTGGGGCTCGTGTTGAGTGTGGTGGTAATGAAGCACACGTTTGCTTATCAATTTTCGCCCAAGATTCATATTGATGTGCTGCGCGATGTGCGCAAATTCTCGTTTTCGGTGTATGCATCGAGTGTTCTTAACTTGCTCCCGCCAACGCTACTACCACTCATTATTGTGTTTCATTTAGGTACTACAGACGCAGCTTATTACTACATGGCGTTCACTATTGCCGGCGTGCTCTACACTATTGCGTACGCGTCCATGCAGTCGGTATTTGCCGAGGGCTCGCACGATGACACGCACCTTGGCGCGCACATCACAAAAGCGGCAAAAGTAATTGCCATGGTGCTTTTGCCAGCGGCGATTGTTGTTGCATTTGTAAGTACATTTGCGCTCGGCGTATTTGGCGATGAGTACGCCGCACAAGCCGCCCCGCTCCTGCAATTATTTGCGATGAGCGCACTCCCAGTGGCAATATATTCGGCACTCGGCGCAATCTTTAAAATTACCAAAAATTTACGCGGCGTGATTGCAATGAATGTTGCTTACGCCGTGATTATTCTGGGCGTGAGCTATCTCGTGGTGCCGTATTGGGGATTGATTGCCGTTGGCTGGGCGTGGTTTGCTGGCAACCTGGCAGCTTGCAGTGTGGGTGCGATTTTTTTGATTAAAAATAAGGTGAGGAGTGTTCGACATGGCAAGGCTACCTAATCCCGGCGGGGACAATGACGTATGGGCGCATTTGCTCAATGAGTTTTTGTTGGTTGCGCATAACCCAGATGGTACACCGCGTGCAGAAGCGGCGAGTGCGCTGGCTGCGGCAACAGTGGGATTAACAGATCTGCGCACCCTCAACCCTGCGAGCCAACCAACAAAAAATCTTTTGCTATCAAACGACGGTAAGAATCTGGTATGGAAGCAAACCATAGAGATTAACGTTCGCGACTATGGCGCTCTGGGCAACGGTGTGCACGACGATACCGCGGCAATTCAGGCCGCAATTAACGACACGAGCGACGGCGGCGCAGTGGTTTTCCCGCGGGGTGTGTTTATGGTGCGCGGTATAAAAATTAACAACAAAGGTACGTCACTTATTGGTAACGGTCGCTTTGCAACGCGTATTGTACGGCTTAGTGGCACCGCCCCGCTTATTGATGTGAGCGGCCATGCTAGCGGCATCGGCCATGCTCGCTACGACAGCATTACAAGCCTCACGATCGATGGTAATAGCCTGCCCGGCCCACTTTTGCGTTCTTACTATGCCGATTCATGTATTTACCGCGAGGTTGCCTTTACTCGTTGCGAGGACGTGACGGTTGATTTTGTAGAGGTGTGGGATACGCGATTCGAAAACTGCACTTGGGAGAACTGCGGCTCGCTCAGTGCACCAGCCGTACTACTACGAAACAGCACCTCCCCGGGTACTTTTGGTTTTAGTAATGATAACACCAACCAAATTTACTTTTCGGGCTGCCGCTGGGAGGCGTTTCGTAATGGTGCGGTTCGGATTGATGGTGGCGCCAATGGTTCTACTCAGCTTTTAAACGGCGTCTTTTTTGTATCGTGCAAGATGGAGACGCATATTGCTGCCGGTCCGATTTTTCAGCTGTTAGCGCATACAACTGTGATATTTGTGAATCAGCTGTACATAGCCGTTACTGGCAAAGATCCGAGCCATTCGGCGCCGATTGACGTTATAGAAGACCACGCGTCACATTTATTTATGACAAATGTGTACGTGCAGTGGGGGGTCGCCAAGGGGCTGGCTAACTCTGTTGTTCATGTGGTAGAAAAGGCGCCGCATATGTACCACGAGCTCGGCACATTTTACCCGTCCGAGGACCCTGCCAAAGCTACCATTTGGGTGGAGCCCGGCGCCACAGACGTAACGGTGTCGTCGCTTTGGACGAACCGTGGCAGATCGAGCGTCGGCAACCTAAGCAAACTTTTAGATAGTAACCCGCTGGCCGGATTAAACATTCCGCTTCTGCACCCTGGTTCATTCCGAATAACCGACAGCGCAGATGGCAGAGATTTGGTAAAAATCGACAACAACCCCGATCGGCCTGCGCTGCATGCGCTTAACAGTGTTGATGCCGTGGGGTTTTCGGATAATTACATTACCGAACAGTGGCGAATCGTGGGCAAAAATGGTGCGGCGCGATTTGCTGGCGGCAAGTTTCAGATTGAAGGCACCAAAGGATATGTGGGCCTTAATGCTGATCCCTATCCGGGGATTGCTATGCTCATCAAGCCGGCGTCGGCGGACGATCTGGCACTTGCCGTTGTCCGGCCATCAGGCGCAACAGCCCGGCGCCTAATGGAATTTCAAGACGAAGCGCACAACCCGCAAGGTCTCGCCATAGATTCAAACGGCCGCCCGGTAGCCACGGGCCAACCGCCAAAAGTGACCGCAGGCGCTCAAGCCAGCTACGCCAAGCCCGACCCGCAGGTGCGCGACATGGCCGGTAGCATCACCGCCGAAGTACGCCCCAGCCCCACGGCACGCGGCGAGATTGCAATCGTGCTGTTCTCCCGGCCCTACGCCACAACCCCGCTGTATATTAACCTGTCCGATCATTCAAGTACGGTAGGCGATTTGTATGTGTCGGCGCGCAACCAAAACGGCTTTACGGTATCCACTCGCGCCGCACTGCCCGGACGCACGATTCTACACTTTGATTACTCAATCATAGCTTAAATTAAAAAGGAGAATATATGGCACGACTTCCTAAACCTGGCGGCGATAACGAGGTATGGGCGCAGGTACTCAACGACTTTTTGCTAGTGGCGCACAACCCAGATGGCACACCACGGGCCAAAGCCGCCAGCCTGATAGGTGGGACAATAGGCCTCGCCGACTTAAAAACAATCAACCCGGCCGGGCAGGCTATTGGCAACTTTATACTGTCGAACGATGGCATAAACCTTAAGTGGAAGGCCAACACCGTTCTTGATGCAACCAACTACGGCGCAAAAGGCGACGGCATTACCGATGACACTGCCGCCATCCAATCGGCCATTGACGCAGCGGTAAACGGCGGCACCGTATTTTTACCCCGCGGTGTGTACATGGTGACAGGGCTGATTATCCGCAATAAAGGCACCAACATTTTAGGCGATGGTCGTTGGGCCACGCGCATTGTGCGCCTCAGCGGCACTGCCCCCTTAATTACCATGAGCGGTTCTGGTACTAAAGTCGGACATCTGCGCTACGCTGCCATTAACAACATCATGCTCAGCGGCAACTTTATGCTAGGCACCTTGGTGCAATCATACTACGCTGATACCTGCTTGTTTGGGCAGATTAATTTTATACACTGTGTGGGCCGGGCCATTGATTTTGTGGAAGTGTGGGATACGCGCTTTAACGAATGTGCGTGGGAAGATTGCGGATCGGTCGTTGAACCCTGCGTTCTGCTGCGCAATAGCACGGCGCCCGGCACGTTCGGCTTTAGCGACGACAACACCAACCAAATTTACTTTACTTGTTGCCGCTGGGAGGGCTTCCGAAACGGCGCCTTGCGCATAGACGGCACCTTTGGGGGATCAACCGAACAACTCAATGGTATTTTTATGCTGTCTTGCAAAATGGAAACACCATTTGCAGCCGGGCCATTCATTCAGACCACGGATAACACAACGGTAATATTTGTAAATCAGCTGTATGTGGCCGTAACTGGGTTTGACGTGGGTTATTCAACGCCCATTGATGTCATCCAAGACAATTCGTCGCATATATTTATGTCGAATGTTTTTGTGCACTGGGGCGATATACCAAACCTCGCGAGCTCCGTAGCGCATGTTGTCAGCAACTCGCCGCATATGTATCAAGGTATTACTACTTTTTACACCAACGGTGAGCCATTACATGCAACAATGTGGGTCGAGCCCGCAGCTACTGACGTCACCGTTACTCGGCTGTGGTCCAACACCAATAGTAATACCAATGGGCTCGGTGATTTTAGCCAGGTCGTCGGCAGTAGCCCGATGACCGGCTTAAATATTCCGCTCGTGTATCCTGGGGCATTCCAGGTCACCGATCAAGCCACGGGTCATGCCCTTATAAAAGTCGACGACAACCCCACTCGGCCGGCCCTCCAAGCGCTCAACGCCGTGGATGTGGTGGGCTATTCCGACGCAGCAACAACCGAAAAGTGGCGGATTATTGGCGCTACGGGCGCCGTGCGTTTTGCAGCAGGTAAGTTTCAAATCGAGCCCACAAAAGGCTACATTGGCATTAATGCCACGCCGTTTACCGGCATCGCCATGCTTATAAAAGCGGCTGTGGATGGCGACCGCGGCCTGGCTATTGTGCGGCCAACTAGTTCGGCCACCAATCGCTTGCTGGAATTCCAGGATGAAACTTTCAGCATCCAAGGCATGTCGATAGATTCCAATGGCCGCCCGGTGGCTGTGGGTACACCGCCGCGCGTAACCGCTGGTGCTCAGGTGAGCTATGCAAATCCCGGTGTGCAGGTGCGTGACATTGCTGGTAATATATCTGCCGCAGTGCGACCGTCGCCAACCGCACCGGGTACTATTGCAACGCTCACCTTTTCGCGGCCGTACGCTGCCCCGCCACTCACTGTTATGATTACCGATCAGTCGGCTATCAACGCCAATCTTTATGTGTCGGCCCGCTCGGCTGCCAGTTTTACTGTATCAACGAGGAACGCGCTGGCAGGCGGCTCTATTTTAAACTTTGATTACGTGGTAATTGCTTAGCCGCCGCTTCTTTTTTGGCTGCGGCGTAACTATCGGCCAGCAAATTAACCGTTTCGGTTGCTTGCTGGATGTACGGCGGCAACTGGATGTGAAGTCGCGCGCGGTATTGTGGCTGCTGACGAATCAATTTAAGAAGCAGCTTAGTGAGCGCTGGTGCGGTTACTTCCTCCATTTTGATAACCCAGTGTTCGAGTTTGAGGTCGTGCATGATCCCGCTTGTTTTATGCTCGTATTCGATGGCCAGCACCGGCACAAACGACGTAAGCGAGAAAATAACAGAGTGAAACCGTGTGCCAAGTAATATATCTAAATTATCGTAAATGGCTTTTATGCGGTGATGATCGGGCGCATCTTCGATGACCGTTGTGGCTGCGATGTGCCGCATCAGGCCGTGCACACGGCGGCTCACAACGCGGTCATCGTCGCCTTTGTTGGCAGTAACCTGGGGGATAAAAATAACGTGTGCCGCTGATGTTTCGATAATAGCGTCGAGCGCCTTAGCCACAGCTAGCTCATAACTAGCCTGGGCCTCGCCTTTAAGCCACGAGCGCACCGTCACACCAACAAGCAGTTTGCGGGCCGGAATATGGTAAAGTTTGCGGATGTTCAACTTACTTTTGCTCCTCAGTAAAAATCCGGCATCCACTGAGCGGGCAATGTTGCGGTTAACGCCCATGCCCGCGAGTAGCTCGGCAGATGTGTCTTCGCGCACCAAAATGAGCGTCATGCGTTTGAGTACAAATGCTACAAGCAACCGCTCCCATTTGTTTTGGAACGGCCCCACCGATTGCGAATATAGCACCGTCGGTTTGCCAAGCAAATAGCCAAAAAGCAGTGGATGTAAAAGCAGAGGTATATTAAATCGATTGAGCAGACCCTTACGACTGCGCAAATAACCGCCACCAACCGGCACAATAAGATCGGCGCGCTCATATTGCTTGGCAATCGTTTTAAGATGCGCTGGCAAAGGTAAATATTTACCTGTATGGTGGCGGTAGATGGCCCAGAGCAGCGTCGCACTCATCATATACAGGGTGTAGGCTAGTTTTGCCAGCGGGTTGTTATGCCGGTTAAGGGCGTGATACATAAAGCTAGCTTTTTCGGGGACGCCTTCAAAATGCCCATTGCGTTTAACAGATTCAAGCTTGAGGATAGTAATTGCGGCGTGCGGGAACTTGCGTTTTAGATCATCGATAAGCACGCTAGTAAGGGCGGCATCGCCCTTGTTATCGCTTGAATATACATGTGAAATTATTATGTTTTTAGGTGATGATGTGTCTTGTTTCATGTCGCAGGCCTGGCGGGTTGGTGACCGCCATCTTTAAGTAAATATTTGTAGGCAACTGCCCAGAAAGCTGCGCTGTACAGAATAAAGAAAATCATACCGGCGTAGGTGTGAAACAGGCTAAAAGCAATCTCGGTATTAATGTAATAACCAGCCATAATAAGTGCGTACACACGTACAATGTTCAGCATAAAAAGCATAATGAGGGCGAACGGGAACGTGATAATATAGCGCCGTACATTTAGCCGCTTCCAGTCGAGTAAGCCAACCAGGGCGTACAAACTTGTGAATAGGGCGATTGATTCGATTCCGGAGCAATATTCGGCAACCGTAATGCCAAATTTGTCAAAAATCAAGGTGTTAGGCGGTACAACAACGGCTTGTAGTCCGCTAAACATAAGCAAATTATGCACACAATAAAGAACGATTGCGGCTAGTGGTTGCCACAGCGCATATACAATTGTGAGAAATAAGAAGAATGCAATTGCCAGCCCGGCAGACAGTACAATTTCGCGTTTATATTGGCGCCAAAGCAACTGCATGTTTTTTGGCCCAAAGCAGCCGATCGCGGCAAAAACGAGGCACAGCAATAACCCACCGTGCGCGGTAATCAGATTTTGAATATCATTATGTCCGGCCAACAAACTGGTTGTTGCCACCCAGGCGAGAACAAAAAAACTAGCCGCAGCGGCGAACCAAAATAGTAGCAGTGGTTGCCAGGGTTGTAGTTCGATTCGGGATTTGTTGTGGCGCGCCAGCAAAACAAAAGCAATGAGTGCAAAGATCATTGCTTTTCCGACGCCGCCATAAATACCAAACCCATCTTGGAACAAAATGCCGCCGCTAATAATTCGTGGTCCGGCCGCACCAGAGATACCAACAAACAAACATAAAAAAACTATCACCCGCCATAACAGCGGGTTGATAGTTTTAAATAGTCTCATTTACCCAAAACAGTTGCAGTTAAGACTGCATCTGCTGACGACGGCGCATGTAAGCCATCATGCCTACACCTACACCACCAGCCATTATTGTTCCAATGAGCCCGAATTCTGGAATCGAAACGTTTACGATCGCCAAGTTTAGCTTGGTCGTAATGCCCTGAACAGTACCAGTGGTAACACCACTATTGCCGCCCTTCATAGCTGTCACCTTTACGGTCACGCCAAATGGACATTCGGCAGTCGTAAAGATAGCCAGGTATGAACCAAAAGCGTCTGTTGTGTCGGTTTGGGTGTGACCATTACACAAAACGGTAACAGTTGCACCGGCAACAGCCACGTGATTCTCGGTAATTACACCTGTTACATCCGTCTGAGGTGCTGCCGCGTGTGCTCCGGCTGTTGCGACGCCGGCGGTAATAAACACTGCCGAGAGCGCTCCCACTATTAGTTTCTTCATTATTTTTATTGTCCGCATTATATGCCTCCTCTTATTATTTGAATGAACAATGGGTAGTATATGGCTCCAAAATTAACTTCGTATGAACTTTATGCCATTTTGTGGGGACGCGGAGGCACTGAGGTGAAAGTACTAGTGTTATTTGCGAGTAATGAATTCTCAAAAATAATTCATTAACTTAATAATTTTTTAACAATATGGCTGTATGCTTAGAGGTGATGATCAGTTTTTTATCAGTATGAAAATCCTGTATATAGAAGACAACCGATTGTTAATTGATAGCGTCAAAAAAGTCCTAGACAGTACGTATGTTGTCGACTTTGTACGCACCGGGCGTGAGGGCATAGAACGAGCTCGCTCAATCAAGTACAATCTTATCTTACTCGACCTCGGTTTACCCGACATCGACGGTTTTGAAGTGTGCCGCGAACTCCGCAGCGCAAACATTATTACACCAACATTAATTTTGACTGTTCAAAAAGATGCCGAAACCTCTGTTAAGTTACTCAACAGCGGTGCCGATGACTATCTCACTAAACCATTTAATGCCGCCGTGCTAAAGGCTCGCATTGCGGCGCTACTACGTCGCGGCCAGGACTTGAACGACGAGAAAATTATTGGCGTCCACGACCTTAGCGTTAACATTACAAGGCGTGAAGTATGGCGCTCTGGTGTTCGTATTTCGCTGCGTCGCAAAGAATTTGATATTCTCGAATACCTCATTACCAACCACGGCCGCGCGTTAACGAGGTCGATGATACTCGATCACGTTTGGGAATCTGGCACAGAAGGGTGGAATAACACCGTTGATGTACATATTAAACATTTGCGGGATAAGGTAGACCGTCCTTTTGGCAGATCATTAATTAAAACGGCATATGGCATTGGCTATATGGTGGATGACACAACATAGGGGGATTATATGCAAAAAACAATATTTACTATTCTCACCAATAAAGACGCGCGCCGCGCAGAAGTGATCGAGGCCAATCTCGACAAAGAGTTTAGTGTGGGAGCGCCGTGGTTTAATAAAAGTACTGGTGACTTTACTGATATAGAGACTAAACAATAGTTAAGAATTTCATCCGTGTATGGCCGAGCCAGAAGTAAATATGCCAGAACATCTAGGACACACCTCCCGTAATCGTAGCGTCATCTGCAGGGTTGTCCTTTATGGTACGTTGCTTCTGGTGACGGCTATATTTGCTCTGCTGCTTATAAGCTACATTTTTGGTCGTAATACAGGGGTATTAAGTTCGATTTTTTTGTGCGGCGCTGCCTTTATATATGTGGTGGCCGGTTTTATATTTTTGTACTTTAAGCGGGTTATCGTTGTTGCATATCTAATCGTTATATTTTATACGTTGCTTGCGAGTGGGATGGTTGCCGGTTGGGGGATTAATACGCCCTTAGGTATCCTTCTTTTCGGACTTGTGATTGTTTTGGCCGGTATCTTATTGACAGCCCGGCACGCTTTTTTTGCAGCACTCGCATCGTTTACGGTGTTGATTGGCTTGCAAACATTAATTATGTTCAATTGGTATGCGCCAGATATAGCTTGGGTTGGGAGCCAGTCGAGTTTTGGCGACGTTGCAGCTTATGGCGCAGTGTTTGGTATGTTGGCGCTTGTATCGTGGCTTTACAATCGTGAGATGGAAAAATCGCTTGCCCAGGCGCACGACGCCGAAGCTGCATTGCTCGCCCAGAAGGCAACGCTGGAGCTTCGGGTTAAAGAGCGAACTGCAGAATTGCGCAAGGCACAGCTCGAAGAGATGCAGCAGATGTATCGTTTTGCCGAGCTCGGAAGGTTGGGTGTGACATTGCTGCACGATTTAGCTAATCATCTCACTGCTCTCACTATAGAGATCGACGGCATTCAAGGTGTGCAATCGGCAACAATGACTCGCGCGCAAAAGATCATGCAATATCTTGCGGACATTGTTTATAACACCCGCGAAAGGCTGCGCGGCGCCACCCAAAAACAAACATTTAATATGGTTCGTAAAACAAGCGATACCGTTGATTTTCTTAACTACAAAGCCATTGAAGCAGGCGTTAAAATAGATTGGGACCCGCCAAAACAGAGCTGGCGGTATAAGGGTGATGCCGCAAGTTTTTGTCAGGTGATCACGATTATTACGAGCAATGCGATTGATGCGAATAGTGAGACACTAAAAAGCAATAAATCCTCAGAGGCACGGGTTGTAATAAAAATGGATCGTGACGATTCGAGTATTATTATACGAATTAGCGATTGGGGGAGAGGGTTTACAAAAAACGAGCAAAAACATTTGTTTAAGCCGTTTCGCAGTACTAAAAAAACGGGTATGGGACTTGGTTTATACATTGCCAAGCAAACGGTGGAGATGGAGTTCTCGGGCAGCCTTGAGCTTGACGCGCAAAGTGATCACACCGAATTTATCATTAAACTCCCGCGCAAGAACGAAGCGTAGTATCGATGAAAACAATACTCGCAAAAGCGGTGAGACCACTAAGTATTGCACTGGAGCGCGACGCTCAGCATATCGGCCTGCTTGATTGCGCAATTATATTAGGTGCTCTGCCTGATATCTCCGAATTTAGCATTGTGCGCGGGCAGCTGGCAGATCGTTTGCGGGACCAACTTACGCCTGAGTGGATAGTAAACGGCGACGACGCCTACGAAGTTTTTTCGGTTCTCGTGGCCTTGTGGCGTTATAATGCTGCTTGGGTAAGTGGCGAGCATCTTGCCGCAGCCGTTGAGCGTCTCGTAAAAAATGAAGTTGCCGCTGGCGGCCCATATTACTCCCAGGGTCAGGTGAGTATTGCCGCTAATCTGCAGATAGCTATCTTTCTGCGCCTTGTCGCAAAGCCGCTCCCAAATGTTGATGCGTTTCTTAAGGCGGCTATTACTTCTCATCATCTTGATGATCCAAAACTTGCCGAAACAGATATTATCTATTTGCTTGATAGGGCTTTTGGCGATGCGGAACTTGCTCAGTATGTCAAAGGGTCTTGGCGGCAAACAGATTGGCAGACCCCCGCTCACCAGGCGGTAGCGCTTGCAGTCCTTAAAGATAATATGGAGCCATCCGACATTAAAAATACGGTGCAGGCTCTCTCGGATCAGCAGCAATCAGATGGTTTTTGGGCCGGAGAATCATCGGATTCCTCGTTTGTTACTACTGCGTTTATTGTAGAGATACTCACAAGACTCACACAGGCGAAGCCAAAAGAATCAGCATTTGATTTGCGGCATCGGCAGCGGTCGGTTGCGCTGGCAGCTCGCAAAATGTTCGATACTTACGCTGAGCCTTTGCGGTCGTCGGCGTTCACGGCCGTCAACGAAATATGTATTGCCGATAGCAATTTTGAGATAACACTGCTCCCACACTTTTTTGCCGAAGCACTGAAGAGTTCTGTTCAGATTGCCGATCATAAGCGAGCTCAGCTTGGCCTAGCCAGCTTGTATGTATGGATGGCCTATACGATTTACGATGATTTTTTAGATGGTGAGGGAGAACCAGACAAATTACCGGTTGCAAATATCGCTATGCGTGCATCACTAGATTGTTTTAGGCTGGCTTTACCTGCCAAAGATTTTCAGCGTTATGTTGCGCACGTGTTCTCCGGCATGGACGAGACTAACGCATGGGAAGTAAACCATTGCCGGTTTATGATTTGCGGTGAGACGATCACTATCACGCAGTTGCCAAATTATAACCAGTGTATTGCTCTGGCTACACGATCACTAGCGCACGCCCTCGGTCCGATGGCGCTTTTGATGACTCAATCGACTAAGAATATACGGCGTATCGAATCTGCTTTTCGTCATTATTTAATCGCGCGACAACTCAATGACGACCTTCATGATTGGCTTAAAGATATACAGTCAGGGCAAATTAGTTATGTGGTGGCTGCTATTTTGCGCGATCTTAAAGTTAAACCCGGAACGTACGTGTTTGAGATGTTAGTGCCCGCGATGCAAAAATGCTTTCGACAAAAAACAATGATGCAAGTCTGCAGGCAAATACGTAGGCATACTGCTGCGTCAAAACGCGACTTTATAAAAAGCGATCTTCTGCGCCCAGTAAATAGCATATATGCGCTGCTTGATGGGCTTGAGTTGTCTGTGCAAGACTCACTCGATCAACAAGCAAAGGCTCAAGCTTTTGCGCGCATGCAAAACAGCGTGTTTGGAGTGCACCGGAAGCGGTCTACTTAGCTTTCTTAAGCTTTTCGAGTTCTGCCTTAAGTTCGTGCATTTTAATTTCTCGCTTAAGCATCAGCTTGTTTATTTTTTCGAGTTCTTTAACGCGCGCCTCAAGTTGGGCTGTTCGTTTAGCAACCTCAACCGTCAGCCGTTTTGTATAAGCCCTTAGTTGGTCCTCGAGCTGTTTTTGCTTAGTGACGTCTTCCATGGCGAGTAGCATAATCGGACGCTCGTCGCCATGCGTATATATTCTTCGGGCGTTGAGGATCATGATTTTGTAACCAATTTTTGGGAAATTGTGCTCAACTTTAAAATCTTCAAAAAAGGTATTTTTAGGTAGGATATCTTCGAGCAAAATTCGCAGCTTATCGATATTCCACTGGCCGTTACCGAGCTCGTAAACCTGTTTACCTACGGTTACTTCTTTTGTAACCTGGAAGAACGTGTAAAAAGTTTTATTAGCCGATATAACCACCAGATTTTGGTCGAGGATTAAAAATGGTTCCCGTGCGGTATCAACAACGGTTTGAATATAAGTCCAGGCGACCTTCCATAGTTCATCGGCGTCAATGTGGGCAGAATTTTTATGCATCATAACTATAGTAGCAGATCTTAAGTTTATAAGTATAGTTCGTGGCTACGGCACTTATTACATGTGCTGTTGCGCAAACTCCACCATTTGCTTTAAGGCTTGTTGGCCGTCGGCATTATCGAGGTTAAATTGATATTCGTGATTAAGCTCTGGCTGGTGCTCCGCGGGGTAAAAAAGTGTGGAGGTTTGCACGTTTAAACTCTTAAGTTTATTGGCGAGTTCGGTTGATTGGCTAAGCAGCGGGTCGACATTGCCGGCCGTAATAAAAGATGACGGGAAGGCGGGTGTTAGATAATTAACAACCGAGGCAGTTTTTAATTGTGGGTCATGCAAAAAATCTTGCGTGCCAGAGTATGCCCATAGCACGGTATGCAAGAAGCCTCCGAAAGTGCCGTTATAGTTTGGTAGCGCCAAGTCGTATGCTCCGCAGTTTAGCAAGAGACCTTTAAGTTTAGTAGCTTCGAGCTTGGGTTGGACGCCAATCTCGCTGGCATAGCTTGGGCTCGTGATACTATTTGCCATTTGCGCTACAATTTGCGAACCAGCCGAGTCGCCGGCCATCATGATGCGGTTATCATCTATGTTTAAACGTTTGGCGTTTTTTTGCAGATAATCGAGGGCGTCATTTAATTGCAGGATCGGCGTGGGATATTGTTTTTCTGGCGCCAGAGAATAGTTAACGCTTACCGTTGTAAAACCGCGAGACGCAAGGATTTTCATGTAGTTATCGATTTCGTCCTTGTGACCCGCAACCCAGGCGCCGCCATGTACCCATACAATTGTAGGGAGTTGCGTGGCGGTTTTGTCCGGATAGAACACGTCGAGTAAGGCGTCGTTGTCGGCCTGGCGGTATTGTTGGTTTTCTATTTGAGTGATGCCGCTCGGCACATGTTTCTCGAGCGCTTGAGAAACACTCGCGCCGCCTTTATCAAATTCGTAGCGTATAAGCAGCGCGCTTGGCCACGGGCTAACCCGAAACGCAATGTAAATAGCCAATATTAGCAGTAGAATAGTCCCAAAAATACCGATCAACCATTTGCACAACCTTTTATGTCTGTACCAAAACTTTATTTGTTTTTGGGGTTTGTTTTTTGCTGCTTTTTGCGTGTTCGCCATATAGCCGAGTATACAATAAGCAAAAGCACTTTTTAATAATTATAATTTTAATTTGCGCAAAAATTGGGCGTTCACGGCCACAATAATAGTCGAGAGCGACATAAGTATTGCGCCAATCGCCGGTGACAGGACAAAGCCAAACATGGCTGTTACACCCGCGGCAAGCGGGATGGCAAGAAGGTTATAGCCTGTCGCCCAAGCCAAGTTTTGCAGCATTTTGCGGTAAGTCGCTTTTGAAAGAGTGATGATTTTGGCGACGCCCCGCGGGTCGCTACTAGCCAAAATGATGCCAGCAGACTCTACGGCTACATCTGTGCCGGCGCCGATAGCAATGCCAATGTCGGCTTGCGTGAGGGCGGGAGCATCGTTTACGCCGTCGCCCACCATTGCCACACTTTTGGTTGCACTAACTTGCAACTTTTTGACGGTTTCGGCTTTGTGCTCTGGTAGAACATCGGCAAAGTATTCGGTAATGCTAAGTTGTTTTGCCACCCAGGCAGCAACGCCGTGGCTGTCGCCAGTGAGCATCGCCACGCGCTTGCCCATTGCTTGCAGTGCGGTGATCGCGCTTTTTGATTCATCGCGGATGATGTCGGCGAGCATAACTATGCCGCGCACCGCATCGCCCTCGATTACATACACGACAGTCTTGCCATCTTGCGACGCTTGAGCTGCTGCGCGACTGATATGTTCTGTTACGTTTATTCGCCGTTCCTCAATCAGGGCCGGTCCGCCAACATAAACCGTCTTGCCGCCTACATTTGCCTTTGCGCCGCGCCCGGCCAACGCGCTAAAATTTGTGGCACCCAGCACTGGCATTTTTTGTTCTCTTGCAGATTTTACGATGGCCTGCGCGATAGGATGCTCCGATTCATTTTCGACTGCTGCCGCAAGCGATAACAGTGAGTTTTTGTCGCCGCTAGCTGCAATAATATCAACCACGCCTTGCTGGCCCTTAGTAAGCGTGCCAGTTTTATCAAACAACACTATGTCGATATTTCGCGCTGCTTCTAGTGCCATTCGCTGCCGGACAAGCAGGCCATTTTTAGCTGCCAGCGTAGTAGAAATAGCAGTAACAAGAGGAATAGCCAGTCCCAAAGCGTGAGGGCAGGCGATCACCAGTACCGTTACAACTCGCTCCAATATAAACCCGGCGGATTGGCCGGCCAGAGCCCAAGCTATCCAGGTGACAAGCGCTGCGCCAATCGCCACGAAGGTGAGGTAAAAAGCGGCTTTGTCGGCCAGAACCTGCGTTTTGGATTTGCTGCTTTGGGCTTCGGCAACCAATCGCATAATTCCCGCAAGCGCGGTATTGTCACCAACCCTCATGACTTTGACGGTTAGCGATCCACTGCCGTTAATTGTTCCGGCAATAACTTGGGAGTTTGCAATTTTTTTGACCGGTTTTGATTCGCCGGTGAGCATCGACTCGTTGACTTCCGACGCGCCTTTTGCCACCACGCCGTCAGCCGGAATTTGCGAACCAGGTCGCACTAAAACTAAGTCGCCAATTTTGAGCGTAGCAACGGCCACTTTTTTGCCATCTAAAAGCTCGGCTTCATCCGGCAGTAACTTAGAGAGTTCATTTAGTGCGCCCTGGGCATTCATCACCGAGGCCATCTCTAACCAGTGCCCCAGCAGCATTATGGTGACGAGCGTTGCAAGCTCCCACCAAAAGTCCATGCCGTCAACCAGGCCAAAGGTGACCGCCAGGCTATAGCCAAATGCCACCGTGATCGCCATAGAGATAAGGGTCATCATGCCAGGAAGGCGGTCGGCAAGTTCTGCCTTTGCGCCCTTCAAAAACACTAAACCGCCATACAAAAAGAGGGTTGTTCCAAAAATAGCCGGAATGTATTGACTGCCCGTAAAGGCTGCATGTAAACCAAGCCACCCTTGAACAGTGTCAGAAAAAAGTAGTGTGGGGATGGTGAGGACTAAGCTCAGCCAGAATCTGTGTTTGAACATAGCTGGGCTGTGCCCGGCGTGTTTGTTGTGGTCCATGCATTTATCATACGTTATGACATGCCCATCACTACAAATTTGCTACTTGCTTGCATGCTGCGGTTTGTACCGATGCATCACCGTTCCGTCTGTAAATTGCTTAACCTCGAGGAGCTTGAGCGGCTGATCTTTTTCGATATTCACAAAAAGCTCGCGGCCCTTGCTAAGGATGATCGGGAGGGTGATAACGTCGTATTCGTCAATCAATCCCTCGTTAGTGAACTGCTGGATAATACTTCCGCTACCAACAATAACGATGTTTTTACCGTCCTGTTGTTTAATCTCACGGATTTCGTCGAAGACGTTTTTGCCAATGATAGTCGTGTTATTAAACGTGCCCCATGGCGCTTCTTTGAGTGTTTTTGAAATAATGAATTTGGGCGTTTCATTCATGAATTTTGCCGACGGGTCTTGGTCGACCGGCACGTTTGGCCAGTAATCTTTGTGCATACTATACGTTGTTTCACCCATAATGATGCCATCGTGGCCTTGATTTTCGGTAGTGATCCAACCGCGCAGTTCTGGGCTGAGGTAGGGGAAGGTCCAGTCTTGTTCGCCGTTCGGCCCGGCAAAATAGCCGTTTACGCTTACAAATGTTGCAGCAATTATTTTTCTCATATTATTTCTCCTTTAATAATTTATCTAGTGCGTTGTAGCCTGCTTGAGTGCCAGCCTCCATGCCACTTTGCAACATGGTATCGCGGTCTGTGACGTTTAAAAATACAATAGTTATGTTCATGTTTGTTTTACCGTTGGTAGCCTCGCTAAGTTCGGTTTTTTCGAGCGAAACTCGCCCTTCTTTTGTGTCGCCAAATTCGAAGGTCCGAATGATCCGACGAGGTGAAGTTACTTCGTGGTAGCTGCCGTGAAAGCTAAAGGCTTGGCCTTTGCCGTCGACTTGGGTGATCTTCCAGGATCCGCCATCGCGAGCGTCGAGATGATCGATGCGAGATTCAAAGCCGGGCCCAATCCACCATCGCTTGAGCTTGTCGGCTTGAACCATGGCGTCAAATACGTCGGCGGGCGGTGCGTCGAATGTGCGCTCGATCGTAATCGTTGGCTCACCAGGCTTGGCAGTAATTTTTGCGTGATTCATGT
>Ga0070684_100001529_pt1 | contig 16721 bp, 11 predicted proteins | sample KBSC723LmetaG_FD_65653 | JGI IMG/M metagenome (GOLD analysis project Ga0070684, IMG submission 65653) | Corn rhizosphere microbial communities from Kellogg Biological Station, Michigan, USA - KBS C7.2-3L metaG | ecosystem: Host-associated > Plants > Roots > Rhizosphere ...
ATACAGGATGCCGACGTAGCCGTTGAGATCGAACGCGCGCTTGACCTGAGAGAGGTCGTCCACACGAACCAGAGACTGTTCGTACACGAGCAACAGCGCGACGCCGACCACGCCCAGCAGATAGAGCGGTCCGAGATCAGCCACCGGACCGAGCAACGCCAAACACACCACGGTGATGACGTGCATGACGCGCGAGATCAGCAGCGAACGAGCGACGCCGAAACGCACCGGAATCGAGCGAAGACCGTGTGCCCGATCGAATGCGAGATCCTGGCAGGCGTAGAGGACGTCAAACCCACCGACCCACGTGCCGATCGCCAACCCCAGCAGCCATGGCTCTGCTCCCGAACGGCCGCCGGCTGCCAGCCACCCGCCAACCGGCGCCACCGCCATCGCCAGTCCGAGGAACAGCTGCGTGTACGTGGTGTACCGCTTTGCAAGCGAGTACCAGAACACAATCGCGAGCGCCAGCGGGGACAGCGCGAGGCAAAGTGGGCCCAGTTGCCACGCGGCGAAGATGAAGACGATTGAGAAGACGGTCACGAACGCGATCGCCTCGGCGCGCGTCATCAGGCCACGCGGCAACTCGCGCATCGCGGTCCGGGGATTCAGCGCATCGTGCGAGGCGTCCGCAAGCCGATTGAATCCCATCGCGGCGCTCCTCGCGGCCACCATCGCGACGACGATCCAGCCGAAACGCCGGGCGATGGCCGCAGCGGACCAGTCGTGCCCACGATGCACCGCCAGCAATGCGCCGGTCAGCGCAAACGGCAGCGCAAAGACCGAATGGCTGAAGCGGACGAACGAAGCGTAGGTGCGAAGGCGTTTCATCAGAGTCCGTGAAATGCTGAGTGCTGAATGCTGAGTGCTGGATGAGAATCTTCGTAATTCAGCATTCAGCAATCAGCATTCAACATTTCAATTGGTCTCCAGCCACGTGATCGCATCAGGCTGGAGACCACTGACTAGGTATTCTTCCACATCCTCGATGGCTCGAGGGATGCGGACGGCAATCAGCTCGGCGCGCTTCCCGGGCTCAATCGTCCCGAATTCATCAGCGAAGCCGAGCGCCTGAGCACCCCATAGCGTGGCGCTTTCGAGCAATCGGGCGGCTGGAACGTGAGGCGCCAGCTCTCGCATCTCGCCGAGCTCGGCAAACACATTCAAGTCCTGGACGCTGGCGAGGCTGTCGGTGCCAATCGCTACGCGTACGCCCGATTCATAGAAGCGCCCGACCGGGGGCGTTCCTGCCCCGGTCCAGCGGTTGCTACGCGGACAGGCTACGAGCGTCGCCCGCGCGGCGGCAAGACGAGCCAGTCCGGTTTGCTCCAGCTGTGTGCCGTGCACGGCGAGCAGGCGGCCGTTCACGAGCCCAAGCTGGTCGAGGTATTCCACCGGGTCGCACCCGGGCGCCTGCCACTGGTCGGTCCACGCGCCAATTCGACCGAGGAGCTCGCGCCACGCGCCCGTGCCGTCGCGTAGAAACTGCATCTCCTCCGGCGACTCGCCAAGATGCACGCTGACCGCACGATCACCCGCTGCGTGCGCGATCGCTCGAAACAACGCCGGCGACACGGAAAACGGCGCGTGCGGCACGATCGACCGTCGCCACTCCGGGCGAGGCGTCAGCTGTCCGAGCCGTGATTGCGCCGTCGCCACCGCTTGCTCCGGCGATGGCGGGTTGAATCCCAGAAGCTCATAAAAAATGTGACCGTGGAGACGACTGTCGGAGAGCAAGTCGTAAGCCTCGAGCGTATTCGTGACGTCTCCCACGAGCGCCGTGCCCGCGGCACGCGATTCGCGAATCGCGTCCGCAATCGGCGCCGGTGGATCGTTGCCCTGCTCTCGCCGAAGCGCCATCAGCCTCGCGGCCCACGTGGGCATCGAGTCAGACGGCGGAATCTGACCGCGCATCCACGAGAGCTCGAGATGCGTGTGTGCATTGACCAGACCCGGAAGGATTGCGACATCGCCGAGATCAACGGCTTCGATGCGGCCGTCCGATTCAGAGCCCACAAGCGATCCGGCCCTTTCACGATCGACCGGCACGTGCCGGTCATCGAAGGCAGCCGACACCGCGACAATGCGTCCGTCTCGAACGAGAACGCCGCCGTTTCGGATGGGAGGCGCCGAGACTGGCAGGACCCAGGCGGCGCGGTACAGAATCAATGTCCGGTCAGCCGCGCCTTCTTCTCCGCGGCGCTGCGAGCAGCATACTGGCTGAGTTCGGGCGCACGGGACGAGTCACCATCGGCGCGAGCGACCGCGAGCTCCAGCATTCGAGGAACTTCCCGTTCGCGGAAAATCGGATCGCCCTGCAGCTCGTAATGCATCGTTCGCCGCTTGGCGATGAATCCCGCGTTCTCAATGTTCCGGACGATCTCGATTTCGTCCATGCAGTAGGCGGCCCCGGCCGCACGCACGACGTTCTCCTCGATCATCACGCTGCCCATATCGTTCGCGCCGAACGCCAGGCTGAGCTGACCGACTTTTCCGCCCTGCGTCACCCATGAAGCCTGCAGGTTGTCGAAGTTGTCGAGGACGAGACGCGCGATCGCCAGCGTGCGGAGATAGTCAACCCCCGTCGCCTCCGAGCCGCCGAGCTCGGTATGTTCGGGTTGGTAACTCCAGGTGATGAACGCCGTGAAGCCGCCCATCTCATCCTGCAAATCGCGCAGCCGAAACAAGTGTTCGATCCGCTCCTCGACGGTCTCGACGGTTCCGTACATCATCGTCGCTGTCGTGCGGAGCCCGGCGCGGTGCGCGTGCCGCATCACATCGAGCCACTCGTCGGCGGTGGCTTTGTTGTAGCAGTTCAGCAGCTTGCGAACGCGATCGACCAGGATCTCGGCGCCGCCACCGGGAACGCTGTCCAGTCCGGCGGCGATCAGCCGGTCGAGCACCTGCCCCACCGGCAGCCGCGACAACCGGGACAGGTGAATGATTTCCGGTGGCGACAAGGCGTGGAGCTTGAAGCGCGGGTACTTCAGCTTGACGGCGCTGAACAGATCCTCGTACCACTCGAGCGGGAGGTCAGGATTGTGTCCGCCCTGAAGCAGCAACTGGCCGCCGCCGAGCGCGATCGTCTCATCGATCTTTCGAAAGATCTCTTCGAACCCGAGCACGTATCCCTCGCCCGAGCCGACAGGACGATAAAACGCGCAGAAGGTGCAGCGCGCGACGCAGACGTTGGTGTAGTTGACGTTCCGATCGATGATGTAGGTGACGACGCCGTGGGGATGTTTGCGGGCTCTGACTTCGTTCGCGAGCTGGCCGAGAAGCGATGTGGACGCGCCAGTATAAAGTTCGAGGGCGCCGGCGCGATCGAGCCGTTTGCCGCTGCGCACGTCCGTGGCGAGTGCTTGTACAGTCATCAGTAAAACAACGGCGGCACCATCGCGTTCACCACACCGGAACGTTCGGCGAGCTCGTAATACTTGACCAACCCAGACTCCTCGCGCTCCCCCAGCGTGTACCGGATATTCTCCCTCAAATACGACTGGCCGCGCTGCGCACGATCGGGACCGCAGTAAGCGGCGGCCACCTCGTCTGACCTGGCAACCCCTCTGTCGCGTGCCGCGACGAGCGCCGTCACTGCCGCCGGACTGAGCCCGTCACGACGGCCAGCCCAGAAGGCCCAGACGAACGGCAGTCCGGTCAGCGTCTTCCACTGCTCTCCGAGATCGATCTTCTCGGCGCCCAGGCGTTCGTGATCGAGAAACAACGCCGGGTCGCCAATAAGCAGCGCCGCATCACATCGTCCGAGCATCAACACCGGGTCCGGCGCCATCGGTTGAAAGTCCGGATCGATCCCGAAACGTTCAAGACAGAGGATCCTGAGCAGCGCGTAGGAGGTTCTCGAGCTGATGTCGGCCGCAATCGATCTTATTCGCTCGATCGGAGTTTTCGTGAAGAGAGCCACCGAGGCCACAGGACCGTCCGAGATGATGCCGATACCGGGAACGATTCGATAGTCGCGGCCGCGTTCGTACTCGATCGACGGAATCATGCCGACGTCGATGGACCCTTCGTGAAGAAGGGCAGCGCATTTCGACGGCACATCGAATCGCAACGAGAAGAGGTCGGTGCGCAGCTCGAGACCGTAAACCAGAGGCCGCGCGTTCAGGTAATCCACTGCTCCAAGCCGGGCAATCCCCATCAACCAATTGCCTCGAAACGGCCGTTTCGCTCGACCGGCTCGAGCCCTGCCGCACGAATGTTTCCCCGAATTTCCTCGATTGGACTGCGACGCGTGCCGAGGGTGCCCGCATCGACCGCAGCCACGGCGTCGACATCGTCGGCGCCGATTGTCAGCGCGAATTGCGCGAGCTTCGGCCCATACAGCTGCCAGTCCACCTGTATCGACGTGATGTTGTCAGCGACCAGTCTCGACAATGCCACCTGCTTCACATCGTCGTACCCGGTCGTGGGTGACGAGATGGACATTGTCCGGGACAATGGAGCGAATGCGTGGAAGCCGCCGACCGTGTTTTGCAGAGTACGAGCCCGATGCGCAAGCGCCATCCGATCGTCTGGTTGCTGAACATCGACGGTGAGCCTTCTGACTGTCAGCCCTGCGGCGCGCGCCTCGGCAATCGCGGTTTCGGCGTGATCGAGGCGGTCGAGCGGCACCTCTGAGATCGCTTCAAGACCCGCCTCGCGCAAGGCACGAAGCGTGTCGGCGAGCGATGACGAGCCTTCGAGCGTGACCAGGTCCGCGAGGGAAAACCCGGTGAGTGGGACCTCGCCGGCAACGCTGCGACCGTTGCGCACCGCCGCCGTCGCCGCATCGAGCGAACGCGGCGAACCGACGATCCTGAACTCGCCGGCGGAGGTTCGTGACGGCAGCGACGCCGGCTGCACATCGACGTGAATCTCGAACACACGCACGAATGTCGTCTGTCCACCGTGCCGCTTCCGCCTGATTTCATCGGCCCGCATCCCGATGGCGATGAGGTCCTTGCTCTCGAGCAACTCCTGAGCTTCAGCCTCGGAAATCATTTCATCACTCGCGTCGTCTGTTGAACCACCTTGCCTCGCCGTAGCACGCGTTGGTGCGATCCGTGTTAATCCGTGTTCTTTCGTGGCTCGTGAGTATCCGTGTCTGTCGGTGGCTTCCATCCCTGTCGAATCTTCTCCCACAGAGCATCGGCTTTTCGCGCCGCCGCGGGGCTGGTGGCGATCTTCGTCGGCCACTGCCGCTTGAAGCCTTCTGACGGCCACTTCCGCGTGGCATCTATTCCCATCTTGCTGCCGAAGGCCGGAAGATCGCTCGCGTCCTCGAGATCGTCCACCGGTCCTTTCGTGAACTGGATGTCCCGTTCCGGATCGTAGTGGGTCCCCACAATCCACGCGACTTCAGCCTCGTTCTGCACATCGACGTCTTTGTCGACAACGATGATCGTCTTGGAGAACATCAGTTGGCCGAGTCCCCAGAACGCATTCATGATTTTCCTGGCGTGGCCGGGATACCGCTTGTCGATCGAGACGAGCACGAGGTTGTGAAAGATCCCAGCCGCCGGAAAGTGCATGTCGACGATTTCCGGCAGCGTCTTTCGAATCAACGGAAGAAAGATTCGCTCGCTTGCCTTGCCAAGGTAGTAATCCTCCATCGGCGGAATGCCGACGATGGTGGTGAGGTAGATTGGCCGCTTTCGCCGCGTGATGCAGGTCAGGTGAAAAACCGGATAGTCGTCGGGATGCGAATAGAACCCGGTGTGATCGCCAAATGGCCCTTCGCGACGACGCTCGCGCGGTTCGACGTGGCCCTCGAGGACGATCTGGGCGTTGGCCGGCACTTCGAGATCGACGGTGACGCACTTGACCAACTCGACCCGCTCACGCCGGAGAAACCCCGCCAGCATCAACTCGTCCAGCCCCTCGGGCATCGGCGCCGTGGCGGAATACGCGAGGGCGGGGTCCGGACCGAGCGCGACCGCTACCGGCATCCGCTTCCCCAGGCGCTCGGCCACACGATAATGTTGCGCACCGCCTTTGTGACGCTGCCAGTGCATGCCCGTCGAGCGTCCGTCGAACACCTGCATCCGGTATGTGCCGATATTGCGCGCGCCGGTTTCCGGATCCTTCGTGAAGACGAGCGGCAGCGTGATGAAGCGTCCGCCGTCTTCCGGCCAGCACTTCAGGATCGGCAGCGACTCGAGCGAGCCGTCGCGCTCGACCACCTCCTGACACGGCGCGTCAGACACCGTTTTCGGCATCAGATCGCGCAGACGCCCGATCATGGGCAGCATCTTGATCGCGTCGAACATCCCGGTTGGGATCTTCGGGGTCGCCAGCTCCTCGATCTCGCCGGCGAGATCGTCGAGCGTCGAGACTCCCAGCGCCATGCAGATGCGGGTCATCGAGCCAAAGAGGTTCAGCGCGACCGGCACATCGAAGCCGGTGGGCCGCTCGAACAGCAGCCCCGGACCGCCGCCCTGGGACTTCGAGACGCGATCGGTGACCGCACAGATCTCGAGGTCCGGACTCACGGGTTCCGTGATCCGCGCCAGCTCGCCGGCTTTATCGAGAGCGGTAATGAATTCGTTGAGATCCTTGAACATGCTGTCCTTCCGCCTAAAGGCGGAAGCCACGAGATTCCTTCAGTTTCAGCTGACGCGGCGCTAAAGCGCCGCGCTACGAGTGTCCCTGAGGCGAGTCGCTAGCCGCGAGTCGCGCATCAGTTTCGCCCCATCGTCTCTGCGACCCTCGTCGCGAGCTCCAGTGCTCGACGACCGGCGACGCCGTCGACGAGGGGCGACGTCCTGTTGCGCACCGCGCGGACGAAGTCCGCGATCTCTCGGCGCAGCGGTTCGTCACGCTCGACGGGAAGCGCTCCGCCTTCGATCGAAGGACGCGAGCCGTCGCGGCGTACGAGGCGCCAGCCTTCCACTTCCTGGGCGGCATAGTCAATCGAGATGTAGGCGTCCGGCTGGAAAAAGCGGATCTTCCGCACGCGCTCCTTGCTGATCCGGCTCGCGGTTACGTTCGCAATGCAGCCCGACGCGAATTTCAGTCGCGCGTTGGCGATGTCGTACTTCGGCGTCAGTACGGGAACGCCCACCGCCTCAATCGAAGCAACCTCGGACTGCACGAGCGCCAGAACGATGTCGAGGTCGTGAATCATCAGGTCGAACACGACATCGATATCGAGGCTGCGATCGGGAAAGGCTCCGAGCCGATGGACCTCGATGAACCGCGGCGAGGTCACGAGCGGCAGCACGGCCGCGATTGCCGGGTTGTACCGCTCGGTATGCCCCACGCCCAGGACCGCCCCGGACGCCTTCGCTGCCGCGACGAGCTCGTCCGCCTCCGACAGCGATCGCGCGATCGGCTTCTCCACGAGCGCCGAGACGCCGGTCTGGAGAAATGGAAGCGCGATGTCGCGATGCAGCTCGGTCGGAACCGCAATCGAAACGGCGTCCACGGTATCGAGCACGTCCCGGTAGTCTGCGAGCGCCGGCGCGCCGGTCGCTGACGACACGGCGGCCGCGCGCTCCGCGTTCGTATCCACGACCGCGACGAGTTCGACACCCTCGAGCGTCCCGAGGATTCTCGCGTGGTGCCGTCCGAGGTGCCCGACGCCGATCACCGCAACGCGCAGCCGATCAGCCGGCACTCTGCTCACTCCGGGGGCGTCCGACGATGGCGATGCCGGCCTCGTTGGCCGACTTGAACACGTGCTCGCCGTCGAGGACGAGCGTCCGTTCAGCGTCGACCGACAATGCCGAGGCGCCAGCGACGCGCATCGCCTGGATCGTCGCGATGCCGATGACCGGCACGTCGAATCGCATATCCTGTTTCGGTTTCGCGACCTTCACGACTCGCACGCCGGGCCCTGCGAGGTATCCTGCCCGGCCGATGACTTCGTCGGTTCCTTCCATCGCCTCGACGGCGACAACCGCCTTGTGCTTGACCGCAATCGTCTGGCCAATATCGAGCGCGGCAATCGCATCGGCCATACGGTAGCCGAACACGAAATCCTCGTGCTCCTGGTCGTTGAGCGCCCGATCAGTCAGCGTCCCCGGGCGCGCGAGCAGCGGCTGCAGGAAGGTCGTCGAATCCATCAGCTCAATTCCCTCGTCGCGCATGACGTCGGCAACTGCCGAAATCAAGGCATCCGTGTTGCGCGCCTTCAGCCGCCTCAAGACAGAGAGCAGCGTGAAGTCCGGGATGATGCCAGAAAAGATTTTGACGTGCTTGACCTGGCCGGCCATCACCGCACGAGAGACGCCGGCACCCTTCAGGACCTTGATGCACTTTCCAAGCTGCCCCAGAGAAACCCAGTGAAAGTCGGCGTTTGCCTCGCGGGCGCTGCCCTCGAGATCGGGAAAGGCCTCTTCCTTGATCGCCACGATGGTGACGTCGTGCCCAAGATTGCGCGCTCCCTGCAGCGCCAGAAAAGGAAACCGCCCGTTGCCCGCAATGAGGCCGATTCTGCTCATGCCCGAAGAGGAGCAGTCTATCAGATGGCCGCGTCCGTCCTTGCGGGCCGTCCTCGGCAGGGCCTTGGAATCCACGATGGCAGACAATTCGAGGGGCAGTTACGTCGTATTATTAGATGAGGCGAGCGGAACAGCTGTTGCTTGGAAGCTCGAGTTTCTGGATTTTTCAAGGAGAGGAAATGCGCCGTTTTTTACCCGGTGTCCTGCTGCTCACGCTCGCTACGAGTCTGGCTGGATGCAACGATAGCACCACGAATACGCCCACGACCCCGACAACGCCGACGACTCCCACAACGCCGACCGTCACCGAGACATTCAGCGGCACCTTGAATCGCAACGGCGGCGTCTCGTTTCCCTTTGCCGCCACCGCCGGCGGGCAGGTCACCGTCACGCTCACCACCCTCTCACCGACGTCAACGCTGGTCATCGGCCTGGGCCTCGGAACCTGGACCGGGGCAGCGTGCCAAATGGTCGTGCCTAACGACTCCGCAACTCAAGGAACCGCCGTGGCCGGAACGGTCACGTCGGCATCCGCCCTGTGTGCGCGGGTGTACGACTCTGCCGCCAACGTCACGTCAGATCAGCCACAGGACTTCACCATCACCGTCGCCCACCCCTAACAGAATCGGTGAATCTCTGAATTGGTGAATTAGTGAATTTGCATCGCGCGGCTCCCGCCGCGCTCTTAAAGCACGTGCGGTAGCGTGTGCGAAGCCAATTCACCAATTCACCAATTCGCCGACTCTGAATCACTCTTCGGCGACTTCCTCCAGTCGCCGACTCGGGCGGCGGAGCCCTACCCCACGGCTCGAGGAGCGGATGAAGTCGACGACGTACTGCACCTCGTCGCACTTCAGGGTCGGGTCGCGCTCGATTTGTGCGAGCGCGCGGCTGGTATTGGAATGCAGCAGGTGGCGGTAGGCGCGACGGAGTTTGGTGATCGAGTCTGACGAAAACTTCCGCCGCACCAGGCCGATCGTGTTGAGGCCGTAGATGCGCGCCCGGTTGCCGACCGTCTTGGCGTATGGGAGCGCATCCTTGGTGATCACCGAGAATCCGCCGATGAAGGCATGTCGGCCCACCCGGCAGAACTGGTGCACGCCCGAAAAGGCGCTGATCGTCGCGTAGTCTTCAACCGTGACGTGGCCACCCAGTGTGGCGCCATTGCCGAAGATCGTATGGTTGCCGACATGGCAATCGTGCGCGATGTGCGCATAGGCCATGAACACGTTGTGATCGCCGATCTCGGTCACGCCCCCACCGCCTTCCGTGCCGCGGTGAATCGTGACGAACTCGCGAAAGACGTTCCGGTTTCCGACCACCAGCTTCGTCGGCTCGCCGCGGAACTTCAAATCCTGCGGGATCAAGCCGACCGACGCGAGCGGGAAGATCTCGTTGCCGTCGCCAAACTCCGACGGCCCCTCGACGACTGCCGACGCGCCGACGCGACAGTTTCGCCCGAGCCGAACCCGATCGCCGATGACGGCGTGTGGACCAATGACGCTCCCGTCGCCGATGACGGCCCCGGAATGCACCACCGCGCTCGGATCGATGGAGACCCCCGGTCGTCCGCCAGCCTGCGGCTCGGCAACGATCGCCAGGACCAGTTCCGCCTCCGCCGCGATGTTGTCCCCGATGAACGCGCGCGCGTGCGCACGTGCCAATCGCGCACGCCGCGGCCCCATCGTCACCTCGAGCCGCAGACGATCGCCCGGCACCACGCGCATGCGGAACTTCGCATTGTCCACGCCGCGAAGGTACGCGCCGCCGGCTGCGCGGTCGTCGCCGGATTGCGTCAGGAGGATCGTCGCCACCTGGGCGAGCGTTTCAATCATCAGCACGCCCGGCATCAGCGGCTCGCCGGGAAAGTGGCCCTGAAAGAACTCTTCACTGACAGTGACGTTCTTGTACGCCACCATGCGCCGGCCAGGCTCATGCTCAGCAATCGCATCGACCAGGGCGGAAGGATAGCGATAACGGAGACGGTCAAGAGATGCGGGAATGTTGATCGACACGTAATGCGAGTTTATCAGACCCGCGACTGGCGACTCGGGGCTGGCGACGAGAACCGGGGCTAAATTCGGGCACAAAAAGAAGGTCGCGTCGCCTAAACGACGCGACCTTCACGAATGTGAACTGCGAGCCGCTAGCCGCTAAGGACTACTTCTTCGGTGGCGTTTTCGCCGCCGCGTCGAATCGCTTGATGATCTCGGCTGACAAGTCGAGACCCGGCTCGGCAGCGACGACGCCAGAATCCCGGATGCTGAAGATCAGCAGCAGGCCCTTGTCCACCCGGAGCTGCTCGATGATCGGATTCAGCTTCTCCTGAAAGTCCCCCTGCAGCTGATTGGTCAGATCCTGGACCTCGGTCTGTGCGTCCTGCTGCGCGAACTGCAGGTCGCGCTGGGTCTTCTCGATGTCCTTCTCGAGCTGTCCGCGCGCCGCATCGTTCAGCACCGAACCGCCCGCCTGGAGCTTGTCCTGCATCGCCTTCAGGGCGTTGCTCTTCGCCACCAGCTCGGAATTCTTCTTCTTCCGCAGCTCGTCGAGTTTCGCTGTCGCCGACTTGCCTTCGGCCGAATTGCTCGCAACGGCCTGGATGTCAACGAACGCGAATTTCGCCCCTTCAGGAAACGGCGCTGGAGGCTTCGGTGCGGGAGCCGGCGCGCTCGCCGCCGGCGGCGGCGTCAAGGGCGGCTGCGTCGCAGGCGGCGTCGCAGGCTTCTGCTGCCCCAGGGGTGTCTGTGCGTAGCCCGGAGTCGCGACGAGCAGCATGCTCATCGCGCTAATCACTATCATCATCTTCAGCACTTTCATTCGAACCGTCCCCTTAGTTTGAGTTTCGAGCCTTCCAGTTACTTGCCTGTTATGAATATAAGGCCAGGACCTCGCACCGAGATCCTGGCCCAGAGAACGCGGAAAAAACCGTCGTCAGAACGTCGAACCTACGGCGAAACGGAACTTGTACTGCTTCTCCGGCTGCAGGTTGTTGTCGAGCACGTTTTCGCGCGACGGATTCATCGCAAAAATCAGCCGGAACGGCACGTTCAACACCGGCATGAAGAAGCGGATTTCCGCTCCCGTCGATGCCTTGAACGCGGCCGTCTGCCCGATGATCGCCGTCTTTGCCGGCAGTTCCACCCCAGCCAGTGAATTGGAGATTATACCAACCGTGTCGATAAACGTCGGATACAGGATTCCCGGCGTCGTCCGCTTGTAAATCGGCTCCTTCCACGAGAAGTGCTCGCCGATGTTGCGCACCTGGCCCGCGTCGAAGAAGAGGACGAGGCGCACCGGGCCGGCGATGTGAATCAGGTATTCCAAGTTGAACAGCAGGCTCTTGTTGCCGCCGACGGGAACGCCGGAGATTTCGTCGCGCGGCGAGACCGAGCGGATATCGAAGCCCCGGATGCTGTATTCGCCGCCCAGGAAGATCTTCTGGAAGATCGGGAGCACCCTGGTGTCGCCGTACGGCCGCAGATACTCCCAGGCCGCCCGGAATCCGAGCGACGTCCGCTTGTTCATCGGGTGGTACCAGATGCCCTCGGTTCTGGGATTGATGAAATTGGTGTTCCCGCCGATGCCGGCGACATCGAACGACAGCGTGTACCGTTTGCCCTGGGTTGGGAAGATCGGGTTGTCGACCGTGTTGTAGACGTAGCTCGGTCCGATCTTGCTGATGATCCGTTTTCCTCCCTGCTGGGTGAGCAGCGAGTCGGCCAGCAGCGGATTGCCGCGCAGGATCTGGGGGTCGTTGAACAGCGGATTCAGATCCTTGATCTCGACGTTCTCGTAGCTGTAGTTGACGAACATCCGGCCGAAATCCTGCACCTGGAAGCCATAGACGACGTTGCCGCCCTGGGACTTCTGGGTGTAGAGCCCGATGTACTGCAGCTCGCGGATGAAGAGATCGACGCCAGCCGTCATCGGCTTGTCGAACAGGAACGGCTCGCTGAACGCGAGCTGGTAGTTCGTGGCCCGGCTTCCCTGCTGCGCTGACACCGTGAACGTTTCGCCGCGCCCGAGGAAATTCGACGTCTGGAAGGCGAGCTGTCCGAAGAAGCCGTCGTACTGCGACACGCCCGCGCCGAAGGTCAGCTGGTTGCGGTTCTGCTCTTCGAGCTTCAGCTTGATGTCGACCTTGTTATCGGCGCTCTGCGTCTTCTCGACGCCGATGGCCTCGCCCTCGAGCGGCTTGAAGTAGCCCAGCTGATTCAATCGTTTGATGCTGTATTTCAGCGCTTCCGTGTTGAATACGCCGCTCTCGACCAGGCGAATCTCACGCCGGATAACGTTGTCGCGCGTCGTGGTATTGCCGACGAACGTGATGCGATTGACGAAGTACTGCTTGCCTTCCTGAAGCCGAAGCGTCACGTCGACAATCGGCGGACCGTTCGGCGCCGCAGGCGGAGCGGCCGGGCCGGAGGGATCCGCGCCATTGCCATTCCCGTTCGCGGTGGGCGCGCCGCGAGGAGCGAGATCGGGATAACCGGTGAAGTCCATATAGCCACCGGTCCCGTACACTTCCTTCGCCTTTTCAAATCCCTTGCGAATCAGCTTCTCGCTGTAGATGTCTCCCTCTTCGATCTTGAACAGCGGACGAAGCGCTTTCGCATCGACGATCTTGTTGCCATCGAAGTCGATCTTGCCGATCCGGTATTGCTGCCCCTCGGTCACGGGAATCTTCAGCTCGACGTACCGGGTCTTGCTGTCCTGGGAGTCCTCGAGGATCTTCAGCTCGGGCTGGCCGACGCGCGCCTCGATGTACCCGCGGTCGCGATAGTACGCGACCACTTTGTCGGCATCCTCTTCGAACTTGTCGGCCTTGTAAGTCCCGCTCCCGAGGATGAACTTGAACATGCCGCCACCCTTGTTCTCTTTCATCTGCTTGGCAAGGTGGCTATCCGCGATGGCATTGTTGCCGACGAAGTCGACCGAGCGGATTTTGACTTTCGGACCCTCTGTGATGTGGAACGTCACGTTGACGAGCTTCGGCCCGCCCTCGATCGGCTTGATCTCGGGCTTCACCTCCACGAACTCGTACCCCTTCTCCGCGTAGACGTCGTGAACGACGCCGCTGACGCGCCGGATCAGACCGGGATCGATGAACGAGTCGAGGCGAATGGAAATCTGCTTGTCTTTCAGCGCCTCTTCGATCTTCGACGTGTCGACTTTCTCGGTGCCGACGTAGTCGACGATCTTGACGCGCTGCCGCTCCTCCATGTTGTAGACGATCACCTTCCCGACGACGCCGTTGGCGTACTTGACCTCGTGCACCTCGATCGACAGGTCGTCGAGAAAGTTCGTCGCCCACAGCCGCTTGAAGTCAGCCTGCGCGACCTGCAGAACGCTGTCGTCGAACTTGATCCACTCGCTCAGCGACGGACGGCTGCCCTTCGCCTGTATGTAGTAGAGGTAGGTGTTGGGCTCGACGACGGGGCTTCCGCCCTGCTTCTCGAAACACAACATCACCGCCGTCAATACCGGGCCGACGTTGGTAGGGGGAAGCCGGGCGGGTTCGGGGACCTGCTGGTCGCAAATGGTGGCCGGAAGTGTCGGTGCCTCCACGGCCGGCAGAGGCGCCTGCGCCTGGGGAGGCGGCGCCACTTGCGCCCTCGCCACCGCAGGCCATGCCAGACCGGCGAGGGTCACGAACACGAAAACAAAAACGCGCATAACTGGGGTTTTGAGGCGGCCGGCCCGCTCCCCGGCATGAATTTCCCGAGAGAGGCCAAGCCACGAGTTTACTGGATCTTAGACGTGTAAGGCTACCTAGTGGCCTTTGCCCCGCCTTCGCCGGTGAGATCTTCGCCGGCTTCGGCGAGGCTTCGTTCGCGAGCTCGTCGGCTCACTACGCCGCAGCTCCTTGTCGGGTAGCCTTCCCTGCACGTCGGCGAAGGCGGGTTACGCCAGCCGGCGGCCGCTCTCGCTCGAGCCAACCGGCCGATAGGCCAGTGCCCCGGCGTCGAGGTAGACCTGGATGTCGCCCCCTTTGAGGTGGCCGCGGATGAGCTCCTCGGAGAGCGGATCCTCGATGTAGCGCTGAATAGCCCGGCGCAGAGGACGCGCCCCGTACGAGCGGTCCTTGCACGTTTGCTCAATGATCCAGTCAATGACGTCCGATTCCAGCTCGAGCCGGAGCCGTCGGTCGACCAGGTTGTCGTTCACCTGCTTGACCAGCAGCCGCGTGATGGTCCGCAGGTCTTCGTCCGAGAGCGCCTCGAACACGATGATTTCGTCGATCCGGTTGATGAATTCCGGATTGAACGTCTTTCGCACTTCCCCGAGGACCATATCGTTCACGCTCCGGCTGATCACGCCGGAGTCGGCCGACTGGAACCCGAGCGATGCCTTCTTCTGGATGAAGCGGGCACCGATGTTCGAGGTCATGATGATGATCGTGTTCTTGAAGTTGACGCGATTACCCAGACCGTCCGTCAGGTGGCCGTCCTCGAACACCTGCAGCAGGATGTTGAAGAGATCCGGGTGCGCCTTCTCGACCTCGTCCAGCAGGACGACGGAGTACGGGTTGCGCTTGACCTTTTCCGTCAGCTGCCCGCCTTCTTCGTGGCCGACATAGCCGGGAGGCGAACCGATCAACTTCGAGACCGAGTGCTTCTCCATGTACTCCGACATGTCGAAGCGGATAAGCGCATGATCGCTGCCGAAGAGGAAATTCGCGATCGCGCGCGCGAGTTCGGTTTTGCCGACGCCGGTCGGGCCGAGGAAGATGAAGCTGCCGACGGGTCGATTGGGCGACTTCAATCCGGCGCGCGATCGGCGAATCGCGCGCGACAGCGCGGAGATCGCCGCATCCTGTGAGATGACGCGCTTGTGGAGCGCGTCTTCCATGTGCAGGAGCTTGTCCCCTTCGTCCTGATTGATGGACGTCAGCGGGACGCCGGTCCACTTCGACACGACCTCGTCGATCTCCGACTTGCCGACGACGACGCGGCGGGTGCTCGACTTGACGTCGAACTTCTCACGGACGAACTGGAGGTTCTCGCGCGCCTGCACTTCCTGCTCGCGATAGAACTGCGCCTTCTCGAAGTTCTTCTCCGAGACGGCCGTTTCCATTTGCTCCACCGCGACACGGATGCTGCGATTGATCTCGCCGAACTCTTCGCTGTATCCCGCCTCGCGCAGCTTGGCCCTGGCCCCGGCCTCGTCGATGAGATCGATCGCCTTGTCCGGCAGGAACCGATCGGTGATGTATCGGTTCGACTGATAGACCGCGGCTTCGATGGCCTCGCTCGTGTACTCGACGTGGTGGAAAGACTCGTAGCGATCCTTCACGCCGGTGAGAACTTCGATCGTTTCGCGCTCGGTCGGCGGATCCACCTTGATCGCCTGGAAGCGCCGCTCGAGCGACCGATCCTTCTCAATGTACTTGCGGTACTCCGACGGCGTCGTTGCACCGATACACCGGATCTCGCCACGCGACAGCGCGGGCTTCAGGATGTTCGCCGCATCGAGCGACCCCTCGGCGGAGCCCGCACCCACCAGCGTGTGCAGCTCGTCGATGAACACGATGATGTTCGGGTTCTCGGTGAGCTCCTTCATGATCGCTTTCAGCCGTTCCTCGAACTGACCGCGATACTTGGTGCCGGCGACGATGAGCGAGATGTCGAGCGCGAGCAGGCGCTTGTCGGCGAGAAAGTGCGGAACGTCGCCGTACACGATCTTCTGCGACAGCCCTTCGACAATGGCCGTCTTGCCGACGCCGGGCTCGCCGATGAGCACCGCGTTGTTCTTCGTGCGGCGGCAGAGCACCTGCTGGACACGCTCGATCTCGATGTGTCGCCCGACGAGCGGGTCGAGCTGGTTCTTCATCGCCGCTTCGGTCAGGTCGCGGCTGAACTCGGCCAGGAGCGGCGTTTCCTTCACGCGGTTGATCGTGGTCTTCTCGTTGAGCAATGCCACGATGTCCTCGCGCACGGTGTTGAGACGCATCCCCTTTTCCATGAGGATCGTCGCGGCCACGGAGCGCTCTTCGCGAAGAATGCCGAGCAGGAGATGCTCGGTGCCAATGTAGTTATGCAGGAGCCGATCGGCTTCTTCCGCAGCAAACTGCAGGACGCGCTTGGTTTCCGCGCTGAACGGAATCTCGACCGACGTCGACACCTTCTCGCGGAATACCGTGCGGCCTTCGATTTCCTTGCGGATGCTTTCGAGGGACAGGTGGGAGCGGGCAAAAATCCGGCTCGTCAGTCCTTTGCCCTCGCGGATCAGTCCAAGAAGTAAGTGCTCGGTTTCGATCGAAATGCTTCCGAGCTG
>Ga0070684_100001530_pt1 | contig 16715 bp, 15 predicted proteins | sample KBSC723LmetaG_FD_65653 | JGI IMG/M metagenome (GOLD analysis project Ga0070684, IMG submission 65653) | Corn rhizosphere microbial communities from Kellogg Biological Station, Michigan, USA - KBS C7.2-3L metaG | ecosystem: Host-associated > Plants > Roots > Rhizosphere ...
CACCGCCCGCGCGCGGCTCAGGCTCTCGAAAGAGATCAGCTCCGCTGCTCCACCCGTCGCCGACAGGGCATCGCGCCACATCGAGATCAGCGCAGATGGCGCAACGATCGCGCATCGACCAAACCGCGCGGCAACCGCCAGACCGACGTAGGTCTTGCCCATGCCGACTTCATCGCCAAGGAGCGCACCGCGGAAAGCGTCGATCGCTTCGCAAAGCCGAGACACCGCCGACACCTGGTGCGGGCGGAGCTGCACGGATCCGATGTGCGCGGCGGATGTGGACTGCCCGAGCATGGCGCGTGCAATTCGCGATCGCACTGCGGCCGCCGACGCTAGTCGAAATCGAACGTCCATGACAGCAGTGGCTCGACGTCGTCGACGGTCAGTCGATACGACTCCAGAACGTCGTGAAGGATTTCGTCATCCCGCGGAAGGTCGCCATCGGTAGCGCGTCGGCCGAGCGGGGCGAGGCGCTCACGAGCGCGAGGCCAATCGCGCGGGATGGGGAAGAGGGAGACGGTCCAGCCCAGGTAGCGCCGATAGCCGCCGCGCGCAGGCTCGGCCAACGCGTTCAGCCACGCCGCGGCGAGGGGGCTGTTGAAGATCGTTGCAAGCGCGAGCGCATCGTCACTGTCTGCGCAGTGCACGACGTAGCAGGTGTTGAGGGCGACAACGGGCGCGCCACGCTCGACTACCACTGCTCGCGGAGTCAGCCCGAAGTCGGCCCACACAACTCGCGGGCGATCGGAGCGTGCGCTCTCGGTGCGGAAGATCGTCCACCACGGGAATCGACCATGCAGATCGCTTCGCGCGTCGAGGACGTCGTGGGAATGCGCGAGCCAGCGGCGGGCATGTGGCGGAAGATTGCGGCTTGGCTGGCCACTACGATCGTGGGTCCAGACGATGTGCTCGCGCGCAGCCGTCGATCGCCACTTGTGGAGAGTTTCGCCGCGGATGAGCGGGCGCAGCAGCTCGCGCTCGATGATTCCGGTGCGGCCATCGCCGGTGACATGGGCCAGCACGCCGTCGACCGAATCGAGGCGCACGATGAAAGCGCGGTTGTGACCGGTTTTTACCCCCAGAAGCGGACGGCCGAACGGCGAGTCGTGGAACGGCGTGCCGGCGGCCACGAGACGGTCGAATGCGTCGCGGGCGGTCGGCGGTAGAACTAGCCACGGACTGCCGGGCGTGGAGTCGAACGCCAGGCCCTCGGCCGATGCGGACCAGTGCGTCGAACCGGATCGCGCGCGCACGCCGATGTTAGTAGAAGTCAGAGCGCGTTGCGCTGTCGCGGTGATGCGTCGCGCGACGAGCAGCGACGGATAAACCGCGGCGTCGAACTGAGAATCGCTGTCGCCGAGGTCCTCCAGTGAGAGGATCTCGGTGGCGTCGAGCAGAAGGCGACGCAGCCCCGCCCCCGCGAGAGACTGCCACAACTTGGAAGGCAGCACGAGCGCCGCTATGCCACCAGGTCGCAGCAGCTGAAATGAGCGTTCGACGAACAAGGCCGACATGTCGACCTGTGCTGCGAAACCGCGGCCGGCGCCAGCGTTCTGCGCGCCTGTCTCCCACGCAGCGTTGCGATAGACGGTGAAGTCGCGGCGGAGCTGCTCGCGCGAGGAGCCTTCGATATTATGAACGCGCACCCAGGGCGGATTTCCGACAACGATGTCGAATCCGCGGGTGGCGACGTCGGAGAAGTGAGCGGCGAAAGAAAAGGGAAGCGCGCCGCCGGCGCGCAATCCGCTCGCGCGCCGGCGCGACTCGGTGACCTGCGATCGGATCTCGCTCAAGCGACGCGTGGCGTCCGCAGGAGGCGCGTGCCGTTCACCAAAGAGGTCGCGGGAGCGGATCGCCAGCAGCAGCTCCTTACGCTCGGCGGTCAATCGGCGGACGCGGGCCGCCAGCGTGTCGAGCGTAGCCGCACGCTCCAGGCGGTCGAGTCGCCGGGCCAGACTGCGCTTGCGCGGACCGATCGCGCGGCTATAGCGCGCGCGCAGGTTCATGACGGCGCGCGTCGATGCCAACGCCGCGCGATCGTCGAACGCTCCGCCGGCGAGCGAGTCGCCGACTCTGATGTTGCGATCGAGATTCGGCAGTGGCGCGATCTTCATCGGATCCTTCTCGTCGCTCTCGATGACGATGGAGAGCCAGAGTCTCAGCTCACACAACCAGACCGCCATTGGATTGAGGTCGACGCCGAAGATCGAAGTCGTCAGCACACGCCGTCGAACTTCAGCCAGCGATCCGGCCTCGCCCGCGCTGCGACAAAGGGATGCGATGCGCTCCAGCATGTGCACGAGGAATGCACCGGAGCCGCAGGCCGGGTCGAGCACTTTGAGACAGCGAAGCGATTCCAGCTTTCCTTCGGCTTGGGGTAAGGATTCCAGAGCCCGACTGGTGAGGTCCTCTACCAACTCCTGCGGGGTGTAAAAGGCGCCGCTGGTTTTGCGTTCGGGCGCTGCCATCAACGCCTCGAAAGTCTTGCCGAGTATCTCGGGATCGATCGATGCTTCCGACCAAGTGGCGGAATCTTCCCGCCCGGTGAAGCGGTAGTGCGACAGCAGGTTGCCAAAGGCGCCGCCGAATGCGTCGTCGGCGAACTCGCAGCCGCGCCGGATTCGTTCCAGATACGAACGTGCGAACAAGCCGCCGTTCAGAAATGGAATGCGGCCGAATTCGCGCGCGCGTCGCGAGCGCGCGCGGAAGCGGGTGTTCAGCGTTCCGAAGAAAAGCGGCTCGAGGATGCGGCGTTGATACCGGCCGCCGGACGAAATGCAGATCGAGTAGCCGTTGGCGAGGAAGCCAAAGTCGCCGTCGAGCCAGCCTCGGGTCTCGAGGAACGACAGAAAAATGAGTCTCGAGATGTACAGCAGCGCGAGCTCCCGACGTTCCGCGCCCGATACCCGTCCGCTCAGCGAGTGGGCGAGCTCTTCGACGACGCGCTGGAGCGCCGTAAAAAACCGACGGGTGATCGCTTCGCGGCCGAGCACATCGAGCCAGCGGGAGTGTCGCAGCAGATCGTTGTCGCCCGCGGCTGCGGCCAGCGCGCAGAGCGTTTCAGCGTCGCTGGTGCGGAGCTTGTCGGTCTGGCAGACCATCGACGTGACGCGCACGTGCAGGGAGGGCGTCGACGACCAGGACGCAATCGCGAATTCTCGTGACCGTGGCGAAAATGCGCAGACGATCCAGAGAAACTGCTGTGCATTTCTGGAAAGCGCGTTGGCGACTTCTGAAATTGCCTCGCGGAGATTCGAGTCGGCGCGCAGCTCCAGAACCAGCGCGCGCAAACATTCCGACCCGCTGCCTATCCGAGCCGAGTGGAGCTCAGTTGGGAAGCCGAGGGTTCGGAGCGCCGGCCCGTCCAGCGGTAACAGGCCGGGGCTGAAGCCGAGCTCGCGTACGATCGACGCGACTCCCTCGACAGAGCTGGCGCTCTGCAGGAGAACGAGAGATTGATCGAGGCCAAGCACCCACGAGCGTAGCGCTGCAGACTCGTGAGTCCGGCATCATTTGGCGGCGGGCTGCACGAAAGCGGCGCGCCGGGAAACAGCTCATTGCGAAATGTAGGTCCTACCCTTCCAGCGCACCCTCCGCCCGCGGATCACCGCGGTGAAGAAGATGTAGATCAGGACCAGCGCGCCCAGCGGGTAGGCGACTGCGTAGAGAGGGTTCTCGCCGACGGCATCGTACGCGGCCATCCACCAGCCGAGCGTTGCGGCGATGCAGATCAGCGCCCATGACAGCACCGTCGCACTCGCGCCAACGAAGATCGACAAAATGAGAGCGAGCGGTGGCAGCAGCTCGAGGAGGGGTGGAAGCAGCAGCGCGAGCGGAAAGAGCAATCTGCCGAAGCGCCCGAACGGGGCTGCGTCCAGCCCGCCGGCAAAGACGTTCTTCCGCCAGCCCCGGACGATCTCGGGGAGCGATTCGTACATGCGCGTCGACAGCTGCTTTGCGCCGAGCATCAAGACAACGCGCTTGCGGGTCGCGAAGAATCTTTGCGCCAGCATCAGATCCTCCGCAACCGATGTACGAACTGCCGCGTGTCCGCCGAGGGCGTCGTAGCTCTCCCTCTTGACGAAGATGCACTGGCCGTTGGCGATCTTGTCGCTGATGCGACGGGAGCGATTCACCGATTCGGTGCCGCCGTATCGCATCGACAGCAGCGCGAAGATCTGGGGCTGGATGACTTTTTCCCAGAATCCGCCGAGCTCCTGGTGGCCGGCGACCGAGAAGAGATCGGCGTCGGTGCGCACGATCGCGTTGACCGATCGGGTCACCAGGTCGGGAGAATGAACGGTGTCCGCATCGGTGAACTGCAGCACGGTTCCGGTCGCGACCTTTGCGCCGGTTGCGCAGGCCCACTGTTTTCCGAACCAGCCATCGGGCAGTGGGGCGTTGCGTATCACTCGCGCGCGGAAGTCGGCGCCAATCGCTTTGCGCGCGATGTCGGCCGTTTCGTCGGTCGATGAGTCGTCGATGACGAGCAGCTCGAGGTTCGGATAAGTCGTCGCGAGGATCGACGTCACGCAGCGCTCGATGTTGCGCGCTTCGTTGCGCGCGGGGACTATCACGCTCACGAGCGGCGCATCCGTCGGCGCGACGTTGCTTTCGTCGTCGAGCGAGCGCGAGCTGCGCAGCCGCAGCCAGGTGATCAGCTGCGGCACGATCCACGGCAGCGACCAGAGGATCGCAGGAAGAAATCGCATTCAATAAAAAAACGGGGCGTCGCACATGAGCGACGCCCCGCTGGAACGGGAGGAGTTAACGATTCCCGCCGCCGCCGCCGCCGGGGCGACCGCCTCCTCCACCTCCACCCTGGCCGCCGCCGCCCTGACCACCACCACCACCGCCGCCGGGTCGACCGCCGCCACCTCCACCGCCCTGACCACCACCCCCACCAGGGCGTCCGCCACCACCGCCGCCGCCCTGTCCGCCACCGCTACCACCGCCGGGGCGTCCACCACCGCCCTGGCCTCCGCCACCTTGTCCTCCGCCGCCTTGTCCACCACCACCGGGACGTCCGCCGCCGCCACCACCACCCTGGCCGCCGCCGCCCATCCCGCCACCACCGCCGCCTGGACGGCCACCTCCTCCACCACCGCCCTGGCCGCCACCGGACCCGCCACCACCACCGCCTTTCGCACCGAAGTTGTCTTCCGTACCAGCCATGCGGCTACCCTCCAAAGTTGTTTGTCACGATGCGCGACAAAAGCAATGCATGTGCCATATTAGGTACATGCAAGCGCTGAACTCACTGCGTAATTCGCGCCACAGCAACGACTAAGTGCCAGCAAAACATTTTCGTCGCGCGAAACCGTTGTCACCCGGTGCGCGTGTTGCACTCGTAGCGCCAGCTGGTCCGCTGCAAAAACCCGACGAGCTCCAGCGTGCGCAGGACAACGCGCACGCACTGGGCTGGGTGCCGGTCGTCGCCGAGCACGCGACCGAGAAGACCGGCTACCTCGCGGGCAATGACCGCGCGCGACTCAAGGACATCAACAACGCGTTTCGCGATCCCGCCATCGACGCGGTGTGGTGCCTGCGTGGCGGCTACGGTTTGATCAGGATCCTCGAAGGAATCGACTACGATGCGCTGTCGCGCACGCCCAAAGCCGTGATCGGCTACTCCGACGTCACAGCCCTGCACGCGGCGATCCAGAAGAATTGCGGCTTGATTACCTATCACGGCCCGACCGCGCGTGAATTGCTCACCGAATTTTCGCGCGACTCCTTCGAGCGCGCCGTCGTCGAGCAAACAGACTCCTGCGGTGTCGCGCACAACGCGCGTGAGATCAGAGAAGGAACGGCCGAGGGCAGACTGGTCGGTGGTAACCTCGCGGTGCTCGCGGCGCTGTGCGGCACACCGTACATGCCCGACCTGAGCGGCGGAATCCTCATTCTTGAGGACATCAACGAGCCTGTCTATCGTCTCGATCGGCTGCTGCAGCAGCTCAGGCTCTCGGGCGCGCTCGACGCCTGCCGCGCGATCGTGTTCGGCGAATGCGTTCAGTGCGAGGACTCGGGCGGCGACCGCACTTTCGACGAGCTGTTGCGCGAGATTGCCGGCGCTGTCAACGTGCCGTGCCTTGCAGGAATTCCAGTCGGACATATCGACAGACAGTGGACCGTCCCACTCGGTGCGAGTGGCTACGTCGATACTGCGAGTCGCACTGTAACCGTCACATCGTACGAGTCCTGAAACTATGGAATCCAAGAGCGCGCAGGATCTGATCGACGAAGCGAAGCAACAGATCGACCAGGTGACGCCGACGGAAGTGCGCGACATGCAGGCACGGAATGATCCAGTCGTGTATCTGGATGTGCGCGAGCCCAACGAGTGGAACCTCGGGCACCTCCCCCATGCAGTACATCTGCCGCGCGCCAATCTGGAAAGCAAAGTCGAGGGTCTGGTCGATCGCGATCAGCGCGTCGTCGTTTACTGCGCGCGCGGGAACCGTTCAGCACTCGCGGCGCTGACGATGAAGCAGATGGGTTACGGGAAAGTCGCGTCGATGTCTGGGGGGATTCAGGGTTGGGCAGACATCGACGGCGAGATCGAGGGATGACTGTCGGCGACGACGTCGCGCTTCAATCATTCGAGATTCCGTGCCGCGACGGACTGACCATTCGCGGCGAGGCCTATCGAGCGTCGTCGGCGCGCGGTTCTGTGATCATCTGCCACGGATTCAAGGGCTTCGCGCACTGGGCGTTCTTTCCGCATCTGGCGCGGACGCTGGCCCAGAACGGACTCACCGCGATCACCTTCGACTTTTCCGGCAGCGGAGTCGGTCCGGACCGCGAGTCATTCACCGAGCTCGAGGCCTTCGAGCACAACACTTTCGCGCGCGAGCTCGAGGATATCGAGCTGGTCGAAGATTACACGCGCCGGATGGGCTGGATCAGCGGGAAGTTCGGACTGCTCGGCCATTCGCGCGGCGGAGGGATGGCGATTCTCTACGCTGCCGCCGAAGGATCGAACGTGAACAGCCTGGTGACCTGGGCGGCGATCTCTTACCCGAATCGCTGGTCACCTGAGGATGTCGCCAAGTGGCGGCACCGCGGCTACGCCGAGATCACCAACTCACGCACTGGACAGGTGCTGCGGCTGGGTACGGGACTGCTCGATGACGTCGAGCTCCACGGCAAGACGAAGGTCAACATCGAAGCAGCGGCGAAAAAAATAAAAGTGCCGTGGCTGATCATCCACGGTACCGCGGATGAGACTGTCCCCAGCACCGAAGCGGAGCATCTGCACAGCGTGTCGAGCGCGGTCAGCACCCTGCTGCTGATCGAGGGCGGCAATCATGGATTCGACGCGACGCATCCGCTGAAGGCGATTCCACCGCTTCTTGAAAAGGTCGTGGCTGAGACGGTGAAGTTCTTCGTCAAGAACGCGACGCCGATGAAGTGAGCAACGGCCGGGAAGAAGCCAGGTTCGCGCGTCTGCTGGCGAACCCGACCGTCAGGAAAATTCGCGACGCGCTGGGCGGGCGTCCGGCCATAGCTGCTCCCGATGAGGAAGGCGTTCGCAGAGCCGCAGTTGCTTTGATCTTCCGACTGGCCGAGGATGACGATGCGGTCGAGCTGCTGCTGATCAAGCGCGCGGAGTATCAGGGCGATCCGTGGAGTGGGCAGATCGCATTTCCGGGCGGCCGTGAAGAGGCGGGCGACTCCTCGCTGACAGAGACGGCGATCAGGGAGACGCGCGAGGAAACCGGCATCGATCTCAGTCGCGACGGCATGATGCTCGGCATTCTGGATGATCTCCGCCCGCAACGTATAAGCATGCCGGCGATCGTGGTGCGGCCGTTCGTTGCGATTCTGGACGCGAGGGAGCCGCTGGAGCTCAGCTCGGAAGTTGCGCTCGCGTTCTGGGTGCCATTCGGCGAGCTCGCGCGGACTGATTCATGGCAGAGCGATACTGTCTTCGCGAGGGGGGTGCAGATCAACGCCAGAGTCTTCAGGCATCATGATCACGTCGTGTGGGGGATGACAGAGAGGATCATGACTCAGCTTTTAACGCTGATCGAGGACGGAGGACCGAGGCCTTGTTGACCGAGGGCGGAGGACCAACGGCATTGCTGATTGCTGACTAAGTGAGGACTAGGACGAACTGCGGGTGGGCAGCCCGAGTTGGTCCCAGTTAGTCCCAGTAATCAGAGCGCGGCACTAGCGGGAGAGCTCGAGGATCACGAAGGTGCCGGGTAGCATCGGGGGACGAGGGCGAGGACGGTCGGCGGTTGGTGCGGGTGGCTGGCCGAAGTCGGCGCTCACGGTAAAGACGTGATGATTGCGGGGATCGACGGCGATGGTGCGGGCGCCGCGTTTGGTCGGGACAGTCTCGGCCACGCTGTATTTGTCGGGCGCGTCTTCGTGGACGACGGTGAGCGATCCTTCCCCATTCGACGTGAAGGCGAATTGACCCGCAGGGTCGAAGCCGGCGCCGTCAACTCCGGCACCAACGGCGGGACTTGCCACCACCTTGCCGCTACTCATGTCGACAATGGCCATGGTCTTGTTGCCGCAGCCCGCGAACAGACGCCGGTGCACGTGATCAATGGCGAGACCGGTCGGTTCCTCGCACGGAGCCAACGGCCAGCGCGCGAGCACGGTCAGGGTTTTCGGATCGAACACAGCGATCTCACTCTTGTCCTCGACGTTGGCGTAGATCTTCCCGCCGTCGCTCACCGCGGTCTCGGGCTTGCCGCCGAGATCGACGCTGCCGATCACGGTGCCACTGGTAGCGTCGATGGCGGTCGCGTTGCCGGTCCCACCGTTGAATGTGAACACCCGCTTCGTCGCCGGATCATACAGAATCGCGTCCGGATTCCTGGCCGGAATCTTTACAACGGTTAGCGGCGCGAGGGTGTGGTAATCGAAAATCGTGATACTCGAATCGCGGCCGTTGCTGGTAAAGCCCCGATTGAGGTCGGGCGCGAGCGCAACACCGTGGATTCCCGGTGTATTCGGGATGTCGCCAACCACCGAATCGTTGGCGAGATCGATGACCATCGCATGACTGCCACGCGACACGAAGAGCCGATTGCCGGCGGTGTCGACCGTGAGGTAATCCCATCCGCCTTCGCCGCCGACCTTTATGGTGCGAACGACGTGATACCCTGGAGCGGCAGCCTGACCAAAACCAGCAAACGGGCTGCAGAGAACAAGAATTGCCGCGCCGAGTGGGAAGGCGAGCTTCGATCTCACGAGATGCTCCTGAAGACGGTCGTTGTACTCAATTAAGCGCGCAAGCGCTTACGGCACCATTACGGCGCCGCTCAGCCGTCTGTTGAATCCCCGACCCTACGGCGCTGCTTAGCCGTCCGTTGAATCCCTGCTCGGGGCGACAATTCCAGGTGGAAGTCCGGCAGGAGCGTCATGGAGCTCCAGGATCGGCGCCTCGTGGATGATTTTTCCGCCGAGGTAAGCCGTGTAGGTGACGGTCGCAACAGCGGCAAGCGCGGCGACGGTCACGCCGGCGCGCACCCACGGCGGTATCAGGTCGGCGGGACGCTTGAGTGATTGCCACCAGGACCACGCGGCGAAAACGCCAGCGACGAGGATGACGATCATTGCAATCGTAGCGGCGTTGTGATGCGCCCTGATCGCGCCCGGCTCGACGAACCACGGCCGGTGCAGCGCGTTCGCCGCTCTTTCACCGGTGAAGTGCACGGGGTAGACGAAAAGGCCGGCTGCGGTAAGGGCTCCCATCGCGGTGAGCCACAATCCCCGACGGCCGAGCAGCAAGGCAAGCACGGTCACCGCCAACGCCGAAACACTGAGGACAACCGGAAAGTGATTTATGATCAGATGTGCATAGGGCCATGAGAACATTCGCTTTGCTCGTTGGTGCAGGACAGTCGACAGGAATCGGTCGGACGCGACAAAGTACGAGCGCATTGTCGGTGTTTGCTGCCGAAGCGGCGCGAATGGCGACTCAAGCGGGGTGAACACCAGAAAATTCGAAGCGGAAAAAGGGCTTGCCAAAAAGTTAGGTGGCACTAACTTATTTGGTAGGTTCGCAGAACTTTGAGGTTAAATGGCAGTAAGGCTCGACCAGTCCTCGCAATCCCAGCCGTTTCCACCGCCTGAGGCGCCGCAGCCAGGCTGGCGCAGGGCGCGCACAACCCCGTCGCTGGTCGAGGTCTACCGGACGGTTCCGGTCAGTGGCAAAGGCCTGTGGCGGAAGATTCTGGCTTTCGCCGGGCCGGGTTATCTGGTGGCCGTCGGCTACATGGACCCCGGAAACTGGGCGACCGATCTCGCCGGCGGCGCGCAGTTCGGGTACACGCTGCTTTCCGTCATCCTCGCTTCGAACCTCATGGCGATCCTGCTCCAGGGGCTGGCCTCCAAGCTCGGCATCGTCACCGGCCGCGATCTCGCCCAGGCGTGCCGCGACAACTACTCAAAGCCCGTGGCGTTTCTGCTCTGGATCGCCTGCGAGATCGCGATCGCCGCGTGCGACCTGGCGGAAGTCATCGGCACCGCCATCGCGCTCAATCTGATCTTCGGGATCCCGGTCACCTATGGCGTCATCATCACCGCGCTGGATGTGCTCGTGGTGCTTTACCTCCAGAACAAGGGATTCCGGCTCCTCGAGGCGCTGGTGATTGCGCTGATCGCAACCGTGGGCGCGTGCTTTCTGTGGGAGATCATCCTGTCGCAGCCGCCGTTCGGCGAGGTGATGCGCGGGTTCGTACCAGACCACGAGATCGTCAGCAATCCCGCGATGCTCTACGTCGCGGTCGGCATCCTCGGCGCGACGGTGATGCCGCACAACCTGTATCTGCATTCGTCGATCGTGCAGACCCGGCAATACGACGAAACCAGCGCGGGCAAGCGCGAAGCGGTGCGCTTCGCGTTCGTCGACTCGACCATCGCGCTCACCTTCGCCTTGTTCATCAACGCCGCGATCCTGATCATTGCCGCGGCGACCTTCCATACCTCCGGCCATCACGAGGTGGGCGAGATTCAGGATGCGTACAAGCTCCTGACGCCACTGCTCGGCGCGGGCGCGAGCACGGTGTTCGCCCTGGCACTTTTAGCGTCGGGACAGAACTCGACTCTCACCGGAACCCTCGCGGGTCAGATCGTGATGGAGGGGTTCCTCAACATCAGACTGCGGCCGTGGCTGCGCCGTCTGATCACGCGGGCGATTGCAATCGTGCCGGCGGCGATCGTCGCGATCATGTACGGCGAAGCTGGGACTGCAAAGCTATTGGTGTTGAGTCAGGTGATCCTGAGCATGCAGCTGTCCTTTGCTGTGTTTCCGCTGGTGTCGTTCACGTCGGACAAGCTCAAGATGGGCGAGTTCGTGAATCCGGCGTGGCTCAAGGCGCTGGCCTACGTTGTTGCGGGAATCATCGTCGGCCTCAACATTTGGCTGCTGATCCAATTCTTCGGCAGAGGGTGAGCGATGTATCAGCGCATACTCGTGCCCGTCGAGCATTCCGCGTACGACGAAGTAATTCTGGCACACGTCAGGAAGCTGGCGGTGACATGCAACCGCGCGTCGATTGTGCTGATTCACGTCGCCGACGGCTGGGCCGCGCGCAACATCAATCAGCTCGACCTCCGCGAATCCGAAGAGATGCGCAGCGACCGTGAGTACATCGAGTCGATCGCCGATTCGCTCGAGCGCGAGGGATTCGAGGCGGAGGCGATCCTCGCCGGCGGCGACCCTGCGCGCGAGATCGCTGCCTGCGCTGAGCGGGAGAAGTGCGATCTCATCGCGATGGCGACCCACGGACATCGCGGGCTCTCCGACGTGCTGCGGGGCAGCGTCGCCAGCGAGCTGCGGCACATCTCGATGCTGCCGGTTCTGATGGTGCGCGGGAGCAAGAATGCCCCGAAGTGAGGCGCTGACCGCCCCGGTCGAGGATTATCTCAAGGCGATCTACACACTCGCGCGCGGCACCGGCGCTGCGGCGACCAACGAGATCGCCGAGCGTCTGGCGCTGGCGCCCGCGTCGGTGAGCGGGATGGTGCGGCGCCTCGCCGATCAGGGACTGCTCGCGTACGAGCGGTACCACGGCGTCAAGCTCACCGAGGCGGGCCGTCGTGCCGCCCTCCGCACCCTGCGCCGGCATCGCGTGATCGAGGCGTACCTCTCGCAGGCGCTTGGCTATCCGTGGGATCGGGTACACGACGAAGCCGAGCGCCTCGAGCACGCGGCGTCGGACGAGCTGGTGGATCGGATGGCGGCAACCATCGGCGAGCCCGAGGTCGATCCCCATGGCGCGCCGATCCCGACCCGCGATGGATCGGTCGATGAGACGGAGTACACATCCCTTGGCGAGCTGCCCGTCGGTGCGAGCGGCGTCGTCGTGCGCGTCGCCGACGAAGATCCGGAAATGTTGAGGTATCTGGCAGAGCTGCTGATCGTGCCGGGCAAGCGCGTAACCGTGAAATCACGCGCCCCCTACGGCGGGCCGATTCTCCTCGGCGTCGGGCGTCAGGAGCTGTCGATCGGTCCGGCGCTCGCGACGCACGTTCTCGTCGCGCCTCTTGCGGACAAGGCACGGCAGCGCGGGCACGGCTAGCTTTCGCTGGTGCTGATCGCGTTCGTCCTCGCTTCCGCTCTACTACAAGATTCGTCCTCCCTTCAATCCGCTGCGAACGCGGCGGCCGCGGCACGAACGATTGCCATCGACGACGTGCTGGCGGCTCAAGCGGGCCTCAAGATCGGCGATACCATATCCCTTGCGGCGCAACCCGGAGCCCACGGCGACAAAGTCATCGTCGCCGCAATCGTCCGACGAGGCGCCGATCCATCGGAGGTCGCGCGCGGGGACCTGAGAGTTCGACTCCACCTCGATCAGCTTCAGACGATTTCCGGATACGGCGATCGCGTCGACCGATTCGCCGTTGCGACGACTCCCAACACCGACGTCTCGGCGCTGATCGATCGCGTGAACGACGTCGCGTTCGGATTCAAGGCGTACCGCTCGAGCGACATCGCCGTCGAGACATCGCGAACGTTCCAGGTGGTGAGCCGATTCCATCGCGCGATCGGCGTCATCACCATTGTCGCGAGCTCGGTGTTTCTGCTCTGCATCATGGTGCTCAAGGTCGAAGAAAGACGCCGCGACATCGCGGCGCTCAGACTGATGGGGATATCTCGCGCGACGGTGATTCGCGCGATCGTTCTCGAGGCGGCAGTGATCGCCGTGCTCGGCAGCGCGCTTGGAATCGTACTCGGCTGGGCGATCTCGCTCTTCGTCAACTGGCACTACCGCGGCGTCTATCAGACGCCGCTCTCGTTCTCGATCGTTACGCCACCGATCATCGTCGGCGCAGTGGCGCTCTCGCTCGTGCTTGGCATCGGCGCCGGTGTCCTCGCGTCGCTGCGACTCGCGCGGACGCCACCGCTCCAGCTCTTCGGCCGCTGATGCGCGGCGCGCTGGCCCAGGCCTCGCTGATCCGCCATCGCGCGCGCACCGCCCTGGCAGTGCTCGGCGTCGCGATCGCCGCGGCGATGCTGCTCGACATGGTGATGCTGGCGACCGGAATGCGGGAATCTTTTCGGGAGCTGCTGCTATCACGCGGGTTCCAGCTCCGGCTCGCGCCGAAGGGAACTCTCCCTTTCGACACAGACGCAACCATTCCCGGCGTCAGCGCGATCATCGACACGCTCCGCACCAACCCTGCGATAAGCGACATCAGTCCAGTGCTCGGCGCATCGATCCATTTTGTGGGGAGCGGTCGCGACGTGAGCGGCTCTGCGATCGGAATCGACCCGGCGGTGCAGGGCGACTACGAGCTCGTCTCGGGTCGCGACCTTGCCAGTACTGACGACATCGTCGTGAACGATTTCATGTGGCGTCAGCTCGGCGCGCACCTGGGCGACACCCTGACCGTCGCGCTCGGCTACGATCCCCAGACGCGCACCTACTCGGGTCAGCGGCGACTGGTGCTCGTTGGAACGGTCCGCTTCATCTACGGAGCGAACGATCAGCCGGGCGCAGCGTTGCGGCGCGAGGCGCTTGAGGGAATGGGCGGCAGCGGAGCGAGCGCGGGGCGAGTGCTACGCGACCGCGCGTCCCTGTTCATGGTGCGGGTGCGCAATGGCGCCGACGCCGAGCAGGTGAGGAACTGGATTGAAGCGAAGATTCCGACCGTGAGCGCGATCTCGATCGCGACGGCGATCGCGCAGGTTGATGAGCGGCTCAGCTACTTTCGACAGCTCGCACTGATACTGGGCGCGGTGAGTCTGTTCGTCGGATTTCTGCTGGTGACGACGCTGGTGACGGTGTCGGTAAACGAACGGGCCGGGGAGATCGCGGTGATGCGCGCGATTGGAATCTCGCGCTCGCACGTGATTCAACAGATCGTGATCGAAGGCGTGGCGATTACGGTGTTGGGTGCAGTGCTCGGGCTCGGACTCGGGTTGGTCACGGCGCGATACCTCAACACCATCCTGTCGGCGTTCCCCGGACTGCCGATGGCGATCGACTTCTTCCTGTTCCAGCCGCGCGCCGCGTGGTCGGCGCTGGGACTGCTGGTGGTGAGCGGCATCGGCGCCGGGATCTATCCGGCGTGGCGAGCCGCATCGCTTCCGATCGCCGAATCGCTCAGGCGCGAGGCGATCGCATGACATCTGTCGGACGCGATGCTGACGGCACAATCGTCTCGGTTCGGGATGTCCATCGTGACTATCCGGTGGGTGCTGAGCGAGTGCACGCCCTGCAGGGCGTCAATCTCGACGTAGCGCGGGGCGATTACGTGGCGATCGTGGGACCGTCCGGTTGCGGCAAGTCTACTCTGCTCAACCTGATCGGAGCGATCGATCACCCAACGTCCGGCACGGTGACGATTGGCGGACGGCACGTCGAGTCGATGAGCGACCGCGAGGCGACCCAGTTTCGCCTGCGCAACATCGGCTTCGTATTCCAGCGGTTCTATCTGCTGCCGATTCTCTCGGCGGTGGAGAACGTGGCGCTGCCGATGGCGGAAGCTGGAGTCCAGAAGCAGGACCGCCGGCGGCGCGCGGCCGAGCTCCTCGAGTACGTTGGGCTCGGTGGCCGCCTCCGGCACCGGCCATCCGAGCTCTCGGGTGGCGAGCAGCAGCGGGTCGCGATCGCGCGTGCATTGGCAAACCGGCCTTCTCTACTCCTGGCGGACGAGCCGACCGGAGAGCTCGATGCGCGGACGGGCACTGAGATCATCCGGCTGTTTCAGCGACTCAATGAGGATGGAGCCACGCTCGTCGTCGTAACCCACGACGAGGATCTGGCCAGCGCTGCGCGACGGAAGATTCACATGCGCGATGGACGAGTGGTGGACGCATGATCGCCGAGCTCGCGCTCAGGAACATCACTTACCGGCCGTGGCGGTCGATGCTGCTTTTCTTCGGATTCGGCGTCGGGGTCGCGGTAATGATCGTGCTGCTCTCGATTGGTGAAGCGATGCTGTCGCAGGCGCGCAACGAGAAGCTCGTTGGTGGTGGGACGATCACAGTGTTGCCCGAAGGTCTCGATATCGAAGTGATGAAGACCGGCGGCATCGGCGGGCTGTTCTTCTCGATCGATCACGCAGCTTTTCTCTATCGACAGGTTCTGGCGTCGCCGAGGTATAGGGGACGGATCGCGGCGGTAGCTCCGCAAATCGAGGGGCGGCTGTTGTACGCGCGAACGAACGACGGCCGCGAATTCGCAGTGCACGCGACAGGGGAGATCCCGTCTGCGACGCGCGCCGTCGGTGCCGCCGCCGAGGTCGTTGCCGGAAAATGGGAGGACGACGCCGGCGATCGAAAGTGGGTCGCGCCGACTCTGTACGAGCTGAGAAACGAGATCGACCATTTCCACATTCCGTCGGACAGCGTCACGAATCGCGAGACCTGGGCCGAGTGGCACTACTTCAACGTGATCTCGGCCGACACGAAACGGTGGGCGTTTGTCTCGTTCATTGTCGGCGGCGACGTCAGGGGGGAGCGCTGGGGCGGACAGCTCGGCATCACCGTCCGCGATCAGGGCGGCACGACGAAGAGGTTCACGGCGAGCTACGATCGGTCGCGAGTGAGATTCTCGACGACGGATGCCAATCTGGTATTTGGAGACTCACGCGTGACCGTGCTCCCGGACGGAGACTACGACGTGAAGGGGTCCGCGCGCGGCGAGAATGGTGCGGGCACCGTGAAGCTGTCGTTGCGCGTTCATCCCGCGCCTTACGCGTACTTTCCGGGCGTGTCGATGGGATCCGGCGGATTCGTATCCGGCTACACAGTGCCGGGATTGCGCGCGACGGCGACGGGCACGCTTTGCGTCGATGGACGGTGCGAGACCTTCGACGGTGCGCAATCGTACCACGATCACAACTGGGGCGTATGGCGCGGAGTGACGTGGGACTGGGGCGCGTCTCGCGCGGGGCAGTACACGTTTCTCTACGGGCGCGTGTATCCCGCGGACACATCCGCGTCGATACCACCGGTGCTGGTCTATCTCGTCGATTCGCTCGGCTTCAGGGCGGTTTTCCGGCCGAAGGAAGTCTCTTATGAGGACAATCGAGCGGTGACGGTCGGCGCGGCCCAGCTACGGGTGCCTTCGCGCGCGAGCTTCCAGGACGTGCGCGGAAGCGACACGTTGCGAATCGACATCACAGTGGACGACGCAATCGCGACCGACATGCGTCCGCGACCGTTGTCGACCGAGGCCGAACGCGGTGATCCGCTCGGCAGCGAAAAGAAGCGGCCGTATTTTATCCAGATGAAA
>Ga0070684_100001531_pt1 | contig 16710 bp, 17 predicted proteins | sample KBSC723LmetaG_FD_65653 | JGI IMG/M metagenome (GOLD analysis project Ga0070684, IMG submission 65653) | Corn rhizosphere microbial communities from Kellogg Biological Station, Michigan, USA - KBS C7.2-3L metaG | ecosystem: Host-associated > Plants > Roots > Rhizosphere ...
TTCCGTTTCCCGTTTTGCGGTCACTTGTAAAATGCTTCTTTTAAGAAAGCAATAGAAATCAAGGTCAATTTTTGGGCGTTAGACAATGGCTCAAGCAGACAGCCGAGAAAGCACGAATAATCCAGCCCGCGTGGCAGTTACGGCAGCGGGTGTGATCAGCCCGCTCGGGTTTGGTTTGGCCGAAACGCTCGAGTCCTTGCGCAGCGCACGAGACTGTGTGACTCCGGTGATGCGCTTTTCAGTCACGCAATGCCGGTGCAAAACCGCGGGCCAGGTTTCCGACTCGCGTCTGCTTGCCAGCCACGCGCAAATACCTCGTTCGGAACGCCTGCATCGCGCGTCGCACATGATGATTCGGGCGCTGCGAGAACTCATGACGCAACAGCCTGAATTTGAACCGGAGTTAACGGTGATTGGAACGACAAGCGGAGGCATGTCTTACGGCGAGCGCTATTACCGCTCGTTAAACGGAGCAGGGGATCTGCGGCATGCGCCGACATGGATCGCTAATTACCCGGCGCAAAAGCCGGTGATCGATGCGCAGACAGCTTTTGGAATTTCAGCGCCGTGTCAGGTGATCGCGAACGCCTGCGCGTCCGGGACAAATGCGATCGGTCACGCATTTGAATGCGTGCGCTCCGGTCGTTACCAGCGGGTGTTAGCGGGCGGCTACGACGCGCTGGCGGAAATGGTTTTCGTCGGCTTTGATTCGCTTCAAGCCTCAACGCCAGAGAAATGCCGGCCGTTTGATCGACATCGGACTGGTATGGTGCTCGGCGAAGGCGCCGCGGTTTTCGCCTTGGAAAATCTCGACCTTGCTCGCAAGCGCGGCGCGCCTGTTCTCGCCGAAATCATCGGTTACGGCATTTCCACAGACAACTTTCACATCACGCAACCGGAGCCATCTGGCATCGGAGCGCGACAAGCAATGGAGCGGGCTCTAGAGAGCGCGCATATTTCTGCGGCCGACGTTGATTATATCAATGCGCATGGTACTGCCACGGTCTTCAACGATGCAACTGAGGGCAAGGCGATCAGCGCATTGTTCAATGGTGTGCCAGTGAGCTCAACCAAAAGCATGATGGGTCATTCCCTGGGCGCCGCGGGCGCCATCGAAGCCGCCGTTTGTTTACTTGCGCTTCAACACCAATTTCTTCCAGCTAACATTAATTTCGCCGCTCCAGATGATGATGTTGACCTTAACGTTATTGCGAACGAAGCGCGATCTGCTGCGGTGAGCATGGCGCTTTCGAATTCGTTTGGATTTGGTGGAACGAATGCGTCGCTGATAATGCGCAAGCTTCCGCCTTCGCCAATGCTGCAGCGGACAGGCGAAGCATGAGGTTGGCGATTGCCGGTATGGGGTGGGTTACCCCTCTGGGCACCGGCGTTGATTCCGTTTGGGAGCGATTGCTTCAGGGTGAGGAGGCATTCGCGACGACGATTTCCGAACGATTCGCCGATCGCGTTTACAGTGTTTTTCGCGTACCGGAATCAGCGCTGAAGGGGATTTCCCATCCGCGCCTTCGTCGCGCCAGTGCGATTTCGCGTTTCGCCGCAGCCGCTGGGTTGCAAGCATTGGAGTCTGCGGGACTAAAACTCGAGTCGCAGAATGCTGAACGAATTGCGCTCATTTTCGCGATCTCAAATGGAGGCGTCACTTACACGAAACGTTTTTACCATGAAATCGTCGGCACAGGCGCGCAGGCAGCCAGTCCGCTTCTGTTTCCGGAAACTGTATTTAATGCGCCGGCAAGCCATCTTGCCGCCATCCTGGGCGTGACCGGAGCTACGTACACCCTCGTGGGCGACGGCGCCGTGGGCCTCGCTGCGATAACAATGGCGGAGACATTGATGGCGAATGAAGCGCTGGACTATTGTCTCGTTGTAGGCACCGAAGAAATCGACTGGCTGTTATGCGATGCTTACCGGCGGTGGCGTTTGTTGCGTGTGGCGCCGCCGATTAAGCCCTTCAGCAAGCAGAACCTCGGAATGATTTTGAGCGAAGGCGCAGGAGCGATCGTGCTCGCACGCGATGGATTCGTCACTATCGAACACGCGCATCCGGGCGGGCATTTTACGAGACGAGCAGAAGCGGAAAAAATCTTGAAGCGCATACTGTGTGATCTCGGCCAAATGGAAATCGATTTTGTTATTTCGAGCGCGAATGGGACCTTTGTCGATCAAGCAGAATCCCAAACGCTTCAGGAGGTCGTTCCAAATGCGCCGGCCTACACGGGGAAACCCGCCTTGGGGGAGAGCGTCGGCGCGGCAGGATTGTGGCAGATCATTCTCGCGGCCCAAGCCCTGCATTCGAAAGAGCTTCCGCCCGTGCTTCACGTCGACCACAGCGTCCGGTTACGGCTTTCACTCTCGCGGATGCCGATTCCAAGCGCGCGGCGCGCGATCGTTTTAAGCTGCGGACTTAATCAGCAAGCGGCAGGTTTGCGAATAGCGATTCAGTGACCGGGCATTGCGGTTCGCTTGGTCATAAATCCAGCTGGGATGGTGGACGTTACAGCCGAATATCGTGAACGAAGCGAGCGAAAAGTTTTTGGCGAATCCGCTTGCGCGCTGGGATAAACGTTCTTAATTAAGCGTCCATTTTCCCCGCGCCAGTCGATTAGAAAGGCGCTTACAACAGTCACTATGGCCAAATCAAAGAAAAAGAACAGGTCTGCAGCAAAATCGGCTGTACGAAAGCCGCGGCCAGCCCGCAAACTTCAGGCTAGGAAGTCCAAGCCGAAAAATTCGGCACGTGAAAAGAAGGCCGCTCGCCGTTCGCCAAAAACCAGGTTGGAAGGCATCGAGTCGCCTGCGGCGTTGCTACTGGGATTGAATCATCGCGAAAAAAAGCTGGATCCATTCGTTCGCAAACAAAAACAAAATCTGCTTCAGCTTCGCGATGCGGTAGTGGATTCGATGGCTGGCGTGGCCCAGGGCACCCTTCGCTCGCGCGCCGAAGGCAGCGAAGCTTCCGCCTTCGGAATGCACCAGGCTGATGCTGGATCGGACGCATACGATCGCGATTTCGCCCTGAGTTTACTCTCACAAGAACAGGACGCGCTTTACGAAATCGATGAGGCGCTGAAGCGCATTGAGGTCGGGACCTATGGGAAATGCGAAATGTCCGGTAAACCAATCCCGCGCGCACGTCTCGAGGCGATTCCCTTCGCCCGTTTCACCGTGGAATGTCAATCGCAATTGGAAAAGCAGAATAAAGCCGCCCGGATGCGACCATCAGTTACTTCTTTGTTTGGCTTGACCGAAGAGGAAGGCGCCGAATCCGAGGAGGAGGAGACCACCACGCCGGAAGTGAAGGAGTGATCGACGCTTATGCCGCAGGAAATTGTTACCCTCGAATGCACCGAAGCTAAAGCGCTTGGGAAGCCGCCTTCGCGTTACATGACGACGCGTAATAAGAAAAGTCCACGGACGCCGAATCGCTTGGAGAAGAAAAAATACAATCCGTTTTTGCGGCGGCATACCTTGCACCGCGAGCACAGGTAATCAGCCATGCAGCCGAAAACTCCAAAACGCCGTTCCGCATTTCGCCGCGCCAATCGGCCCATGCCGCGGCGCCGGATCGATATCGCCATGGAGGCAATCGATTACAAGAACCCTGATCTTCTGAAAAAATTTGTTACGGAAAGTGGCAAAATTCTGCCTCGTCGCGTTACCGGCATGCCCGCGTACATGCATCGGAAAATCACGCGTGAAATCAAGCGCAGCCGTTCCGTGCTCTTGATGAAGTAACAAACGCGTCTGCGTTAGTCATTCTGAGCAAAGCGAAGGATCTCTCTACCGTTTCGGCGTCCGCTCGCCTTCCTCAATCAACTTCCAGAACTCGTGCGTTTCGCCCAATTGCGCGTCTTCAGAAACAGGCAGCTTGCTGCGAAACAGAAAGTCGCGAAGCGTGTTTTTGTGCAAAACGCGATGCACTTTGACGCCTTCCTCGGTCTTGGCGAAGTAAATACGATAACTCTTCGCGCGATAGCGATACAGCTTTTTCCCCTCGCGTTCGATCACGCCGAAGCGCTCGGAGTCTAGCTGATTCAAATCTTCGGGTAAAATTTGAAATTCGGCGAGCAACTCAAGCTGTAACCTTTTTGGTAGCGCAGAGATCTCGGCTGCGCTCAGCTCATTGAAGACAATTTGGAACATTGTTTCGTTAAACAGTTGAAGCGTTGAAGCACCTTGAACTGAGCTTCAGACTCTGATCCGCTTTAACGCTTCAACGGTTCAACCATCGTCAAACATAGACGCGCCGTACGCGCACGCCAATTCGCGTCACAATTTCCCACGTGATCGCCCCGGCCTTTTCGGCCAATTCAGAACAGGGAATTTCTTCGCTTCCGTCGCGCCCCATGAGAACAACATCGTCGCCTACCTGCACATCATCGAGTTCGCCCACATCGATCACCATTAAGTCCATCGTTACCCGACCGAGAAGAGGACAGCGCTTTCCGCGCACCAAAAAGGCGGCGCCACGGTTTGAGAGGTGCCACGGGTAACCGTCCGCGTAGCCGGCTGACAACGTTGCAACGCGCATATCTTGCGGCGCGAGAAATGTGCGGCCATAGCTGATTGAGCTGCCCTTCGGCACGTCGCGCACGAGACAAATTCGTGTTTTCCACGTCATCGCCGGCTTGAGCAAGTCGCGAAATTCCGGGAGCGGCGAAATGCCGTAGAGAATGATACCGGCGCGCACAATTTCGTGGGTCGGCTGATTGAACGCGAGCGTGCCGGCGCTTTGCAACACGTGCGCCTTGTAGCTTCCCGGAACTTCTGCGCGAATTTGGTTAACAATTTTCTGGAATCGGACCAGCTGATTGCGCGTGTATTCTGCGTCTTCGTTCGATACCGGCATGTGTGTCGATATGCTGTGGATCTTAATATTCGGCATTGCCGCCACGCGTTGAAAAACCTCGCGTGCCATATTCTGCACGACACCCATTCGCCCCATGCCGGTGTCGATCTTGAAATTAACCGATGTCGGCTTTAAGCGATCGTATGCCTGAGCTTCCTCCAAACTGGAGATCGTCGGGATAAATCCGTGCTCCGCAATTACCGGGCGTTCTTCAGGAGTGGCCGGGCCGAGAATTACGATAGGGTGTGGCAGCGATTCGCGCAGCGTGAGAGCTTCCTGAAGATTGGCGACACCGAATAATTGTGCCTGATCGGCCAGCGTCTCCGCGACGCCGACCAGTCCGTGGCCGTAGGCATTCGCTTTGACGACGGCAAGCATCTCGGCGGATCCGATTCGATCCCGCACGACTTTGGCATTGTGCCGCAAGGCGGCCCCATCAATTTCAGCCCAGCAACGGTAGGTTTCTTTCATTTCGGCATGGTTATGTGTGGTTCCCGCAAATAAAATGGTTCCAGCGGTGGCAGACAAAAGCGTCGTCGGGGCTCCTTCGCAAGTCTGGCGAGAATCAGAGCCGTGGGAAAAGAAACAACGGGTCGCTGAAACTGTGGAAGCAATTCTGAAGAAAAAACCGGCGTTGCCGAGTCGATCGATTCGAGTTTCGCTTTCAGCTCGGCTTCGGAAAAAAGCATTGGGCCTTCTATCACTTCATTTTCGAGAATGCGCGCGAAGAAAAAGGATTTCCTGCGCGCGTCACCAATTGCACAGTATTCCTGCGCATCGCATTGAATTGCGCAAATCGAGGGATACCCGATCAAGCGCGCACCACAAGAAAGTTGTATCCCGATCGCGGCAGAAATCGCGATGCGCGTCCCGGCATACGAGCCGGGGCCAAGTCCGACAACGATCGTTTCCGGAGCACCAAATTTTCCTCGCACCGCCTGGAGGCTCTCGAAAAACGCCGCGGAATTTTTTCGGTCGTTAGGCCATTCGCGTGTGAACTCGATTTCTCCGTCCTGCCATGCGAGGCTGCCGCGCGAGGTGGAAAGTTCAAGCGCTAGAGTTTTCATGGCCGTGATGAAACAACGTTAATTATCCGCTGACGCTCCGATTTTATTTCAAGGGAAATCCAGCGCGCCTGCTCTGGGATCAAGTCCTGGAATCGATCGGCCCATTCGATCACTGAAACGCCGTCGCTAAAAAAATAATCTTCCAGTCCAAGCTGCAGGGCTGATTCGCGATTTTCTAGGCGAAAGAAATCGAAATGGTAAACGGGCAATCGCCCGCCTTGATATTCGTGCACGATAGTAAAGGTCGGGCTCGTTACTGGAGCGTCGCTTTCCAGACCCGCGACGAGACCCTGCGTGAACAAGGTCTTGCCGCTGCCCAGTTCGCCTTTAAGGGCTAGGACGGAACCGGCAACAAGATCCTTCGCAAGTCGCCGCGCGATCGCTTCCGTTTCAGCGGGGCTGTTGGAAATGAATGTAGCCAAGAGGTAATTTGCGATTTGCGACTTGCGATTTGCGATTGAGCGAGCCAATTCGTGTCAGCAGTAATTTCGGAAAATTTCGTCGCCACTCGTGCTCCAAACGGTTTCTGTCGCGTGGCGACACTGCAAAGAGCAGTTCGTAGTCCTCCCCTTCTGAAATCGCGTTTTCGATGGTTGCACCACGGGCTAGCGGCAAATTTTCCAGCTGGATGTCGAATCGCACTTTGCTCGCGCGCGCAAATCGAGGCAGATCGGCTCCGAGTCCGTCGCTTAAATCCATCATAGCGTGGATTGAGAAATTTTTTGTAAGCCAGCGCGACTCCGCAATGCGTGCAACGAACTTCAAATGCTTTCGTTTCAGCGCGCCCCCAAGGCGGCCGGTCACGAAAAGATCATCACCCGATCTTCCGCCACGACGCGATGCCGCGCGGGATTTCTCAACAAATCCGATCACAGTCACTGAAATGGCGATTGGCCCCGATGTATTGCTCGTTTCGCCACCGACAATACTCACTTCGAAGCGGCTCGCCGCTCGGCGCAGTCCCCGATAAAGGCCTAGCACCCACGCGACTTTGGTTTGCTGCGGAACAACAAGCGTAATCAGCGCGAACTGAGGAATAGCCGAAGTGGCAGCGAAATCGCTCAACGGACGCATCATTGCTTTCCATCCGACGTCTGACGCATTCGTTCCGTGCACAAAATGCACGCCTTCGACAACGCAGTCCGTTTTTAGCACCAGATATTTTTTGCTTCCGGGTATTTCGACAATCGCGCAGTCGTCGGCCGAACCCGCAAAGACTTTGCCACCTCTCCCACGCGGAACATGAAGCAAGATTCGATTCAGCAATCGGTCTTCACCCAGAGCACCGAGTTTCATTGAGAAATGATCTCTGGAAACGCAAGAGCAGTGAGAGTGAGCGAGTTGAAGAGGGAATGCATAGTCATCGAAACAAGAATCGAGCCGCTCCATTCGTAGGCAATCGCGAAACAGCTCCCCAAGACAAGCAACGGCACGAATGAAGGAAAATGTGCGTGGGCCGCGGCGAACAGCAGCGAGCTAAGTATCACCCCCAGAAGACAGCCAACATAGCGTTTGAGTACGCCGTAGATGAAAAATCGAAAAACAAACTCCTCGACGATCGGGGCGATTGCGACCGCGAAAACAATGATCATGATCCGCTCTTCGATCGTGCGCGATGCACTGAAGAACTCGACGATGTTCTGCTTGCTTGAGCCGCCACCGAAAAACCGCTGATTAATGGTCTCGGAAAAACCGATCAATGGATAAGCAAAAAAAAGCAACATTGCGCCAGTGCCTAAAGTCCGGAAAAAACTGATTCTGAAAAATCCCGCCAATGCGGCGACATCAAAACCGCGAAATTGCAGGAGGGTAGCTATGACGAGCACCACGAAAGCGCTGAGGAGGAAGTTCGCCAGTAGATTACGTGGGTGAAATTGAAGCGCCGGATCTGGAACGGTTGAGCCAATCGTCAGCAGAAAGAAAAAGATCAGCACACTGGCGAGAACGGCTTCCGGCAGTCCAAAAGCGCCCGTCGGGACGTCGGCCCCGGAAGCGCTACGAATCCGGTTACTGATCTGATAAATTAGTGACACATACACACAAAGACTGGCAATGAAGTAAAGAGCGGAAAGCAAACTCAGGGCGAGGCTCGGGGTCGCTCCGAATGTCGCAAAAACGTTCCCTATTAGCATGAGGGTGTGCTGAAGTTTGCGCGACCCTCAGCGCCTACGGAGCGTAGTAACTCGGCAGGAAATACGCGCGACCCGATTCCAGTTGCGGCACGAGTTGTTTCGGAAGTTGCAGTTCGATTTTCGAATCCGATTCTCCAAATACGCGAAGGAACCGGAAAAGACTGAATGGCGGTCCGTACTTCACGACTTTCGCGTCCGGCGCGTTTGCCAGTTGTTTTGCTTTGGCGAAGGCGTCGTCGAGTTCACCGAGACCGTCGATGAGTTTGTTTTGCAATGCGTCCTTGCCCGAGAGAATTCGGCCGTCGGCGACCGTGTTGCGGAGAAGATCGGCCGGCAGGTTTCGCTCCTTTGCAACGATGCCGAGAAATTTGTCGTACGTGCTCATGATGAAGTTTTGCACGAGCTCCTTTTCCTCCGGTGTAATCGGTCGCGCTCCGTTCAGCATGTCTTTGAATTTGCCGCTCTTAAAAACTACGGATGCCAGGCCGACTTTGTTCAACAGCTGCTCGTAATTCAGGGTTTGGATGATCACTCCGATGCTCCCGGTGATCGTCGTTTCATTAGCCATCAAAAATTTGCCGCCGCAGGAGACATAATATCCGCCCGAGGCGGCCAAGGAATCCATGTACACAACAACTGGTTTCCTCGCACGCGTCTTAACAACGGCGCTATAGATCTCATCGGAAGCGGTGACTTCTCCGCCGGGCGAATCGATCTCCAGCACAATGGCCTTCACGCGATGGTCCTCGCGCGCCTGTTGAAGTGCTGCCCGCAGGTCGTCCACCATCGAGTCGCTGACGTTTCCTGGCACCGAGGTGCTGATCAGCCCGCGCATGGTGATAACGGCGATTTTGTCCGTGGTCGCGCGGGCACCTCTTTGAAGCAGGATCTCGCGGAAACGCGGGATGGGCTCGGCTTCCCTGACACCGCTGACGCGCTGAAACGCGGCGATCATCAACACAAAGTTCACGAACAGACTGGCGCAAAGCGCGATGAACAAAAAGATGCTTAGACAACCCAGCCTTCGGTCGGATGCCATACCGGAACGAAACTGCCGGAGAACTGCCGCGCGCACAAGCGGTTTTGTGGCAGCATTGAACCGTTAAACGGTTAAAGCGTTAAAGCGAAGACGTCGCCAGGAACATCCTCGTGTTGCTCACCCAGTTGAGAAGCCGCGAAACAGTGTTGGCTCGCGGCATTGGGCGGCTGACGTTCGAATTCACGGCACGTCCGAATGGCCGCACGAGCTGATTACGTGGCAGCGGGGAATTCCAACGCGAAATCAATCAATCGCTTTTTGCCCAGATAGACTTTCCCGAGGTAAACGTTTGGCGCGACTTCGCGAATCTCATCACGGATCCAATGCGCTATTAGCGATGTCTCCGAATAGTCGAGGACGATGCACTCCTTGTTGTCCATCCAGCTCGAATTTTTATAGACCTTCGCAATGATCGCGTTCAGTCCGAACGGCGAAATTTTGTTTCGCAGGGCGCCCTTGGCCGGATCGAAAACTTTTCCCTGCCACGCAAAATGGTTAATGAAATTCGCAATGTCCTGCGTGTACGTCGTTCCCGGCGCTACAATCGCCGTTCCTTTGGCTTCGCCTTTAGGAATCTCGCCGACTGGACTCTGCGTGAACAGATCGTCGAGTTGTGTCTGTGACATCTTTAACATCTCTGGAACTGTGACTGCCATTTGTTCCTTTCTTTTAACGAATTAGAATGTTTTCAAGTATTCGATTAGCGCGCGCTTGTCTGAATCCGGCAGGTCCGTGCCGAAATAGTGTCCTTTGTCTTCGACGAAGTCCGGGCATTTATTCGCCGCGAGCAGGTCTGGAATGAGCTTATTGAATTCGGCAGCCGCTTTGTCGCGCGAAAGGTTCGTGATCTTGAGTCTGATCAACTTTGCCGCGGCTTTAACAAAGACAACCTTGTGTTCAGTGTCCGGGTCCAGATTGGCGACGAGGTTAACGGGCGTGCCTTTTGGAATCATCCCGACTTTGATGTAGCCATCGCTATCCGCCAGCGCTCGGATCGCTCGCAGCCTTCCTGGCACAAACTCCTTGCGTAAATGCAACGAACAATCCTCCTGGGTCCGCCAGATGGAATCCTTGTTCTGTCGTTTTTCCGGCCAGAGCATTTTCTCGATTGCATCGTTGAATGAATCCATTCGGCCGGCTACTGAAGGGTCAACGGTAAACTTTCCCAGCGCGTTATTATGCAGTAACGGCGCGGAACTCCAGACGCTGACCAGCGACGGAACCCGATAATAACCGGGCGCCGCACCCTTCTTTTTCGGCTTGAATCTGATCGGATGCGTCTCATCAAAAGGATTGAAAAATTCGAGTTCATCCACGGGCGAAAGTTTTTTGTACGTGACCGACGAAAAATTATCCCAAATGTGACCGGCTTTGGCATTCGTTGCGAACGCACGGGCCGAATTCGTTTCGATTTTCGTCAATGGATACCGTTTGTCATTTGATAGAAAATTATTCTCCAAGAAGTCCGGCGCCATCACCGCTGCGCGGAACCACGCTTTCCCTTCGCCAGAGCGCGGATCGATGTTCGCCGGTGGCTGCTTGCTCGAGTGACACGAAGCGCAGCTTTCGGCAAAAACTTCTTTTCCGCGTGTCATCACCACGGCATCCGTAGTGATATAAGTCTGTCCGCCGGGTGCATCCGCTAAGCGGAACGAGTGAAGCCGCCGGAAAAAGGCGGCTATGTTTGCCAGACGCTTCTCTGTCGCGAGCCAGAAGACCGAATGCTCGCGCGCATATGGTATCTCAAAAGGTTTTTGGGGCCACAGCCCGAGCAGTCGATCATGGCGCGTCAGCCAATACTCCGAAAACATCCCGATATTAACGAAAACACGAATGGTTGCGCCTGGCACGCCGACGGAATCCGCGCCGTCCTTCAAGATGTGCGGAACAGGGAACATCTCTTCTTTTTCACAGGGCAACGCCAGGGCGCCGCCAGCGACTTTTTCGGTCGCCGCGATCCGTTCTCGTTCACCGAGCAAGAAGATCGCATTGATTGCATTCGGATTGTTGATGTGATCTGTCGCGATCCGCGACGTATCCGAAGTGCCGCGCGGTTGCGTGGCAAGCATTTCGTAGAAAAATCCGCCTTTTTCGACGTTACAGGCGAACACTTTCCCTTCGTTGATGTACTGATTGCCGATCGCTGAGGCCAGATTTTCCCAGCGCGGGTTTTCCGGATCAAGAGGCGGATTACTCGGGTTCGGCGCGATATGGCAGGAGCCACACGCCACACCGACGCGATATGGACGGATGAGTTTGTTGTCGTTGTAGTAACTCGGATCGTTCATGAAACGATCGCCATTCCATTTCTTGCGCGCTTCCTCGTTGAAATCCGGATTCGGAAAAAGGCGAAACCCGAGCACGCCTGAAGGCTTCCCATAAACTGTTCGGTCAATGCCTGCCGGTTCTGCCTCGACCTCCTCATCGAGCCACAAGCCAAATTCGTCCGCCTTGCTCGCCGCGTGGAATCCGGGCTCGTTCACCAAGCCTAATACTTTGAAACGTTCGCCTCGCGGAAATTTGCGGTTATCGAGCATCTTCAGCAGGTCCACCAGACCAAAGCTGTCCTGCGCGGCGTGATTCCAAAAATGCTCGTTGCCGCCGCTCCAGAGGTTCCAGGCGTTGCGGCCCATGATTTCCTCCTGCGAAAGATTAATGCCGCCATCCATCGGCTTGAAAACGTCTGCAGTGATTTGCGGAAAATCGGCGGTGCTTTTCCCTGCCGCTTTAGCTTCGTCGATCGGCTTTTTGCAGCTGGCAAAGGCAAGCAAGGCGCACATACCGACGCAAGATCCGACTCGACTAAGACGGAGAAGATGGCCCCTCTCTTCCAGCAGTGCCTTCACCGAGCCATCATTGATATTTCGCTTGTGAATCGTGTGGCAAGAAAATTTTGGAGGCAAGGATCATTCGACGAACTCCAGTTCGATCGGAAAGCCGATGTATCCCTTTTCGAAGCCGTCGCCTAGAAATTTTCTAATAGCGGTGCGTCCGATCTCGCCATAATCGCGGGTAAATTCATTCACGTACATGCCGATGAATTTGCTGGCGAGCTGCGCGTTCATGTCGCGTGCGTATGCGAGCGAATAAGCGACGGCTTCTTCCCGATGTGTGAGACCATAGTCGATGCTTTCGCGAATAATTTCCCCGAGATCGTGCCGCACTGACGTCGGGATATCTTTGCGAACTACATTTCCGCCGAGTGGCAGGGGCAAGCCGGTTTCGCGTTTCCACCATTCACCAAGATCGACGATCTTCTCAAAACCGGATCGCGCGTATGTGAGTTGCCCCTCGTGAATGATCAAACCGGCATCCGCGCGTCCGCTTTCTACCGCATCGAAAATTTCGTCGAACGGAACGACCATGAATTTGAATTCGCCGAGAAAAAGCTGAAGCGCGAGAAAAGCGCTCGTCATCTTGCCTGGGACAGCAATGGTTCCGCTGCGCAATGACTCGCGAGCAGTTTTCTCTGGAGTCGAAGCGTTGAAGAGTTGAATCGTTGAAGCGTCCGATTTTCGCCGTTTCTGCACAACCACCGGTCCGTATCCGTCTCCCATGCTTGCCCCGCACGGCAGCAGCGCATAATTCTCGGCCACGTATGCGTACGCGTGAATGGAGATCGCGGAAATGTGCAGCTCGCCGCGTCGCGCCCGCTCATTTAGCGTCTGAATGTCTTCCAGTCGATGGTCGAACCGATAACCCCGCAGATCGATTTTATTCTCCGCCATCGCATAAAACATGAACGCGTCATCCGGATCCGGTGAATGACCCAGGGTAAAGACGTTGGTGCCACGCAGCGTCATTCGTTTTAATCTTTGTTGGTTCGTCCGTCAGCGAACTAGAGGAGCATCTCTTGTGGATTTCGCACGCAGTGCTTTTGGAGTGCGATGCGTCCTCGCATCGCTTTAGATCGAAAGCTTGCACGGAGCGAGAGACCTGTCATAGAATGTTTATGCGCCAGGAGTGGCCGCATGCGCCGCCCCACTATTTCACGTCCCACGGCACATACATCGTCACGGCAGCGACGCTTCATCGACAGCCGCTCTTCAATTCGGGCGCAAAGCTGGATCTTTTGCGCAACGCAACGTTCGAGCTCGCGAGAGACTACACGCTCAGTTTGCAGGCGTGGGCTTTCTTTCCCAATCATTATCACCTCGTGATTAGTTTCGAAAACGCCAACATCACACACTCTAATTTTGTGCGACATCTTCATCGAGAACTGGCGATGCGACTCAACCGCATGGATGAGACTTCAGGCCGCCGCGTGATGTATGAATTCTGGGATACTCATCTGACGTTCGAGAGATCGTGGCTAGCGCGATTGAATTACGTCCATCAAAACCCAGTGAAACATGGGTTGGTATCGATAGCCAATCAATACAAATGGTGTTCGGCTTCATGGTTTGAAACCAATGCGCGAGCCGGATTTATTAATTCGGTCTATTCGTTTAAGATTGACCGGGTCAATGTGCCAGACGATTTCTAAACCCAGAGTGGTCAGAAATCTGAAAAGCGACGCGAGGACGCGTGCGCACTCCCAAAGCTTACGCGAAACGGTGCAACCCGTCTCGGCGGATTTCGCACGCAAGCATTCGGAGTGCGATGCTTTCCGGCACAAAAACAAAACAGCCGCCGCACGGTTTCGCGCGGCGGCTGCCGTTAGAACTGTATCAAGGAGACGTTGACTTCTCTACAACGCTCCCGGTGACAGTTTTATCGATTCTCTACCACCCGGGGTGCCGGTTTCATCATCTGAACTGCGGCACTCACTTGTTGGATTTGGGTGGCCTGCTCTTTGAGCTGGGCTGTGAGAGTCTCTATTTGTTTCTGTTGCTGCGCGACCGTTGCTTCCAACTTCTCAACTTGGCCCACCTTGAACGGGCGGGTAGACCTGGTGGGCGCGCTACGACGCCCAGGTGCGCTGCGAGGCGCAGTAGGGCTGTAAGGTGCGCCACCAACCTGGTCCGGGCTAACAACAATATCCCAGCCAAGGTGGTCGTCCGCAAGATCTAGAGTAACTACAACAACGCTGCCGCCACGAGGCTGGAAGTTATTGAAGATACCACCGATGAAGCACTCTTGGGCATTGCCCCCCGAGAGGTCGTTGATGCGGATCGTACTGCTTTCGTCCACGCCGGGGTCAATGAAGTTGCCGACGTAAGTGTTATTGAAGCCAGAGACTATGTTTGTTCCTACCCCTGCGCCCACGAGTGTGTTCTCACTGCCATCAACGTTATTGAAGCCCGCCACACCGCCAACGGCCGTGTTGTTATTGGCCAAACCGAGTCCACTGGTGTCATTAAACGCGAGCGCGACATCGCCAAGGGCGGTGTTTTCAGCCGCGATAACATTGGAGAAAAGCGCGGAGTTACCAAAAGCGTTGTTGCCGAATCCCAAACTGTTAAACGCGAGCGCAGCGGTGCCGACAGCGCCGTTGAAGGCACCATCATTGTTCAAGAGGAGCGCATTCCAGCCAACTGCCGTGTTGCCGTCGGCAATGCCGGCGGCCGTGATGTCATTAAACGCGAGCGCGTTAAAGCCAACAGCGGTGTTGCCGGTTGCGGTGAAGTTGGCGAAGAGTGCAAAATTGCCCATGGCTGTGTTGCCGTCGGCATTGTTGTTCTCAAGCGCAGCCGCTCCAACGGCGGTGTTAGCGTCGCCCTGGCTCAATAACAGTGCCGCCGCGCCAACGGCCGTATTTTGATTAAATCCGTTGTTGAGGTCCAGCGAGGCAGCGCCGACAGAGGTATTGAAGTCACCATCTTGGTTGGCCCAGCCTGAAAACCAACCAAATGCTGAGTTTCCAAAACCGGTACCGCTGGCGTTGAAACCAAGAGCGTTTAACCCGTCTGCCGTGTTGAAGAAGCCGACAGCCCCTGGATCTGGTGTGTCTGTGGCTGCCTGCACTTGTGGGCAAAGCGCAAGACTGACCATTGTCAGCCCCAGAAGGCATGAAGCTAATACTTTAATTCGAATCAGTGAATACATGAGGTGTGTTTTTCCTTTGTTTCCCGGTCATGTTCTGTTTTTGGTTTGTTGTCACTGGGATCCGAACAGACAAAGAACCCGCCGGGTAAAAGTCTTTGTTCTGTTTTGGAGCCATCCGCGTTGATATGAATTTCAGCTCTTGGTGTCAATACTTTTTTTAAATTCTTTTTCAGGGGGGAGAGGCAGGGCCCTGCTAAGCGTTGATATGCTCTGCGGGGATTGCTGTTTGCCTTGATAAAGTTGTTCCGGTAGCCTCACAGGCATGGGACGCTCAGGTTTGGGCAAAGGTCTTGGCGCGCTGATCGGCACGCCTGCGGTCGCTACGCCCAGAGACCGATCGGAGACGGGCGAGAGAGTGCATCAGATCGAACTGACGAGCATTGTCCCGAGCACATTGCAGCCGCGGAAGGATTTTGCGCGCGACATGCTGCTGGAATTGATCGAGTCGATTCGGCAGCATGGCATTATTCAGCCCCTCATCGTCCGCCAGGCCGGCACGCGATTTGAATTGATCGCCGGCGAGCGCCGGTGGCGCGCCGCGCAGGAACTCGGTCTTGCAACGGTGCCAGCCATTGTCCGGAGTGCTAACGACATGGAAGTTCTCGAACTCTCTTTGATCGAAAATCTGCAACGAGCCGATCTCAACCCAATCGAAGAAGCCCAGGGGTACGCGAGATTAGCTAATGAATTTGGAATGCGGCAGGAAGATATCGCGCTCAAGGTCGGGCGTAGCCGGGCGGCTGTGACCAACGCATTGCGGCTTTTGGATCTGCATCCGCAAGTACAGATTTGGTTAGCTCAGAATTTGGTTTCAGTCGGACACGCCAAGGTGTTGCTGGCTTTGAAAGTGCCGGAAGAACAATTGCTCGCTGCGGAAACAGTTTTGCGCCGTAATGCCACCGTGCGTTCGACCGAGCGGATGGTTGCCCGCTTGCTTGGTATTGGTCGCGGACGACGCAAACCGCGGCGCGCCGCCGGCGATTCGAGCGCAACGGCGACGGCAGTAGAGGATTTGCAAAATCGCCTGCAACAGCATCTGGCTACCCACGTCACGATTCACCATGGAGAAAAGCGGGGGCGAATCGAGATCGAGTACTACGGAAGCGACGATCTCCAGCGGATTGTTACTGCTCTTGGGCTGCCAGAGCAAGGATGATGGAGTGTTGGAGTAGTGGAGTAATGGAGTGATGTTTGGGTGAATTTGATACTCCAATACTCCGATACTCCATTACTCTTGGTCGCCTTCATCGTGATCATTTGTACAGAAGGTTCGCGCGCCGCAGAGACAAAGATCTGGGAGGAATTCTCGGGAGAAAAAGCTCGGGCGCATGTTCAACGCCTTGTTGATTTGGGGCCGCATCCCGCGGGCTCGGACGCAATCGAGAAAGCCAGAGCTTACATCGAGGAGCAACTGCGGCATTCGGGCTGGCAGATAACACGCCAGGCGTTCACCGACGATACGCCGCGAGGTAAAATCCACTTTGTAAATCTGATTGCGCGATTTCCTGGCGACGCGAATCCGGCATCCCCGTCATTCTTGTTGTGCTCGCATTACGACACGAAATTATTCGACACCATCCGCTTTGTCGGAGCGAACGACGGCGGCTCAAGCAC
>Ga0070684_100001532_pt1 | contig 16707 bp, 10 predicted proteins | sample KBSC723LmetaG_FD_65653 | JGI IMG/M metagenome (GOLD analysis project Ga0070684, IMG submission 65653) | Corn rhizosphere microbial communities from Kellogg Biological Station, Michigan, USA - KBS C7.2-3L metaG | ecosystem: Host-associated > Plants > Roots > Rhizosphere ...
TTGCCCCTTCCGGCACAAACACCAAGACCATCGCCTCCATTCTCGATTTCGAAGGAGGGCCGCCGGACGGCATTCGTGGAGGCTCGTGGGTAGTGGATAGGCCGATCGGGACGAGCAGTTGGGGGTACGTGGATGGGCTCAAAGCGAATTCGCCAGAGACCGTGATTGGATGGCTGGTGGATACGGTCAGTAAGAACGGCACGCTGTTGCTCAACGTTTCTCCGAAGGCAGACGGAACCATTCCGCAAGATCAGCAAGATACTCTCCTGGCCATCGGCAAATGGCTCGCGACCAATGGCGAGGCGATTTACGACACGCACGCGTGGACGAAGTTTGAAGAGAAAGGCAAAGACCACATCTACTTCACGGTGAGGGGAGACACCCTTTACGCGATTGTGATGGGCAAGACCGCGGGAACAGAGATTGCAATCAATTCCCTCCCAGAGGGTGGTCCGGCTGGAACGATTCGATCCGTCGCCATGCTCGGCGGCGGATCGCTGAATTACAAGCAGAATTCCGCGGGGCTCAGCGTGACGCTCCCTGATTCTTCAGGACACCATGAGGCTTTTGTTCTGAAGATTGTTGGTCTGAAGACCAACCCGGATCTAAACACGAACTCCGGAAATCCTGATTGCGGATGTGGGCAGCGAGAATAGGCTGGAATGCCGTGGCATTCATCAATTGAGCGACGCAGAGGCCGGCAGTGTAGTGTCGCGCGATGGCTCGCAGTTTCAACGTTCCGGGGATCGGTACCCAGAAGTCGGCATTGCGACGGGAATCTCTGAACCAGCAGTCTAGCGATTGGCGGCGTGGTACCGGGCTCCCGCGGTGCCTTTCTCCAGAGCAAGTAGGTAGAGGCGTGCGACATCCGACACATGCGCGGCAGGCCAGCGGTTTTGACCATCTCCTATGTATGCCGAGACGCCCTTTGCGCGTGCGATGGCAATAAGTGGTGTGACCAGGCCCTGCTTTACAGTGTTATGGACCTGCGGCAGGCGCATCACAACTGCGCGGATTCCGCGCTCCATTAGCGCGACGGCAGTCACCTCCGATACCCGTGGGAGGGCTGGAGAAGAAAACGGCGGATCATCCTCGGTGGCGGCGCGTCCCTGAGCCACTCCAACGCCAGAACTGACGATGAACGGACGGCTGGATTCCTGGAGCACCGCGCCGATGGTCTCGATGACGCGCTTGTCGCGTTCGCAGGCCTCCCCAAACTTCGACCAGTCATGCTGGAAGGCGGTGTGGATGACCGCATCCGACGCGGCTGCTCCGCTGCGCAGACTTTCCAGGTCCTCCAGATCGCCTCGATGCGGCTGGGCGCCCGCAGCCTCCAGCGACTTCGCGCCGGCGTCTGAACGAGTCATTCCAAGTACGTTATGGCCTGCGCCGACGAGTTCCCTCACGACGGCGGAACCGATGAATCCGGTAGCGCCAGTAACGAATACGCGCATTGATGTCTCCCTGTCTCATTCGAGCTGGATTGACGAAAGGATGCTGCCTCGACTAAAAGGGGAGGGAGCCTCCGTATTAGTAGATAATCGGAGGTAGCCTCCGGTTGCAATACTTTTGAAGAGAATGAACAAACGATCGACGCCCGCCCGGAAGCCGCGCACAGACGCCCTCCGCAACCGCGAGCGCATTCTTGAAGTCGCGAAGGCAGCCTTCACCCGGCAAGGCGCCAACGCCAGCCTGGAGGAAATCGCGAAGCTGTCGGACGTTGGGATTGGTACCTTATATCGTCATTTTCCTACACGGGATGAGCTAATTGAAGGTGTTTACCGGAACGAAGTAGCGAAACTCGCGGCGGCCGCGAGCCGCTTCGCCGAGAAGATGTCTCCGCTCGACGCCCTTCGAGCCTGGATGCAGCTGCTGGTCGATTACATCGCGGCAAAGCACATCATTGCGCCTGCGCTCAATACCATCGCCGGAGGCCCGTCCAGGCTTCATGAAGGTTCACGCACCGTGATCCAGGGTGCGATCGGTGAGTTGGTAAAGCGCGCCAAAAGGAGTGGTGATCTGCGTAGAGATCTGGATGCATCCGACCTGCTTCGAGCGCTGATCGGCGTCTCGCATGTCGGCCCCAGCGTTGACTGGCCCCAGAGCGCCAGGAGACTGGTAGACATACTCATCGCAGGTTCACGCCCGCTCAAATAAACCGCGTCTCGCAGCCCACGATCTCTCCGTGCCTTTCTCATACCAACGCAACAGCAAAATCCAGCTGGCCTCGCGTTTTCGATTCGTGCTAACAGGGCAAAGCACTCATTGACGGCTCGTGCGGAGCGGATCACTTCCGCGAAGGGCGTTTGAACTAAGTCGCTGGCGCGACGGACGCTGCTGCATGGGCTTTCCCCGGGCATTGTTGCCGGTGTAAGGCTTGGGTCACAGGAGGTTCACCGTGACCCATCTTCGGCAGCGCATGCTGGATGAGCTCCAGCGTCGCAACTACTCTCAGAGCACCACACGCATCTATATCCACGCGGTGGAAGATTTTGCGAAGTACTTCCATCGCTCGCCCGAGCGGCTTGGCCCAAGGCACATCCGTGAGTACCAGGTTCATCTGTTTCGCGACCGGAAGCTGTCGCCCCGGACCATCCAGAGCCGTTGTTCGGCTCTGCGGTTTCTCTTCGTCAAGACCCTTCGCCGACCGTATCTGCCCGATGAGATTCCGTTTCCCAAGTGCCCTCGGAAGCTGCCGACTGTACTTAGCCCAGAGGAGATGGCGCGGCTGATTGATTCGGCTCGGAACCTGATGCATCGCACCATGTTGATGACTCTCTACGCGACCGGACTGCGCCGGTCTGAACTGTGTCATCTCAAGGTCTCCGATATCGATAGCGAGCGTATGGTCATTCATGTTCACGGCAAGGGCAGTCATGAACGTGACGTGCTGCTGACCCCGAAGCTGCTGGAGACACTGCGCGAGTATTGGCGCTGGATGAAGCCGAAGACCTTTCTATTTCCAGGCACAGTGAAGAATTGGCGAGCAGATGTGCCCATCACTGAGAAGATCGTCTGGGACGCTGTCGCCCACGCGGTTAAACATGCCGGCATCAAGAAGCATGTATCTCCGCACACGCTGAGGCATTGCTTTGCCACCCACATGCTGGAGGCCGGCGCCGATCTGCGCACCATCCAGGTCCTTCTCGGACACTCCAAGCTTGAACACACGACGGTTTACTTGCACCTGTCACGGCGCCACCTGCAAGCGATTCCCAGCCCATTGGAAGCCATAGAGGTCTCCAGGCCCGACGAAGCAAAACGTTCCCGGAGGCTGATGAAGCAATGAGCCGGCCCACCCTGGAGGTGGCCGACATCGTCCGCGCAGTGGGCAACAGATTCTGGGAAAAGCACAAGCAACACTTTGCATGGGTGCATCGCAAGGTGCTCGATGCCATCGTCCGGTGCCGCACTGCGGCACTGGGCGGTCATCGCGATAAGTGCGTCCGCTGTGGCCATCTGACCGCCTCTTACAACTCCTGCAGGAATCGGCACTGCCCCAAGTGCCAGGGCAACGTGCGCGCAAAATGGCTGGCGGCGCGCGCAGCTGAACTGTTGCCTGTGCCGTACTTCCACATCGTCTTCACTTTGCCGCACGAACTCTGCGCTCTGATCCTCCAGAACAAGCGGCTGCTCTACGATCTGCTCTTCCGCACCAGCGCCGCTTCACTGCTCGAACTAGCACGCGATCCCAAGTACCTGGGAGCCGACATCGGATTCCTCGGTGTGCTCCATACCTGGGGACAGAACCTCCAAGTTCATCCCCACATTCACTACATCGTTCCCGCCGGCGGTCTGGCCCCCGATGGTTCCAGATGGATCGACTCGTCGCCCCGATTCTTCCTGCCCGTTCAAGCACTCAGCAAGGTGTTCTGCGGCAAATTCTGCGAGGAACTTCGTGGACTGTTCGAACAGGGCAGACTCCGGTTCCATAACTCCCTTCAGCAGCTTGCCTCACCTGGAGCATTCAACTATTTCCTCTGGCAACTCGGCCAGAAGGACTGGGTCGTATACGCTAAGCCACCCTTCGGCGGTGCCGAACACGTTCTCAACTATTTGGCGCGCTATACCCATCGCGTCGCCATCTCTAACCATCGTCTCGTGGCCTTCGAGAACGGTCGCGTGTCATTCCGCTGGCGAGACTATGCCCACGGCGGCAAGAAGAAGGTCATGACTATTTCCGCAGATGAGTTCCTGCGCAGATTCCTTCTTCACGTCCTGCCTAAAGGCCTGGTCCGCATCCGCCACTTCGGCTTGTTCGCCAACCGAAGAAGGGAGACCGCCCTCGCACGTTGCCGCCAGTTGCTTGGCGCGGCGACCAGCGCAGAGCACTCGGAAACAACCAATCTGCCGCGTTGCCCCGTCTGTTCAGCAACCATGCTGGTCATCGAACGATTCACCAGCGCTCAACTTTACTTCCAGCCTGACCTGTGCTTCGCCACTCCACAGAGGTGCATCGTTGATAGCTCATAAAACATCCATGCCTCACGACGAATCTACCCCCGTCACCCCATGGCGTGCTCGCGCATGCAAGGCCATCCTATGCCAGCAAACTGCTTACGCAGCATGTCTGCGCCAACATTTCACTCCTTGCGCGAGACAGTTCCATTCACAAACCGGGCTCCCATTACTCCAGCGGTCAGATTCTGCGTCTGAAATGCTCCAAATGACCCAGTCGGCGACATTGAAAATACATAGGTAGATCACCGCGTCCGTCGCAAACGCCAGCGACTTACTTCAAACGACCCTATCGAAACTGCCCCGGCCAAGAATCTTGGGACACACCACCAGTGTCGTGCCGGGGCAGCCCCGATAGGAACCTAACGTTTACGGGTACCTATCTCTCATTCAGGAGCAAGATGGGCTAAACCATTGCGTTGGCGCCGATGAGCAAGCGCTTCCGTGAGCGGCAGGAACGAGGATCAGGAATTGGAGCGCCGGGCGGGAATCGAACCCGCGAATGCAGGTTTTGCAGACCTGAGCGTTAGCGACTTCGCCACCGGCGGGCCGACGCAGAGGCACTTTGCCCTTGCGCATGAAGCAGATGCCGTGGGTATTGCTGCACTGGACCCCATGTGGCCTTCGACGGGTACACCATTCAGGAGCCTTGGGTAATTGTGCTCGCATTTGCCCACAAGAGCAGGTTCCTTCCGACGAGACAAATGGCGAAGGTGTGACCGATGTCGGCATGCAATATGCGCGCGGCACTCGCGCTTCCTATGCGCTACCCAATGGATTCTCGTTCACAGCGATACAACGCGAACACCTATCCCGGTCCTAATGCCAGTGCCTGCTGCTGATTCCACCAGCCGTCGCCTCGGGCCTCGGCGAACTGGGCAAGCACGGTTCATTGATCAGCAGGCAATTCGGCGCCGGCATCCGATTGGCCGGAGTTACAACCGGCCAAATTCGATCGTAACCATCCGCAAATCCTTCGTTCTGTCGGCAGGTCAGGCAGTCTCTATTGGAATGTTGGCGGTCGGTTCGCGAAAGGCCAGATCTGCCGCGGGATCGTCATTGTGATATCGAGGCAGCAGGAACATCAGCAGACAAGGAATGAAGGCAGGAAGAGCCAATAGTTGAATCGTGACCGGCCGATATGATCCAAGCGCATCGAATACTTTTCCCACCAGCAGCGGGCCGGTTGCGCCGCCAATTGCATAAGTCGTCCATGTGAAGGCGTAAAGGGTCGAGAGGCGCTTGAGGCCGAAGTAGCGGCTCAATAGGTAGGGTGTGATGTCGCCTTCGCTGCCCATACTGAAGCCGATGAAGAATGCGGCCACTAATCCGGACGTCAAAGAGTGAGCAACGGAGAGGAGACCGATCCCAACTACAGTCATCAGCAGCATCCACTGGGAAACACGCGGCCCAAAGAACCTATCGAGAAAAAAGCCTGTCAGCACACGCCCGATAAGGGCCGACGCTCCAATCACAGAAACGGCGTACGCGGATCCAACCGAAGACACACCCCTGTCGGTCAGGAGCGCGGAGATGTGAGCTAACGCGCCATTCAAGCTGATTGCATACAGGCAGACCGTGATAGCGATGATCCAGAAGATTCTTCCGCGCAGTGCGTCTCGAACCAGCCCTTCTGGTTTCAACGATTGCTGCGCGAAGCTGGCTGTGTCCGGCTGTTCGCGAAGGAACAATGCTGCAAGCGGAAACCCCAGCGCGAAGGCAAGCATCCCCAGAATGGCGTAGGCACTTCGCCAGCCATAGTGCGTAATCGCAGCCTGGGCAATGACGGGAAGAAGCATTGCTCCGCAACTGCCGCCGGCAAGCATCATGGAGAGAGCAAGGCCGCGACGGCGAATGAACCACGTTGAGATCGCACGCGAGTAGCCAAGGTAAGCGGTGCCGTTGCCGACCAAGCCGATGAGAAAGAATGCAAGGTAGAAGTGAATGAGATGCGGCGTGAGCCACGCAAGAGAGAGGTACCCACCGCAAAAGACTGCAATGCACGGGAGAACAATCCGACGCGGTCCGAACCTGTCGAGAAGCATTCCAAGCACAGGCGACGACGCAGCTACCGTGAGCGCCGCGATACTGAATCCTGCCGAGACAGATTCTCGATGCCAGCCGAAGGCACTGGACAGGGGCTTGAGGAAAAGGCCGAAGGTGTACGGGACCACGGCAGCAAAGCTACCCATGACCCCGAAGAAGCCGGCAAGTACAACCTTCCAGCCGCCGGAATCGAGGCTAAATTCAGATCGGATCGTCTTCTCCATTGCGCCGTTCACTAGAACAGCAGCTTGAGAGCGAACTGCGTCAAGCGAGGCGGCGAGGCGCGAAGAATCCTACCGAAATCCTGCGATGCGACGTCAGCGATCGGCAGCCCGAAGTTGGCGTGATTGGCAACGTTGAATGATTCTGCACGGAACTGGGCGTGGAGACGCTCGGTCACAGTCAGGCTCTTCATCACCGAGAGATCAACATCGGCGAAGGCCGGCCCGCGGACCGCATTTCGACCCTCATTGCCGAACTGTCCTGCCTGGGTCTGAGGATTCAGCCTCTGGAACGGCGTTGGATCGACCCAGTGATTGACCGTGTGTGGACCATTGTTTGGATCGCCTACGAGATTTGGCCGGCTCGCGAAAAAGCCGGAGATTGGTGGCGCCGATGCCTGAAGCGATACGTTTGCGCTGTCATACACGGTGTATGGTGTCGCCGAATTGGCGCTCGCGATTCCGTTCAGCTGCCATCCGTCCAGCAATGCCTTCTGGAATCCTTGTGTCTTGTGCGCAAAAGGGATCTCCCAACTTGCGCTGGCCGTGAAGCGCTGTCGGGCATCGAAGATAGACGGACCGTGTTCGGCCTTGAGGTCGAATGGATTTTGAGCAAGGTCATTTTCGCCGCTTAGCGGCTTTGCCGAAGCACCCTGCAGGTTCATAGAAGAGAGATAGTCGAGTGTCTTCGAGAGCCAGTACGAGACGTTGAACCCAAGGCCTCCGGCGTACTGTCTGGAGAAGCTCATCTGTCCCGCGTGGTACGTCGAGTTCTGCCCATAGGTGAGCTCGGCGATGGTTGCAAACTGGCAAGGGCCGTTACTGGGAGCGCAATTCGCATAGACTCGCCTGCGGTCTGCATTCTGCGCAGTAGCTCCGGGGCCGTACACCGCGGGATTTGCATCGATATTTCGGGGCAGATGCGTTCCCTTTGTGCCCACGTACCGGACTTCAAGCACATAGCTCTTTGCGAATTCACGCTGGAGGGACAGGTTCCAGTCCTGCGCATTCGATGGACGAGCTTTTGTGTCCATCACAAATGGCGTGGATGGGCTGAGGAAGGTATTCGGCGCCGGTATTGGCACGTTGCTGTATGGAGAGTCGAACTTAAGCCTGGGAGGCGTGATTTGCTCGAACTGCGCCCAGGGCAACGAACTGATCGGACCCTGGGATGTAACGCCTGACCCATTCGCAAATGGATCATAGAAGATACCGTACGAAGAGCGGATAGACCAGCGGCCTTCGCCTGTCGGATCCCAAACAAAGCCAACTCGCGGCATGAAGCCCTTGTAATAGCTGGAAGCAATGCCTTTCGAAACGCCCGGGTCGCCAGGGAACAGCACGCCTGTGGGAGCATTCGGCATCATGTGCGATTGGACGCCGGGAATGAATGCATTGAGGCGATTCCGAGTCTCCGTGTTGGGGTTGATGATCTCGTAGCGCATGCCGTAGTTCAATGCAAATCTGCGTGTGACGCGCCACTCGTCCTGGTAGTACACACCCATATTCCAATTGCGTACGTAGCGCCCGAAGTCTCCGCGGCCCTGATAGAACACAACCGGCGCACCCAAAAGGAGATTCGCGAACGCGTCGTTGGTCGGGAACGAGGAGGCAAAGATGAAGAATGCATTGGGCGCGATCGACTGGAAGAGATTCAACTGGTTGCGCCGGAACTCGCCGCCCACCTTGAGGGAATGGTCCCCATGTATCCATGAGAATCCATCGTGAACTTCGTAAGTATTCTGGACAGAGGTGCGCGGCCCTGTGATGGCTCCTCCGATTGGCGAGTATCCAGAGAGATTGAAAAACGGCGGTCCCTGACCGATGGCAGAAGCAGAGTCGTAGTCAAAGCCCAGACTACGCGGTGGGGTGCGGTTCAGCCGCTCATCAAACAGGAATTGATAGCGAAAGAAAGAAGCCTCAATGGAATTGACCTTCGACTTGGAAAGCAGGTACGTGTTGGAAGCAACGACGGAGTGAGCGATGTAATCATCACGCGTTGGGAATCCCGGAATGTCAGAACCGCGGACAGATACCGGGTTGATGTTGTAGCCGGTGTAATACGAATACCGCCCGAAGTATTGACTTTTGTCAGACTGGTGGAAGTCGAGCCGCATGCCGGTTTGATCGTCATCGTTCGTTCCGACAACAGTCGCGGTGTAGACGGAGGGAGTTACATTGCCAGACGGATAAAGGTTGGCAACGTTAACAGCCACGGGGTCAAAAGCCGCCTGCGGTATCTGATTGTTGGGGAATGGCACTCCTCCCGCAGCAAAGTTGATGAGCGGATGGCCGATCCCCGAGAAATCTCCATGCTTTTCCGCATCGGTCGGGACGGTGGCAGACGTGGTAAGTCCCTGCCGGTTGCGGAAACCCTCGTAGTAGGAGAAGAAGAATAACTTGTCGGTCCGGATCGGTCCGCCCGCCGTCGCTCCAAACTGGTTCTGCTTCAGAGGCTCCACTTCGGGTGAGAAGTAGTTTCTAGTATCCAAAGCGTCGTTTCTGAAGAATTCATACAGCGTGCCGTGGAACTGGTTTCCACCGGCTCTGGTAACGACGCTGGTGGTTGATCCCGTGTTCGCGCCATATTCCGGAGGAGCAGTGTTGGTCAGGATTCGAAATTCCGCAATCGCATCGATCGGTATCTTGAGAGCGAATCCTCCGTCCATGCGGTTCACATTCTGAACGCCGTCTAACAGGAAGTTGTTACCTTCAGGGCGTTGACCATTCACCGCATAGGACTGGCCGGATCGCAGAGAACCGCCCTGAGTGGCCAGACCAGCAGGCAGCGGCGCCACTCCGGTCTGCAGCAGGCCGAGTTGCGCGAAATTGCGCCCGTTGAGAGGCAAGTCGAGCACTTCCCTGCTCTCCACCACTTTCCCGAGGGTGTTGGTGGATGTATCAATGGACGCTGTCGTCGCCGTGACCTCGATCGACTCCTTGACTGAAGCCAGGCTCAGCGGGACATCGATCCGCTTCGTCTGGCTGACAGTGATATCAACCTGAGATTGCAGGAAGTGTCCGAATCCCGGCGCATCCACCGACAAGGAATAGTGGCCCACAGGCAATTGAACAATGCGATACAAGCCGTCGCCATCAGTGGTCTGGTTTCGAGTGGCGTTGGTCTCGATGTTTTTGAGCTGCACGTTGGCATTCGCAACCGGAGAGCCGCTTTTGTCCGTAATCCGCCCCTCAAGCGAGCCGGTTGCGTCCTGCGCATGTGCAGTGCAGATTCCGGATGCTAGAAGGATGATCTGAAAGAAGTAAGCGAGAAGTCGGAGAGAGCAAAGAGACACGTGTCTCCGGGAGCAAAGGGCAGCTTGCATTATTCAGCCTCAAAGTTCGGGAAAGAATCGACTGCGAGCGCACACCTTCACGATGACGAGACATGCTGCCGCTAACCGTAAAGCAAACAGTAGCGACCAATGAAGCCCGCGTCTTCCCTCGATAGTTTGAAGGCCGCATCAACCAATTGGATTACGACAACGTTCAGATTCCTTCACTGGAGTATGTCTCCGAATTGAGGAAACACGAAAGCAAGTTCTGAACGGCAAGCGCTCGACGCACAACCGAATCTCATCCCTCCGATGGAGGCAAGGACTCAGGGTGTATGTCCAAGATGTCTTAGGCAGCGCTCTTTCTCCCGTCAGATCAGACATTCAAGCCGTATCAGAAGCGAGTGCTCGAGGTGTGTTTATGGATCGCCGAGGCTTTTTGTCATCGAATGCGGCATTGTGCGTGGGGATCGCGCTCAGCAAATCGCTGCCCGGCCTTGCTCAGCCCAAACCTGCCGACGGATGGAGAACTTTCGAAGTTGTCACAAACGTCGAACTGAAGAATCACAAAGGAGTCAGTCGGATTTGGCTTCCGACGACGCTGATGCGCGACACGCCCTATCAACAAACACGTTCCAACCGTTTCGTTGCCGAGGGAGGAACTGTCAAGCTGATCCAGAACAAACAAAATGCGCTCGGCATTGTGTCGGCCACATTTGCTCCAAGTGTCAGGCCCAAGCTCACTCTGACCAGCCGTGTTTCGCTGAGAAACTACAGTGTGGATCTGTCAAGTAGCCGAGCGGCGCATCATGCTGCTGCCGGCGAGGAGCTGAGCTACTTCGTTCAGCCCACGCGCTACGTTCCGACAGACGGCATCGTGAAAGCTACCGCGCTCAAAGCCACTGCGGGCGCGACAACAGATACGGAGAAAGCTCGAGCCATTTATGAGTGGGTGGTGAAGAACACGTTTCGGGACCCGAAGGTCCGCGGATGCGGACGAGGCGACATCCGCTTCATGCTGGAGTCGGGAGATATGGGCGGCAAATGTGCGGACTTGAACGCTCTCTATGTAGGTCTTGCCCGCTCGGTGGGCTTGCCGGCTCGCCATGTCTATGGACTGCGGATTGCGAAGTCAGAACTTGGCTACAAGAGCCTCGGTGTTGCCACAGATAAAGCGACCAAGGGCCAGCACTGTCGAGTGGAGGTCTACCTGCGCGAGCATGGGTGGGTGCCGGTCGACCCTGCAGATGTGCGAAAAGTCGTTCTGGAAGAACCTCCCGGGAATCGTCTGCTCAGCGACGAACTTGTTTCGCGAGCGCATGATCGTTTGTTCGGTTCATGGGAGATGAACTGGATGGCCTATAACTATGCGCATGATGTTGAGTTACCCGGCTCATCGTCGAAGCCACTGGTCTATTTCATGTACCCGCAGGCGGAAACATCGGAGAGGCGTGTCGATCCATTTGACCCGGATAATTTCGCGTACGAAATCACCGTCAAGGAAGTTGTTTAGCAAACGCATTAGTCCGATCGGTACCACAACCTCGGCGACTACACCCGGTTCTGCGGCAAATAACGCTTTCAGTCGAACTGCGTGGTGGAGGCTCTCTCCAAGGGCCCGCTTGCGAGTGTGGCATCGCTCGAAACCTCGAGATACTTCAGAATCGGTACCGTAATCGCGGTGGTGATCAGCGCCATGACTACCAGCATGGTGAATAAAGTCGGCGAGAAGACGTGGGCGTTGTAGGCGATATTCAGCACGATCAATTCGACAAGCCCTCGCGTATTCAGCAATGCGCCAAGGGCAAGGGATGATCTCCAGTCCTGCCCCGTAAAGCGGGCTCCAAGGATTGCACCACCCATCTTGCCAACAACCGCCAGCAAGAGAACGAAGCCAGTCCACAGCCATGTCGAAACATCGCTCAGAAGGTCCAGCCGCGTTCGCAGACCTGTAATCGCAAAGAACAGTGGCAGCAGGACAAGCGACAGAATAGTCTCGAGGCGAGTACGAAGTACCTGCTGCCACTGGGGCACACGGGGGAAACACAGGCCCGCCAGGAAAGCGCCGAACAGAGGGTGAACTCCAATGGCATCTGTAACAGCCGCAGAAGCCAGCGCGACTGCGAGCATCAGCCCCAGCAACTCGTGTGACAATGCGTCCCGCGATCGTCGCGCAGCAAGCCAACGTCCAAGCGGCCTGATGATGAAAAACATGACGGCGACATAGGCTGCAAGCCACAGCAAACGGAGATACAGACCGGGGCCATTGCCGTTCACAGCGATAAACGTCATCGCCACGGCCAGCAGCATCCAAGCGGCGACGTCATCCAATGCGGCGCAAAGCAGTGCCGTTGCGCCAAGCGGGCTGGTCTGAAGATTGCGTTCCTCGAGAATCCTGGCGAGCACCGGAAATGCAGTGATGCTCATGGAAACGCCAAAAAAGAGGGCGAATGGAATCTTGCCGATGCCATTCGGCGAGAAACGATTATGAAACAACGGTGCCGATGCGATGGCCAAACTGAAGGGCAGCAGGATACTCGCGAGGCTGGCGAACAGCGCGGTTGTCCTCTGTCGCCGCAGATGCTCAAGATCCAGTTCAGTTCCTACGACAAACAGAAAGAGGATCAGTCCGACGGTACTCAGAGATTCCAATGCACCAAATGAGGTCTGGGGAAAGAGACCGCTGAAGAAATGCGGCGCAATCCTGCCAAATACCGAGGGCCCGATGAGAATGCCACCGAAGATCTCGCCGATGACGCGAGCCTGACCAAGCATGTGCGCGGCACGGCCGCAGGCCATGCTCACGAGCAACACAACAGACATCTGAAAGATAAGAAGGCTCAAGGAATGCTCGGCAAAACTGGCAGTTGTCTCAGAACAACGTGTGGCGAATGAAAGGGGGCCCGTCGATTAGCGAACTGCCGGCGATGGAACCAGACCGCGTCCTGCCATCTGTTTGTTGAAATGGGCACGGTGCGGCGGATTCGATCCATTCGCAGTCTCGATTCCGCGCGTTCCGAAGTACGCCGCAAGATTTCGCGAAACCTCCTCCGCTTGTTCAACCGGAATGAAGTGTCCCGAATCCATCTCAAGCAGTTGCGAATTCACAATCAGATTTGAGGCTCGCTCCGCAAATGATCCCGGCAGGATATCTCTTGAGCCATGGATGACAAGCGTTGGACAATCCAGCTTTCTGAGGATAGAAGGAAACTCCTGAAACACGGTTTCGGGCCTACCCCAGCGCACGAGCTTCATTAGCTTCCAGGGACCTGTGGTGCCTGAAAACGTCTCGTAGAAGCTGGACCTCTGCGATGCGTTTTTCGAATGCGGTATGGCGCGCCTCATCGCGATCCGCCAGAAAATCGTATGCACCAGAGGCGCCAGACATTCGCCAAGAAACGGTTTGCGCAGCATTTCGAGAAGGAAGAATGGCTCCAGGTCAGGAAACAGGGCGGGCGAAAGAAGAGCCATGCAGCCAACACGCTTGCGGAACAAATTGGCATACTGAACCGCCACCGCACAACCCCCATCGTGTCCTACCACGTGCCAACGTTGCACTTGATGACGTTCACGAACCTGCTCGATTTGCTCTGCAACTTTGGCGAAATAGGACTGGCTGTAAGGCAAGAATGGAGTTCCACCCATTCCGGGCAGATCGATAACGAAGCAGCGGAAGTGCCGGGAAAGGTCGCGCACAACGCCGTCCCAGAGCCGCCCGTTTGTGGGCATGCCATGAATGAGCAGGACGGCCTCGCCCTTTCCGCGCACGTTACACCGCATACATTTGCTCCGCTGTGGGCGCCGAAACCTGACGCGATGCATTCGCCTGTCCCGGAGCAAAAAGACGTCCGACTCGGAAGGCAAGCCAAGTGACGAACCGAATCGCATCCATAATCGACGAGATCGCCAGGGTCCGAATCAGCGAGTGGCCAGGCCGCACACGCGTATAGACCAGGTTCATCAGCCAGGCAGGGACCGTGTAGATGCGCGCCGTACCAAAGAGGCTCAGGCGATCACGCAGTGCTGGCTGGTAGAACAGCTTCTCGATGAGACTGTTGAAATACAAACCGACGGAAGAGACACGCAGGCTGTAGATTGCGCGTGCGGCCGCAGAAATTGTCCCGCGATGGCGATACCGGCGAATCAGCTCGGTGGCTTCTGCGGCATGCCGAAGCGCGGCGGTTACGCCATTGCCGGTAATCGGATCTGATTGAGAGGCGGCCTCGCCGATGATTACCCAGTTCGTTCCGCATACGCCTTTGTAGGTGCGGCAAAGGAAGGTGGTCGTGGAGACTTCAGGCGCAGCGCCTTGGCCTACGATTTCCCTGAGCCGCGAGAAGGTTCGGCACTGATGAACGAAGATGTCCTGGGTTCGCATCCCGTCCGCGCGTTGTGCTTTCACACTCGAACCAGGAGCGATATAACCAACGCTGCTCACACCCGGCCGAATCGGGATTTCCCAGATCCATTCCATATATTCGCCTGGGCGGCCAGCCATATAGAGTGTGGTTCCCTCGACCCATTCTTCTGTCGGTATATGCGACCAGATCGCAACCTTTCTTGGTCCATACGCAACCGACTCAAGGTCGAAACGTTTTCCCAGCAGACTCGCATCGGAACCGGACGCATCGATGAACCATGAGGCGCGGACAAAAGTGCCTTGCGCAGTGCGCAGGCCGAGAACACGCCGCGTCCGCGAGTTGTGCTCATCGAGAACGCACAAGTCGGCCACCCGCTCGTTTAGAGTAGTGACGCCGAGCCGGTCAGCCGTCTTGCGCAGACAAGAATCGGTACGGTCCCGGTCGAGATGAAGGGTGCGAACTTCCACGTTCCACGGAGACTCAGAGAGCCACTCGCCAGGCAGGAACTCCTTCTCTTCGCAGTCGGGGAGTGTGACCGTTATATGACGTTTCCAAGTGGCGGCTTCGCTGGAGACCAGTTCCTGCATTGACAGCCCGAGGCTTGCGAATAGATCGGGAGCCGACCAGTCAAGAGATTCACCAACCACGTTTCGAATTTCCTTCCGCTGCTCAATGCAGATGACACGGAATCCATTTCGAGCAAGGTGGATGGCTGCTGCGATGCCCGAAAGACCGCCTCCGATCACGACAGCATCGGTTTGGACGATACATTTTTCCTGCAGCGGGTCGGGCATGAAGACTCGTTCGATAGTGAAATGAACTGCGGACGGAGAAGATATTTGCACCGAGTCCCAGGATCGGGACGCAAATGTATCCGCAACTTTAACGAATGCAATAGGAAAGCGGCATCGATCAAAAGGTGGAGATAGATTCTGGCGGAACTAAGCTACCTCTTCCAGATCGCGAAGATCGCGATCGTGGGTCTCGTACCCAAGAGCGGAAAGCAGCACAATAGCCAGCAGACAAGGGATCGCTACAGCGCCCGCTGCCACGCCGAGCGCCGGAACCAGCGCCAGTGTACCGAGACCCTGTGCCAGCAGGCCGCCACCCTTGCTGAAACCTGCGACCCACCCGGTGGCACGACCCCTCACCCTAAGTGGATAGCTTTCCGCGGAGTACGGCAGAAGCACTGAGATGATTCCGCTGGTGCCGACCATCAACAGCACCACGGGAAGTACGGGGCTGGAAAGGAACGGCGCATTTTTCAGATCCCGCAAGAGAATCGCAATCAGCCCGAGGGTGGTCACTCCGACCGTCAGCACCAGCGTCCTCTTCGTGCTCCAGATGCTGTAAAGCCAAGACACCAACACTACCGTAGGCGCTGCTATCAATGACGAGCGCGCGATGAGTTCGCTGGCGGCGCCGACACTGCGACCTTCGCGCATCAGACTTCCCGGCAGCCAGAGCAGCACCCCAAAATTCACGAATCCTACGCACAAAGCGGTAAGCGTCAGCGCAAAGGTCAGTCCCAGCAATTTGCGGCTTCTTACTGCGGGGATCGTAGCATCGGGCCGATATGAAGAGGCTCTGGCGGGCAGTTGTTCCATCGAGATACCGAAGCGCGCCAGGGTTTCGCGTGCCTCCTGCATACGCCCCATGCTTTGCAGAAACCTCGCCGACTCCTGCAACAGCGGGCTGACGGCGATGAGAATCAGGGCCAGCGGCAAATTGATGAGCCACATAATCCGCCAGCCGAAAAAGGGCTGCAGCCAGGCCGACAAGGCACTGGTCGCGAAATAGCCGCCAATCGCTCCGATGCCGCCAACCAGCACCAGGCACCAGCCGCGGTGCCGAGTAGGCATGATCTCCGCTAGCAGCGCGTATGCAACGGGAAGCATGCCGCCGGCGCCCACTCCCATCAGGAAGCACATGAAAATATTCCATGCAAACGATGGCATCGATCCGCAGATCGAGGTCCCCATAAAGACCACAGACGCCAGCAGAATGGTCGCCCTTCGGCCGTATAAATCTGCGAGGACACCCCAGATAAAAGAGCCCACCGTGGTCCCGAGTAACGCGACGAAAGGCAACACAGCCACAGCGGAGGCGCGGAGGCCATACTCGAACCCCATCCCGGGAACCACAAAGCCCAGCGTCGCGGGCTTCATGACGTCGATGATTAACGCCGTAGCCAGGATGATGATCTGCACCCAGTGCGCGCGCGTCAGTGGCGCGTCTTCGGGCGGCGCGATCTCGTCGATCTGAACGTCATGCGTCCTGCGCGGAGGTAGTAAGCCGTAGGCGGTTGCGCAGGTCCCTCCGATGATCAGCCCCATGCCGACGAGC
>Ga0070684_100001535_pt1 | contig 16699 bp, 14 predicted proteins | sample KBSC723LmetaG_FD_65653 | JGI IMG/M metagenome (GOLD analysis project Ga0070684, IMG submission 65653) | Corn rhizosphere microbial communities from Kellogg Biological Station, Michigan, USA - KBS C7.2-3L metaG | ecosystem: Host-associated > Plants > Roots > Rhizosphere ...
CTTTTTTCCATCGACATCTCGGCCTCCAAAAGAATGTCGTCTCTGCTCATATCGTTGAATGTTTACTTCGGTGGAGCTTCATCGCAAACCAGAGTTCCAACGTTTCGCCCCAGCACGGCGTCTCGCAGAATCCCGGGCTTGTACATGTTGAACACAACGATCGGGATTTTGTTGTCCATGCAAAGACTGAACGCAGTCGAATCCATGATCTGAAGACGCTTCGTGAGCGCTTCGGTAAACGTGATACGGTCGTAACGGCGCGCGTCAGGAAATTTGTTTGGGTCCCGATCATAAACGCCGTCGACCTTTGTCGCTTTCAGGATCACGTCTGCGCGAATCTCACTCGCTCGCAGTGCTGCCGTCGTGTCCGTGGAAAAATAAGGGTTACCGGTGCCGGCGGCGAAAATCACAACTCGGCCCAGCTCCAGATGGCGAACGGCGCGGCCGAGGATAAATGGCTCAGCCACATTATTCATTTGAATCGCGGTTTGGACGCGGGCCTCGACTCCGATTTGCTCGAGCGTGCTTCGTAACGCGAGAGCGTTGATGACCGTGGCAAGCATTCCCATGTAATCGGCCGTGGTACGATCCATGCCGCGATCCGCCGCGGAAAGTCCGCGCCAGATGTTGCCGCCGCCGATCACTACGGCCACTTCCACGCCCAGATCGCGCACTTCTTTCATGCGCTCGGCGATCGCGCGCACGACGGTAGGCGAAATATTGTCGCGCCCACCGTGCTCATTCATTGCTTCGCCGCTCAGCTTGAGCACGATGCGTTCATAAACTGGTGTTTCTGTCTGCATCGGTGACTAACAAGATCAACAGAAGACGGCCGTTTTGGAAAGCAAATTGGTAGTGGGGAGCGCGGGCGCCTCGCCCGCTGTTTTCGGCGCCCTCGCCGAAAAGTTCCCCATGACTGTCCCGCGAGGCGCGTGGCACAGCGGGCGCCTCGCCCACGCTCCCCGGAATTAACTTGCTCTGCGCAGGAGCGAAGAGTGCCCGCGCAAGAATTCCGCGGCGCTCATTTGCCGTTTTCCTTCAAGTTGCACTTCGGCGAGAGAAAGTGCGCCTTTGCCGGTGGCAACGATCAGTCCTTTGCCGCTGCGCAAAATTTCTCCGGGTTGACCATTGAGGTCGACAACTGACGCGGAAAAGATTTTAAGATTTTGACGATCGAGTTTCATGAACGCGCCGGGCCATGGGTTGTAGGCGCGAATTTTTCTCTCGATCGCTTCGGCAGATTCGGACCAATCGATTTGGCCGTGTTCACGTTTTAGCTTTGGAGCGTAAGTCGCGCGGGCATTGTCCTGCTGGGTGCGCGGTGCGTTCCCGGCCGCAACCAGTTGCAAAGATTCAAGCAACGCCTCTGGAGCAACCTGCGCCAGGCGATCATGCAATGATCCGCCCGTATCGTTAGGCAGGATTTCGACACTGCGCTGCAACAGCATGTCGCCAGTGTCGAGTCCTTCGTCCATGTACATCACGGTGATGCCCGTCTCACGATCGCCCGCCGCGATTGCAGCCTGAATCGGTGCTGCGCCCCTCCAGCGAGGAAGAACCGAGGCGTGCAGATTCAAACAGACGAGGCGTGGAATCTCGAGCACAGCCCGCGGCAGGATCTGGCCGTAGGCAACGACGACAATCACATCGGGCGTAAGTCGGCGGATCTCTTCGATCGGTTGAAGATCTTTGATTCGCGCCGGTTGGAGAATCTCAAGGAGTGACGGCTTCCCAGCCGTCACATTCCCAGTCGACGGCTGCCCAAGCCGTCGTTCCTTGAGACTGAAGTCGCCGCTCGTTGTGATTGCTTTTTTTATCGGCGGCGGCTCAATGCGCTGTTCGCGTCCGACAGGCTTATCCGGTTGTGTGACGACCGCAGCAACTTCGTGCTCTGAGTCGAGCAATGCTCGTAGCGTCGGCACGCCGATTTCGCCGGTGCCGATAAAGACGATTCGCATTCTTGAGTTGTGGCGTCAGTGTAGTCTGGCGGAACGGCGGGGACGCCGCGCGCCCATCGCTTGGGCCATCATCTTCTCGCCAGCCGTGACTTCACGCCGGCCTACTGATGATCCACACCCCGTGCAGAGATAATCGAAGATTTCGCGGTCTGGCAGGACTAACAAAAGCCGCTCTCGCACTGGCATCGCGGCTTTGCATTTTTCGCAATAAAGACTGGAGGCAGTAAAATTTTCAAACTGCTGCTGGGTCATAGACGCCGTTCACGCTCTTTAGAATATCGAGCAGAACTTTGGCGGGCGGCTGCGTCGCGTCAACCACTGTGACCATCTCTGCAGCGTAATACGAAAGCACAGGCCTGGATTCCTTCTCGTAAATATCGAGACGCCGCTGGATGACTTCTTCATTTGCGTCGTCGAGGCGATTCTCTTTCAAAGCGCGCTTCTTGAGTCGATAAAACAGCGTCTCGCGATCGGGGCACGCAAGATGGAACACCTTCTTCACGTCGATCATGTCATTCATGATCTTGGCCTGGCCCAGGTTTCGAGGAATCCCGTCTAAAACGAGCGTGTCGATGTCCGGCTTGAACTTGTGTGCTTCTACCGCCGCGTCGATCGCCTCGCTCCAGAGCTGCACCGTGATATTATCCGGAACGAGCTGGCCTTTGCTCGAATACTCAAGAAAGGCTTTGCCAACCTGTGTGCGCGTGTCGATGGAGCGGAATACGTCGCCACAAGCGCAATGATAGTAACGCGGGATCGTGCCGAGGGTCTTGCCCTGCGTGCCTTTGCCGCTGCCAGGCGCGCCAAAAAGGAGAAAGGTTTGGTATCTCATCATCACGAATCCGTTTATACCGCAACGCCTGCACGCTAGACAAGCATTGTCATCCCGAGCGAAGTCGCCTGCCAAGCCGTAGTCCCGCGACTGCGGGACGAAGGCTGGAGGGATCCCGTGGAATAACGTCGAGATTTTTCGACGGGACCTTTCGACCCCGAAAGCCTTTGGGGCTCAAGATGACGAAGAAATTGCGGCAGGATCCACATTCACCCGTCGCCCGCCGCGATCGAATCGAACGTTCCCGTCAACCAGAGCAAAGATTGTGTAATCGCGGCCAAGCCCAACGTTTTTTCCAGGCAAAAATTTTGTGCCGCGCTGGCGCACAATGATGTTGCCGGCCACAACCATCTCGCTGCCGAATTTTTTTACACCCAGCCGTTTGCTGACGCTGTCGCGGCCGTTTTTAACGCTGCCTTGTCCTTTTTTATGAGCCATTGGGGAAAGTTGATGGTTGAGAGCTAATAGTGGATGGCGTTCGCTTTATTCTTCAGTTTTCTTCGAAGCGGCTTTTTTCGCTTCTACACTGATGCTCTTGATTTTTACACGCGTCAATTTGCGACGGTGGCCGACCGTGCGGTGATAACCTTTGCGCCGCCTGTATTTGAACGCGACGACCTTCTTGTCCTTGCGTTGTTCGACAACTTCGGCGGTCACTTTTGCTCCGGAGATGAGCGGCTTCCCGTGACTCACGTCTTTTCCATCGGCAAACAATAGTACATCACCAAACGTGGCAGTTTTGCCCGGTTCGACGTCGAGAAAATCGACATCGAGGGTGTCGCCTTCCGCGACGCGAAATTGCCTGCCACCAGTCTTGATGATTGCGTAAGCCATAAGTTTCTCTGGGGAGAAAAAGCCGTCCACAATTCCACATCTAAGCGCGCTTGGCAAACGCAAACGGCTTGATCGCCACGCTCCGGGAACATAGACCTCCGAGTCTGTGTGCCCATCGGAGTTGCACTCCGCTGAACCGGCGAGCGGGTTTTAAAAACCCGCTGGGCACACAGGCTGCAAGCCTATGTTCCGACACGCGTCTACGCCGCCTCGTCGGTTGCGCCAAGAAGTTCTTTGGATAGGGCTTCGTAGCGCTGCGCTGACACGTCCCAGGAAAAATTGCGGGCCATCGCGCGTTTCATCAGCTTCGTCCAAAGAGGCTGGTTGAGGAAGATTTGACGCGCGCGTTTCATCGCGTCCCAGAAAGCGTCGCTTGAATATTCGTAGCACAGAAAACCATAACCGCTGTCCGTTGTCGGATCGTAATCCTCGATGATCTCTTGAATTCCACCGGTCACGCGCGCGACCGGCAGCGCGCCATACTTCAAGTTATACATGGCGCCCAAGCCTGCCGGCTCGAAGCGCGAGGGAATCAGGCTGATGTCCATTCCTGCCTGAATCAAGTGCGCCACTTTTTCGTCGTAATCTTTTTGGTAAGCAAACTTGGCTGGAAATTTTCGGGCTGTGACTGCAAGCGCCGTTTCAAACGCGGGGTCGCCTTCGCCAAGGATGATTAAACGAACATCATCCCAGAGTAAGCGATCAAGAAGCGGCACGAGGATTTCGAAACCTTTTTCCTGGACTACGCGAGTCACCATTCCGAAAACTGGACCCTGCGGTTCGGGCGCGAGGTTCATTTGCTTAAGAAGCGCCTCACGACAAACTTCTTTGCCACGGAGGCGTCTCGCCTCGTAACGCGCGGGAAGCAAACGATCGGATGCCGGATTCCAGCGCGTGTAATCCACGCCGTCTAAGATTGCGCTGAGCCGATGCGCATTTTCACGCAACACGCCATCCAGACCGCACCCACCCGCCGGCGTCAAAATTTCGCGCCGGTAGTGCTCACTGACCGTTGTGGTTCGGTCGGCGTAGAGAATGCCGCCTTTGAGAAAATTTAGCCGTCCGAAAAACTCTACGCCGTGCAACGTGAAGAATTGCTCCGGCAAATTCGTGAGCTGAAAATCGAGTCCCCAAAAGCTGCCCTGATCAGCGACGTGATGGATGGTCAAAACCGTGCTGAAAGGCAGACCGTGTGCATGCACAAAAACGGGCACCAACGCCGGCGCCCAATCGTGCAAATGCAAAATCTCCAATTGCGGTGTCAATCGCCGGGCCAGCTCGACGATTGCTTTGGAGAAAAAAATGAATCGCGCAGCATTATCATCGTACGGCTTGCCGCGCTCGCCGTAAATTCCTGGGCGATCAAAAAAATCGTCGCAGCGGATGAAGAACAACTGCACGCCGCTTGCGCTGCGGCCTTCCAGGTACCGCGCAACGTGAGTCGTATCGCCAACTTGGACGTCTACGGTTATACCGGTGTCCTTTTTCTTAAACGCGCGATTCTCTCGAATCTCGCGGTAGAACGGCAGCGCCACGCTGATCTCATGCCCACGATCACGCAGCGCGCCCGGCAACGCGTCCATGACATCTACGAGCGCCCCCGCCCGTTGCATGGGGGGGCCCTCCGCACTGCTCATCAGAATTCTCATTCGGTATGTATGTTCAAAGTTACAAGGTTAAAATCGGCGCAGCTGGTAATTCTCTTTGTAACTACGTAATGAATGAGCGCTGTAGCCGCCGCGATATACTCAGCCGGGGGCTATGATGGGAATCAACTGTCGCTCGAAGCGCCGGTAAATTTGAAATTCGCCTTTGTCGATGGTCAACACGCGACAGTCCCGCTTTAGCTCTGACATGCGTACCAGGCATGCATCTGCCAACTGCATTTCCTGATCGCGATAACCTTCCAACAAGCGCGCCACGGGCGCGGCATTTTGTTCCAGGAAGAATGGCAGGCTGATTATTTTCCTTTCTACCAGGGCCAATATCTTAGCCGGATTCAGTCCGGCGTGCGTTTCCAACAAGTAGGCGGCTTCGGCCATGACCGCTTCGCAGCTCAACAAAGGCAACGGCGCCTGTGCCCACTGCTCTTTCGCCCACTCGTGGTGTCGGTCGCTACGGTCAAAGAACGCTACCAAAGGTCCCGTATCTAAAAGCCAAACCGTCATCTTCCAAAGCCGCGCAGACGCTTCTTATTATAGGAGAGATCGCGCAGGCCGCTCTGCACAGAACCGCACAAGTCTGCAGCCATGTCCAAAGCAGACCGCGGCCCAGCCTTTTGATGTTTTTGCAAAATCTCCCGCACAATCGCAGACTTCGGCCGTTTCGCTCGCTTGGCTTCTTTTTCCAGCCAAGCCAGCATCGGATCAGGCAGCTTCATCGTTAATGTTTTCACAGCTGCGGCATGGTAACACCAAAATGTCGGGCGAGCAACACCGCACGGTCGCGGCGGTACGGTGCGCTACACCGGTTCTTCAGTGCAGAGAATCAAAATTCTCAGTCGATGGTGAGGTAAAAGTTACAAAGATTACAACGTTACATCGGACCACGCGCGATCCCTTTTTTGACCATGTAACCCTTTTAACTTTTTAACCGTTCCTCCGTTGCGCATATTCGCGCTTCACCCACTCCAGCGCTTCCTCTTTCGTTCGTAGCGTTCTTTCCAGTTGCCGTGTCTCAACTGCCTCGAGGATCTCGCCAAATTCCGGACCGGGCTTAAAACCGAGCGCGATCAAATCATCACCGCGCAACAACGGCGGCGGAATGATTGGTTCGTTCGCGAATTCTTCCCGTTTGCGCAGCAAAAATTCGTAATTGTCCAGCATGCGATGACTGCTTTCGCAATCAACCCGGTGCAGCTCCAGCTCCTCATTAAACGTTGGTCGCGCCATGAAGCGCTTCAATTTGGCGACTCGCATGTTCGGCGTGTCCTTGAAAACCATGTGTTGCCTGACCATTTCTACTGCCGCTTCAATTTCAGTGTTTGAGAATCGCAACCGCCGCATGATCGCCTCAGTCATTTGCGCCCCGATTCGATCATGCTCGTTGAAACGGATGCGGCCCGTTTTATCCACGGTCGCGGTCACCGGCTTGGCCACGTCGTGAAATAACACCGCGAAAACCAGCTCAACGGAAACTGTTTCTGGGAGCAGCGACAACATCAGCCGGGTATGCACGAACACGTCGCCTTCGGGGTGAAATTGTTCGGGCTGCAACACGCCTTTCATTGCTTCGAGCTCCGGCAGAATGGCGCGCATCAGACCACTGGCATCGAGCAAGTCCCACCCGCGCACGCGATTCGGCGACATAAAAATCCGCACCAGCTCGTCGCGAATTCGTTCCGCGCTGATTTGATTGATTGAGGGCGCGTTAGCCACAAGCGCGTCCCAGGTTCCCTTATCGATCTGGTAATCGAGGACCGCGGCGAAGCGCACCGCCCGGAGCATGCGCAAGCGATCTTCCGCAAATCTCTTCGCTGGCTCGCCAATTGCGCGCACTAATTTTGCGGCGATGTCGGCCTGGCCGCCCACAAGATCAATCACCTCGTCCGCGACCGGATCGTAAAACATTCCGTTAATGGTGAAATCGCGTCGATTTGCGTCCGCTTCAGGCGAGGAGAAATGCACCGCGCTTGGGTGCCTGCCGTCGATATAAGCGTCATCGGAGCGAAAGGTCGCTACCTCAAATTGAAAGTCGTCCTCCATGACGATAATCACACCGAAATGCGCACCGACCGCATACGTACGCGGGAAAAGCGCTTGCACGGTTTCAGGTCGCGCATCAGTGGCGATGTCGTAATCCTTAGGTGTCAAACCGCGCACCATGTCGCGCACGCAACCGCCTGCGAAGTACGCGACGTGCCCCCGCTCACGCAACCGCGCCGCGACTTTGCGCGCGGTCTTTTCCATGGGCGAAGATTTGAAACTCGCTCGCGTCCCCGCTCGCTCACCGCTACCCGTCGCGGCTTTACCTTCTATGTCGCCGATCCCACCAGCTCCATTCACACGACCACTGTAGCCGCTTCGCCGCGTATAAGTCACGCATAACGGCTGAAGCAAATGTATGTTTGCGCGGCTTTGCTCTGCGAAGCGCAATCAGCGTATCGTTCAGCGCCAAAGGCGCGGCTCAATGCAAGCCTGCGGCAAGGCCGCAGGAACAAATACGTCGCAAGACCCAGCGCTGAAGGCGCGATTCAGCAACGGATCATGAATCGCGCTTTCAGCGCTTCGATGCGAAACAACCATTCCTCTCCTGGGGCGCCGCCCCAGGCTGGAGATAAGTCGCGCCGTTGGCGCTAAGCAGACCCTACCCAGTGCTTTTCTGCCTCCGAAACGAGTGAATGATAAACAGGACTACCGCAATCGAGATGCACGAATCGGCCACATTAAACGCTGGCCACGGATCGGCGTAACGGATGTGTAGATTAAAAAGCAGAAAGTCGATCACGTGCCCGTAAAGCAGGCGATCTGTCAGATTTCCCAGAATGCCAGCAAGGAGAAGTGCGAGTGATACATCTCGCCACGGGTCAGACCGCCGGTGTCGCACCAGAAGAATTGTCACGACGACCAAAGCGATGATGGAAATTACAACGAAGAAAGTGTTGTTGCCCTTAAAAGATCCAAAGGCGGCGCCGGTATTAGTGACGTTAACCAGATTGAAGAAGTCAGGCACTACAATGCGAGCATCGTAAGGGCTGATGGATCGCAGTACGCACTGCTTTGTCAGCTGGTCCAAAGCGTATAGCGGAAGCGAAAGGAAGAGGATGAACTTCATCTTCGTCGTTCGTCATTCCGAGCGAGGCGGTACGGAGTCGAGGAATCCCGCAGCCTTACGGAGAGTTACTCCACGGGATGTCTCGACTTTGCTCGACATGACGACTTTAATGCGCGCTCACCACCGCCTCGCACCGATCGCACAAATCCGGATGTGCTTTACTCGTGCCGACAGTCGGCCGATGGCGCCAGCAACGGGCACATTTTTTGTAAGGCGTTTTCGTCACCGAAGCGCTCGCTTCTTTGCCTTGGTGAACCGTCAAATCACTCAAAATAAAAAATTCCTCCAGTTCGTCCCTTGGGATTTTTTCTGTGACATCGGAATCCGAATTCAAAACAACGCGCGCTTCCAACGTGTTGCCGATTACTTTTTCCTGGCGTGCGCGCTCGATCGCCTGCCCTATGATGCCACGCAATCTCAAAAGCTCCTCAACCTGCTCAATTGCTTCCCGGCCGCGATACTGTGAGTGCGGAAATTCTTGCAAATGCACTGATGCTGTAGCTGGGGTCGGTGACCCCGGCTGGCCGGCATCATCCCGACTGGTCGGGACTACAGCCGAATAGCGCCATGCTTCTTCAGCAGTGAAAACCAGAATCGGCGCGAGCAAACTGCAAAGCCCGTCGAAAATTTGGCGCATCGCCGCTTGTGTCGCACGACGACGTGACGAATCCGGCGCGTCGCAATACATCCGGTCTTTTGTGATGTCGACGTAGAGGCTGCTCAAATCGACAGCGCAAAACTGGTTGAGCGCATGATAAACCTTGTGGAATTCGAATTTTTCATACGCTAACCGGCAAGTGCCGATCACTTCTTCCAATCGCTCCAGAATCCAGCGATCGATGAGCGTCAACGTGAACGACCCCTCACCTTCATCCTCTCCCCTACCACGGGAGAGGCGTGGGGCATGCGTTGCGTCGTTTGCCGCCTCTCCTCTCGATGGGGAGAGCGTAGGGTGAGGGGTGAAATCGTAAAGATTACCGAGCAAGATCCGGAGAGTATTGCGAATGCGGCGATAGGTGTCGCCGAGACGCGTAAAGATTTCTTCTGAGAACGGCACGTCGGTCGTGTAATCAATGCTGCTCGCCCAAAGTCGCAGCAGATCGGCGCCATACTTGCCGACGAAGTGATCGGCGGCAGTTGGTTTCTCATACGTGCCGGATTTGGAAATCTTCTTCCCATCCAGATCGACCACGAAACCGTGAGTCACACACGTTTTGTATGGCGCACGGTTATTCAGGGCGATGCTTGTCATCAGGGACGATTGAAACCAGCCGCGATGCTGGTCGGTTGCCTCGAGATACATGTCAGCGGGATCGCGCAACTCGGGATGCACAGCGCAGACCGCCTTATGCGAGACTCCGCTGTCGATCCAGACGTCAATGGTGTCGGTGCCTTTGGTTATATCCGGCGGCAATCCCACTTCTCTTGCCAGAGCGGCATCATCCAATTCGAACCAAATATTTGAGCCGCGCTGCGCGACAAGATCGGCCAACTTGCAAATGGTCTTTGGATCGAGAATGACTTTGCCATCCTTGTCGTAGAAAACCGGCAACGGCACGCCCCAGCTGCGCTGGCGCGAGATCACCCAGTCGGGTCGCGATTCAACTGTTCCGGCGATGCGGTTTTCGCCCCACGACGGAATCCATTTCACTTCGTTGTGAATCGTTTCGAGCGCTCTGCCACGCAGGGCATCGATACGGATAAAAAACTGATCGACGTTGCGAAAGATGATCGGCGTTTTCGACCGCCAGCAATATGGATAAGAATGATGAAATTTTTCTTCGCCTAGAAGCATCCCGCGCTCACGAAGCAATTCGACAATGTCCGGGTTCGCGTCGAACACGTACTTGCCGGTCAAGTGCGGCAGGCCAGCTTCATCGGTGAACCGGCCATGATCATCGACTGGCGATAAGATCGGCAGTTTGTGTTCCATCCCCAAAACGTAATCGTCCGCGCCATGACCGGGTGCGATGTGTACCAAGCCGGTGCCGGAGTCCATCGTGACAAAGCAGGCCGTGAATACCGGGACTTCGCGGTCCAGAAACGAATGGCGCGCCTTAACTCCTTCGAGATTGGCTCCGGGAAATGAGGCGAGCGGTTTTCCAATCGGCTGCAATCCCGTGCCTGCAGAAAACCGTGGAACAAGTTTCTCTGCGAGAACCAACGTTTCAGAAGTCCCATCGCGCGAAAATTCTTGGACGACATAATTCTCTTTTGCATCCACAGCGATGGCGAGATTGGCAGGCAATGTCCACGGAGTTGTGGTCCAGATGGCGATGCTCGCATTCGCCAGTAAGTTCGGAGCACGCGGTTCTGTAATCGGAAATTTGACGTAAACAGCGGTGTCGTCGCGGTCTTGATATTCCACTTCGGCTTCAGCGAGTGCGGTCTGCGCGCCAGTGCTCCAGAAGACAGGCTTCTGCGCCTCGTACACCAGACCTTCTTCAACGAAAACCGCGAACGCGCGCAGAATTTCCGCTTCGTATTTGGGATCCATTGTCAGGTACGGATGTTCCCAGTCGCCGAAGACGCCGAGTCGTCTGAACTGCTCGCGCTGGATATTGATGAACTTTCGCGCAAACGCTTCGCACTTCTGACGGACTTCCAGCGGTGAAAGAGCGCGAGATTCTTTCACTACTTTATATTCGATCGGAAGACCATGACAATCCCAACCGGGAACGTACGGCGCGCGTTTGCCCAGCATCGTCTGCGATTTCACCACGAAATCCTTGAGGATTTTGTTGAGCGCAGTGCCCATGTGGACATCGCCGTTGGCGAATGGCGGACCATCATGCAGAACAAATAGCTCTCGGCCCTCTCGCGATTTTTGAATCTCCTGATAAAGCCTCGTTTCCTCCCAAGTCCTGAGCATCTCTGGTTCGCGCGCAGCAAGGTTCGCCTTCATCGGAAAATCCGTGCGCGGCAGATTCAATGTATCTTTGTAGTTCTGACTCATGGCGGACCGGCTTGCTACGTAGCATCCGCGACTGCACAAATCAACGCACAGCGAAGCTGTCGTTGAGTCCCTTTGCTGGAGCGCCCTAGGTTTTTGGACCTGGTAAGCATCCGGTTGGATCACATTCTCCGAATCAGTCATCGACTTACCTAACAAGCAACTCCACATGCGAATGCACTCCACATGCAAACAAATCCACCTTCTCAATCCGGTTTCTTTAATCCACGCGTTTTAATAGCTCTCAGTCTCTGTTCAGTCGGCCTGTTACTGGCGATGTTCAGTTTCGCCGCTACTCCCTCTAGCGGAACGCTGACCGACACCTCAGGCCCACTGACCTATACGGGTGGACCGTTTTTCGTAGCGAACCCGACCCCAATACTTTTTGTCGATCAGGGGCCCGAATGCTTTGGTTCGGCACAGCCGTGCGACGATTACGTGCTGACGGTGACAGTACCCGCCGGTTACGCCGCCGCGCATCCTAATGCTGCGGTGAAGGCGACGTTATCCTGGACAGATTCCGGAAGCGGCAGGTCTGACTACGACCTATACGTTTACAGGGGGATCGTGCATGACACGGACGGCAGCCAGTCTGCAGATTTTCAATCGACGAGCGGCGCCAATCCAGAGATCTCCACCATCAGTCCGGTAGAGGATGGCACTCATCAATACACCGTTAAAGTCGTGCCGTACACGCCGACAGGCGAAAACGTTCATGTAACAGTTGAATTGCTCTCGGGTTCCGGGGGCGTGACGCCGGGTTTCGGCGGGCCCGATCCGACAACACCCGGCGCTCCGCGCTACCAGAACTTCTATGCGCCAGCGGGCACTTCTGCCCAGTCTAGCAACGGTGAGTTCAACATCGGATTTAATCCGCATAGCGGACGGATAATGACGATGAACACCGGGCCGATCTGGCGCCTGACTCCGCCCGACCGCTTAAGCCCAGTGAAGCCGGAGTGTTGCGAGGCGTTCTGGGAAGACAAGTCCGCGCTCACCACGAATACAGGACTCGACCCGATTTTGTTTACTGATCAGCACACGGGCCGTACTTTTGCCTCTAATTCGACGGTTGGGGCAAATGCTGTTTACGCTTACAGCGACAATGATGGCGATAGTTGGATCGAAGCTGGTTTTGCACCGCCAGACGGCGGTGTTGATCACGAAAGCATTGGTTCCGGACCATATCCGGATTCTTTGGGCGCCCTACGCAACAATATCAACCAGGGCCAGGCCGTTTACTATTGCTCGCAAGACATCGTCGGCCCAGCCGCATGTCAGCGCAGCGATACACTCGGTGTCAGTTATGGTCCTGGAGTACTCGCTTACGACGGAATGACTACACAGTGCGGCGGATTGCACGGGCATCTGCACGTGGCCCCGAATGGCACTGTTTGGCTGCCAGTCGGGCATTGTGGAGGGACGCAGGGTGGAGCAGTGAGCACCGATGGAGGCACCACATGGAATGAATTTCTTGTGCCGGGCAGCAGGTCACAGATCAATGGCGCCGATCCTTCTGTCGCAATCGATAGCAATAACACCGCGTATTTTTGTTACGTAAACAATGAGCCAGTGGGACCTAACGATCCTCCTGAAGGTCACGTTCATGTTAAAGTCAGCACGGACGGCGGCCAAACCTGGATCCGCGACGTAGACATTGGTGCTTCGCACGGGATCAAGAATGCCGTGCACACCGAGGCGATTGGCGGAAGCGCCGGACGCGCCGCTTGTGGCTTCATAGGAACCGATCACCCGGCCGACTATCAGGCGAACGGTTTTCAAGGCAAATGGTATGCGTTTATCGCCACCACTTACGATCAAGGGCAGACATGGACCACAGTCAACGCTACGCCAAACGATCCCGTTCAAAGTAACACAGGCGTTTGGCAGCAGGGCGGCAGCCATCAAGATCGCAATCTGCTCGACTTCAACGAAATCACGGTAGACGACCACGGACGCGTTCTCTACGGATATAGCGACGGATGCGTAAGCGAAGGCTGCATCGCAGGCACAGCGTCCAATGACTTTGTCGCGTTTATGCGAGTGGCGCGGCAGTCTGGCGGCAAGCCTTTGTTCGCCAACTTCGACCCGATAGAACCAGCGGCACCGAAAGCCCCGTGCCTGTCCGGCACGCGCGATCCAGCCGGTTCGCATCTGAGTTGGAAAGCTCCGGACAACGGCGGCTCTGATATCATTAGTTATCAAATATTGCGCGGAACATCACCAGGCACAGAGATTCTGTTGGCGCAGAGTAATAGAACGAGTTTCGACGACACGACTGCCAATCCTGTGGTGACGCACTACTACTATGTTGTGAAAGCGGTCAATGCAGCTGGCCTCGGACCGCAAAGCAACGAAGTAGATTTGACGGTGGTCGTTCCACCGCCACCAGAAAACGTCTGCGCGCTGCCAGGTCTCACGAAGTTAACTGACGCGTCGGGCGACAACCACGCAGTTCTAGGCGTCGCGGGCCCGGCTCCAGACGGAACGGACCTGCGATCGTTCCAGATTTCGCAGCCGTATGCCGTGGACGGCATCGTCCGACTCGCTTTCACCATCACTACCGATCCGGGCCTCTCGCCACAGCTAATCGGCTCGTCGTGGTATGTCTCGATGAAAATACCAGACCCACCTCCGCTACCGACGTTTCACTACCGTGCGGTGCACATGACATGGAACGGCACCACACCAGTGTTCGAGTCGTACACGCCAGCACCGAGCAACGGCGGCGGGGTTGATGGCCGCTTTGTGACTGCCGGAAGCGAGAGGCCCGCCGAACCGACCAGCGGTTATGCGCCACCTTACAACAAGGTGGTGATCGTAGTTAAGGCGAGTGAGCTTGGACTAAACCCAGGCGATACGATTAGCGGTTTCGTTGCGGGCGTCTCTCAGACGGCAGGCGGGCTAATCACAGAACTGTATGACCAGATGCCGGACAGCTTGGCATATACCGGCAGTTACACCGTGAATGATAACCAGGTCTGCAGGCCAAACGCTGCACCAACAGCAGTCTTAACAGGAACGCCCACTTCCGGGCACGCTCAGATGACAGTCAATTTCGATGGCTCAGGCTCATTCGATCCCGACACTCAGCAGCCGGCAGACAGGATCGCCTCCTATGCATTCATTTTCGGTGATGGCTCACCTGGGGTCACGCAATCGACTCCGACGATTGCGCACCGTTACACAAGGAATGGTGTTTATCCGGCGCGACTGACGGTGACCGATTCGCGGGGATTGCAAAGCACAAATACAGCACAGGTAGTGATCCAAGTCGGACGAGCCAGGCCGACGCCAACGCCAACGCCATAGCTTAGAGCAAAGCTGTCCGGGACGACTGCAATAATCGTGATTCGTGAAAGGTGAATCATTTGGCAGACTGGGTCACTGGTGTAATCAGTCCGGGAATCTCATGCGTTGGAACGCCTTGATTCTGCTGCTTTGCTCTCTGTTGGCAGTTAGTGCCGGTTGTAGAAAACGCGAGACGCCCAAGCCGATCCCGAAAACCAGCAGCGAATTGGATCGTGCGCAGGGCGATGTTTGCCGCCTGATCACAAGCGAGGAGATCGGAGCGATCCAGGGATCACCGGTCCAAGAACCAAAGGGCAGCACGCGTTCAGAGAACGGTCTTCGCGTATCGCAGTGCTTCTACACCGCGACGGAGTTTAGCAAATCGGTGAACCTCGCGCTCGTGCAGCGCGATCCAGAGAACCCGAGCAGACGCAGCCCAAAAGATTTCTGGAAAGAGAAGTTTGATCCGTACGAAAACGAGGAACCCCAAAAAGATAGCAACGGTGAGAAGGAAAAAGGACCTCCGCCGAAAAAGATCGCTGGCCTCGGAGATGAGGCTTATTGGGCCAGCAATCGATTTGGCGGAACGCTTTATGTGTTAAAGGGAGATACCTTTATTTCGATTGGTCTCGGCGGAACAGATGACCAAGAAACGAAACTCGAGAAATCGAAGGCACTCGCCCAAAAAGCGCTTCAACGCCTGTAGCTTCTAGAAAAAATTTACCCTAACAAGGCAACCACCCCTACGAAATTTCCCGAATCATAAGGCAGAATTAATCCACTTCTGCCTATGAAAATTGTTGCCTCCACTTCAATGACGGCGCGCGCCACTATCGGCGCGCTTTTTTTTCTTACTGGTATTTTCCTAAGTGTGTTTGGGCTCTCCACAGCCCGTTTACACTCGGCACAACCGGCGTCCGGAACACTCAATCCCACCGGCCCACAAGTGAATTGGGTCGGCACGGCCGTTGGCGGCGGTTCGGCCGACGAAAGCACCTGTGTCGAAGGCGCAAACTGCGACACGTTCGTGATAACGTTGTCAGGAGCACCGACGAATTGGGCAGGGCTCAAGGCGCGAATCACCATCAGTAGCGCCGATCCCTCCGGTGTAACCGATTACGATGTCTACGTTCACAAAGGCGATAACAATGGACCAATCGTACCCGGTGGCACATCAGCACATAGCGGAACGCCGCCGGAAATGGTTGATCTGGATCCGAGCGATCCAGACATCGGCACGGGAATGTTTTCCGTGCACGTTGTTTATTTCAGTGCCTTTGCGGGATTTCAGTATTCCGGCAGCGCCAGTGCAGTTTCGACGTCAGCAGCGACGGCGTTTGCTCCGTCAGCGCCTCAAGACCGGGGCCCAAAAATAGGATTTCAGAATTTCGAGGCACCAGGGAGCCTGGTGCAGGTTACCGACAGCAGTCAGGGACCGACGCTTTACACTGTGGAATACTTGGCACACGACGCGGGCGAACCTTCGATTGGAGTTAATTGGAATTCACCAAATTCGGCGAGCGGCGTAACTAATTTTCAGTGCGATCTGCAAACGCTCTTTGTTAAGTTCGACGATAGCTGCCCGGCAAATGGTCAGAGCGCGACATGGTATAACAGCCCCGCTACGACCTCGCAATTCGTCGACTCCGATCCAATCGGCTTCACGGATCGCCAGACTGGGCGCGTGTTTGCCGGGGAACTCACTCTGCTTTCGCCGACGTGCAAAGTTTCATTCACAGACACTGACGGTCTCGACGCATTGGGAAATCCCAGCTACGCGGGCTGGTCACCCACTTCTGGGCCGCTCGGCTCCGGCGTTGATCATGAAACAATTGGCGGCGGTCCGTATCATGCGCCAGCTCCGTCTCACGGACCATATCCGAATGCCGTCTATTATTGCTCGCAAGACCTGGTCACAGCGTTTTGTTTGCGCAGCGACGACGGAGGCGTGACCTATGGACCGCCAGTCCCCACCTACACCACGCAATGCGGCGGGTTACATGGCCACGTAAAAGTCGCGCCGGACGGAACGGTTTATCTTCCCAACAATAGTTGTGG
>Ga0070684_100001538_pt1 | contig 16659 bp, 12 predicted proteins | sample KBSC723LmetaG_FD_65653 | JGI IMG/M metagenome (GOLD analysis project Ga0070684, IMG submission 65653) | Corn rhizosphere microbial communities from Kellogg Biological Station, Michigan, USA - KBS C7.2-3L metaG | ecosystem: Host-associated > Plants > Roots > Rhizosphere ...
GGTCGACGACCCGATTCAGCTGCTCGTAGTCGCGCGTGACACGCAGCCGATACACGGGCGCCCCTTCAGAGATGCCGACGACGGCACCGAACACGGTGGGCGCCTCGCTCCCGCCGAGCAACGTACCGATCTTCGTCTGCGTGATCAGCTGGAAGACGGCGCCCGGTCCCTCGAGGCGCTCGCGCTCGACCGGTTCGTCGATCGTCCCCGCGGGAACGGACTCCAGCAGGTAGAGCGCGGCGAGCGGGGCGCGCGTGAGCCGGCGCGCGTCCGGCGCGAGCTGACCGAAGGTGGCCTTGATGTCCGAGGTGCCGGCGATCGGCGCGGGCGCGGACAACCAGTCGGCGGAGTCGCGAAAGAGGCGGACGCTCTGCACGCCGGGCCGCACGATGGACGGGCGACCGGGCTCGATCACCACCGTATCGTCCGTCATCAGCAAGGCGCCGGCGCGCATGAGGGCGAAGGCCAGCGTCGACTTGCCATTCCCCTTCGGCGCGAGGAACGCGACCGCACCCTCACCGAGAGCGACGGCACTCCCATGCAGCGACAGCCAGCCGGACGCATGGAGCGCGAGCGCCAGCACGCGACCGAGCACGTCCAGGCGGCCCGCCTCGGCGTCGGCGGCAGGAGGGCGATACCAGCGGATCTCGCGCCCGCCTTCGCTCACGTCGAACACACCCGTGTCGTCGTACACGAGTCGGAACCCGAACGCAGTCGCATACGAGCGGACCATCACGTCGACGTCGACGCGATCCTCGCCGAGCGGATCACCGAGCGGAAGCTCGGGCGCGGGCGTGAAGGTCACGTGCAGCGTCCAGTCGGGGTCACCGCGATCCGCGACGTCGAGCTCGGGGAACGCGAGCTCGGAGCGAAGCACTCCCCCGAAGACGTGATAGCTGTTCATGATCCGGTCCCGACTCATGAGACGACGCTGCCTGCGGCCTCGGCGCGCAACTCGTGCCCGCTTCCCGCTCCGAGGTGTGCGCGAAGCCAGGTCTCCGTCTGATACACGTCGTAGAAGCTGAGCGCCAGGCCCTGACCGGTCTCGAGATATTTCCGCCAGTCGGCGTGGAGGCGATCGGCGTCGAGGATTCCCAACTCGGCGAGCACCGGCCGCTCGAACGCCGCGTCGATGAGCGGGCGCGCCGGGCCACGCAGCTGCTCGCGCATGTACTGCGTGGTGATGCCGGTGCGCGCCGGACGCGGCGCGAGGAACTCGTCGGGGAGCAGACCCTTCATCGCCCGTCGCAGAAGCCGCTTCGTCTCGCGTGCCGTCACACGCTCTTGGCGCGGCCGGCCCAGGGCGAAGCGCAGCACACGAAGGTCGAGGAAGGGCGACCGGTTCACGATACCGGCGCGCATCTGGGCCGCGGCGAGGGTGGAGCGGATGCGCGAGAACATCGGCGCGGTGAGCCCCCAGATCTGCTCGGTATCCGAGAGCGTCGGACGACGGCCGTACGGCGCCTTGGCGCGCTCGCGCTCGCGCAGGCGATGGCGGGCGACGAAGTCGTCGCGCAGCCACGGCATGAGCCGCTGCTCGAACGCGCCCGGCTTCGTGAGATCGGTGCCGCCGTCACGCGCCGTGAGCGCGGGGTGCAGCACGCGCTCGCGGAAGCCGTTCAGGGTGCGCCCGCGAATGTGATACCAATCGAGGGCGAGCGAGGCCCACGCGCCACGGCGCAGCAGATCGGCGAGATAGATGTTCGAGCCGGCGAACAGCTCGTCGCCGCCGGTGCCCGTCAACACGACGCGCGCGCCGAGGGAACGCGAACGTGCACCCATCGTGCGGCTCCACATCTCGAACGCGTGCGCGAACGGGAGGTCGCGCTGCGCGGCCTCGAGCGCGACGTCGGGCGGGAAGAGCGGCACGTCGTCGCTCTGACACCAATTCACCGTCGCGCCGTAGCGCTCGGCCACGGTGAGGATCGCCTCGTCCTCGCGACCGAGGTTGCCGACCGGATAGCTCATCGAGACGAGCGCGATCTCGCGCGGCGTGGCGCGGCGGCCGAGGGCGCGCTGGCTGCAGGCGAAGAGCGCGCTCGAGTCCCACCCGCCACTCAGCCAGAGCGCCGTGGGCCCGCGCTCCGCCATGCGCTCGTCCACGGCGTCGGTGAGCAGTGCGCGCAGCTCCTCCGCTCCCTCCTCGAAGGAGCTGGCGGCCCGGCCGGCGGGTGCGTCCCAGTGCGGCTGGATCGTGACCTTGCCCTCGCGCGTGACGACGAGGGTGTGGCCCACGGGAACGACGGCGACGCCGCGATAGGCGGTGTCCTCGCCGAGATTGAACGCGCCGGAGAGCGACTCACCGATCGCGCCGAGATCGAGCGCGCCGCCATGCTCGCTGCGCCGCGCGACCGTCGTGGCCATGGATGCCACGATGACGCGGTCCCGATTCCGTCCGTAGAAGAGCGGTCGCGTGCCGAAGATGTCGCGCGCGCAGACGAGCCGCTGCGCCTCGCGATCCCAGAGTGCGAAGGCGAAGTCGCCTTCCAGATGCCGGGCGCAGTCGACGCCCCAGGTTCGATAGGCGCCGAGGAGCAGATGTCCGGCCGAGTCGCCGGCGAGATCGGCGGTGTGGCCGGCGCTGGCGCCGGCAATGGCACGGCGCAGGGCGTCCCGATAGTAGAGGCTCCCGTCCAGCACGACGACGCGGTCACCGTCGTCGACGACGAGGGGACCGGAGGAGGTCTCCATCTCCCACTCGAAGCGGCCAGCGGCCACGCCAGCGGCCTCGCCTCCGCGGCAATCGATGCGCTCCGCACCGCGGGTCGCCATCTCGAGGAGGGCGCGCTGGAGGTCGGCGGCGGACATCGGCTCGCCACCGACCACAGCGAAGATGGCGCTCATCGGACTACGGGGTTCAGGACGACTGCCTCGCCGACGCGTCTGCCGGCACGACGAGCCCGAGCTTCTCCAACTCCTCGAGGAGCTCGGCGACGTCGGCCCGGATCATCTCGGCTGGCGCGTCGGGATACTCGCGCTGGAGGGTGCGGCACACCTCGTCCAGCTGCTGGCTGGCGGGCGGGAGAAGCTCCCAGACGCGCACGCCGACCGGATTGAGGCCGAAGTAGACCTCGTCCTGCGGCGAGTAGAGCACGGCGCCGGTCGCGAGCGCCTTGAAGATGATCTTCGGGTTGCGCGTTGGAAGCACGTCGAGCATCTCCGTTCTTGTGCGCGCCGCGTGGCGGCGTAAGTGATCTCCACTACGATATCATCCCCCGCTCGCGGCGCGTGCGGGCCCATCGGCTGGGGCGCCCGAGGGGGAAGCACGGCTCATGCCCCAGCGGCATGGGGGTGGCCGCCGGCCGGGCAGCGGTAACGCATTCCTCGCCAACAAGTTACAGCAGAGCGTACGACGTCGGACGAAGGCCGCGCCGAAGCGCGCCGCGCGGTATCGCCACAGGACTGATGCGGCCGTGCCGCATTAGTTCGCCGCGAATGCGCCTGCAATGATCTGGCGCGCTTCGTCCTGGATCTGACGGAGGTGGTCGACTCCCTTGAAGCTCTCGGCGTAGAGCTTGTACACGTGTTCGGTGCCCGAAGGTCGCGCGGCAAACCAGCCGTTCTCGGCCACCACCTTCAGGCCACCGATCGGCGCGCCGTTGCCGGGGGCCGTGGTGAGGCGCGCGACGATGGGCTCCCCGGCGAGGTTGGACTCGCGGACGCGGGTTGGATCGAGCTTGGCGAGGATGGCCTTCTGCTCCGGCGTCGCCGGCGCATCGATGCGCTCGTACGCGGGGGAGCCGAAGCGCTCGGTCAGCGCCTCGTACAGCTCTCCGGGATCGCGCCCCGTGACCGCCGTGATCTCGGCGGCGAGCAATCCCATGATCAGCCCGTCCTTGTCGGTGCTCCACGCGCGGCCGTCGCGACACAGGAAGGACGCGCCCGCGCTCTCCTCACCACCGAAGCCGAGCGAGCCGTCGATCAGACCGTCGACGAACCACTTGAAGCCGACCGGGACCTCGACGAGCCGACGCTTCAGCGATGCCGCCACGCGATCGATCATGCTGCTGCTGACGACCGTCTTCCCCACGCCGGCGTTGGGCGACCAGCCGTCCCGTCGATTGAAGAGGTACTCGATCGCGACGGCGAGGTAGTGATTCGGGTTCATCAGCCCCGCGCTGCGCGCCACGATACCGTGGCGATCGGAATCCGGGTCGCACGCCCACGCGACGTCGAAGCGCTCCTGCATCGCGATCAGCCGGCGCATCGCATAGGGCGACGAGCAGTCCATGCGGATGCGACCATCCCAGTCGACGCTCATGAAGCGGAAGGTGGGATCGACCTCGGTGCTCACGACGGTGAGGGGGATGCCATAGCGCTCGGCAATCATCTCCCAGTAGCTGACGCTGGCGCCACCGAGTGGGTCGACGCCGAGCCGGAGTTGCGAGCCGCGAAGGACGTCGAGGTCGAGCACGGCCGGCAGATCTCCGACGTACGCGTCGGCGTAGTCGAAGAGGTGCGTCGTGCTCGCGACACGCGCGCGCGTGAGCGGAATACGCTTCACGTCGCGCAGGCCGCCAGCGAGAATCTCGTTCGCGCGCTTCTCGATCCAGCCGGTGGCTTTGGTGTCCGCCGGCCCCCCGTTGGTCCCGTTGTACTTGAAGCCCCCATCCTCCGGTGGATTGTGCGACGGCGTGACGACGATGCCGTCGGCGAGCCCAGTGGTGCGATCGCGGTTGTACGTGAGGACGGCGTGTGAGAGCGCAGGGGTCGGCGTGTAGCCGTCACCCGAATCGATCATGACGTGAACGTCGTTGGCCGCGAGCACCTCGAGCGCACTGGCGTTCGCCGATATCGAGAGCGCGTGGGTGTCGATGCCGAGGAAGACGGGACCGTCGATCCCCTGCTCTCGGCGGTATTGGCAGATCGCCTGCGTGATGGCGAGGATGTGCGCCTCGTTGAAGGCGTTGTCGAACGACGAGCCGCGGTGGCCGGAAGTGCCGAAGGTGACGCGTTCCTCGCGACGGCCCGGGTCGGGCTCGTGCGTGTAGTAGGCCGTGATGAGGCGTGGGATATCGGCGAGCATCGAGGGCTCGGGAAGCTTACCGGCACGTGGGTCGACGGTCATCGGCTCTCCTGGTGATCCGCGGGGATCGCGCACTCGCGCGCGGCGGCCGCGGGGCATAGCGTTCGAGCAGCCCCGGTCCTCTGGAGACGGCGTGCGAGTGAAATCTGGTGTGAGGGTACAGGGGTTGGCGACCATCCGCCGAACGGCTGCCGCCGTGCTGCTGCTGGCCGGTTGCGCGCGGGAACCGTCGCCGAACCGCACCGAGCCGCCCGACGTCAGCGCCCCTGCCCCGCCGGCACCGGTGCTGTCGCACTTCAGCGTGCCACTCGAGTACGACGTCACTGCCGTGCTGCGCCTGGTGGACCAGACGGTGCCGCGCACCTTCGGCTCGATGGACAGCGTGCACGCCGTGAACGGCGACGAGCGCAAGCACTACGCCTTCGAGGCAACGCGCGGGCCATTCACAGCGTTCGCGACCGGTCGTGAGATGCATCTGCGCGCCACCTTCGCGTACCAGGCGCGCGGCTACTTCAAGCCGAAGCTCCTGCCGACGATCACCGCCGGTTGCGGGAATGCCACGAGCCGTCCACGGCTCGTCGTCGAGCTGGCGACGCCGCTCTCGCTGACCCCCAACTGGCATCTCGTGTCGCACGCACGGCTGGTGACGATCGCGCCCGCGTCGACGGAAAGTCGGGACCGCTGCAGCGCGGGCATCCTTCCAGTCGACATCACCGACCGCGTGGTCGGAGCGGCGCGCTCCGCCCTCGTCTCGAAGATGGACGACATCGATCGCAAAGTCGGGACGGTGAGCCTGAGCGGTCACGTCGCGGAGTGGTGGGATCTGCTCAACCGGCCGATACGATTGACCGACAGCGTGTGGTTGATGCTGCATCCCGAGCGGCTGCGCATGGGGAGCGTGACCGGGCAGGCCCACGTGCTGACCGTCCCGGTGAGTCTCGACGCGCGACCGCGCGTCGTCACGGGCGCACTCCCGGACACCACGCACGGTCCCCCACCACCGCTGGCGAAGGACACCGTCGGCGACGGGTTCAACATCACGATGGACGGGCTCGTGGACTACGGCACGGCGACGCGCGCCGTCACGGCGGCGCTCGAAGGCCGCACGTTCACGCGCGCCAATCGCACGGTGACGGTGCACGACGTGACGGTGCTGCCGGCGTCGCGCGGGCGGCTGGTGCTCTCGCTCTCGTTCGTGGGCGACGCGAACGGGCGGCTGCGGCTCATCGGCACGCCGCGCTACGACGCGCGACGCGGCGAGGTGAGCGTCCCCGACCTGGACTTCGACCTGGACACCGACAACAAGATCGTGAGCGGGTATGCGTGGCTCCGCTCCGACGATCTACGGGCGACGATCCGCGAGAAGGCGCACGTGCCGGTGCAGCCGGCGCTGCGCAAGGGACGCGAACTGCTCACGAGCGGGCTGAATCGCAAGCTCGGCGACGCGGTCACGCTCGGCGCCGACGTCGATTCCGTCGCCGTGAAGGGGTTGTACGTCACGCGTGACGGCCTGGTGGTGCGCGCCGCGGCGCTGGGGCGGGCTCGGGTCTCCGTGAAGCAGCGCTGAGGCTAGCCGTTCGAACCGCCGCGCGGCTCGGGGACGGCCGACTCGAGGGCGGGACGCTTTCCCTGCTCCGAGAGGACGCGCGTGATGAAGCGCTGTCCCTCGCCGATGCGCTCCACCTCGACGGCGATCGACTCGACCGCCTGATCGATCTGCGTGAAGCGATCGATGATGTCCTTCGGGAGCGCGGTGACCGCCGCGGCGCTGCGGCGCCAGATCCGCCGCGCGTAGGCGATCGAGATGGGGAAGATGGCGACGAACATGAAGATGCCGCCCAGCACGAACACCGCCTCCGGGGGGCCGTTGCGCACCTCGGGGGGACGCTCGACGACGGCGCCGGGGATCCCCGCCGCGGCGGCAACCTGCGCGTCGGCTCCCGCGATCTGCTTGTCCATCACGTCGATGCGGCCGTCGAGCGTGGCCAGGCGCTTCTCGAGCCCGGCCTTGTCGGCGGACGAGAGCTGCTGCTCCGGATCCGTCGCGTTCAGCCGGTTCGTGATGTCGCGCCGCTCGTCCTGCAGGCGCTCCATCTGGTCGCCGAGCACCTCGCGCTGCTTGACGGCGGCCTGATAGATGGCGCTCGGGCTGGACGTCAACGGCTTGCCATCGACCAGCACCTGCGGCGTGACGGGCGCGCCTGGGGTGGCGGGGGGCTGAGGCACCGAGACTACTACCTGCTGGAGGACCATCGGATCGCGTGGCGAAGGGAGCGGAGGACGGCGTCGGGTGCGCTGGCGAGACCGCACTCGCCTCTACGGTACCGTACGGCGCACCGTTTCACGAGAGGTGCCACCGCTCGGCTTGCCCGCCGAACGCCCCCTGACCAGTTTCGCTCGCTGGCACTCAGACCAGCTCGACTTCCACCCGACCGCTCATTCGCATGCATCGATTCGCCGTCGCGCTCGCCACGCTCATCCTCGCCGCCAGCTCCGCCGCCAGCGGCCAGCAGGGGCGCCAGTACCAGGTCCAGTCGCCGGACGGCGCGACCCAGCTCACGGTCGAGGTCGGGCCGCAGCTCTCCTACTCCGTCACGCATCGCGGGCGGCCGCTGCTCTCTTCGTCGCCCATCTCGCTGACGCTGCAGGGCGGCCGCGTGCTCGGCGCGGGGGACCGCGTGCGCTCGGAGGCGCGGCGGCAGGTGCGCGACAGCGTGCTCCCGCTCGCGCCGACGAAGAGCGGGGTCGTTCGCGACCGGTACAACGAGCTCCGGCTTCGCTTCACCGGCTACGACCTCGAGCTGCGCGCGTACGACGAGGGGGTCGCCTACCGCTGGGTGCTCGCGCTCGGCGACAGCGCGGTGATCGGCAGCGAGCAGGCGACGTTCGCGCTGGCCGGACCGGCGACGGCGATCATCGGTATCGACTCGACGTTCCAGACGCACCAGGAACCGGTGTACCAGCGCGTGCGGCTCGACACCCTGCGCAACGGGCGCCGGTCGCTCCTCCCCGCGCTGGTGGCGCTGGACAACGGGCCGAAGGTCGCGATCACCGAATCGCAGCTGGAGGACTATCCGGGGATGTATCTCGTCGCCGGCGCGGCCCCGCACAGCGCGATCGGGCTCTTTCCGCAGGCGGCGCTGGAGGAACAGGCGAAAAACGACCGCGACGTCGTCGTGACGAAGCGTGCCGACTATCTGGCGCGGACGTCGGGGCGGCGTGGCCTGCCCTGGCGCATCGTCATGATCGCCGACGAGGACCGCCAGCTGCTGCTCAACCAGATGGTGTATCTGCTCGCGGCGCCGTCGCGACTCACCGACGTAGCGTGGATCAAGCCCGGGAAGGTGAGCTGGGACTGGTGGAACAACCTGAACCTGCGCGGCGTGAGCTTCCACGCGGGCGTCAACAACGATTCGTACAAGTACTTCATCGACTTCGCGTCGAAGAACGGGATCCCATACATCATCCTCGACGAAGGGTGGTACAAGCTCGGCGACCTCCTGACGCAGGCGCCGAACATCGACGTGCCGGAGCTCGTGCGGTACGGCGCCGGGAAGAACGTCGGCATCATCCTCTGGACGACGTGGAGCACGCTCGAGAACCAGCTGCAGCCCGCGATGGACCAGTTCCAGAAGTGGGGGGTGCGCGGCATCAAGGTCGACTTCATGCAGCGCGACGACCAGCGCGTCGTCAACTACTACTTCCGCGTCGCCCGCGAGGCGGCGGCGCGGCATCTCCTCGTGGATTACCACGGCGCGCACAAGCCGGCGGGGCTCAACCGCACCTGGCCGAACGTGCTCACCTTCGAGGGCGTGCACGGCCTCGAGAACAACAAGTGGACGGACAACGTCACGCCGACGCACAACGTGACGCTGCCGTTCACCCGGATGCTCGCCGGCCCGATGGACTACACGCCGGGCGCGATGATCAACGCACAGCCGAGAGACTTCCGCGCCATCTTCGACCGGCCGATGAGCATCGGCACGCGGACGCACCAGCTGGCGATGTACGTGGTGTACGAGAGCCCGCTGCAGATGCTCGCCGACAGTCCGACGGAGTACGAGCACGAGGCCGACGCGATGGAGTGGCTGCGCGCCGTGCCCGTGACGTGGGACGAGACGCGCGCGCTGGCCGGTGAGGCGGGAAGCCACGTGCTCGTCGCGCGCCGCCACGGCAACGAGTGGTTCGTGGGCGGGATGACGAATCTCTCCGCGCGCACGCTCACGCTCGACCTCTCCTTCCTCGGCGCGGGGCGCTGGACGATGGACACGTGGTCCGACGGCCCGAATGCCGATCGGAACGGGATGGACTACGTGAAGGCGCGCCGCACGGTCACGTCGGCGGACAAGGTGGAGCTGAAGCTGGCGCCGGGGGGAGGGTTCGCCGCGCGGCTGACGCCGCAGTGAAGCGCGCGCGCAAGGCGCCCGCAGTGATCAGTGAACGGTGAACGGCCGACTTCGGGACGTAGAACCTTCCCGGGGCCGGCCGTAAACCATTCACCGTTCACCAAAAACAGCGTTTAGCCGCGCAGCACCGTCGCCAGATATTGATGGCTCGCCTTGATGCTCGCGATCGGATCGGGTGAGACGTCGCGCTCGACGAAGGCGTAGCGCAGGCCGTTGGCGCTCGCGGAGGCGATGAACTTCCGGAAGTCGATCACGCCGCTGCCGACGTCGGCGAACTCCTTCGCGGGGGCGGGGGTGCTGTCCTTGAGGTGGACCATGACGAAGCGGCCCGGATACTTCGCGACGAGCGCCGCCGGATCGCGATCCGCCTTGTACGCCCAGTAGCCATCGAGCTCGAAGTTCACGAGGGCGGGATCGGTACCAGCGAGGAGACGCTCCATCGCCGTGGTCGAGGCGCCGTACGTCTGGAACTCGAAGTCGTGGTTGTGATACGCCGTCTTGAGTCCCGCGGCCTTCGCCTGCTCGCCGATCTTGTTCAACCGCGCGGGGAGGCTGGCGAAGGTGTCCGGCGTGCGGAGCGACGGATCGAGCCACGGCACCGTGACATACTCCTGGCCGAGCGTCTTCGCCGTCTGGAAGACCGTATCGGGGGACTTCTCGATGTCGGCGAGCGGGTAGTGTCCCGAGACGGTGCGGATGCCGTGCTGGTCGAACTTCGCCTTCAGATCGGCGGCGCTGAGGTTGTACAGTCCTGCCGTCTCGACGATCGGATAGCCCGCCGCAGCGATCGCGGCGAGCGTGCCGTCGAGATCCTTGGCCATCTGGTCGCGCACCGTGTAGAGCTGGAGCCCGACCTGCGCGATGTTGAAGCCGTTCGCGGTGCGGATCGCACCGGGCGCGCCGGGCGTGGCCGCTGCCGTGGACTGCGCACACGCCACGAGGCTGCCGCCCCACGCGACGGTGAGACCGGCCGCGCCGGTCCGGCGAAGAAATTCGCGACGATCCATTAGATGTTCCTCTTCTTCATCTCGCTCACGGCGTGATCGACAGCGCGCGCGGTGAGCGCCATGTAGGTGATGGAAGGATTCACGCACGACGAGCTCGTCATCATCGAGCCGTCGGTGACGAACAGGTTCGGAACATCGTGGGCCTGACCCCAGCCATTCAGCACGGACGTCTTCGGGTCGCGACCCATGCGCGCGGTGCCCATCTCGTGGATGCCGAGTCCCGGCTCCGCGCCCAGCCCACCTTCCTTGTAGTCGTCGCTGCCGACGACGTTCTTCAGGCCGGCCGCCTCGAGCATCTCCATCGCGGACTGCTTCATGTCCTTGCGCATCGCGAGCTCGTTCGGGCCCCACGCGCAGTCGATGCGGAGAATCGGGATGCCGTAGTCGTCCGTCTTGTCCGAGAGCGTGACGACGTTCTCGTGCCGCGGCAGGCATTCGCCGAAGCCGGTCATGCTCATCAGCCAGCCACCGGCATCGTGGAGGCGACGCTTGAGCTCCACGCCCATGCCCGGTGCCGACGCGCCGCGCCCCCACCCTTCGCGCGACGCGGCGCCCTGATAGCCGAAGCCGCGCAGGAAGTCGGTGCGCTTCGACGCCGCGTCACCGAGGTTGCGGAAGCGAACGATGTAGATGCCGTTCGGTCGGTTCCCCTGATAGTAGTGGTCGGTGAGTCCCTCGATCCGGCCCGACGCGCCGGCGCGGAAGTGATGGTCCATCAGGTTGTGCCCGAGCACGCCACTCGAGTTGGCGATGCCGTTCGGGAACGTGGACGACTTCGAGTTCAGCAGGATCCGCGTGCTGCCGAGCGTCGACGCACAGACGAAGACGATCTTCGCCTTGTAGGCACGCTGCGCCTTCGTCTTCGTGTCGATGACGTTCACCGCCGACACGCGATTCGTCTTCGGATCGTACTCGAGCGAGTGGACGATCGAATCGGGGAGCACGGTGAGGCGGCCCGTCGCCATCGCGGGGGGCAGCGTGGACGCCTGCGTCGAGAAGTAGGATCCGGTGGAGCAGCCGCGCTCGCACGGCCCACAGTAGTGGCAGGCGGCGCGTCCCTTGTGATCGGCGGTGAGGATCGCCACGCGACCGATCGTCATGTGCCGATCCTTGAACTTCCGCTGGATCCCCGCCTTCACGTGCTTCTCGCCGGCGTTCATCGGCATCGGCGGGAGGAACTCGCCATCGGGAAGCTGCGGCAATCCGAGACGCTCGCCGCTCACGCCGACGTGCTTCTCGACGTAGCTGTACCAGGGCGCGATGTCCTTGTAACGGATCGGCCAATCGACGGCGATGCCGTCCTTGAGGTTGGCCTCGAAATCGAGGTCGCTCCAGCGATAGACCTGACGTCCCCAGATGAGCGACTTGCCGCCGACCTGATCACCCTGGATCCAGGTGAACGGCTTCACCTCCTCGTAGGCGTGCGTCGTGTCCTTGGCGAAGTGCTGCTTGGTGGACTCGCGAAACTGTCCCGTGCGCGATTGGATCTGGTACTCTTCCGCGCCCTGCTTGGTGGGATCGAGGCGCGCGTTGCGCAGCGGCATGTCCCAGGTGGGCTTGTGCTCCATCGTGTAGTCACGGCGATGCACCAGCTCGCGTCCGCGCTCGATCATGAGCGTGCGGAGCCCCTTCTCGGTGAGCTCCTTCGCGGCCCAACCACCGGTGATGCCACTGCCGATCACGATGGCGTCGTACTCCATTTGCTGCGGTCCAGTCATGTCTCGGTCCAGTGTGAGTGCGTCAGGCCCAGGAATGGCCGACGCTCCGGTAGGGGATGTCGGCGCGATAGACGCCCATCGGGTTGACCTTGAGCTCCGTCATCGCCCCGGCGTTCGACGTGTAGTAACCGAGGAGGGTGAGCTCCTTCATGCGGCGGAAGAACCAGCCCTGCTCCAGCTCGCGACGCGCGGTCTCGTTGGCGCCGGCGTCGGCCGAGGCGCGCGTCGGGTCGCTGATCGTCGTGGAGGTGCTGCTCTGCCGCACGAGCGAGTCGCGCATCTTGGCGCGCTCGGTGTTGAGCGGCTCCGCCTTGGCGAGAACGCGCTCCGGCGGATACGACTCCGCATCCATCGCGTGGAGCAGCGCGAGCTGCTGCGCCGGCGTCGAGGCGAGGAAGGTCTTGCCGTTCGCCTTCTGCGAGCGGGCGTCGACGTCGGCGAGTCCGGCGAGGAAGCGGTCACGCTCCGGCGCCTTGTAGTAGTCCGTGAGGATGACGTCGACGAACTTGTCGACGCCCGCCGCACGGGCGCCCGGTGTGTCCGTCGCCGGGATGATGTGCTCGGCGATCGTGGCCACCAGCTCGCTCTGCGGCGACGAGAGCGTGCGCGTGCGCCAGCTCGGGCCGGCCGCGGCGGCCCAGGCGGGACTCTCGACGCCGGCGAGATGTGCCGCCGCGACGGTACCGCCCAGGAGTAGTGCAGTGCGCGCGATGGCCTCGCGGCGCGTGATGTCGTTTCCCTCGGTCATCGACGATCCTGCGTGAGGAGGATGGTCGCGCCGGCGCGCCGCTCGCTTGGGCGGCGCGGGCGCGAGTCGTTTGTTACCTGACCCAACGAAGTCTAGGGCGCGGCGCACGGCCGCGCACCAGTCAGGGCAAGGTGCGGATGCGCATTCGGCGGATGCTGAGCTCGCCCTCGTGGTCACCCTGGATGCCGATGACCCCGCTCGACAGCGTGCCGTAGTCCGGATATGCGTTGAACTTGCTCGCCTTCTTCTTCGCCGCCCAATCGGGGCTGCCCTGCTCGTACTCCACGACCTTCACGCCATTGAGCCAGTGCTCGATGTGCGGGCCGCGCGCGACGATGCGCGAGCTGTTCCACTCGCCGGCGCGCTTCACGTGGCCGGCAGGCGACGGATACAGGCCGTAGGCGGAGCCGGCGGAGGTCAGGCGGCTCTTGCCGTCCTCGTGCCCCGCGTCGTCGAGGAGCTGATACTCGGGCGCGGTCCAGTAGATCTTGTCGGCCGTCTCGTTGCCACGGTAGAAGACGCCGGCGTTGCCCCCCGGCGGGAGCTTCCACTCCCACTCGAGCTCGAAGTCACCATAGGTGTTCTTCGTGATCAGGTCGTTGACGGAGACTTTCTTGTTCAGGTCGCCGTTGATGACCTGCCAGCCAGCGGGGACGGTCTGCTCCTTGTACCCGCGCCACTGGCTCAGGCTCGGATCGATCAGGTTGACCCACTCGCTGGTGGCGGTCGAGGCGCTCGTCGTCGGGGAGGCGCTCTGCGAAGCCATGGTGCCGGAGCCGGACGCGCAGGCCATGGCGGCGCCGGTGACGGCGGCCAGTGCGAACAAAGTGTTGAGCTTCATGACGTGTCTGCCTCGTCGAAGTGTTGCGGCGTAATGCATCGCCTCGACCGCTCTGGCCGAGGCGACCTCGCTCACGGTCGCCAGGTGCCGCGCGCGACCGCGGGTTTGAACGATCTCAGATCGGAGACCGGAAGGGTGAGCGTGCGCTCCTCCTCCGCGCTCTTGTAGGCGGTCATCAGCACCTCGACGACGCCGACGCCATCGTCGAAGGTGAGTCGAGGGGTCTCGAGGCCGAGGAAGGCGCGGGCGAAGTGGCGGTTCTCCGCCTCGTAGCCATACACGACGGCCTCGTTGGGCACCACCGGCATCATCCCGGTCTCGGCGTTCTGCTTCTCGACGAGATCCTCGCCCTCCGGGCCTTTCACCTCGCGCGAGAAGAAGAGACGAAGTCCCGAATCCAGTGAGCTCCATTGCATCGAGTACTCGGGACCAAGCAGCTCGGCCGAGAGTCGGAGCCCGGGACCGACGTAGCTCCACGACGTCGTCGCCTCGCCGAGCACACGCGCGCCGTCGCTCGTCTCGAACTCGATCGTGAGACCGGCGAAGTCCTCCGAGGGCCTGCGCGTGTAGTCCACCGCGTCGCCGAACGTTTTGCGCAGGTGCTCGGCGTAGTGGGGCCGCGACCATTTCAGGCTGGCGATCTTTCCGGTCACCTTCACCGGGCGCACGCTGGAGAGCGGCTCGCCGGGCCGCGTGAGCAGGTGCCGCACGAGCAGCGCGGAGTGGCACATCATGTCGTTGAGCACTCCGCCGCCCTGGAGGTTGCCCTGCCAGAACCACGGCGTGTGCGGCCCGCTGTGCTCTTCCGCCGCGCGCGCGAGATAGGGACGACCCGTGGTCGCGGCGCCGCGTGCCCAGAGGAGCGCTTTCCCCGTCTCGACGTGCGGCGTGAAGAGCTGATCCTCGAGGTAGCCGTGCTTCAACCCGACGCGCTCGACGAGCTCACGCACGCGGATCGCTTCCTCGAGGTTGCGCGCCAGCGGCTTCTCGCACGCGATGCCCTTCAGCGTGCCCTTCCCCGATTCGATCGCCGCGACGATCTCCTCGATGTTCTCGATCCGCGCGTGGTTGGGCCCGCAGACCCAGAGCGCCTCGATGGCGGGGTCGGCGACCATCTCCGTGATGGAGCCGTACGCCTTGCACGCCCCGACGTCGAGATCACGCGCGAGCTTCGCGACGCGCTCGGCGCTCTCGCGCTTCGGGCTCCAGCAGCCGAGGACGTCCGCATCGCGAACACCGACGAACGATTGTACATGGAAGCGGGTGATGAACCCGCCGCCGACGAATCCAATGCCGAGTCGTTTGGTCATCCGGTTGGTTGATCGGGCTTGATGCGAGTGTCCATGAGCGCGAAGCTGACGTCGAGCTTCTTCATCGCTTCCGGCGGGCAGCCCTGCCAGTTCGGGTTGAAGACATTCCCCTGGTACTGCAGGTCCTTCCACCCCATCGCACTCGAGAAGAATCCGGAAGCGACCGCGTCGCGGAAACGCGAGAAGAACGCCGCGCCCTGACTGAACTGCGGCTTCGTGCGATCGGGCCACGCGATGTCGTCGAGGATCTGGTGCCGCTGATCGGCGGTGAGCGACGCGTAGCTCTTCTTGAAGCGCGTGCGCGATTCCGTGTTGAGCCAGGCGAGCCCGCCGCGCATCGCGACGCGCGTGCTGTCGTCGGTCTCGGGCACCGACATGTGGAAGTCGATGAACGCGGGGACGCCGGCGTCGGTCGCGCTGCCGGAGCGCCCGTCGCGCGGGATGATGTCGTCCGCCAGCACGCCGACCGTGCGCCACTCCGCCGCCGTAAAGAACTTGTACTTCGCCTGGCTCTTCGGCGGGTTCTTCCCCGTCCCCTCGGCGGGAGGAGACGCGGCTTCGTGCGTCTGCTTCGGGAGCTGGGGGGACTGCTGGGTCGGCGTGCCCTGCTGCGCGAAGGCGGCGGTGCCGATGAGCGCGCCGGCAACCGGCACGGTGCCGAGCACCTTGAGCGCGGCGCGCCGGCTGACGGGCTTCGCGGCATCGGAGACCAGCGCGTCGGGGACGACGCCGTCGTTCGGCGCGGTCGGATCTTTCTCGTCGCTCATAGAGCCCCCGCCTTGCGCTGCTGCGCGATGTAGTCCGCCGTACGCCACGACAGCGCGAGGATCGTCCACGTCGGATTCTTGTCGGCCTGGGTGACGAACGGGCCGCCGTCGGCGACGAACAGGTTCTTCACGTCGTGCGCCTGACAGTGGGCGTTGAGCGCCGACGACTTGGGATCATTGCCCATGCGGACGCCGCCCAGCTCGTGGATGATCCGTCCGCCCGGCGCGATGCCGTACCCCTGCTCCTTCGTCGGCATCGACGACAGGGGCGTCCCGCCCATCTCCGTGATGAGCGAGCGGAAGGTCTCCTGCATGTGCTTCACCTGATTCAGCTCGTGATCCGACCACTCCCAGTGGAAGCGGAGCACCGGGATGCCGAACTTGTCGACCACGTTGGGATCGATCTCGGTGTAGCACTTGTCGTTCGGGATCTGCTCGCCTCGCCCGGAGAAGCCGATCGTCGCGCCGTAGTAGCGGCGGTAATCTTCCTTCAGCTTCGACCCGTAGCCGCCCTTGGCCCCGGGGAAGCGCTGGATACCGCCCATGAAGCCGTAGCCCGGCGGATACAGTCCCCCGTAGACCTCGATGTGGTAGCCGCGCGGGAAGTCGAGCTTCTTGTTGTCGAGCCACCAGGGCATGTACACGTGCATGCCGCCGACGCCATCCTCGTTGTGCGGGATGTGGTCGACCATGGCCGGGATGTAGCCCGAGACATCGGTGCCGGTGGTGTCGGTGATGTACTTGCCGACCACGCCGCTGGAGTTGGCGAGCCCCTGCGGGAAGAGCGACGACTTGGAGTTGAGCAGCAGCCGCGCCGACTCGAACGCGCTCGCCGC
>Ga0070684_100001541_pt1 | contig 16650 bp, 17 predicted proteins | sample KBSC723LmetaG_FD_65653 | JGI IMG/M metagenome (GOLD analysis project Ga0070684, IMG submission 65653) | Corn rhizosphere microbial communities from Kellogg Biological Station, Michigan, USA - KBS C7.2-3L metaG | ecosystem: Host-associated > Plants > Roots > Rhizosphere ...
GCGATCTTTGGCCTGCCGAGTCGATCTGCCGCAGCCGGCGACGACACGGATGACTGGTTTGCCCATTGGATCAAGTCGTACGCTCAGTAGTGGCGCCCGCCACGTTCTCAACAAGTTTGACTCGTCGGGCAAATCACTGGCAGATTGACACCATCGCGAAAGTCTTGAAGCCCGCGCCGGCAACGGCGGCGGGCTTTTTTATTTCCTGAAATCGGACGGCGGAGCCGCTTGCGAACGCGCCACACTATTCACGCGTCTTGCGCTGTCGCATCGGCGCCGCCGTTCGAGCCTTCTCATCTCAAATCGTATTGGCCGGCACGCGCGAACGTGCCGGTTGGCGCCGCGGTGACGCGCGCCCGCGGCCCCTTGCTCCCAGGGGATAGGGTTCGCGCCCGAAATGATCGCGTCGGACCATCCGCGATCATGCCGCGTATGTTCCTTTTCAAGGCGAAGTGGACATCCCGAAATGCCCAAAACTCTCACCGAGATCCGTTCGCTGGCGCGCAGCCATACGCGGACGGCCATCAATGCCCTTGTCGGCGTCATGAAGGCAAAGGACGCCACCCCTGCCGCGCGCGTCTCTGCCGCGACCGCGATCCTCGATCGCGGCTGGGGCAGGCCCGTGCAGGCGCTGGAGAACGGCGACAATGGCGCCCTCGAACTGATCCAACGAATTGAGCGCGTCATTGTCCATCCTGAGAATAAAGACAGCGCGGGTGTTTGAGCCATTGCTGGCGCCCGCGCGCTATAAGGGCGCGTTTGGCGGCAGAGGCTCGGGCAAGTCGCACTTCTTCGGCGAGCTCCTGGTCGAGACCTGCCAGGCCGAGCGCGGCACGCTCGCGGTCTGCATCCGCGAGGCGCAGCGCACGCTGGCGCAATCCTCGAAGCGCCTGATCGAAAGCAAGATCGCCTCGCTCGGCCTCGGCCAAGGTTTTAAGGTGTTCAACGACAAGATCGAGACGCCGGGCGACGGGCTCATCATCTTCCGCGGCATGCAGGGTTATACTTTCAAGGCCGTGATCACGATCATTGTCACTGGCTTTGTCGGAGCGGTGTGGCTCGGCGTCAAGATCGTGTTGGGCAGATGACTTTCCAGGTCTCGGCGATGTACCGAATAAGAGCGGTTGACGGAGAAGACGATGAAGTCGCTACTACGCTCTCCGATCTCCATCGACTGACGTTTTTCGAGAGCGCCCCGATGCCGGAGTTCGATTTGGGACATTGGTGGCTTGCTTTCCACGGCGGTGTGGCGATCGCGTTCGCTGGATTGGTACCGTCCACGCACTTGGCGCATGCAGGATACTTCTGCAGGGTAGGCGTGCTGCGAGAACATTGGGGCAGGGCGTTGCAGCTTCGGCTGATGCGAGCGCTGGAACTGCGCGCGCGCAACAACGGCTGGGATTGCGTCATCTCTGACACGACCGACAACGTCGCCTCAGCCAACAACTTCATCAGAGCCGGCTACCGACTTTACCGGCCGCAGCATCCCTGGGGTTGGCCGCAGACACTATATTGGCGGAAATTCATTGGCCGGGCTTAATTGAGGGATCCTGCGGCAGTAACCGCATTGGCAAGCAACGTTATCCAGCCCGGTGGTTTATGCCACCGGGCTTTTTTGCGTTTTTGCTGAGCGGTGTGTGCAGTATTGTAGGTCTGCGTTGGCAGCAGCCTCTTGTGGACAGGTGGGAATAACCCCTAAAGTCGCGATTGAAAACATCGAGATCAGGGGAAATGCCTTGCCATGACTGCTGGAGTGCCGTTGCCGGACCGTTCACCGCGCGCGAAGGGGGCGCCAACCGCCCTCGATGGTCTTTTGGTCGTGGACTTTACCCGCGTCGTCGCGGGGCCGGCCTGCACGCAGACGCTTGCCGATTTCGGGGCCAAGGTCATCAAGATCGAGAACCCCGAAGGTGGTGACGATTCGCGCGCCTACGAGCACGCCGAGATCGGAGGAGAGAGTGCGGCCTTTCTAAGCCTCAACCGCAACAAGCGCGACATTGCGCTGGATTTGACGGTGCCGGCCGCGCGCGAAATTGCACGCGACCTGATTTCACGGGCGGATGTGGTGGTCGAGAATTTCTCCGCAAGCGTCATGGAAAAATTCGGTATCGACTATCCGTCGGTCGCGCCGACCAATCCGCGCCTCGTCTATTGCTCGATCTCGGCTTACGGCCGCAAGGGCCCCTTCGCTTCGAGGCCGGGATTTGATCCGATCACGCAGGCGGAGAGCGGCTTCATGTCGCTGAATGGTTTTCCGGATGGCCCGGCCGTCCGGACCGGACCGCCGATCGTCGACATGGCGACGGGGATGTCCGCCTGCAATGCGATTCTGCTTGCCCTTATCGCGCGCGATCGCCTTGGAAAGGGCCAGCATGTCGAAGTCGCGCTGTTCGACATCGCGATGTCGATGACCGGCTTTTATGGGATGGCTTATCTCATCAACGGCACGAACCCCGGTCGCTTTGGCAATTCGCCAAACGGGTCGCCGACCGTTGGCGTCTATGAGGCATCCGACGGACCACTCTACATGGCATGCGCCAATGATCGGTTGTATCGCCGGCTCGTCACCGAGGTGCTTGAGCGGCCCGACCTCATCACCGATCCACAATTCGCCAACCGGAAGAGCCGTTCAGCCAACAAGGAGAAATTGCGCGCGATCATCGCGAGCGTCTTTGCCGGCGATATGCTCGAGAACTGGATGGCCAAGATGAAGAAGGCAAATATCCCCGTTGGCTACCTTCGCACCGTTGAGCAGGGATTTAACGCGCCCGAAACTCGCGAGCGGGCTCGGCTTAGCCGGATTCCGCATCCGACGGCGGGAATGGTTCCCAATATCGAAACGCCACTCAACATGGGCTTGACTCCGGCGGTCGATCCGACTGCCGCGCCATTGTTGGGTCAACACACCGGAGAGATCCTGCGCGAGACGCTGGGCTACGACGAAGCGCGTATTGCGGCGCTTGCCGCAGCCGGGGCGTTCGGAAAGCAGCAGGGCGCGGCCTAGCCGCAGGCGTCGGGCTCAAGACAGATTCGTTGCGATTACATGGGCAGCAGTCCACGCGCGCTGACCCGCTATGCGTACGCCGCTCGCGAATAAGCCCTAGCTGGCGGTTGCCTGTCGTGCTTTGATACACCAGGTTTGATACCTCGACACACAAGCCGTGCGAAAGCGGCGGTTAGCGGCTGATGCCGCCGGCCTCAAGAAGCCGAAGGGAGGACTGCCTTGGGAGAGCCTGGCCGTACGATGCTGGCCAAGATCTGGGACCAGCATGTCATCGCTCGGGTGAGCGAAGACACCGATCTTCTACACATCGACCGTCACCTATTGCACGACCTTGGCGGCTCGCGGGGACTGCTTGATCTCAAGGGGCGCGGTCTCAAGGTTCATAGTCCGGAACTGACCTTTGCTACCCCAGACCATGCCATTTCGACGGCACACGGTCGCGCCGGTACTAGCAAGATCGGCCAGGAGCTGTTGGCGACGCTTCGGATAGAAACTTCGGCCAGCCGCATTCAGCTTTTCGACGTCGACCAACCCGGCCAGGGTATTGTCCATGTCATTGGGCCGGAGCTTGGGTTGAGCCTGCCGGGATGCACGATTGTCTGCGGTGATAGCCACACCTGCACTCATGGCGGATTGGGTGCGCTGGCTTTCGGTATAGGATCGAGCGAGCTCACCCACGTGCTGGCGACGCAGGCGCTGATCCAGCGTCGGCCCAAGACCATGCGCGTGAAGTTTGAAGGCAAGCTCCCACTCGGCATTACCGCAAAAGATATGATCCTCGCGCTGATCGGGCATATCGGAGCGGCCGGGGGTACCGGTTACGCCGTCGAATATGCCGGCAACGCGATCCGCGATCTGCCGATCGAGGGAAGGCTCACCATCTGCAACCTCTCGATCGAGCTCGGCGCCAAGATGGGCATGGTCGCACCGGACGAGAAGACGTTCGAGTTTTTGCGCGGCCGTCCCTATGCGCCGCAAGGCGAGACCTGGGAACTGGCTGTGAGTGCATGGCGACAGCTACCAAGCGACGCCAACGCGATATTCGACAGGGAAGTCGTCATTGATGTCGAGAAGATCATTCCGCAGGTGACCTGGGGCATCAGTCCGGAGCATGTCATCGGTGTCGATGGCCATATCCCTGATCCGGAAAGCATAGATGATCCGGCGCGTCGCGCCGCGATTGAAACGGCGCTCGAATACATGGGGCTCAAGGGCGGCGCGCCGATTGCGGGCACGCCGGTCGACTGGGTCTTCATCGGCTCCTGCACCAACAGCCGATTGAGCGATCTGCGCGCTGCGGCCGAGATCGCGCGTGGCCGCAAAGTCGCGCCCGGTGTACGGGCCTGGGTCGTGCCGGGTTCCGAAAACGTCAAGCGTGACGCGGTCGCCGAGGGGCTCGACAAGGTCTTTACGGAGGCCGGCTTCGAGTGGCGCGAGCCGGGCTGCTCGATGTGCCTTGCCGCCAATGGCGAGACGGTGGGACCTGGTCAGCGCTCGGTCTCGACCTCCAATCGCAACTTTGTCGGTCGCCAGGGGCCGCGCGCGCGGACCCATCTGGCCAGCCCGGCAAGCGCCGCCGCAGCAGCGATTGCAGGGGCAATCGCCGACGTCCGAACCATGGGGTGCTGACAATGCCACAGCCGTTCAACAAGCTGACTGCCATTGCCGCCCCGATCATGCGCAGCAATATCGACACCGACGTCATCATCCGTATCGAGCGGCTGGTCGGAAACTCGATCCGCGGCACGCTGGGAAAATGGGCATTCGGTTCACTGCGCTATTTGCCCGATGGTTCGGAAAATCCAGAGTTCATTCTGAACCGCGATCCCTATCGTCAGGCGGAGATACTGGTGACTGGCCCGAATTTTGGCTGCGGCTCGTCGCGCGAGGGAGCAGTCTGGTCGCTGCAGGAAATGGGCGTCCGTGCGATCATCGGCTCGGGCTTTGGTGACATCTTTTTCGCCAACTGCTTTCAGAATGGGATCCTTCCGATTGTCGTCGACGAGGCGATCGTCGATTCGCTAGCGGCCGAGATCGAGGCGACGCAAGGGGCGGGGCGAGTGAGTGTAGATCTCGAGGCGCAGACGATCGTCTCGCCGTCCGGAAAGCGCCACGCTTTCGCGATTGATCCACGACGACGCGAAGGTCTCCTGCAGGGCCTTGATGAGGTGGCCCTGACATTGCAACGCGACAACGAGATCCGCGCCTTTCAGGCAGCCGATCGTGCTCAGCGGCCCTGGATCCATTTTGCGAGGAAATCGGCATGAACGATCGATCCAACATGGTCAAGGTCGCCGTGGTCGGTGGCGAGGGCATCGGTCCTGAAGTCACGGCGCAGTCGTACCGCGTCCTCAACTGGTTCGCCGCCAAGCGTGGCCTGCCGATGACGCTGCGAGAAGCGGAATATGGCCTTATTCCTTACCTTGCGACGGGGAAGGTCCTGCCGGACGATACCGTCGACGCAATGGACGAAGCAGACGCGATCTTGTGGGGTGCGACCGGCGGTCCAGAGACCAAGGAGGTACCTCCCGCCGCGCGCAAGGCCGGCAGCTTGCTGTCGCTGCGCCGCAAATACGATCTCTATGCGAACTTGCGGCCGATCGTCGCCAGTCCCGCACTGGCCGATTCAGCGCCGCTCAAGACCGAAGTGCTCAACAATGTGGACTTCGTCATCATCCGCGAGCTGACCAGCGGCATCTATTTCGGCGAGCCGCGCGGCATCGAGACACTTCCGGACGGGCAGCGGCGCGGCTTCAACACCGAGCAATATACCACCAGCCAAATTCGCCGCGTGGCACGCGCGGCCTTCGAGCTTGCTCGGACGCGGCGGAACAAAGTCTGCTCGGTGGATAAGGCCAACGTGCTGGAGACCAGCGTGGTCTGGCGCGAGGAGGTCCTCGCGCTTCACAAGGAGGAGTATTCCGACGTCGAGCTCACCCATCTGTATGTCGACAATGCGGCGATGCAGATCGTGCGAGAGCCGCGCCAATTCGATGTAATGGTCACCGGCAATATTTTCGGCGATATCCTGTCCGATTGCGCGGCGATGGCCTCGGGCTCGCTCGGCATGCTGCCGTCGGCATCGCTCGGGCCGGTGAATCGCTTTGGCCGGCGCAAAGCGCTCTACGAGCCGGTGCATGGCAGCGCGCCCGACATCGCGGGCAAGGGCATTGCCAACCCGCTGGGCTCGATCCTGAGTGTCGCAATGATGCTGCGCTTGACGATGAATCGTCCTGAGGACGCGGACCTGCTTGAGAAGGCGGTCGCTACGGCACTCGCCGGTGGTGCCAGGACAGCCGATATTGCGGAGCCGGGCGCGAAAAAGCTGTCGACGGCGGAAATGGGTGATGCCGTGCTGACTGCGCTCGACAAAGTCGCCGGCAAGGAGAGGGACCACGCGTGATGGTTACCACTTCTGTGCCATTCTCAGCGCTCATTGCATAGGCCGGCGTTGTGCCTTGGGAAGGTCACGAAGCATGGCGATACAGATGTATGGATTTTGGCGGTCGCTCGCGTCGTTTCGAGTGAGAGTGGCCCTCAAGCTGAAGGGCCTGCCTTTCGAGGAGACTTCCATCGACATTCTCTCGGGTGAACAATTCAAGCCCGATTATGAAGAGGTCAATGCCGAGCGTGTGGTGCCGACTTTCATTCACGACGGGCACTCCGTCTTCCAGTCGCTTGCGATCATCGAATATATCGAGGACATCAAGCCGGAGCCGCGTCTGATCCCGGCAGATCCGAAGGAGCGCGCTTATGCACGCTCGCTTGCGCTGATGACAATCGCCGACGCTCATCCGCTTGTAACGCCGAGGGTCCGCAATCATCTCGCAAAGACCTTCGGTGCCAATGCACATGCCATCGAACAATGGGGCAAGCATTGGACGACAGAGGGCCTGGCGACCTATGAGCGCCTACTCGTCCGCCGCACTCCGGCACCGTTTGCACTTGGCGCCGAACCGAGCCTAGCAGACATTTGCATCGCCGGCCAGGTGGTCGGCGCGCATCTTCTGAAACTCGATCTGGCGATGTTCCCGATCGTGGCGCGCCTCGCCGAGCGCTGCTTTGCGCTACCTGCCTTCAAGAGTTCGCATCCATTCGAGCAGCCCGGCTACAAGATCGCGGCCAATGCGCACTGAGCGCGCCGCCGCGCCTCAAAGATCGAGGCCGAGCACGCGCGCCGCGTTTCCGCCGGCGATCTGGGCGAGCGTCACTTCGTCCATGCCCTCGACGCCCGCGACATGGCCGATCGGATTATATTCGGCCATGTCGAAGGGATAGTCAGTGCCCATCAGGATACGATCGGGGCCAAACAGGTCGATCAGATAGGCCAGCTGATGATAGGTGAAGACGACGGTGTCGAGATAGACCTGTCGCAGATAGGTCGTCGGCGGCAGCGGCAGCTCGGCATGACAGTCCATCCGCGCGCCCCATGCATGATCGATCCGTCCCGAATAGCTCGGTAGATAGCCGCCACCGTGAACCGCCATCAATTTCAGCTCGGGAAACCGTGCGAGCGTCCCCGAGAAGATCAGGTTGTGCAGGGCGAGCGCCGTATCCAGCGGGTTCCCTAGCACGTTGCTGAAGTAACAATGGGTCAGACGCTGGCCGTGCGTGAAGCCATTCGGGTGCATCATGACGAAGGCGCCGAGCTGCTCAGCCTTGGCGAAGAACGGCCGGAACTTCGGATCGGATAGGTCCTGACCGTCGACATTGGTCAGGATTTCGACGCCCTTCAGCTTGAGCGTACCCATGATGTAGTCGAGTTCGCGCACCGCAAGCTCTGGTTCCTGCAGCGTGACAACGCCGAGGCCAACAAACCGGTCGGGTTTGCGAGAGCAATATTCCGCAACGCCATCGTTGGCGAGACGATGCGCACTTTCTCCGATCTTCGAATCAACCGTGTAGTAGCATTGGCCAGGCGCGGGCGCGACGACCTGGATGTCGATGCCCATCTGGTCAAGATGAGTCAACCGGCGATCGATCGCGGTCATCACCTCTCGAATGTCTTTCTCCTGCTGCGCATTGACATCCTTCGTGACGTCGTCGGTGAAATAGGCCAGCGGAATACGGCTTGTGTCGACATGCGGCTGGGCCACGGCGGCCGCCTGTGGAACGACGATGTGGGCGTGAATATCGATCGTCAGAGACGAAGGGCGGCGCGCGAGGCCGTCGGCATCATGGATTCGGGCGGCGGTACGGCCATAGCGATTCTTGCTGTCGATCATTTTGAGTGAACCTACTGCTGGATTGAAGGGTTTGTGAGCGTCACGATCTGGTTTTTCGCTGTGGCCAGCGGGTCGATATTGCGGTCGCGTCGGCGTCACCGAGGCCGTCGGCTTCTGCCTCCTCAAAACACGCAAGCGCGCTGGCTGCAACAGGTAGCTCGGCATGAAGCGTCTTTGCAAACTGGACGGCCGTCGCAAGATCCTTCTTGGCCGCGCTGAGTCCGAAGGCGGTCGCGCCCAGAGGCTGTCCGCCCAGAACTTTGGCGATGATGAGGCCACGGCCCTTCATCGCGGGCGGCGTTCCGGCAGTGTCTGACATGATATCGATCAGTAGGTCCGACGGCAGATTTAGTGGTTTGCAGATCGTGAGTGATTCTCCAAGGGCTTGCCAATAGACCAATAACGGAAGATTGATCGCAAGCTTGACGCTGGAGCCGGCGCCGAGCTCGCCAACGTGCTCGATGCGTCGGCAGAGTTGCTCAAGCACGGGCATCGCGCGTCCGACATCCGCGTTGTCGCCGCCGACCAGTGCAAAGAGCTTGCCTTCCTTCGCGGGACCAGTACTGCCGCCTACCGGGCTCTCGACAAACGCCGCGCCTTGCCGGGTTACTGAAGCGCCGATGCTTTGCATCGTGTCCGGGTGGATCGTGCTCATGTCAATCAAGAGTTTGCCCGCCAGCTTGGCCTTTAACAGCCCGTCCGGATGGCGGTAGACGGCTTCGCTCGCGGCGTCGTTGAGCAACATCACCACGATCGTTTCGCAGCCCTCGACCAGGGCGGCCGGTGTCGCAAATGCCCTGGCACCTGCGTCCACAAGCGGCTTGGTCTTGGCAGGATTGCGGTTCCAAACCCCCACCTCATGTCCCACCGCCATCAATCGCTGCGCGATCGATGCTCCCATTCGTCCCGTTCCGCATACACCGATCCTCATGGCTTGACCTCAACTGAAGTATGGATGGTTGGCTTGGTGGCATGATAGACGCCCAGATTTTGCGTAATCAGTTCCTCATTATTCTGCAACTCGCTCGCCTCACCAGAGAAGACGCAGCGACCGGTGTTGAGGATGACCGCCGTGTCGGCGACATCAAGCGCGAGCTTGAGATTTTGCTCCACGAGCACAATGGACTGCTTTTCCTCTTTCAGCCGGCTGATGGTTCGGCCGACTTCCGCTACAATGAGCGGGGCGAGGCCCTCTGAGGGTTCATCGAGTAGGAGCACGCGCGGATTTCCCATCAGCGCGCGGCCGATCGCCAGCATTTGCTGCTCGCCGCCCGAAAGTGTACCAGCAAGCTGCGTGTGGCGTTCGCACAGCCGCGGAAACAAGTCGTAGATGCGAGCAAGGCTCCATGATTGGGTCCCATTGTCGCGACGCTGGCGGGCGACGACCAGGTTTTCCTGGACGGTCAGCGAAGGGAAGATGCGGCGGCCTTGCGGCACCAGGCCCACCCCGAGGTGCGCGATGCGCTCCGGGCTCAAACCGTGAATGGGCTCGCCGTGCAACAGGATCTTGCCTTCGCGGGGCGTTAGTAGGCCGATGATGGTCGAGATGCAAGTGCTCTTGCCTGCACCGTTGCGCCCGAGGAGCGTCAGAACGGCGCCGGGCCGGAGCGAAAAGCTGACGCTATCCAGGATATGGCTGTCGCCGTAGAATGCATGCACATTGCTCAGGCTGAGCGCGTCAGGCGCCAAGGTACACCTCCCGCGTTCGCTCGTCCGCGATCACGGCATCACGCTTGCCGTCGACAATCACGCGGCCGTAATTGAGCAGTGTCACCGTTTCCGCTAGATTGAGGGCGGTGTCCATATCGTGTTCGATCATGATGACGGTGGTGTCACAGGGAATCGAGGCGATCAGCGCTTTCACGGTGGACCGCTCGGTGTTGGACAGCCCGGCGAGCGGCTCGTCCAGGAGCAGCACGCGCGGCTTTTGCGCAAGCGCTACGGCAAGCTCGACGCGGCGCTTCTCGCCATAAGCAATATCGGAGATCGGGTGATCGGCGAGATGCAGCAACCCGACGGAATCGAGAGTGCGGCGAGCTTCGCGTGCAAGGTCGCGGTAGTACGACATCGGCCGCCACATCTGCCAGCGCGAAGGCCTCAATCCCAACAGGCCGAGCGAGACGTTGTGTTCGAGCGTGTCGTCGGCGAAAAGGGTGATAATCTGGTATGTCCGCGAGAGGCCCAGATGTGCGCGCCGGTAAGGCGGCAGGTAGGTGATATCGGAGCCGAACAGCCGGATCATCCCGGAGTTCGGCCGCAGATCGCCGCTGATCTGATTGAACAATGTGGTCTTGCCTGCGCCGTTGGGGCCGATGATCAACCGGCGCTCACCAGGATGGATTTTCAGGGATACGTCCTGTGTGACAACCATGCCACCAAAAGCCTTTTTGAGGCCGATGACTTCAAGTGCCCGCTGGGTTGAGGACGTAGTCATCGCGCCTTCCCGCGCAATCCTGCGACCAGCCGGCTGATGCCGGGCACGATCCCGGCGGGCATCACCAGGACGATGAAGAGGAACACCAGTCCCAGCAGCATGTTCCAGCGTTCGACATAGGCCGAGACGTAGTTCTTCAACAGCAGCACCAGGGCTGCGCCGACGGCCGGTCCCCCCAATGTGCCGGAGCCTCCCGCAATGACGCCGAGCAGCGCCTCGGCAGAGCTTGTGGTCGAAAGCGAACTCGGGTGAATGTATTTGTGATAATAGACGTAGAGCAGTCCCGCGACGCCGCCCCAGAATCCCGCGTAGATGAAGGTGATCCAGCGGATCAGCCAAGGATTGAAGCCAAGCGCGGCCATGCGTCTTGGCTGGTCGCGCACACCTTTGAGCGATGATCCGAATGCGGATGAGACGAAAGTCGCCATCAAAACGAGAGCGAGCGTGGCAATGATGAGAACGAACCAATAGAAGGCGATGGGACTTTCGAGCGAGATGCCGAACGGTGCGGGACGGGTGAGACCGGCGATGCCATTGTCGCCGTTTGTGACATTGGACATACGGTAGGCCAGTCCCCACAACACCTGCGACAACGCCAGCGTGATCATGAGGAAGCCAAGTCCGCTGGCGCGAAGTGCGATCACGCCGAAGCACGCGGCCATTGCGACCGTACCCGAGAGCGATATCAGCGCGGCCGCGCCATGGCCAAAGCCGTACCGGCCGGTCAGCAGGGCGGAGATATAGGCGGCGACCCCGAGATAGGAGGCGTGTCCGAGAGAGGTCATGCCGCCATAGCCCACGAGCAGGTTCAGGCTGAGTGCGAAGATCGCCGCGATCAGGATCTGACTCGCGAGATTGATGTAGAAATCGCCAGCAAAAAATGGCGGCAAAAGCAGCGATCCGAAAAGCAAGGCTACGCCGATCCACCTCATGCACCGACGCGTCCGAACAGGCCTTGCGGCCGAAATGCGATCACGAGGATCATCGGCAAGAATAGAATGATGTAGGCCAACTCCGGAAACAGCGCTGTGCCGAAGGTGTAGATGAAGCCGACCACGAAGCTGCCGACGAATGCGCCGACGAGGCTCTCGATGCCGCCAAGGATCACGACGATCAACGCCAGCGGCAGCATGTCGGCATCGAGGCCGGGGTAGGCTGAAAGGATCGGGCCGCCGAGCACGCCGGCCGCACCCGCTATGCCGGCTCCGAGACAGAACACGATCGTGAACAGGTTCGATACGGGAATTCCGACTGCCCGCGCCATTTGCCGATCGTCAACGCCGGCGCGGATCATTGCGCCGAGCCTGGTGCGCTCCAGCAGGAAGTACAGCGCGAGGGCAGCGACAACGGCTAGCCCGACCAGTACCAGGCGGTAGGTTGGAAACACGAAACCGAACAGGTGCGTCGGCGCCTGTAGATTTTGCGGAGTTGGCACAGGAATGGAGTCGCCACCCCAGATCACCAGGCAGGCGTCGGAGATAATGAAGGACATGCCGAGCGTGACCAGCACCTGCCCGAGCGGATTGCTCTTGAGGCGAGTCAGCACCAGTCGTTCGAATAGACCACCGAGAGCGGCGACCGCGACGCCGGCGGCGATGGCGGTCACCCAGATATTCAGGCCATCGAAGGAGCGCATTGCGGTCGCCGCGAAATAAGTGCCGAGCATAAAGAACGCGCCATGGGTCAGGTTCGCGAGCCGCATCAAGCCAAAGATCAGCGAAAACCCTGATGACAACAGAAACAACAAACCGCCGAGCGACAGGCTATTGAGACCTTGGATGATCCAAAACTGCATCGTCGGCCGATCTTGTTGTGGGCTGCGTGATCGTGTCCCGTAGCGGCAGTGAGACTATAGCTCCAGATTCTTTGCCGGCGGATAGTCGCGCGAATAGACGGGATTCTTCAGAAAATCGGTCTTGTCGTAAGTCCAGAACTGGCTGACGTTCGGATAGGTCTTGACGACGGAGTTGACGAGCCTGCCGTCGATCTTGGTTACCTTGCGAATATAGACGTTGCCAATCACGTTGCCGAACTCGTCGAACTTGACGAGACCTCGCACGGTGTCGGCGTTGCTGCCGCGAATTGCCGCCACCAGTGCTTTCTTGTCCTCGACATCTCCCTTCGTGGTCTTGAGAGCCGCCTCAAGCACCGCGCCCGAAACATAGGTGCTGGCTGCGTAAAAGCCGGGATCATATTTTGTCTGCTTGCGAAAAGCCGCCGCAAAGGTCTTGTTGAGGGGATTGTCGAGCCCTGCTGAATACCAACTTGTAGTGAGAATCCCCAACGCCTCATCGCCCATGTTTCGCAGCACGGACTCATCGAGTGCCGTCATGCCCCCGATAACAGCCATTCTGTCCTTCAAACCGTACTCGATGAATTGCCTCAGGAAGCGGAAGCCGTTCGAACCCGCAGTTCCGAGGAAGATCGCATCTGCCGACTTCACCTGCGCGACATAGCTGCCATAGTCGGGCGTTGCCAGCGGCGTGAAGATCTTCTGAATGATCTTGCCGCCGCCATCTTCGAACGCGCGCTGAAAGCCGGCGCACATCTCATGCCCATAGGCGAAATCATCGGCGATCGTAACGATCTTCTTGTATTTCAGGTCCTTGAGAGCATAGTCCGCAAGCGGATACGCGCATTGCGCCGAGGTTGACGTCGCCCGCTCAAACCACGGACTCGGATGACGCTGGGTCATGTCTTCAGCAGCCGCGATACCCAGTGTAGGCATTTCCTTTTCCGCAATGTAGTCGGCGATTGCGAGCGCCTCAAAGGCCGCGAGTGGGCCGATCAGGCAATGAACCTTGTTCTTTTCGATGAGCTCCTGTGCCTTGGTCCGGGCGGTCGAGGGAACACCGGCCGTGTCGGCGACGATCAATTCGACCTTGCGACCCGACAGACTGTCGTCGCGCTCCTTGAGGAACATCGTCAGCGCGATGTCCATGTCGATGCCGCCAGAGGCAAGGGGACCGGTTTTGGCCGCCAGTAGGCCGATGCGAATTGGTTCGGCACCCTGGGCCAGGACAAGGTGAGGGGCTGCCAAGCTCGTGAGACCGACGCCGGCAACGCCACCGACGAATCGTCGTCGCGACATCGTCATAAAAATCCTCCCAGGCCGCGAGGGATAGGCGGCCTTATTTTATCGGTTGGGCGATTTATCCGACGGATGCGCTAAATGATCAAGTGATAACCAAGCGGCTGCAGATCAGGCCTGCGGTCAAATTGCCAAGTCAGGTCGCGGGCGGCGCGCGTCGGTTTGGTGCAGTGCGATATCAGTTGTACGTTTGCCGGCGCGCGCAGATCGCTCAAGACCGCTCGCCATCTTTCGGAGCCTTGATGATGGTCTTCTTCAGCACTTCGAACACAGAGGCGGTGTCCTGGTCGGCCAAGCCCATGGTCATTGCTTCAGCGTAGACCGGCTGCGTTAGCGTGAAGAGGGGTGTTCCGCAGCCGACGTCGTCGGCGAACTCCGCGATGATCGCCATGTCCTTTTTCCAGGTCGAGACCTTCATAGTCGCGGGCTCATAAATACGTTGGACCATCATCGGCGCACGCATCTGGAACATGCGTGAGCCGCCGGCACCGGGGCCGACCATCTCGACCACCATCTTCGGATCAAGCCCGGCGCGCTCGGCGAGCAGCATGGCCTCCGCCGTAGCAACATTGTTGATCGCGACCAGATGATTGGCGACAAATTTCATCCGGCTCCCATTGCCATAGCGGCCCAGATCGGCGCTTTGCTTGGCGAAGTCGGCGAACAGCCCCATGCATTGCGCGATCGATTTGGTATCGCCGCTAGCGTAGACGACGAGATCGCGAACTTTCGCCTGTGCGCCGGTCCCACTCAGCGGGCAATCCAGCGCGATATGCCCGGCTTTTTCGAGGATGGCCTCAAAACGAAGCTTGTCGGCCAGGCTGAGCGTACTGAGCTCAATGATGATCCTCGGCGACTGCCCGGAGCCGGCAATTTCTTGCGCGACTTTTTCCACGGCCGCCGGAGTGGGAAGGCTGGTCATGATGATCGCCGCGTCGCGCGTGAGTGCGGGGACGTCCGCGGCGATCGCCACATGCGCCCGGGCCAGTTCGGCACATTTCGCCGGATCAATGTCGAAGCCGATCACCCGCCATTCGCGCTCGACGAGATTGCGCGCAATCGCGCCCCCCATGATGCCAAGGCCTATGATTCCAACGGTCTTGTCCATGCTTGCCTGTTTCCATCCGTTGGTTTTTGATTGACGGGTCACACCAACCGCGCCTTAATTGGTGATCACGCGATAAACAATCGCTAAGTAATTTCGGCCGGTCAAGCGGGTTTCGAGTTCGCCAAAATTCGGCGGCTTTACCGAGGTGACCGTGATAGACAAGGAACGCCATATGGCGAGTGTTGGTCAAAAGCCAATCACAGGCCAGCCCGCGACAGCGGGCCCAGACGATCGCGCCTTTGCCGCGATGGCGACCCGCGCCCGAGCACTGATCCCGCAGCTTAGTGATCGCGCGACGCGCACTGAGGAACTGCGGCGATTGCCCCCCGAAACCGAACGTGATCTGCACGACTCCGGTCTGTACAGGATCGTTCAGCCCAAGCGCGTCGGGGGCTCCGAGTTCGACTATGTCGCGCTCGTCGATTGTGCGGAGCTGCTTGGGAAGGGCGACGCTTCCGTCGCCTGGAATTTTGCCAATCTCAGCAGTCATCATTGGATGCTGGGCATGTTCGATAGACGGGCGCAGGATCTGGTCTGGGGCAAGGACCCTAATGCACTGATCGCGTCTTCCTTCATTTTTTCCGCCGGCCGCGCTCGCAAGGTTGAGGGCGGGTACAGGTTGCGTGGCAACTGGCCGTTCTCCTCAGGAGTGGTTTCATGCGAGTGGAATATGCTTGCGAGCGTGGTTTCGTCCGACGATGAAGCCGACGGAATCGAGTACCGGATCTTCCTGGTCCGCAAGGATGACTATAAAATTGCGGACACCTGGAACTCAGTTGGATTGCGCGGCACGGGATCCAATGATGTCGAGGTCAAGGAAGCCTTTGTCCCGAAAGCGCTCTCGCTGGCCGTGACCGATCTTGCTGGCGGCGCGACCCCGGGCAGCGCCGTCAATCCGAGTGCGCTTTATACGCTTCCGGTGTTCTCGTTGTTTCCCTACGTCCTGTCGGGTGTGGCGCTCGGCAACGCGCAGGCCTGCCTTGACGACTATACCGAGATCGCGCGGCGGCGCGTCTCGACCTACAACCGTGCCAAGCTTAGCGACATGCAGAGCACGCAGATCAAGATCGCCGAGGCCTCTGCTAAGATTGATGCGGCGCGCCTGATCATGCGGTCCACCTGTATCAAGGCGATGGCTGATGCGAGGCGCGGTTACATTCCGGACATGGCCGCGAAGACCAAGCTGCGTCGTGATGGGGCTTTTTCAGTCAATCTCTGCACCGAGGCGGTGTCACTGCTGTTTGCCGCGAGCGGAGCACGTGGATTGTTCACGACTGGCGTGTTACAGCGGCAGTTTCGCGATGCCCATGCGATCAATTCACACCTTACGTTCAATTTCGATGCGGCTGGCACCAATTACGGTCGGGTGGCGCTTGGTCTGCCGTCCGAAAACCTGACGCTTTGAGGCCAGTGAATGAACGACGCGCCCAAGCATCCGATCGGTCCCGACCCCGCCAACGAACTTGCCAGCGATCATTCTCCGATCGACCCTCGGGACTTTCGCAACGCGCTCGGAACCTATGCGACGGGCGTCACTATCATTACGGCTGCGGGGAGTGACGGCAAACCGTACGGGATCACCTGCAATTCCTTTGCCTCGGTGTCGCTCAATCCACCACTGGTGCTCTGGAGCCTTGTGGTCTATTCCTCAAGCCTGAGTGCGTTTCAGAACGCCACCCATTTCGCGGTCAACGTGCTTGGCATCAACCAACAGGCGCTGGCCAACAAGTTTGCAAAGTCTTCCGACGACAAGTTCGTTGGTGTCGACTGGACGCCGGGTCTCGGCGG
>Ga0070684_100001547_pt1 | contig 16597 bp, 11 predicted proteins | sample KBSC723LmetaG_FD_65653 | JGI IMG/M metagenome (GOLD analysis project Ga0070684, IMG submission 65653) | Corn rhizosphere microbial communities from Kellogg Biological Station, Michigan, USA - KBS C7.2-3L metaG | ecosystem: Host-associated > Plants > Roots > Rhizosphere ...
TCGCCCACCGTCACGAACGACACGCACCAGGTCCGGCCGTACAGGCCGGCGGCGTCCACGTCGAGCTGACCTCGCATGGTCAGCGAGACGACATCGGTGTCGAGGACGATCGGGCGCTCGGCCTCAGCCAAGGTCAGCCTGGCGGGACGTCCGCAGGTCGGCCATGAACGCGTCGAACTCCTCGTCCGAGTCCCACAGATCGGCGGTCATGTCCTGACCCCGCTGCACCGGCCGAACCCCCTGCTGCCGGGCCAGCTCCTCCACCGGCACCGACGGCGGGCCGGCCAGCAGCCGAAGCACTTCGCTGTCGTTCACCGGCGCCTGCCTCTCACGATCACTGGCAGCCATTGTCCCTCTCAGGTCTGTCGTCGTCCAAGCCACTGCGTCGTCTGCCGCAGCGGGTCGCCGGTCAGCGCACCGCGCACCCACCCCAGCGTCATCGCCACCCCGGCAGCCCACCCCTCGTCCACCGCCAGGCCGTCGACCGTCTCCCCGTCCGCGGCCAGCGTGGCCGCCATGTCCTCGTGCAGGATCAGCTCCGCGGTCGCCGCCTGCGCCTCTCTGTGCAGGGGGCTGACCGCGCCCGGATACGCCGCCACCCAGCGGCACGCCGCGCATACCCCACCGAGGTAACGCGACGCCGGCCGGTCTCGAAGCAGCGCCTCCGCCCGGGTCCAGACGGCCTCGAACTCGGGCAGAGGCACCAACACGTTCCCGTCCGGCACCCGGAGCCGCACCGCTGCCACCTCCACCCGGATGGTGCCAGCACTGCCGCAGGGAGAGCCAGCCGTTAGCTGCCGGGGTCGTCCGACCGGTCCACACCCTGCAGCAGCTCCCAGGCCCGTCGTCCGGCGTCGTCTCCCGCCGCCGCCTCGAGCAGGCCGGCCGCCAGATCCGGTTCCCTGTCCTCGAGCCACCGTGCCGCGGCATCCACCACGCCGACCAGCGCCGAGTGCGTCAGCGTGGGCCGTTCTGTCTGTACGACCGCCATGGCCCTGAGCCGATCGCCGGTGCTGATCGGCCGCGGTTCATTCCTTGTGGCGGCGGTGCCGGCACTGCAGGTGTCAGCGGCTGTGCGCAGTGCCGACGCCAGCGGCGCCTCGGTGCCGCTGACCTCCGCCGCATCCGACACCAGGGCGACCATCCGGGTGTACGCAGCGAGCACGCTCCCGAGGTCGCGCGCCCGCCATGCCGGCAAGCGCAGCTGCACCATCTGCTCACGGGCACTGTCGCCGGCGACCGCCTCCGGGTCGTCGATCGCCAGATGCTCACCGTCGTCGAGCGCGAGCCACCATCTCGGCGCCGGGTCGTGATCATGCGACGTAGGGTTAGCCACGGGTCTCGCCCTTTCTCGGGTGAGGTCGGCCCGGGGCGCGGTGCCCGCGTTTGGGCGGGGCCGTTTCCCCGGGCCGCCTCCCGAACCGGACGTGCGCGTTGCCGCGCATCCGGCTCTCCACGAGCCCGTGTCGTGGGTTAGGCAGAGGTGGGGGTCCATGGCGTTGGGATGCGTGCTGCCCGGTAGCGGTAGCGGGTGACCGGGACCGCTGCGGGGTCGAACAGCACATGGTCGCCATCCGCGGGCCACCACTGGGGTAGGTAGTGGGCGCGGAGCCATTTCCACCGGGCGTGTCGGTGTTTGCGGCGGAGCCATCGGATGACCCGGTCCCGGGTGTAGCGGGCCAGGTAGGCGAAGGTCGCCTTGGACACGCCGTGGCGGAAGTAGTTGGTCCAGCCTCGCAGCGCCGGGTTGAGCCGGCTGAGCAGGACCGGCAGGGATAGGCTGGTCGTTGATCTGCCGGTGAGTGTCTTCACCGTCCGTTTGACCGCGGCGAGCGCGGTCTTGGTCGGGTAGGTGTAGACGTACTGCCTTCCGTTCGCGCCCCGCTTGCGGTGCCGCTGGATGCGGAACCCTAGGAAGTCGAAGCCCTCGTCGATGTGCACCACCCTGGTCTTCGCCGCCGACAGGCGTAGGCCTGCCGGGGCTAGGACCGCTGCGGCCTGATCGCGCAGGTGTTCGGCGTGGCCGCGGGTTCCGGCTACGAGGACGACCCAGTCGTCGGCGTAGCGGACCAGGCGGTAGGTTGCCTGCCCGCGTTTGCGCCGGGAGTAGCGCTGATCTTCGGTGCCCATCGCCCGCCAGGCCTCGGCGAAGTGATCGTCGAGGCCGGTCAGGGCGATGTTGGCCAGCAGCGGGGACAAGATGCCCCCTTGGGGGGTGCCGGTGCCGGTGTCCCGCTCGATACCGGCCTCGGATAACAGACCGGCCTTGCAGAACGCCTTGATCAGGTCCAGCACGCGCCGGTCTCCGATCCGCCGCCGCACTCGGCCCAGCAGGACGGTGTGGTCGATGGAGTCGAAGCACGCCTCGATGTCCGCCTCCAGCACCCACTCATACGAGCGGGAACAGAACTGGTGGATCTCGGCGATGGCGTCCTGGGCCCGGCGCCTCGGGCGGAAGCCATACGAGCATGGCCGGAAGTCCGCCTCGAAGATCGGCTCCAGCACCAGTTTCAGAGCCGCTTGCACGACCCTGTCCCGCACGGTCGGGATACCCAGCCGACGCACCCTGCCGCCGGACTTGGGGATCATCCGTTCCCGCACGGGCAGCGGCGCGAACCGGCGGGCCTTCAGGTCGGCCCGCAGATCAGCGAGGAACGCCTCCTCACCGCGCACCTGCCGGATGTAGGAGGCGGTCTTGCCGTCCACCCCGGCGGTGCGTGCCCCTCTATTCGATGCGACCCGAGCCCACGCGACGGTGAGCGTGGCCGGATCGCAGACGAGGTTGAACAGGTCACCGAACCGTTTACCCGGCTCGCCGTGCGCCCAACGATGTAGCTTGGTCTGGATCTCCAGTACCCGCACCCGTGCCTGCTGCGGCGACGGCCACGGCGCGCCGGTATTCACCGGCGTCCTCCTGGCCTTCCAGTCCGTCCACTACGGACTTGCTGTCCCCCTTCGCCATGCGGCCGGCTTTCCCGGCCTCGGACTACTACGGGGACTCCGCCCCGTCTCGGCGCCGACGGTCGACGGCGGACCTGCCCGCCACCGGCCCGGCTGGCCGGTGGGAAGGGCAACACCGAGACGGTTCCCACGTTCACCGCTGATCGGTCGACGAGGGCGGTGCCCAGCTCTCCCCCGACAGCATCGCCACGGCTACGCCGCAGACCTTCACCGTGACCTCCACATCCGCCCCCCTAGACGTCCGAGGAGTTGACCGTCCACCGTGCTCGGACGGCCACGCGCTGCACCCCGGCCCACATCCGCCAGATTCGAGCCGGTAGACCCGTTACGGGGGTTCACCCACTGGTTCACTTCCGTTGCACCTTCTCGTCTCGCTAACCGGACCCGGCCCGTCTGGCAGTACCAGGCCGTCCCGGCGTCGTCGGGGCTGCTTGCCGTCCTCCCCGGCGCCTCCCGGATCAGACTGCCCCCAGCTTCAACCGGCCCGCTGCGACAAGCCGGCGGCGAGTCCTCTCACCTCGCCCGATCAGTCGGCGCCTCGTGGCGCACAGGGTGCGGGATCAAGGCCCGGGTCGGTGTTCCCGCACCGGTCCGGGCCGCCTCTGTTCTCCAAGGTCGCCGCCGACTTAGGTCGACGCCCGGCAACAACCATCCGGCCCGCGGATCCGGACGGTCAACGAGCCTGTGGACAACTGGTGCGGCCTCATGCTCGGCCAGGCACGAGCCGTTGTGCTCGGCTTGGTGTTGGCCACCACGTGTGACCGCCGCTTGCGCCGCGCCGCCGGGTCGGGTCCCGCGCAGGTGACCCGTCGCCGCGAGCCCGGGCAGGCCGGTCGACCGCCTCGACCGGGTGAGACGGAGCCCTGCGGGTCGCCTGCGGCGATCCCACGGCCCTCTTGCCCACCGACCGATCTGGTTTGGGCGAGCGGCTGGAGGTCGACGCGGCTGGCCAGCGTCCTGGGCCGCGCGCTACCGCCCACCTCTCCGGTCCGGGCGAGTGCAACAGACCAGACGACCAGCGTCGTCAACGTCACGATCTGGTCGTCAACGTGCACGATCTGGTAGCACCCCGGCTACGGCGGCGTTAGATCTCGGCACCGGAACAGACTTGTCATCCTAACGAGTGACATCTGCTGGAAGCCGTCTCAAGAGGTGACAACTGCTGCAACCCTGACTGAGCGAAGCAGACGAGGCCTGACGTATTGCGGCCCGCGCGATAGTCCAGCGGGTCCGACAGCATGGGTAATGCACTTCTGTGAATGGGGGAATTACGGACGTGGTTGCGACTGTCGTTATTGTGTCGTAGTAATTGTCACGGGATCTATACCTGGTTAGACGCTGGCCGGCCTGGATGGTCCGCCGACGCTGCTTGCCTCTCGGCAAGCAGGTCATGCCGTCGTTACCGTCACCGGGTCGCAGGCGGCAGACACCGCAGCGGGGCTGGCTGTCCCGGGGATTAGAAGCGGCTCGCCGCGCTGGTCTGGATCGCGCGTCAGTCGGGGGCAGCCGACAGTGGCGCGTGTCGTGCGAGCAGATCGGCTGGCTTGCTCGACGTGTATCCGGACCAGCTTACGACGCCGCAGTAGGTGGACGGGACGTGTCGGCATTCGGGAGGCGTGTGGACCACTGGAATCGCGCCCACTTGGGCGGTCGAGCCGAACCGGTGCAGCAGGAATTCGGGTCACCGCCGGCGTCAGGGGCCCGCGCCGTCGACGACAGGGGAATTGGCATCAAAGCTGCCTGCGGTCACGACGCTTCGTCAGAGGGACGTTGATGCGGTCCGGGGGCCTCTCGCGCCTGCCGACCCAGATCCCCTGCGATCAGGTCGACGAGCAGGTGGGCGCCGCTCGCGACCTGGTGCAGCGGGCGGGGTCGGCCCGCGTCCGCCGGGCCCGGGCGTTAGCCCAACTCGGGCTGGTGCTGGCAGTCCGGTTTCAATGCCGCACCGACCCGGCCGACCTCACTGAGTCTATTGAAGTGATGCGCACCGCCATCGGGTTGATGCCGCGGCAGGCGGCGGAGCGGGACCAGGTCGAGAGCTGCCTGGCGATCGCCCTGTGCACCCGGCGCGGGCCGGGTGACGTACCGGAGGCCATCGGGATGCTGCGCCGGATCAACGCGGGGGACCGGCCGGTCTCGCTCGAACGTGCCTGGACCCTGGCCCAGCTCGGGTTCACGCTGATGGCCGGCTGGACCTTGACCAACAAGGCGGCCGACGCGGCGGAGGCAGTCGCAGTCCTGGAGACGGCGTTGGCCGGCGCGCCGCCGCCGGACAGCCGGGTGCGTCGGGCCGTGGTCGGCGTACTGCGGCTTGGGCTCGCCGGCGCGCTGGCCGGGGTTGCCCACGCCGGTGCCGGCGTGGACCGGGCGGTTGGGGAGCGGGTGACTGCGCTGCTCGACGGCATCGACGTCGACCTGCTCGAGGAGATGTCTCCGGGTACGGCGGAGTGGATCGACCGGATCGCCATGACGGTCCGCGGGTTCGCTGGGTTCGCCCGCGGCGGCCGGCTGGAGCTGAGCCACACGTCGGGGCACCCGACGCCGGAGCCGGGCTCGCTGCTCGGGGGTGTCCTCCGGGTCCTCGGCGGCACCTCCGAGCGGATGGAGGGCCTGCAGACCTTCGGCGAGCGCGGCGAACTGCGGTATCTGGACGACCAGGTCGCCGCCTTGCGGGCGGAGCTGGATGCGTCCGACCCGCTGGAGGCGTTTCCCGGCCTGCAGCTGGTGATCCTGGCCGGGTTGCTGCTGATGCGCTCCCGCAACCTGCGGATGTCCGGCCGGCCGGAGGCACAGCGTGACCTCGCCGAGGCGCTCGAACTGGCGACCCGGGTGGCCGCCGACGACGACCCGGTCACGCTCCGGACGGCGCTGCTGTACCAGGGGCAGTCTCTGCTGGACCGGTGGCTGGCCGGCTTCGGCAGCCGGTCCGACCTCGACGACGCGCTCATGCTGCTGCACCGCGGGGCGGCGCTGGAGGAGCCGAACAGCCAGGCCGCCCTGAGCGCCCAGCTGCCGATCGTCGAGGTGCTGGCGGCTCGGGCGATGCGGGATGGCGACCTCGACGACCTCGACGATGCCGAGACGCTGCTGCGCACCCTGCGCGAGCGCATGGTGGCCGGGTCGGCGACCGTGCCGATCATGGCGGTGCGGCTGGCGGCGTTGCGGATGCTGCGGGCGGCCGGGACCGGCGACACCGAGGACATCCTGCGGGCCTCGCTCGAGATCAGGTCGGCCACCGACGAGGTGGCCGAGGTCAGCCTGCTGTGGGAGTACGACGCGGCCGCGATGTGGGCCCGGTGGACCCGGGAGAGTGCCCCACTGCCCGAGCAGGCGGACGCGCACCAGCGCGCCGTCGTCGCCCTTTACCGGCTGGCCGGCGTCCAGCTGACCCGCAACTACTCGGAGCTCGCGCTGCGCCGGCTGTCGGCCGGGCTGGCCGCGCACGCGGCGTACGCGCTGGCCCGGACCGACCGCGCCGCCGACGCGGCGGTGGCCGCCGAGACCGGCCGGGCGGTGCTGCTCGCGCTGGCGCTGGAGACGAAGCGACCGCCGCTACCGGACACCGTCGACCAGGGCCTGCGCGACCGGTTCGCCGCTGCGGCCGCGCGACTGGCGCGAGCGGAGACGGACGTCCTTAACGATGCCAGTGCCCGACCGATCGGAGCGGAACAGCTGTGGCCGACACCCCGATGACCAGGCGGGATCCAGAGCCGGCGGGAGCACGCCCGACCCGGCGGGACGCAGCGTCGGGGGCTGCCGTGACCCGGCGCGACGAGCCGGTCGCGACCCCGCCGCCGACCCGGCGGGACGGAGCCGCGGGCGGGGCGTCGGCGGTCGACTTCGGCCCGGACACCGGCGGGCTGCCGGCCCCCGTCTACGAGCACTACCAGCCGGTCCCGGCCGGCAGCCTCGGCGCCGGCGGCGAGGCGCACCGGGTGCTGCGGGTTCGGGACCGGCAGACCGGGGTCGAGCGGGTCGTCAAGGTGTACGGCAGCAACGTGCGGCCCGACCCCGCGCTGCTGCGGGCGCTGCAGAACGCGCATTCGCCGTACCTGGTCGAGGTGATCGAGTGGGGCGACCACACCGACAGCTACGGCACGACGACGAGCTGGGAGGTGCTGGAGTACGTCGCCGGCGGCTCGCTGCGCGGGCTGATCCGGCGAGCGGGTCCGCAGTTGCATCCCGACCTGGTCCGCGCCGTGCTGATCGAGCTGTCCCAGGCGCTGACGTTCCTGCACACCTCGGTCCGTTACGGCGCCTCGGCCGGTCTGGCCCACCGCGACATCAAGCCGGAGAACGTGTTGGTACGGCGCACCGACCCGGTCGGGCTGGCGCTGTGCGACTTCGGGCTGGTCGCCGAGATCCGGGCCACCCGGCGGTCCAGCCACCGGGCCGGCACCGCGGAGTACCAGGCGCCGGAGACGTGGCGGCGGACCAGCCGCGACTCGGCTCAGGACTGGTGGTCGCTTGGCGTGCTTGTGGTCGAGATGCTCATCGGCCGCAACCCGAACGCCGGTGCGGACGGCGTGCCGCTGGACGAGGACGTGCTGATCGAGCACCTGACGGCGTACGGGGTCGACCTGAGCGGGGTGGCTGACCCGCGCTGGCGGATGCTCTGCGCCGGGCTGCTGGCGTTCGCCCCGGAGCAGCGCTGGACCGGCGAGCAGGTGGCGCTCTGGCTCGACGGCGGCTCTCCGACCGTCCACATCGGACGGTCGGAGTGGCCGGATCCGGAGCCGCCGCGGCCGGTGCCGCCGTTCGAGGTCGCCGGCCGGGTCTGCCACGACCCGGCCGAGGTCGCCGCGGCCATGCAAGCTGACTTCGCCGCGAGCTGCGAGCTGTTCCAGACTCGGGACCAGCGCCTTGACCTCGCCGACTGGATCAAGGACAACTTCGCGCACGTCGCCGTGCCCGGTTCGCTGTTCCGTACGGACCCCCGCGACGGCCGGGACGCCGAGGCTCGGGTGGCCAGGTTCGTCGCCGAGGTGCGTCCGGACAGCCGGCCGAGCTTCCGGGGCCGGCCGGTGGACGCCGCCGGGATCGCCGTCTTGGCCGTGCAGGCCGACTCCGACCCGACCGCTGCCCGGCTGCTCGGCGCTCTCGACGGGCGGCTGCTGCACGCCTTTGCCCGGCACGACTGCGTCGCGCACGAGCGGTGCGTCGCGGCCGGCAACGGCTGTCTGGTGCTGGAGGACGCGGCCGACCGGATCCGCTCGCTGCGCGAGGAGCTGGCCAGCCGCTGGCAGGTGCTGCCGGACGAGATCGCCCAGCGGCCGGCGCCCCGCCAACAGGCCGAGATCGCGGTGCTGCGGGCGGTGGTGGACGCCGACTACCTCGCCACGCTGCGGGCCGGGCTGGCTGCGGAGAAGCTGGCGCCCGACTGCGAGTGGTGGGCAGCGCTGCGGCGCAAGGCCACGGGGCCGGCCGGGGATCCAGTGGCGGTGGTGCTGGCGGCGGCCACCGTGCCTCGCGCGAACGAGCTGGTGATCGCCGCCCGCGCCGCCCGGACCAGCGAGCTGGCCCGGGAGCGGGCGGAGCGCGCCACGGCCCGCCGGGCCATGCTGTCCACCCGGGCGGCCAGGGCGCGGGGCACCGCCCGGCTGGTGACCGGCGACATGTTCACCTGGGCCCTGGCCATGGTGGTCACCTTCTGCGTCACCGAGGTCGCGGCCGGAATCGCGGTGCTCGCCCGGCTGAACCCGGCGCTGCCCACCGCGACCGGGTTCGCGGCCGCCATCACCGAGCTGCAGACCCAGACCGTCCTGCCGGCCGCGGTCCTGCTCGGATGCGCGGTGATCCGGCCTGCCCGGCCCTGGTCCGCCGTGAACTGGGCGCGGTGGATCCCCTACTTGATCGGCGCCTGGATCGGCATCGGGGCGTCGCTTGACGTGCTCGGCGCGACCGACTATCCGCTGGTACTGCGGAGCGGGGTGTCGGATCTGCTGGCCCGGGCCAACGCCAAGCTGATCCCGGCCGACACGCCGGTGACGAGCAGTCCCCCGGTGCTGTTCGGCTGCGGCATCGCGGCGCTCGTGCTGACCTGGTGGGTCGTGCGCCGGGTGCGCAACGCGGTCCGGTCGGACGCCAGCCGAACCAGCTTGATCATTCGGCGGGTGGCGGTCGGCGTCGTCCTCGGGCTCTTCCTGTTCCGCGCCGGCCAGCTCTGGTGGGGCTGGCAGCTGCTCCAGCTGCCCAGCACGGGCGCCTGGATCACCCTGTGACCGTCCGAGGAGGTCGTCGTTGAGCGGCATCACCGCCACCCGCGTGGTGGTCATCGCACCGGCAGAGCTGGAACGCCGGCAGCGGCTTGCGGCCTGGGAGGAGTATGCGGCGGCCCGGGCCGAGCTGACCGCCCTGCGGGCCGAGGCGGACACGTACCGCTCCCTGTACGGGGACGCGGTGCGCACCGTTCCGGGCGGCGCCCGGCTGCGGCCGAGCGCGTCGGTACGGAAGCTGCAGGCGGCGACGGAGGAGATCCGGCGGCTGCTCGACCGGCACCGACCGCTGCTGCGGGAGGACGTGGCCACCGCCGCGAGCAAGCAGGCCAGCCGGTTGGTAGCGGCGGCGCCCGCGGCCCGGCCGGGGCCGCTGTCAGCCCCACGGTCCCGAGCCCTCGCCGCCGAGCAGTCCCAGCCGGCTGGGCCGGTCGCCGGCGAGCCGGCCGACCACTGGCGGGAGAAGGTCACCACCCGGGTGGGCGAGCTGCTGGCCCGGCTGCCCGCCGGGACCGATCCGGCCGCTCGTACGGCGTGCGAGCGGGCGGTCGTCGAGATCGGGACGGCCACCGAAGTCCGGGCCAGGATGCTGCTGGCGGACCTGGAGCGGCGGGTGCGGCGGGCCACCGACGCGGCGGAGCGCCGCGATTCGGTCCGGCGGGAGCTGGCCGCGCTGGCCGCGGTCCTGGAGGCGGCCGTGGACGCTCCGTCCGGCGTTGTCCGCGAGCTGACCGCCGCGGTCGAGGAGGCGATGGTCGCGGTCGAGCCGCGGCTGCCCGACGGTCTGGCCGAGCGGGTGGTGGCGGTCGTTGAGGAGGCCGAGCGGGAGCACCGCCGCCGGGTCATCGCCGCCGCCGTCTCGGTCAGCCTCGGCGAGCTCGAGTACACGGTGACCGAGGGGTTCGAGACCGTCCTGGCGGACCAGGGTGTGGCGTACGCGAATCTGCCCAACGCCGCCGGGTACGGTGTGAAGTTCCTGCTCGACCGGGACGACCGAACGGTCCGCACGCAGGTCGTGCGGACCGCGGAGAACGGGGCGGAGGCGGACGCGGCGGCCGAGCGGACGTTCTGCGCCGGCCTGCCCGACCTCCTGAGCCGGCTGCGCCGGCACGGCGTCGAGCCGGAGCAGGTCTCCACCGTCGATCCCGGCACCGTTGCGGTGTTGCAGGTTCCAAGCGTGGCCGTGCCGGATGCGGCGGCCACCGGTGCCCGGGCCTATGCGGCCCGGCAGGAGAGGCAGCGTGAGGCATGAGCTTGCCCGTCGAGGACCAGCGACCGGCCTGGCTGCGGGAGGTCGAGCTGGCGCTGTGCGCGCACCCGCAGATCCTGCTCACCGGCAACGTGCACGACCTGTACCGGCTGCCGGACCCGGCCCGGGACGGCGACATCCGGCTAATGAACCTCACCGAGGCGCTGTGGACGGCCGCCAAGGCCCGGGGCTATGGCGGGATGCTGACGTACACCAGCGGAGTCGGCGTCGAACTGTTCGCGCCGCGCCAGCCCGTGCTGGCGGTGGACGCAGTGCTGCGCAAGGCCCACGTGGAGCCGCGTCGGCAGGTGCCGCTGCCGATGGTCCGCGACCTGCTCGCGGCCGTGGTCGACGCCGAGCGGGAGCGCGTCGACCAGCCGCCGGTCGCTCTGGTGCTCAGCGACGCGGCCCGGTTGTTCTTCGGTGAGATGCTCTCCCCGGAGGAGCGGCTGCTGATGGCGGCCGCCGACCGGCTGGCCTACCAGGCGCGGCCGGTCGGCGAGGGCTACAACACCGTGTTTTGGGTGCTCGACCGCAAGCACGACCTGCCGTCCTGGTTCGTCACCGGCAACCACACGCTGCGGGTCACCGCGATCCCCGAACCCGACCTCGACACCCGGGGCCGGATCGCCGGCGACCTGGTCGAGTCGCTGCCCGGCAGCCCGGACGACGCGCCGACCCGGGACCAGCTGGCCCGCCGCTTCGCTGAGGCCAGCCACGGGATGCAGGCGCGCAGCATGCGCGACGTCGTCCGGCTGGCCAACGCGGCCGGGATCCGCAGCGACCGGGTAGAGGATGCCATCCGGGCCTACCGGGTCGGCGTGCCGGACAACCCGTGGCAGAGCGCCGCGCTGCGGGAGCGGCTGGCGACCGCGGAAAAGGACCTCGGGGATCGGGTGCTTGGCCAGCCCGATGCCGTACACCGGGTCCTGGACATCCTGGCCCGCTCGGTGACCGGATTGGCCGGTGCGCAGACCGGTAGCCGCAACATGCCGCGGGGCGTGCTGTTCTTCGCCGGACCAACCGGGGTCGGCAAGACCGAGCTGGCCAAGGCGCTGGCCGAGCTGCTGTTCGGCGACGAGAATGCCTACCTGCGTTTCGACATGAGCGAGTTCGCGGCCGAACACACCGAGGCCCGGCTGATCGGCGCACCCCCGGGCTTCGTCGGCCACGACGCCGGCGGCGAGCTGACCAACGGGATCCGGCAGCAGCCGTTCCGGGTGGTGCTCTTCGACGAGATCGAGAAAGCGCACGCCCGGCTGCTGGACAAGTTCCTGCAGATCCTCGACGACGGCCGGCTCACCGACGGCCAGGGCGGCACGGTCTACTTCACCGAGGCCCTGATCGTGTTCACCACCAACCTCGGCATCATCGTCCCGGACGAGAACGGTCGGCCGGTGGAGAACGTCACCGCCGACAACGAGCTGCCGGAGATCGAGGAACGGGTCCGTGGCCAGATCGAGTTCTTCTTCCGGCACGGCCTCGGCCGGCCGGAGCTGTTCAACCGGGTCCAGCAGAACATCGTGGTCTTCGACTTCCTCCGTGAGGAGATCGGCGGCCAGATCGCCGAGCGCGCGATCGAACGGGTCGCCGACACCGTCGCCCGCCGGTACGAGGCGGTGCTGGAGTTCTCCCCGCAGGCGCGCGCCGACCTCGTCGACGAGGCCACCTACGACCTGTCCAACGGCGGCCGCGGGATCGTATCGGCCATCGAGAAGGTCCTGGTCAACCCGCTGGCCCGATCCCTGTTCGCCGATCCGCCGGCACCGGGGGAGACCGTGCGGGTGCAGGAGCTGCAGCGGGTCGGGCAGAATTGGCAGCTGGTGCGCGGATGACCCTGCGGCTGTCCCGCCTCCACTTCCCGGTCACCGCACTCGGTCCGGGGCGGCGCCTGGGCATCTGGACCCAGGGCTGCACGATCGGCTGTCCCGGCTGCATCTCCCGCGACACCTGGCCGTCTACTGTGGACGGCCAGCCGGCGGTGCCGGTGCCGGACGTGCTGGCCTGGTGCGTCCGGCACGCCGGCGTCGACGGCGTGACGATCTCCGGCGGCGAGCCTTCCGAGCAGCCGGCGGCGCTGACCGAGCTCGTCGCCGGCCTCGACCGCCACCGCCGGGAGCGGGGCTGGGACCTGCTCTGCTACACCGGCGTCGAGGAGGACGAGTTCGCCCGCCGCTGCCCCGAGGTCCACGGCCTGGTGGACGCGCTGATCACCGGCCCGTACCGGGCCGCCGAGCCGACCGACCTGGTCTGGCGCGGCTCGGCCAACCAGCGGCTGGTGCTGCTCACCGAGCTGGGCCGGCAACGGTACGGCCGCTGGGTCGACGCGCGCACCGACCGACCCGCCCTGCAGATCGACGTCGACGGGACCGGCGTACGGATGATCGGCGTGCCGCGGCGAGGCGACCTGAGCCGGCTGGAACGCCGGCTGGCCGCCGCCGGCGTCCGGTTGGAGGGAGTGTCATGGCGTCCCTGAATTGCCCCCTGCACGGACCCCAGCCCGGCGGCAAGAAATTCTGCCCGACCTGCATGGAGGAGCTCGTCCCGGATGAGCCCGAGCTTCCGCCCGAGGCCCCCTCGGCGGTGGTCTGCCCCGAGCCGGGGTGCGACAACCTGCTCGGCCCGACCGGCTGCCCCGTGCACTCGCTCGGTGCGCCGCCGGCCGCCGGGCCCGCCGCCGCTGTGCCCCGGCCCACCACCCGGGACCCCCGCCCGTCGGCGCCCTCGGTGGTGGAGTTCCCCTGGGGGCCGGTCGAAGTGGGCGCCCGGGCGGTCGCGATCGGCCGGGACCCGGACTGCCCGGTGGCGGCGGAGCTCGAGCACGACAGGTACGCCAACGTCTCCCGCCGGCACGCCACCCTCCGGCAGGACGGCCCCCTGCTGTACGTGGAGGACCTTGGCTCAACCAACGGCACGTTCGTCAACGAGCGGAGGATCTCCGACCACGAGCCGGTCCTGGTGCGACCCGGCGACTCGCTGCGGTTCGGGGCGACGCTGCGCGGAGTCGTCCGGGGACGGTCGCGATGACCGAGCTCGGCACCGTTCGGGCGGCCGCCGTGACCGGTCGGGGCAGCGTCCGCGACCACAACGAGGACGCCGTGCTGGTCTTCGAGTGGCTGAGCCATGCGCTGCGGCCGCAGCTCGTCGAGCTGGCGTCGGAGCTAACCCCGCCGCTGGTCTGCGCGGTCGCCGACGGGCTCGGCGGTCACCCGGCCGGGGCGGTGGCGAGCCGGATGGCCTTGACCGCGCTCGCGGCCGGGTACACCGGCTGGACCGACGCAACGACCGCGCGGGAAGGACTGCTGGCGATCAGCGACGCCGTGTATGAGGCCGGCGAACGGCGGCCCGACCGCGCCGGCATGCGCACCACGATCACCGGCCTGGTCGTCGGCGCCAGCGAGGTGTTGTGGTTCAACGTCGGCGACAGCCGGGCGTACCGGATCACCGACGGGTACGTGGAACAGCTCAGCGCCGACGATGCGGTGCTCGACGCCGCCGGCCGGCCGACCGGCGCGGTGACGCAGACGATCGGTGACTCGCCCCGGCAGCCGGTGACCCCGCACCTCGGCCTCGTCCCGCTGGCGGCAGGAATGCCGACTCGGCTGTTGCTCTGCAGCGACGGCGTGCACGGCCCAGTGGACGAGCCGCTGCTGCGCCGCCTGTGTCGAGAGCCGGACCTGCGCCGCCTGGTGGTGAGCCTGCGGGACGCCGCATACCAGGCCGGCGCGCCCGACAATCTCTCCGTCGTGGCGGTGGACGTCACCCCGCCTGCGGAGCCGGCGCCGCCGCACCACGCGGAGTCATGAGCGGCCCCGTGTACCGGCGTCGGGCCCGGTCACGTCCCGGCGGTGCCGGACCCGGCACTGCCGGAACGAACCGGATCCGACCGTCGCAGTGACCGAGGATCGGGTCGGCGGCAGCGCCGGACCCCGGAACGCGAGCAGCTGCCGGGGGATGACGTGTCCGCTGGCCCACACATCCATCCGCAGCGGGCCGCCCGCGGACCGGAGCTCAGCCTGCGCCTCCGCGATGGGCACCACTTGCTCGTCACCGGCGACAGGAAGAGCCTGTGGCGGGCGAGCGCCTGGAGCTGGCGCCGAGCCGGGCCAGCCCGGGGCCGACGATCAAGGTCAGGACGAGCTGCCACCACGTGGCGACGGAAGATCCGGCGGTGGACCATGGAACAGGAAGCCACCGAACTGGGCTGGGTGCCGGAACGGCCGGGCCGCCGGGTCCTGCTCGACGTCGAGCAGGAAGGCGCTGACCTCGGCGGCCAGGCCGGGGGGCAGCAGCGCGTCGGGCTCGGCTCGCTCGGCCTGCGCCCACAGCCCGTCCAGATCGGCGACCGTCAGCCCGGCCACCCACAGCTGGGCCTCACGCAGGGCCACGCCCGGGTCTCGCCCCTCCCCGAGCAGGGCGTAGAAGCGGACCATCACGAGGCTGCTGGACAGGTCGTCGATGTCCCACGAGCTGACGATGACCGCTCGCGCGCCGACGAGCTCGAACCCGGTCGCGAAGCCCACCAGCTCGTCGGCCAGGGCCTCCTGCGGGACCCCGGTGGAGCAACAGGACAGCACCACAAGGTCGGCCGCGAGCGGTCCGGCCTCCACCACGTCCTCCAACGTGACGGTCTCCTCCCGGCCGATGCGGACCGTCGAGGCCAGCGGCTCGTCCGGATCGGCGATCGCGTGGTCGGCGACGTGCACAAGCCCGGCGGACGGGAGCGCTTCGAAGAACCACGGGCGGCGGCTGCCGTCGGGGACCTCGCGGGCCGGGCCGAGCGCCGCGGGGATCGTCCGGATCTCCTGCCCGGCGCAGGGCAGGTCGCCGCCGGAGTCGCCGAGGGCCAGTACCGGGCGACCGGGCTCGGCGCGGCGGCGCCGCCGCCGGCCGACCGCCCGGCTCGGGACGTAGCGCACCGTCGCCCGGTGCAGCCAGCACCGCCCGTCCTTCCCGTCCGGCAGGGCGTGCAGCGGCAGGCCGCCGAGCAGGCCGGAGGTGACGACGTCGAGATCCGTGATGGCGTTCTCCTCCAGCATGATCCGCGCCGGGGTGAGGATCGCCGGCTGCAGCTCGGCGGTGAGCGCGTCGATGGACGCCCGCAGCTCGTCGTTCGTCCGGCTGCCGCGCACCGCCGTCACCAGCGGACGCACCGCGCTCGCGGTGAGCCCGGTGCGCACTGCCAGCGGCGACTCGCCCGGACGGTCGAGGATGACCCAGCTGGCGACGGCGCCGACGCCGGCATAGAGGACCGGCCGGTCGTCGGCCGCGGGCGCCCCGTCGCCGCCCGGCCCGGTCTGCAGCATCCGGGCCCGGGACCGCTCCAACGCGGCCACGGCGCCGTGGGCGTCACGGGCGGACAGGTTGCTCACGGCCAGCCAGCCGGCCAGATCGCCGGCCTCCCCGAGCTCGGCGAGGCGGGATCGGACCGAACGGGCATCGGTGTAGAGGTCCTCGACCGAGTCCAGCGCCAGGCCAAACGCGGTGATGGCGTCATCCGTGCGCCCCATACCCAGGCAGAACTGGCCGTAGTTCTTGGCCAGCGTATAGCGGGCTCCCAGCTGGCCGGTGCCGGTTGCCAGTGCCAGCAGTTCCCGGAACACCTCGTCCGCACGGTCGGCGTCGACGACACCGTCAGGGGCGGGACGGACCAGGGTGGTCACGTGGTTGGCGCCGACCCGGATCCGCTCGTCGTGGGTCTCCGGCAGGAAGCGGCGCGCCTCGGCATGCGCCCGTCCGGTCAGCTCCACCGCCTCGGCCAGGAGTCCCTCGTCGACCCGTCCGGGATAGCCGTCCTGGTAGAGGTAGCCGAACATCGCCCCCAGATTGGACAAGCTGCGGATCCGGCCGGGCACCCCCTCAGTCAGCCGGAGCACGGCTGCGGCCGCGTCGCGGATCATCACCACTATCGTCTCGGCATCGACCTCGTCCGGGTGCAGCTGCCGCAGCTGGAACATTGCCGTCGCCAGGTTCACCCGAACCTGGGTCAGCCGGACGGGTCCGAGCCACTGCGGCGCGGCGGGATTCTCGAGGACCTCCAGCCCAATGCGGACAGCCTCGCGGGTGTTGGCGCGGCGGTTGCCGATCCTCCGCTCACGCAGCGCCACGGCCCGGTGGACGTCGATCACCATCGCGCCCGCGGGATCCGCGGGCCGGAGCACCCGGTGGACGT
>Ga0070684_100001548_pt1 | contig 16592 bp, 16 predicted proteins | sample KBSC723LmetaG_FD_65653 | JGI IMG/M metagenome (GOLD analysis project Ga0070684, IMG submission 65653) | Corn rhizosphere microbial communities from Kellogg Biological Station, Michigan, USA - KBS C7.2-3L metaG | ecosystem: Host-associated > Plants > Roots > Rhizosphere ...
CGACGTAGGCGACCGCCCGCGGGGCACGGTCGACGACCTGGGTCACCACCTTCCGGCGGGCCCCTTCGCGCGGCGGGTCGAGCACCACGACGTCGAACGGCTCGTCGTACCCCGCGGCCAGCACCCGGTCGACCGGGCCGTGCTCGACCCGCACCGAACCCGGCAGGTTGTCCCTCGCGTCACGGCAGGCCACCGCCGACCCCTCCACGGCCACGACCCGGCCGGACGGGCCGACCGCGTCGGCCAGGAACGCGGCGAACAGCCCGACTCCGGCGTAGAGGTCGAGCGCCCTCTCCCCCGGCCGCGGCTCGAGCATCGCCAGCACGCTCTCCACCAGTACCCGCGGCGCCTCGACATGTGACTGCCAGAAGCCGTCGGGGTCCACCCGGAATCCTCGGGTGCCGTACGACGTCGCCACGGTCTCGACCTCGTGCAACCCTCGAGCGGCGTCGATCAGGCAGTCGTCGATCTCGACGACCTCGTCGGAACGATGCACGTGCAGCCCGCGGGCGCCGCCGGGCAGCGCGACGTACCGCATCCGGGTGCGCCACCGCAGCAGCGGCGGCACCTCCTCCACGGCAACATCCACATCGAGTCCCGCGAGCCGGGAGAGCTGCTCGCTGACCACGGCCGACTTGAGGGACCGCTGCGCGACGGCAGTCACGTGCTGGAAGTCGCAGCCGCCGCAGCGGCCGGGGCCGGCGTACGGACAGGGCGCAGGGACCCGGTCGGGTGAGGCCGACACCACGGACACCGCGTCACCCCGCCAGAACCGGTCACCGTCGGAGCCCTCGGTCACCGACACCACGACCCGCTCTCCCGGCAGGGCATGCCGGACGAAGACCACCCGCCCCTCGTGGCGTACGACGCAGTGGCCACCGTGCGCGACCGCCCCGACCTCGGCCTCGAAGCGCGCGCCGACGCGCGAGGCGCCCCGCGGCGCCCGCACGCGCGTTCGGCGCCCGCTCACCGTCCGGCGATCATCGGTGGACCTGCTTGCGGGGCGGGATCTGTCCGCCGCTTCTCACCGTTCCGCGTCGCAGGTCGCCGGCCTTGACCCGCTCGAGCTCGCGCGCGGCCCGCTGCTTGGCGATCTGCGACGACTGGAGCTGGTAGGGAACCGAGGTCACCATCACGCCCGGGGTGAACAGCAGCCGACCCTTCAGCCGCAGCGCCGTCTGGTTGTGCAGCAGCTGCTCCCACCAGCGCCCGACGACGTACTCCGGGATGTAGACAGCCACGACACCGCGCGGGTTGGCCTTCCGGATCTGGGAGGCGTAGTCGACGATCGGCTTCACGATCTCCCGGTACGGCGAGTAGAGCACCTTGAGGGGCACCCCGAGGTTGCGGTCGTCCCACTCCTGCACGAGCGACTTGGTGGTCGCGTCGTCGGCCGAGACGTAGACCGCCTCGAGCACGTTCGGCCGCGTGGCCTTCGCGTAGGCCAGGGCTCGCAGGGTCGGCTTGTGCAGCTTCGAGACCAGCACGATCGCGTGCACCTTGGTCGGCAGGACCCGGTCCTCGTCGTCGGCCGCCAGCTCGCGGCTGACGTTGTCGTAGTGCCGCCGGATCCCCTTCATCAGGGCGAAGAAGACGCACATCGCGAGGATGGCGATCCACGCGCCGGCCAGGAACTTGGTGAGCACGACGATCACGAAGACGACCGCGGTCATGCCCAGGCCGAAGGTGTTGATCGCCCGCGAGCGCATCATCCGACGGCGCACCTGCGTGTCGGACTCGGTCTTCAGGTGCCGGGTCCAGTGCCGGATCATGCCGAGCTGGCTGAGGTTGAACGAGACGAAGACGCCCACGATGTAGAGCTGGATCAGGCGGGTCGTCTGGGCGTCGAAGGCCACGATCAGGATGCAGGCGAAGAACGCCAGCACGATGATGCCGTTGCTGTAGGCCAGTCGGTCGCCGCGCGAGCCCAGGGCCCGCGGCATGAAGCCGTCGCGCGCCAGGATCGAGCCGAGCACGGGGAAGCCGTTGAACGCCGTGTTCGCCGCCAGGATCAGGATGATCCCGGTCATCGCCAGCACGAAGTAGAAGCCGGGCGTGAAGTTGTCGAACACCGCCTTGGACAGCTGGGCCATCACCGTCGGCTGGTCGAAGTCGGCCGGCATCGGCTTGCCGTCGGCGTCGCGCAGCCGGGACACGTCGTCGACGTACTTCAGCTGCATGTGGTGGGCCAGCAGGATGATGCTCATCAGCATCGTGACCGCGATGGTGCCCAGCAGCAGAAGCGTGGTCGCGGCGTTGGTGCTCTTCGGCTTGCGGAACGCCGGCACGCCGTTGGAGATCGCCTCCACCCCGGTCAGCGCCGCACACCCGGAGGAGAACGCGCGCGCGAGCAGGAAGATCAGGGCCAGACCCGTCAGCGGGCCACCGTCGTACCCCGCCGCCGGGATGATCGTGTCGTGGGCGCTCTCGACGTTCGGGAGGTTGCCTCCGAACCCCCGCAGGACGCCGTACAGCGCCATCCCGAGCACGCCGATCATGAAGCCGTACGTCGGGATCGCGAAGAAGGCGCCCGACTCGCGGACGCCTCGGAGGTTCATCGCTGCCAGCACCACGACCAGCGTGACGGCCACCACCACCTCATGGCCGGCGACCCATGGGATCGCCGACCCGGCGTTCTGGACGCCGGACGAGACCGACACCGCGACCGTCAGCACGTAGTCGACGAGGAGGGCCGCCGCCACGGTGACCCCGGCCGTCTGGCCGAGGTTGACGGTCGCCACCTCGTAGTCGCCGCCGCCGCTCGGGTAGGCGTGCACGTTCTGTCGGTACGACGCGACCACGGTCAGCATCACCACGGCGACGGCGATGCCGATCTTCCACGACCAGATGTACGTCGACGCCCCGGCCAGGGACAGCATGATGAAGACCTCATCGGGCGCGTAGGCGACCGAGGAGAGGGCGTCGCTGGCGAACACCGGAAGGGCGATCCGCTTCGGGAGAAGCGTCTCGCCGAGCTGACTGCTCCGCAGCTTGCGACCCAGGAGGATCCGCTTGGAGACGTCTCCGACACCCACGAGGGGACAGGATACGGTTTCTCCGTGCACGTGGTGATCATGGGATGTGGCCGGGTCGGATCGACCCTCGCGCGCGATCTCGAGGAGCGCAACCACACCGTCTCCGTGATCGACAGTGAGCCCGACAGCTTCCGTCGTCTCGGCCCGGGCTTCAACGGCGACAAGATCACCGGCTACGGCTTCGACCAGGAGGTCCTGGAGAAGGCCGGCATCCGGCGCGCCGACGCGTTCGCGGCCGTCTCCAGCGGAGACAACTCCAACATCATCTCCGCGCGCGTGGCCCGCGAGACCTTCGGCATCGACCAGGTCGTGGCCCGCATCTACGACCCGGGCCGGGCCGAGGTCTACCAGCGGCTCGGCATCACCACCGTCGCCACCGTGAAGTGGACCGCCGACCAGGTGCTGCGCCGGCTGCTCCCGGTGGGGGCCGAGCCGGACTTCCGCGACCCCTCCGGGACGATCCGGGTCGACCAGGTGCCCGCGCCGACCGCGTGGGTCGGCCACCGCACCGTCGAGTTCCAGGCGGCCTCGACGTCACGGATCGCCTGGATCGACCGGCTCGGCGAGGGCATGCTGCCGACCATCGACAGCGTGATCCAGGAGCACGACCTCCTCCACCTGGTGATGCGTGAGGAGAACGCCGCCGGCGCCTACCAGGTCATCCACGAAGGCCCCGATGAGTGAACGTGAAGGTCTGACATGAGAGTCGCCATCGCCGGTGCCGGGGCCGTCGGCCGCTCGATCGCCCGGGAGCTGATCACCAACGGCCACCAGGTGCTGCTGATCGACAAGGACCCGCGGGCGATCAAGCCCGAACGCGTCCCGGACGCCGAATGGCTGCTGGCCGACTCGTGCGAGCTCTCGTCGTTGGAGGAGGCCCACCTCGACCAGTGCGACGTCGTGATCGCGGCGACCGGCGACGACAAGGCCAACCTGGTCACGTCGCTCCTGGCCAAGACCGAGTTCGCCGTCCCCCGCACCGTGGGCCGGGTCAACCACCCCAACAACGAGTGGCTGTTCAACGAGGCCTGGGGCGTCGACGTCAACGTCTCCACCCCGCGCATCATGTCCGCGCTCGTCGAGGAGGCGGTCACCGTGGGCGACCTGGTGCGGCTGTTCACGTTCCGGCAGAGCAACGCCAACCTCGTCGAGCTCACGCTGCCGGAGGACTCGCCGTACGTCGGGAAGCCGTCGGGGCTCATCCCGTTCCCGGAGAACGTCGCGCTGGTCACGATCCTGCGCGACGGCCAGGTCTACCCGCCCGACAGCGAGCAGCCGGTCGAGGCCGGCGACGAGCTGCTGTTCGTGGTGTCGGCCGACGTGGAGAACGCCCTGGAGTCGCTGCTCAACCCTGACCACCTGACGGGCTGACCTGCTCCCGCGGCTGGAGCGGGGTGTGGTTGCGGCCCAGGAGCCACGACATCCCGGCCAGCGCGGCGAGCTGAAGCGGCCAGCCCATCGCGATCTTGAGCACGCCGAGCGCCGCGACCGCGGTGTCTGCCGAGAGGCTGCCGGAATGGCCGGCCAGCCACACCGGCCCCTGCACCGCGGCGCGGACCGCGCACGGCAGCAGGAGCAGCCAGGTGAGCCGGGTGCAGAGCCGGACGACCTGCCGGTCGGCGTGCCACGCGGTCGGGTCGCCGGTCACGCTGCCGATCATGAAGCCGACCAACGGCCAGCCGGTGAGGCAGGTGACGGCCATCAGCACGGCGTACCCGGTGTTGTAGAGCAGCCCGGGCACGAAGTACGCCAGCGCCTGGTCGTCCGCGCTGCCGCCGCGGCTGGCGGCGAGGTGCACGAAGAACCAGCCGATCGCGATGCCGACCAGCGCGTTGACGCAGAACCTCAGGGTCTGCCGCTGGACGATCCGGGCGAGCAGCTCGACCACGGCCACCGCGACGCTGGCGCCGAGGGCCAGCTCGAGGTGCCGGGTGGCCAGCCACACCACGGTGAACGTCAGGGTCGGTACCGCTGTCTCGATCATCCCGCGGCGGCCGCCGAGAGCCTGGCCCAGCTGTCGCCGGACCAGTGCCTCGACGGTGTCGGTCGTCGGGGGTGCTGGAGTCATCGGGTGTCCGTACGTCGGGTGGCGGTCGGCGCCGCTCGGGCGGTCAGGGCAGCAGGGTGTAGCGCGGGTTGTAGATGATCCGGTCGCCGCCGTGCCGGCCGATCCGGCCTTCCACCTCCAGCGACCGACCGGGCGAGATGGCCGCGATCTCCCGGCGGCCCAGCCAGACCAGCACCAGCGAGTCGGAGCCGTCGAACAGCTCCGCCTCCAGCGCCGGAACGCCTCCGCGGGGTCGCAGGGTGACGGTCCGCAGGGTGCCGCGGAGCCGGACCGGTGTCCGGTCGGAGCAGTCCGCGATCAGGTCGCAGCGCCCGGCCCTCGTTGTCTCTCGCAGCTCCCGGGCGTGCTGGTCGTCGGCGTTGGCCCAGCTGCTGATCGTGCGCCGCAGCTTGCTCTTCTCGCCCATACCCCCAGCCTAGGCGCTCGCCCCAGGAACCGGGGCCGCGGTCAGCCGAGTCGCTGGGCGTCGTCCGGGAGGGTCAGGGGCAGGGCGTCGCCGACCGGCATGGCATGCGTCCCGCGGTGGACGACGACCGCCGCCAGCGCGTTCTCCCAGTCCTCGGCGCCGTCGGGCTCGAGCGCCGGCTGGCCCAGGAACGTCGCGCGCAGCAGCCAGCGTGCGCCGTTCACGCCGATGATCCGGGACGGCTGCATGGCCTGGCTCCCGTCGGGCAGCACCACCTGCATCTGGCAGACCAGCTCGGTGCCCCAACGGCCCTGGCGCTCGGTCGCGGTGCCGCCGTGCCGGGAGATGTCGGCGGCGATCTGCGGCCGGACCTCGGTCCACAGGTCGCCGTTGCGAGGTGCGGCGAAGGCCCGCAGCTCGAGGGCACCCTCCTCGGCGGCCAGCATCACCGACTGCACCTCGCCGGTGTTCTCGTCGACCTGCAGCCGGAGCTCGGTGCCCTCGCGCGGCGGCACCCGCAGCGATCCGAGGTCGACCCGCTCGAGACCGTCGTCGGGGGTACGGTCGGAGTCCCAGGGTCCGTCGACGTCATCGGGGACACCGCCGTCGACCTCGACGACCTCGTCCGGCTCCGAGCTGGCCCTGCGGCGGAACATCAGTGCGTCTCCCAGCGGTGTGTCACGAGTGGTCGGCGGTGGGCTCGCCGAGCCCGGCCGAGCCTCCGGTTGAACCGTATCCCCCGCTCCCCCGCACCGACTCCGGCAGGGCGTCGACCTCGGTGAACACCGCCCGCTCGACCCTCTGGATGACCAGCTGGGCGATCCGGTCGCCGCGGTGCAGCGACACGGGGAGCGCGGGGTCGTGGTTGACGAGGAGCACGCTGATCTCGCCTCGGTAGCCGGCGTCGACGGTGCCGGGCGTGTTCACGATGGAGAGCCCGTGCCGGGCGGCCAGACCCGAGCGGGGATGGACGAACGCGACGTACCCCTCGGGAAGCGCGAGCGAGATCCCGGTCGGCACCAGAGCGCGCTCACCCGGGGCGAGGGTGAGGTCGACGGTCGTCATCAGGTCGGCGCCGGCGTCGCCGGGGTGGGCGTACGACGGGAGGGGCAGGCCGCGGTCGAGCCGCACGATCGCCACCGGCAGCCCGGACCCGGGCGCGGACTCGGGCTCGGGCTGGGGCACTCGGTCGCTCACGGGCGGGACCTTATCGCCGCCGATGCCGATCGGGATGGTTGGCTGTGCCCTGTGCCCGACACCCCCGACCCGGCCGCGGCCGGGCACCACGAGCACCTGACCGTCCCCCTGCGCTGGTGGGTCCAGGGCACCATGCTGGTCGCGACGTTCTGGCTGGCGTTCGTGGTGTCGACGCCGGGCGTCGTGGCCTGGTCGGCGACGGCGTTCCTCCTGCTGGTGATGGTCGGGCTGCTCGCGGGCTACGGGTCGGCGCGCGTCGATGTCGAGGACGGCTGGCTGCGGGCCGGTCGGGCGCGGATCGCCGGGGAGTTCCTGGGCGAGGCCGAGCCGCTGGACGCCGCCGAGACTCGGCGGGTCGCCGGCCCCGGTGCCGACGTGCGCGCGTACCTGCTCCTCCGGCCCTACCTCAAGCGCAGCGTCAAGGTCACCGTCCGCGACCGGCGGGACCCGACGCCGTACTGGCTGATCAGCACCCGCGACCCCGAGCACCTCGTGGCCGCCATCCGGGTGATCAGCGGGTCCGGCGCCGCGCGATAGCCTGCCCGCATGGCTGACTCCGGCGGCAGCAAGCTGTGGACCGTCTTCTCCCTCGTCTCCGCGCTGGCAGCGGCGACGGTCGCCAAGAAGGCCATCGACACCGGCTGGAGAGCCGCCACCGGGAAGCACCCCCCGGAGAACCCGGCGGACCCCGACGTGGGGATGGGCGAGGCGGTGACCTGGGCCGTCGTCAGCGGCACGTTCGTGGCCCTGGCCCGGATGCTCGCGCAGCGTCGCGCCGCGAACTACTACCGGCGTTCCGCCGGTCACCTGCCGCCGCAGCTCCAGAAGGACTAGACCCACCCCTGGCTGGTCGAGGTGGTCGCTGTGCGACCGTCTCGAGATGACGTGACGGTGCCTGGGGCCAGGCCCCAGGCACCGTCACGGGTTTCGTCGCGCTCGCGGCGCCGGGTGCTCGGTCGTTCACCCGGCTGCTCGCGTCAGGCAGCGCAGTCGCGGCAGATCAAGCGCTTCTCGTCCGCGAGCTGGCTGCGGTGATGCACCAGGAAGCAGCTCATGCACGTGAACTCGTCCTCCTGGCGTGGCATCACCTCGACCGCCAGCTCCTCGTGCGAGAGGTCGGCGCCGGGCAGCTCGAAGGACTCGGCGGCTTCGGCCTCGTCCTCATCGACCTTGCCGGAGTTCTTGTCGTGCCGACGCGCCTTGAGCTCTTCGATGCTCTCTTCGGACTGGTCTTCCTCGTTCTTGCGAGGTGCGTCGTAGTCGGTGGCCATGCGTGTGTGTCTTTCTCCCCATCTGCGCCGGTTGCCCCCGGCGCCCTCATCGGCGCGCCGATTGTGCCCGAAGACTGCCCGGACCGCACCTTCGCATCGCGCCGTGTCTCATGAACAGAAGGTGAGCGGCGGCTATTCCCGAGACGTGCGGGGACCGTCGGGCCCTTCGCCACCCACGAAACCGGCGTCGACCACGGCTGCCCGGAACTCCGCGAACCCGTCCTCGGGGGCACAGACGAGCAGCCGCTTGTCACCCGGTGAGCGGGTGACCTCGAGGATGCCACCCGCCTCCAACACCACGAGCCCGGCGGCCGCGTGGTCCCAGATGTGCGGCCCCTCCTCGACGTACGCGTCGAGTGTGCCGGAGGCGACGGCGCACAGGTCGAGAGCACAGGAGCCGAGCCGTCTCAGGTCGCGGACGCGGGGCAGCAGCCGGGCGATGTACGTCGCCTCGCGGGCGCGCGCCGGCTGCTCGTAGCTGAAGCCGGTGCCGACCAGGCGCTCGGCCAGGGGCACGGACGCACGGGGGTGGATCGGGCGGCCGTTGCACGACGCGCCGCCGCCGAGGGTCGCGACGTACTCCAGGGCGAGGGCGGGTGCGACCACCACACCGGCGACCACCTCCCCGTCCACCTCGGCCGCGATGCTGACCGAGAAGTGGGGCAGCCCGTAGAGATAGTTCACGGTGCCGTCGATCGGGTCCACGATCCACACCACGCCGGAGGTGCCGCGCACGTCGTCGCCCTCCTCACCGAGCATCCCGTCGTCGGGCCGGGCCCCGAGGAGGCGCTCCTTGACCAGTGCCTCGGCGGCCTGGTCGGCGCGCGTCACGATGTCGATCTCGCTGGACTTCGTGCCGGCCACCTCGACGCCCTCGTCGCGGAGCCGGAGGATCAGCTCGCCGGCCTCGCGCGCGGTCCCCACCGCCAGCCCGAGCAGGGTCGCGCGGCCCTGCTCGCTCACGAGGGGCTGCTCATGCGGCCCCGCCCAGGGCCGGCTTCTCGCCGCGGGGGTTGGGGCAGCAGCCCGCCGGGCAGAGGTCCCAGCAGGGGGGGTCGCCGCCGACGGACACCCGGTCGGCCGCGTCGCCCCGCTCGACGGCGGCGCGTTCGAGCAGCAGCTCACGGACCATGGCCACGAAGCGGGCATCGGTTCCGGACGTGGGGACCCGTACGGCGTGCAGCCCGAGCCGCGCGGCCGTGGCCAGGGCCTCGGTGTCGAGGTCGTAGACGACCTCCATGTGGTCGGACACGAAGCCGACCGGGACCAGCACCACCGACCCGACCCCACCGCCGGCCAGCCGCTCGAGGTGGTCGTTGACGTCGGGCTCGAGCCAGGGCATCTGCGGCGGACCCGACCGCGAGCAGAAGACCAGGTCGTGGGCCAGGTCGTGCCCGGTGACGGTCGCCACCCGGTCGGCGACGTACGCCGCGGCGTTGCGGTGCTGGGCGAGGTAGGCCCCGCCCGCGGGTCCGCTGCCCTCGTTCATCGACATCGGGATCGAGTGCGTGACGAAGACGAGTCGAGGGGGCCGGTCCGCGTCCGCCACGGCTCCATCCACGGCTCCATCCACGGCGGCGACCACCGCGTCGACGACCGGCTCGAGGAAGCCGGGATGGTTGTAGTACGAGCGCAGCCGGTCGAGCCGAGGTGCGCCGGGGAGCACCGCCGCCGCCAGGTCCTCGCGGTACTGCCGGCACGAGGAGTACGACGAGTAGGCACTGGTGACGAAGCACGCGGCCCGGGTGACGCCGTCCTTCGCCATCCGGCGCACGGTGTCGGTCAGGAAGGGGTCCCAGTTGCGGTTGCCCCAGTACACCGGGAGGTCGATCCCGTGAGCGCAGAGGTCGGCGCGGATCGCGTCCTGCAGCGCGCGGTTGAGGTCGTTGATGGGGCTCCTCCCGCCGAGGAGGTAGTAGTGCTCACCGACCTCCTCGAGCCGTTCGCGAGGGATGCCCCGGCCACGGGTGACGTTCTCGAGGAACGGCACGACGTCCTCGGGCCGGTCCGGGCCGCCGAACGACACCAGCAGCAGCGCGTCGTACGGCGAGACGTCCATCGGCGGCATGTCGTCATCGTGCCCTACGCTCCGAACAGCATGTTCACCCGCTACCGCACCGTGCTCACGCACTCCGGTGCGTGGCGATTCAGCCTCACCGCCCTGGTCGCCCGGCTGCCCATCTCCATCTCGACGCTGGGCATCGTCCTGCTGGTCACCGGGCTGGGTCGGTCCTACGGCCTGGCCGGCGCCCTCTCGGCGTCGTTCACCATCGCGAACGGGTTGTCGTCCGTGGTCCAGGGTCGCCTGCTGGACCGGCTCGGACAGTCGGTCGTGCTCCCCGTCGTGGCCGCGGTGTACGCCGTCGGGGTGGTCGGACTGGTCACCGCCCTGGAGGCGGGGTGGCCGGAGCCCGTCGCGTTCGCCGCCGCCTTCCTGGCCGGCGCGGCGTACCCGCCGATCGGCTCGGCCGTCCGGGCCCGGTGGTCCCACGTGCTCGTCGGCCGCCCGGCGGACGTGCAGACGGCGTACGCCCTGGAGTCGGTGATCGACGAGGTCATCTTCATCATCGGCCCGACCGTCGCGACCGTGCTGGCCACCCAGTGGCATCCGTGGGCGGGCCTCGGGCTGGCGCTGGTCACCGGCGTGCCGGGCACGCTCGCCCTCGCCGCGCAGCGCGGCTCGCAACCGATCCCCCACCGCGTCTCGCGGCTGTCGGCGGCCCGCCCCGCGATGCCCTGGGCGCCGGTGGTGATCCTGGCCGCCGTCTCGTTCGCCCTCGGCTCCATGTTCGCCGCCGCCGAGGTCAGCACGGTCGCCTTCTCCTCCGAGCAGCACGCCAAGTCGTACGCCGGGGTCCTGCTGGCCTGCTGGTCGGCGGGGAGCATGCTGGCCGGCCTGATCACCGGGACCCTCGCCTGGCGCCGTCCGCCGATCCCTCGGGTCCGGGTGGGCACCGCGCTGCTCGCGCTGGTGATGGTGCCGATGTCCTTCGTGGGCTCCATGCTCGCGATGGGCGTGGCCCTGTTCGTCGCCGGCTTCGCGATCGCGCCGACCCTGATCGCCCTGTTCGCGGCGATCGAGCACGGGGTGCCGGCGGCCCGGCTGACCGAGGGGATCGCGATCACCCACACCGGACTCGCCGCCGGACTGGCCCCCGGCGCGGCGCTGGCCGGCCTGGTCATCGACGCGCACGGCGCCTCCCCGTCGTACCTCGTGGCGCTCGGGAGCGGCGTGCTCGCCGCACTGGCCGCGCTGGCCCTGCCCCGCTCCTTCGACCCCCTCGACCGCCAGCCGTCCGACGGGCCGGGTGGGGCCGGCGAGCTGTCGGTCTTCTAGGGCGCCCACGATGTTCACCACGTACCGCCGCATCCTGAGCGTGCCGGGAGCCCTGCGGTTCAGCGGCTCCGCACTCGTCGCGCGGCTCCCGATCTCCATGGACACGATCGGGATCGTGCTGCTCGTGACCGGCGTGGGCCGGTCGTACGGACTGGCGGGCGCGATGTCGGCGGCGTACCTGCTCGCCGCGGCCGCGCTGGCCATCCCGCAGGCACGCCTGGTCGACCGGCTGGGTCAGCGCCCGGTGCTGCTCGTCGCGGCGGCGGTGTTCGCGGTGGCGATGACGGCGTTCGTGGTGGTCGTCCAGTCCGGGGGACCGATCGGGGTTGCCTTCGCCTGCGTGATGGTGGCGGGCGGCGCCTTTCCACAGGTCGGCTCGTGCGTGCGCAGCCGCTGGTCGCATGTGCTCACGGAGCGAGCCGACATCGACACGGCGTACGCCCTGGAGTCGGCGGTCGACGAGGCCGTCTTCATGACCGGCCCGATCCTGGTGACGGTGCTCGCGACGGCCTGGCACCCGGTCGCGGCGCTGGGAACGGCGATCCTGGCCGGCACCGCGGGCACCGCGTACTTCGCCGCCCAGCGCTCCACCGCCCCGGTACCGCAGCCACGGGTTCGCGGGGTCCGGCCCCAGCGGCTCCGGCTCGCGGTGATGGGGCCCGTCTGCCTGGTCGGGCTGGCCCTGGGCACCCTGTTCGGGGCCGCCGAGGTCAGCACGGTCGCCTTCGCGTCGGCGCGTGGGCTCGCCGGGTACGCCGGGCTGCTGCTGGCGCTGTGGGCCGCGGGCAGCCTGATCGCCGGGGTGATCACCGGGATGGTCACCTGGCGGATCGGTCCGGCCACCCGGCTGAGGCAGGGCTCGGTGGCGATGTTCGTCGCGATGATCCCGCTCAGCCTGATCGGGTCGATGTGGGTGATGGGTGCCTGGCTGTTCGTGGCCGGCTTCGCGATCGCGCCGACCTTGGTGGCGAGTCTCTCGCTGGTGGAGAAGGCCGTGCCCCAGTCGCGACTGACCGAGGGCATGGCGATCGTGGAGACCGCCCTGGTCGCCGGGGTGGCGCCCGGGGCCGCGGTGGCGGGCCGGATCATCGACAGCCACGGCGCCTCCGCGGCGTACCTCGTCTCGCTCGGCGCCGGTCTCGTGGCGGCCGTGGCGGCGTTCTCCTCGCGCGACGAGCCCGCGTGCGCGCCCGACCCCGTGGGCAACCCCTAGGCTCGGCGCCGTGCACTGGCAGAACTGGTCCGGCCTGGAGTCCGCCGAGCCACGAAGCGTGGGTGCGCCGGGCTCGCCCGAGGCCGTCGTGGACGCCGTGGTCGCGGCCCGCGCGGCCCGGTCGACGGTGAAGATGGTCGGCACCGGCCACTCCTTCACCGGCATCGCCGCACCCGGCGACGTGATGCTGCGACCCGACCGGCTGACCGGGATCGTCGGCGTCGACCGGGACGCCATGACGGTCACCGCGTACGCCGGGACGCCGTTGAAGGTGCTGAACGCCGAGCTCGAACGGCTCGGGCTGTCGCTGCACAACATGGGCGACATCGCCGAGCAGACCCTGGCCGGCGCGGTGTCGACCGGGACCCATGGCACCGGCGGCGTCGCGGCCGGGCTCGCCGCGCAGCTCGCGGGCTTCCAGCTGGCGACCGGGACCGGCGAGCTGCTCGACGCCACCCCGTCGACCAACCCCGACGTGTTCGAGCTCGGCCGGGTCGGGCTGGGTGCGCTCGGCATCCTGACCACGCTGACCTTCGCCGTCGAGCCACTCTTCCTGCTCGAGGCGCGCGAGCAGCCGATGTCGTGGGACGAGGCGCTCGCCACGTTCGACGCGATGGTCGAGGAGAGCCACCACTGCGACATGTACTGGTTCCCCCACACCGACCGGATGCTGACCAAGCGCAACACCCGGCTCGACGCCGACGTGTCGGACGCGGAGCCGGTCGCGCGGTGGCGGGGATGGTTCGACGACGAGCTGCTGTCCAACTCGGTGTTCGGCGCGCTGACCGCCGCCGCGAACCGGGTTCCCGGCGCGATCCCGCGGCTGAACCAGGTCTCGGCGCGGGCGTTGTCGGCCCGCACCTACAGCGATGTCGCCCACCGGGTCTTCACCTCGCCGCGCCGGGTCGTCTTCCGCGAGATGGAGTACGCCGTGCCGCGGGCGGCCGGGCTGGACGCGCTGCGCGAGGCGCGACTACTCATCGAGAGGTCGCGGTGGCGGATCAGCTTCCCGGTGGAGATCCGGGTCGCGCCGGCGGACGACGTGCCGATGTCGACGGCGTACGGCCGCGACTCCTGCTACCTGGCCTTCCACACCCACCACCGCTCCGACTGGCGCACCCATACGGCGTACCTCGCGGCGATGGAGGCGATCATGCGCGACCACGACGGACGACCGCACTGGGGCAAGCTCCACACCCGGACGGCCGGGGACCTGGCGCCGGCGTACCCACGGTTCGGCGACTTCCTGGGGCTGCGCGACCGGCTCGACCCCGACCGGCTGTTCGCCAACGACTACCTGCGGCGGGTGCTCGGCGACTGAAGGGTGATCGAAGCGGCAGGTCACGCCGGTCGTGAGAGGCGTGTGGCGCGCCGTACGACCAACCGGGCGCGGGGCGCGCGCTGGCGTAGGCTCGGCCGCACCGGAGCAGGTACGAGCGGGAGCGAGGCGGGAGCGACAACGGCCATGGTGCACCTCAGATTCACCGGGGTGAGCGAGGACGGCCAGAAGCTGCTGCTCGTGAGCGACGCGAGGGTGGAGTTCACCGTCGACGTCGACGACCGGCTACGGGCCGCAGTGTCGGGTCAGACGTCGGAGCAGGCGTCGGAGGACGGCTCGGGACCGGGCGGCGAACAGGCACGGACCGGCCAGTTGGAGAGACAGATGGAATCCACCCTCCGCCCACGCGACATCCAGGCGCGGATCCGGGCCGGGGAGACGCCCGAGTCCGTCGCCCAGGTCGCCGGCACGTCCGTCGACAAGGTGATGCCGTACGCAGCGCCGGTCCTCGCCGAGCGTGCCCACGTCGCCCAACGCGCCCAGCGGGCCTCGATCCGGCGCCGACCCGTCGAGGGCGGTGCGGCGTCGTCCGCGCGGACCCTCGGCGAGGCCGTCGGCAGCCACCTGCGGTCGCGCAACGTCGATCCCGAGACCGTGGCATGGGACGCCTGGCGCCGGGAGGACGGCCGCTGGACCCTGACCGGCTCGTACACGACCACCGGCCACGTCGGTGCCGCGCACTTCTCCTTCGACGCGCCGGGGAACTACGTCGTCGCGGACGACGACGACGCGCACTGGCTGATCGGCGAGGTGCCCGACCCGCCTGCCGAACAGGCGTCGACCACGACCCGCGACGACCTGTCCGACGCCCGCCGGCGCCGGCTGTCCGCCGTACCGGCCGACGAGCTGCCGTTGGGCGAGGACGCGATCGAGCTGGTCACCGAGGAGCCCGAGGTCGCCCACGACCGGCCCCACGAGACCGCGGCCCTCGGGGCCGAGGCTCCGGTGGAGGCCTACCTCGACCCACCCGGGTCCCCGGCCGAGAGCCGGTCGGAGGTGGACCCGGCGGACGACAGCGCGGACGACCACGGCACCGATGACGGCACCCACGACGGCACCCGTGACATGGCCCATGACGGGGCCGATGACGAGGGCGATGACGAGGGCGAGGACGAGGGCGAGGACGACGAGGCGGGTGGCGAGGACTCCCGTCGCCACGAGCCCCCCTCACGCAAGCCGGTCAAGAAGACCCGTGGCCGCGCCTCGGTCCCCAGCTGGGACGAGATCATGTTCGGCGGTCCGAACGAAGCAGACCGCACCTAGGGCCACGCATTCTCCGAGTCGTCCGCCTGAGCGGGTGCTCTACCACCCCGCGAGGCGGACGACCCTCTCCTCGCGGCCCGGACCAGCGGTTACCTGCGAGTAGTCTCCCGACATGTCGTACTTCGTCACCGGCGCGACCGGGTTCATCGGGCGACATCTGGTCGAGGAGCTGATCGACCATCGCGTGGGCACGGTGTTCGCGCTGGTCCGCGAGGGATCGCGCGCCCGGCTCGAGAAGATGATCGAGGTCTGGGGCACGGACCGGGTGGTGCCGGTCGCGGGCGACCTCGGTGCCGAGCGGCTCGGCGTCGACGAGGCCTGGGTCGAGGAGCATCGCGGCGACATCGACCACCTCTTCCATCTGGCCGCGATCTACGACATGTCCGCCGACGACGACGCGAACCAGACCATGAACGTGGAGGGCACCCGGCACGCGATCGAGCTCGCCGAGACGCTGGAGGTCGGCTGCTTCCACCAGGTCAGCTCCGTCGCCGTCGCGGGCGAGTACGACGGTCCGTTCGACGAGGCGATGTTCCATGAGGGCCAGGCCCTGGCCTCGCCGTACCACCGCACCAAGTACGAGTCGGAGCGGATCGTCCGCGAGGACTACTCGCGTCCGTGGCGGGTCTACCGGCCGGCGATCGTGGTCGGTCACAGCGAGAACGGCGCGATGGACAAGATCGACGGCCCCTACTACTTCTTCCCGGTGATCAAGGTGCTGCGCGACCGGCTGCCGGCGTGGTTGCCGTTGGTCGGCGCCGACCTCGGCGACACCAACGTCGTTCCGGTCGACTACGTCGCGAAGGCGATGGACCACCTCGCACACCTCGACGGACGCGACGGTGAGGCGTTCCACCTGGTCAACCCCGAGCCCCAGCCGGTCATCGACGTCGTCAACGCCTTCTGCGCGGCCGCCGGCGCGCCGCGGTTCGCCACGCCGGTCGACCGGAGCACGGCGGGTGGCCTGCTCGGCGCCCTCCCCGGTCCGCTGCGGCCGCTCCGCCTCGCCGGCGCTCTGATCCGCACCACACCGGTGCAGGCGGTACTCGACCAGACGGTCGGCCGAGCCGGCATCCCACCCGAGGTGCTGGCTCACTCGTCGTTCCGGCCCGTCTTCGACTCGCGGCGCACCGAGAAGGCTCTGGCCGGGTCCGGCATCGCGGTGCCCGACCTCGAGTCGTACGCACGCACGCTCTGGGGCTACTGGGAGGACCACCTCGACCGCTCCACCGCGAACGACTCCGGCGCGCGCGAGGCCCTCGCCGGCAAGTACGTCGTGATCACCGGCGCCTCCTCGGGCATCGGCCAGGTCACGGCGCTCAAGGTCGCCCAGGCCGGTGGCATCCCGGTCCTGGTCGCCCGGGGCAAGGACAGGCTCGAGGCCACCCGAGCCACGATCGAGAACCGCGGGGGCACCGCTCACGTCTATCCGTGCGACCTCTCCGACCTCGAGGCGATCGACG
>Ga0070684_100001550_pt1 | contig 16589 bp, 13 predicted proteins | sample KBSC723LmetaG_FD_65653 | JGI IMG/M metagenome (GOLD analysis project Ga0070684, IMG submission 65653) | Corn rhizosphere microbial communities from Kellogg Biological Station, Michigan, USA - KBS C7.2-3L metaG | ecosystem: Host-associated > Plants > Roots > Rhizosphere ...
TCTTCGCGATCCGGTTGCGACGATCGATCAGCGTGCTCACGATTGACGCCGCCGCAGCCGGATCGCTGTAGCCGCCAGTGCCGACAATCGTGGCGATGTCCTCATCACTGAACGCCACCACCTGCTTGGCGCCCCAGTACTCGTCATCGGGAAGCCGGTTCTCGAAAGGCGCCAGGCGCTCGGTTGGGCTCCATCGATCGGGATCGAAGGTCGCCGAAGCAAACCGTCCGACCGCGGGTGTCGCAGGAAAACGCTCGCGCATCCAGGACGGCGACCAGATGCCGAATCCGGCGAGGTTTCGCCAGATGTGATCGAAGTCGACGAGCGGCTCGTTTCCCTCCCACGCTCGCTTGACTTCGTTGTACCCGCTGCCGAGTGTTCCGTGAAAGTCGACCAGGTAGTGCCTGATTCTTGGAATGTGATCTTCGTCCACCAGCAGGTCCGCGGTGAGCGTCGCCCGCATCGTCGAGTAGTTCAGCCACGCGCTGATGACGAACAGCCCCCTGAGATCGCGCCGGTGCTCGTGGAGCACGATGTCGTTCGGATCGTCACTGCGACGCGTGAACAGTTGAAACGGTCCGAGATAGGCACTCGGGTCACCTGGCGTGACGTAGATGGCCACGGCGCGGTAGCGTCCCAATCTGGGATTGGCCACACTGCGGAGAAAGACGTCGAGATCGATGTCGGTGAGCCGGCGCCGGTTTCCGGCGCTCGACACGATCTCCGATTCGTCGCCAATCGCCAGCGTGGCGCGTTCGAAGCCCACGAGGTAGCACTCGGGGACGAAGTAGCCGACGGCGTGCGCGAATCGCGAAGACACCATCTGACTGGCCGTTGACATCTCCGGGTGATCGGGCGGGTCGAACAGCAGGAGGTAGTGCCGGCGTCGCGAATCGACAACGAGAATGCCCGGTCGGATGCCGTGCGGCTGCAACCTGATCACGCGCCATGGGCCGTCCGCCGCGGGTGGATGATCCGTCCCTGGGCCTCGTACCAGTTCCGCAGGCGTCATCCGCCTGGTGGCGTGCCGGTTGGTGAACCAGTCGCTGTCCATCACCTCGCCGAGGGTGTTCACACCGCCGGCGGCGATGACGCCGGGGTCGGGATGCCGCTCGCCGGGACGATTGACGGTGTTGTTGAACAACTCGAGGATTTCGCTGAGCGCGCGCGGCTCAGGATTGATGACGGGAACGGGGGGCGGCTCTGCGCGCAATGGGTCGTCGGGATAGAACCTCTGTGCGCCGGCGGCTCCGGCACTGCTCCACAGCGCGGCGCCAAACCATATGCTGCAGGTGGCAGCGCAGAGGCCTCGCAGGAGCCGCATCGCTAGTAGTCAGTCCGGAACACGTCGCGAAACGTCCAGTGCACTTGGAACCCTTCGCGGCTGAAGGCGAAGTCCGTTCGCATGATCACCGTGTTGCGGATTCTCGTGCGCAATCCGATTCCCCATCCGGCCTCCAGATGGCTGAAGTCCAGATCACCTCTTTGCGCGGCCACCTCGCCCGCGTCGCCGAAGATCGCCAGGTCGAGTCCGCGAAACACATACCAGCGGTGCTCGGCACTGAAGAACAGTGAATTGTTGTCGCGGAAACGATCGCGTGCGAACCCGCGAAGGCTGTCATTGCCGCCGATGGACGGCATGAAGTACACAGGCACCAGGTGGTCGTCGGAGATCCAGGACAGCACCGCCGCGGCACGCAGCGCGACGACGTGGGTCCGGTTCAGATACGGGATGTACTGTTGGACTTCGAACTCTGCCTGCGGAAACGTAAAGGCCCCGCCGCTGCGATCAAAGTACTGGCGCAGGCGAGTCCCGTAGAATCCGCCACCGCGCGGACCGGTCCGTGAATCGCGTGTGTCGAAGGCAACGAAGCCTCCCCAGCGGTCGTACTTCACCGACCCCGCTCCGATGCCTGGTGCTTCGTCTGGACTGAACGCCTCCTCCGTCGAAGGTACGCCGCTCCGACTCCCTGGCCCGGTTCGTACGGAGATGCCGCCGCCAGTTACCCCGGCTCGCAATCGCGACGTCAACTCGAGGCCCGCCTGAAAATCCACTGCGAGGTCGCGCAACAGGAAGCTCGACCGGCTCGCTTCCTGAGAGGACGGGCCGCGGCCGAAGAAGTCCATCTGCGGCGAGTCCTCGAACTTTGCGTACAGATTGGCGAACGAGCGGCTGGTCGTCAGCGGGTGAAAGTCCAGTCGTGCGTCGAGCATGTACCCGCGATTCCAGGACGCGCGTGCGGTCGTCCTGAACCCAAGGCGTTCCTGCCAGAAGTCCGTCTGCCGCCACCCGATACCGGCAGCGAACCCCTGCCCCGATCGCATGCCACCGAGCACGAACTGCGGCCCGCTCGCGCCGCGTCCGTCTTCGATGCCCTCTCTGAATCCCCGCTCGGCCAACGCGTTGGCGTGCGCGACCATCGGCGACTCTCGTTCGGGCCACAGACGCGCTTGCTTGTCGCGCCTGGCCTGTTCGATCTCCTCAGCGCGAGTGGATTGCGCACAGACGTCATGAGCGCCAAGCAGCAGCAGGGCGGCAATGACGAAGTGTCGAGAGGGCGCAGCCATGTTCGTGCATTCAGAGGGGTCGGGAGTGCCGCGAATGATTGGTGGCGCGCTCGGAAACCGAACACTCGTGTTGGCGACAAAGAGCGAAAGTCGTGCCACGAAGTAGAGGGAAACGGCTGTCTATGAGGGATCTGAGACAACCAACCCGCTACATAGCGCGGATTCCGTTCGACCCCGCGATTTCTCGCGGACGGTCACTGTTGCTGCAGCGATCGCTCCGCTCGTCAACGCAGCTGGCCGCGCGATGGAGGTCGACGGCCGCTGATTTGCACGCCGCCGTCGAGAAACCGCTGAGAATGCTGGTGCCGTCGATTACGCGCATCGCAGCGAACGTCTGCGCAAGAGTCGTGTTCGTGGGTCTGGCCCTCGCCCCGCCGTCCATCGTCAACGCGCAGACAACGGTCCCGATTGAAAAGGAGGAAGAGTACCCGAACCTCCTCGACGGTACGCTCTCCGGCAAGGGCGATCAGGAGGACGCGGACATCCTCAGGCGCGGGTGGATGCGGTTCCCGACGCTCCTCGATCCGTGGTTCTCGCGCAAGGAGCAATGGCGGACAGAGTACGGCCTGACCATTGGCGGCTCGTACGGGCTTTTGTGGCAAACGTATTCGGAGAGCCAGCTCGGTCAGAACAACGCCGTCGGCGGCAAGTTCGCCTTCAACGTGGGTTACCAGCTCTTCCGGCGCCGGCAGCCGGATGCGCTCTGGTTCGAACTCGTGATCGAGGATCGACGGGCGGTGGGCACGGACCTCCCGCCGGTCCTCGGCGGCCTCGCCGCGGGCTCACTCTCGCTGACGACCGCGACATGGGGCGCGTTCGACATCGGCGTCACACAGGCGTATCTTCGCCAGAACCTGGCCAACAACCGCTTCCAGTACGCGGTCGGCAAGGTCATGGCGCCCACCTTTTTTCACGCCTATCCGTTTTTCGACGATAACCGGCAGTTCTTCAACCAGGGGTTTGCCACGCTCCTCCCCGCTCCGCTCCGCGGGTTCGGCGCTGTCGCGGCCTTCTATCCGATTGAAGGCAGCCGCTTCTACGTCCAGTCGGGGATGTACACGCTGAACAGCAACGATACTGGTTTCACGGTTCACGACTTCTTCACCAAGGCCGAGCATTTCTATCATCTCGATCTTGGCTTGACGGGACTCGCACGGTCACCGCTTCCGCTGCAGGCACGTGGCCCGATGGACGTCAACAACGTCAACATCTCTGGTTGGTACCGCAACGCGCAGGAGAACGGCACCCCCGAGGCCGTCGGCATCGCGGTCAACGCCAACTACGTGGTACGCGGGGACTACATGGTGTTCGCACGCGGGGGTTGGGGCAACGGATCGCTCTTCCGTGGGTTCGTCACAACGGGCGTTGGCTGGCGCCCACGGCCGGCTCCGGCTGACCTCTTCGGGGTTGGCTTCTCCTGGGCGCGTCCGACCGAGCGCACGGATCTTGCCCCCGTTCCTGTCCCTGGCCTCGATTCGTTGCGCGATCAATCTACGCTGGAGACGTTCTACCGATTTCACGTGACGCCCAACCTGGCGCTGACGCCGGACCTGCAGCTGATTGTCCACCCGTCGCTGACGCCGACGGTGAATCAGCTGTGGGCGATCGGATTTCGCACGCGCATCACGTTTTGATCACGGTGCCGGTTGGGTCGCGTTCCGAATCGAATTCTTGTAGATCTTGCCGTCTTTCATGATGACGAGCATGTTCTTCTCGGGATCCGTGATCAGCGCGATGTTGGCGACGGGATCGCCGTCGATGAGCAACAGATCCGCAAGCGCGCCTTCCTCGACGACGCCGAGGCGACCAGGGTAGGGATTGCGCTTGCCGGAGAGCGCCAGCAATTGAGCGTTGATTCCGGTCGCCTGTGCCAGCGTTTCGCCGGGGGTGTACCACTTGGTCAGCTTGGCGAGCAGGGCCCCGTGTTTCCTGGCGAGCGCGGCCGAGAACAGGATGTCGGTACCGAACGCGGTCTTGATCTTGTATTTCTTGGCGAAGTTGTAGGTCGCGTCGGTCCCTGCGAACACTTGCATCGCCTTCTCGCGCTCGAACGATCCGGGGGGAAACGCATCCGCCAACTCGTCCGGAAGCGCCTGCATGCTCAACCAGATACCCTTGTCGGCGATCATCTTGGCCGTCGCTTCGTCCATCAAGTGGCCGTGCTCGATGACTTTCACGCCGGCGGCAATCGCGCGCTGGATCGCGGCGGGGGTGTAGGCGTGGACACAGACATAGGTGCCCCAGTTCTCCGCCGCTTCGACGGCGGCGCGCAGTTCCTCCAGGGTGAAGGTGGACACGTCGAGCGGACTGTGGGGCGAGGCCACGCCGCCGCCGGCGGTCAGCTTGATCTGCGATGCACCCTGCATGAGCTGCTCGCGCACGCGGGCGCGCATTTCATCGGGGCTGTCCACGATCATGGCGGCGCCGAGCCGTTCCTGGGTCGTCAGGGGAGCACCGAGGGTGCGCGGAAGCTCGGTCGTCTGGCGGAAGTCGCCGTGACCGCTGGTCACCGTCATGATGGCGCCGGACGGGAAGATTCGCGGGCCGACCACCAGTCCCCCGTCGATGGCATCCTTGAGCGCGAACGTTGGCCCGCCGACATCACGCACCGTGGTGAACCCGCGCAGCAGCGTGGCCGTGGCCTCGGCGCCGGCGAGGAGAGTCAGGTAACCGAGGTCTCTCGTCAGGAGCTCCGCCGGGGTCGGTCTCACCAGCATCGCGTGCCAGTGATTGTCGATGAGACCCGGCATCAGCGTGCGTCCGTTGCCTTGGATTCGCTGCACCGTTGTACCCGGCGGATCTGCGATCCGCGCACTCGAGATCGTCTTGATCACGTTGCCGAGCACCAGCACGTTCGAGGGACCGGACACTCGCTCCGATTTTCCATCGAAGATCCGGACATTCTCGAACACGACCGCTGAGGACGTCGCGGGGGGCGTGGGGCCCTGCGCCAATACCACCGCGGCCAGTGCGACAGCCGTGACCACAATCACGCTGATCAAAGTTCCACGCACGGCTTGCATAAACACTCCTCCGCGGAAAGAGCGGACACACTCGATCAGGGCAGCACGTCGCGGCCCGAGCGGTCATCACACGGCACTGCGATTCTGGGCTTGGCTGTGCCTGGCGGCGGTGGGAATGCGAAAGGCGGGCCACGCGAGATAACGTCGACCCGTCGCGCTCTGACACGCGCGTGAATGGTGGCCAGCAGTCGCTCATCACGCGCGCGAATCGTCCGGTCCGCGCGTCCTTCTGTGCACGGCAGATTGACCGCGCAGTCACTCCCCTGTTCGTTTCAGGCTCGAGCACGCACCGCGGGCGGTCGCGACCTCACTTGCCCACGCTCGGGTGCGGCCAAATCCGCGCCCAGTCGCGGATTGAAGGACGAGTTAGACGATGTCGTGTTCGGAGTAATGGCGAGGACACTAGGCCGGACGCCAGCCCTACTCCCGAACACAGCAGAGTCGGCAGCCCTCGATGTTTGGCGTTCCAGGATTCGGTGGAGGCGCCCTCACACGCGCGGCATTGCGATCATGATCGCGACGCCGGCGAGCAGCGTCACGGCGCCAAGCACGAGCACCGTCAAATCGATCGCCGGCCACTTGAACTTGCCGCTGATGCCTGCGAGAAACAGCACCGAGGCGTAAATGATCGTGAACAACAGGTAGCGGTTCGACAGTGCGCCCGTGTTGTCAGCCGCCGTCGATTCGTCCTGCGCGGTCTGCTCCCAGCGATCGGCCTCAATCTTCTCCTGGAGCGCGTACTGCGGCAGGTCGAACGGCGAAGCGGGCGCGCTGGGATTCTCGAACGGCTTCATCGCGAGCCACGCTTCGGTGGCATTCCTGAGGGGCTCTGGAAAGCGGGCGAACAGAAAATCGGCGGTCCGATGGTCGTCCCGGTTGACTGCGGAGAGCCAGTGCACAAGGAGGTTGACGTGCACCGCGGTCCTTTGCATCGCCAGGTTGCTGAGCTTTCCCGCCCTGACGAGGGCCGCCGTGGCTCGAGACTTGTGCGCGTTCTGCTCGCCGTTCCAGAGCGACGACTGATAGGCGCTGTATGCCGTGGCGACCGTGGCCGCGGCCATCACGACCGCCGACAGCAGATCCATCCACTGGCGCGCGGGCGGGCCAAGGCGGCTCTCAGGCAGCGATGCGTCACGCTCGATCTCCATCACTAGCAGCTCCGCGCCTCAAGCGTCGCAAACTGCCTGCCGACTGATCTCCACCGGAGTGCGAGTGTGCTTGGCGATTGAATGAGAGGCCGAGGATCGCGCTACCGATTGGTGACGGCTCTGCTGCTCCAGAGCTCCAGGGCGACGCCCAGCATGAGGAGCAGAATGCCCGCCCCACCGATATACGGCACCATCCATTCGGTGCGTCTGCTCAACTCGGCGCCGCCCCAGAGGGACACCCCGGCGACGATCAAGATGATTCCGAGGTACATCAGGCGATTTTTAGGCATGCCGTAAACTGCCCTTCTCGAGCGCGAAGGAACTGGGCGGCGGCGGTGCGAGAGATGTGCCAGCTGCGGCGTGCGGTCGCATGACCTTGTATTCACGATGCAGTGGGCTAAAGCCTCGCCTTCCCTGGCTGATGCCGCGTGATGTCGTGGTTCGAACTCGCGTCGGTTCAAGGTCGTCGGCTCAACGCCGACCGATCCGATCGCGTCAATAGCCGACAACCAATTTTTCGTGGACGACGGCACGTTGCGGTATAACTGTCTTATCCGACCCGTAGACCCCCGAACACGACCGACACCGGAGGGACGATGGCGACACCTACCTGGAACGTGAGTGGCCAGTACTACGAAACCTGCACGTGTGATTTCGTCTGTCCCTGCATCCCAGGACAAATGGCGGTGCGGCCGACGAAGGGCGACTGCCAGTTCGCGATGGCCTTCCAGATCGAACGCGGCATTTACGGCGCCGTGTCGCTCGACGGCCTTGGCTTCATCGTCCTCGGCCGGACGCCAGAGGAGATGGGTAAGGGCAACTGGTCTGTCGGCCTCATCACCGATTCGCGCGCCTCAACCGAGCAGCGCGACGCGATCACGGCAATTGCCAGCGGTGCCGCCGGCGGCCCGATGGCCGCGTTGTCAGGGCTCATAGGAACGTTCCTCGGCGTCGAATCGGCGCCGATCGCTTTCGATAGCAACGGCGCAGCATGGTCGGTGCATGCGTCAGCCCTCGTCGATATGGCGGCGACAGGTGCCAAAGGCTTGAATCCCAACGCAGAGTTGCGACTGCAGAACACCGGACATCCTGCTGCGGATACGTTCACGCTGGCGCGCGCATCCAAGAGCCACATCCATGCGCTCGGTCTCGGATGGGACGACGTGACCGGGAGGAACAACGGTCAGTACGCGCCGTTCTCCTGGAAGAGCGCCTAGCCTGCAGGCCCCTACATCTCCGCCCGCGGTCGACTCTCGCCGCGACCGACTGATCATCGTGAGCTGCCTGACCCTTCTCACGGCACTCGCGTGGATTTATCTCTTCCGCCTCGATCACCAGATGTCGGGTGCTGTCGAGCACGACCGAATGATGGCCGACATGGGTATGAGGATGGACGTACCCTGGAGCGGGGCCGACGTTTTCTTCACCTTCGCGATGTGGGCGGTGATGATGGTCGGAATGATGGCAGCATCGGCCGCGCCCGTCATTCTGCTCTTCGCAGCGATGTACCGGAGGCGTCGCCCGCACGGCTGGCCGATCGTGGTGTTCGCATTCGGCGCAGGCTACTTGCTGGTTTGGATCGGTTTCAGCGCGGGTGCCGCCTTTACGCAATGGGCTCTGCATCAGGCGGCGTTGCTATCCCCGATGATGAAGACGTCAAGCCCTCGGCTAGCCGGCGCCATCCTTATGTTGGCGGGTATTTATCAACTCACGCCGTTCAAAGGCGCCTGCCTCACGCACTGCCGCAGCCCACTCGGGTTCCTGATGTCTCGCTGGCGCGATGGGATAGCCGGTGCCTTACGGCTTGGGATCGAGCACGGGACCTACTGCCTGGGCTGCTGCTGGGCGTTGATGTGCGTCCTCTTCGTCGTCGGCGTGATGAATCTCGTCTGGGTGGCGGCGCTGGCCATCGTCGTACTCGCGGAAAAGATTGCGCCGGCGGGTGCGATCGTGGCACGTGTCGCGGGTATCGTGATGATCACAGCCGGAGTTCTCGCGTGGAGTACGACGCTGTAAGCGAAGACAACGGATCTGTATACCGGCACGGAACCTCCTCAGCGACTTGACTCCGGCCACTGGGCGTTTAGATGGCGAAGTAACGGCCGTCAGAGAACCAACCTGGTTCTAACCCAGCCGCACTCGATCCGGTGATAGTCTCTTGCCGACATGGACGCCCTGGATCGCGCCAAGCTGAATCGCAAGGATGAGCAGATCGTCCATCTACACGAGATCTTCATCCGAGCGTACGACGATCTGTACGAGGCACTGGCGCTGGCCGGCCAGGTCGGCGTGCTCAAGGCCGACATCTCTATCTATCCAAAGCTTCGCAACACCTGGTGGAGCATCCTCGAAGAGTCCGCGAAAGAGCACCAGCTGCGACGGCTGGTCGAGATCGCGCTGAGCGACCCCACGAGCGAGAGCTGGCACGATCAGATCAGCGCCGTGTTGGCCGCTCCACCGAGTCAAACGACAGAAGCCAAGGAAGCGACCGAGCCGAAAACCGCCAAGACCGGGAAGAACCGTCGGGAAAAGGCAAAGCACCCAAGGGTGGGCATGCGTGCAAGGTTGTGGGACGTCGGTTCGACGTTGAAGGTGCGGTTCCTAGACGGACCGCCCGCGCTGCAGACGAAGGTCGAAGACGCCGCGGTCCAGTGGCTCGAGTACGCCAACCTGAAGTTTGAGTTCGGCGACGACAAGAAGGCGCAGCTCCGCATTTCATTCAAGCAGGAGGGGAACTGGGGGTTTCTCGGCAAGGATTGCCTCGACGTCCCCGCCTCCGATCCGAATGTGAACTTTGGTTGGCTCCCCGAGACATCGTCACGCGAAGACGTCGAATTGGTCGTGCTCCACGAATTCGGGCATGTCCTCGGGCTCCAGCATGAGCACTCGAATCCGGCGTCGACGCTGAAGTGGGACCGACCGGCGGTCTACAAACAATTCGCGGGAGCGCCGAACTTCTGGACGCGCGAAACCGTCGACCAGCAGCTCTTCGCCATCTGGCCGCCCGCGTACTTTCCGATCCACAAGGTCTTCGATCGAGAGTCGATCATGATGTACGAGATGCAGGCGAGCTTCTTCGTCGATAAGAAGGCGATCACCAGGAACGGTCAGCTCTCGCCTCTCGACAAACAATTCGTGGCGGCGCTCTACCCTCTCCGCTCTGACGAACGATGAACTTCCTCGACAAGGTTCCGCAGAACTGGACACGGCCCGAGCTGCCGGAGCTGCGCGATCTGTTTGTGCTGGCCTTCAGGACACCGACGTCCGCCCAAGAGATTGCGGAGGAAGCCGGCATCGTGCCCGGAACCTTCCCCAATCACCCGACGATGAGGACGACGTGGACCGAGCTCGTCAAGGTGATGGGGAATCAGAAGAAGCTGTCCACGCTCGTCAAGAAGGCGGCTGACGATCCCGGCGCGGCCGCCTACCGGCCGCGATTCATGGAGATGCTTGGCGGTGACCCCGCGGTCACCACGATGCCGCCGGCGCCTTCCGGAGGCTGGTGGAAAGGCGACGACGCCGCGCCGGCCGTTTCGGCCCGTCTTTTTCCGCAGCGGCTCATGGAGCGACGCAGTCGGCTCATGAAGATTGGCCTCGCCAGTCAGGTCACGCAAGCGGCGCCGAGTGTCGCCAAGCTGTCGCTTCGATTCGCGCAGCAAACCGCGCACGGCACGGGATTCTTGATCAGTGCGACCGCGATCCTCACCAACAATCACAACGTCGTCCACCCGGATTACGGGAACGTCACCAGCGTGGTCGCCGAGTTCGACTGTGAGGAAGGGTTCCAGGGCACGCCGCTGGTTCGCAAAGGCCGAATCGACGCCATCGTCGGCGCCGCGGACGACGATTGGGCGGTCATTCCACTCGAGGCTCCGGTCCAACGATCCGCACTGAAGCTCGGCACACCGTTCGACATCGGCATCGACGATACGGTCGTCATCATCCAGCACCCGAAGGGCGCCTACAAACAGTTCAGCCTGGAACCGCTGGCGATTCGCTTCGCCGACGACAGTCGCATCCAGTACGTCGCCGACACGCAGCAGGGCTCCTCGGGATCGCCGGTGTTCAACGACCGGATGCATGTCGTCGCGCTGCATCACGTGGAGGCCGAGCTGACGGTGAAGGTGGACGGCAAGGCCGAAACCGTCTGGCGCAACCAGGGTGTCCATATCGGAAAGGTGATGCAGGCGTTGAAGAAACGCGGAATCGACTTTTCGGTGAACAAGTGACGACGATCAGACCGGACATGTGCTTCGACGTCTATCCTGACGGCGAATCGTTCGATCCGTCGATGTTGCCGCTGCCGATCGATCTGCAGCAGGCGACGTCCAACGAGCTCGCCCTCGCCTGGCGGAAGCAATGGGAAGCAGGCCAGGAGCTTCGCATTCGCTTTCTCGACGGCGATTCCGGCCTGCACGCGCGCGTGGCGAAGCTGGCCGCTCAGTGGCTCGACTACGCCAACCTCTCATTCAACTTCGGCAACCACTCGACGGCCGAAATACGAATCTCTTTTGCCAACTACGGCAACTGGTCGGCCATTGGCACCGATGCGCTGCAGCGGCCCGATCCCATGCCGACCATGCAGCTCGGTGGATTCACGACGCTCAGCGACGAAACGCAGTTGCGCCGCGCAGTGCTCCACGAGTTCGGCCACGCGATCGGGTGCGTGCACGAGCAAGCGAGTCCGGCCATCGCTATTCCATGGGACGAACCCAAGGTGTACCAGTACTACCGCGAGACGATCGGCTGGGACGATGCCACGATCTTCAGAAACGTGCTGTTTCGCTACTCACAGCAGGACACGCGATTCACGCAGCACGACGCGCACTCGATCATGCAATACCCGGTGCCGAAAGAGCTGACGATTGGCGGATTCGAGATTGGGTGGAACACGGACCTATCGGAGTCGGATAAGGCGTTTATCGCGAAGATGTACCCGCGTCCTTGATCTCTTCCTTCTTTGGCAACTCGGGCTTGGCAAAATCCGGTTTCGGCTCGCCAAAGATGTAGTGATTGAACCAGCCCAAATTGTGCAGCATCACGGCGCGCATCTCTCTCGGTTTCGAGATGCCATGGCCGAATCCTTTATACACAACCATCTCCACAGGTACCCCGCGATCCTCCAGGCCCTGTCGCAGCTCGTACGCGTTTGGAATCGGGACTCGTCTGTCTAGCTCGCCGTGCTGGATGAGCGTCGGCGTTTTTGCCTGTTTGATGTACGTCATCGGCGACGTCTTCGCGTAGATTTCGGGATCCATCGCAGGATCCTTGTCCAGGTACTGAATCGTGAACGGCGTGATGTCGGTGTTGTAGTAGTACGTCGACCAGTTGGAGATGCCGGCGCCGACCGAGATTGCCGCGAAGCGATCGGACGATGTTGTCAGGAAGGCAGAGATATATCCGCCCTGACTCCAACCCATGCAGCCGATTCGCTTGGGGTCGACGGCCCCCTTCGCAATCAGAGAGTCCACGCCCGAGAGGACGTCCCACGCGTCGCCAACGCCGAGGTTGCGGACGTTGAGCTGTCTGAACTTTTCGCCGTAGCCTGCGCTGCCGCGATAGTTCACCTTCAGTATCAGCGCGCCCTTCGCCGCCCAGATGTCGGTCGGATAGTATCGGGTATCGAGCAGCGCAGGGCGATCGATGCCAGTCGGTCCTCCGTGGATGACGCACAGAAGAGGGTACTTCTTCTTCGGATCGAAATCTGCCGGCTTGATCAGAATGCCTTCGATCGTCGCCCCATCTTTGCTTTGCCATGAGACCACTTCACGCGTCCCGACCTTCCATCCCTTGATCTGGTCGGTCATGGCGGTGAGCTTCTTCGGCGCGAACGACGCGACTGACGAGACGAAGACTTCGCTGAGCGATGTCGGCGAAGGCGCGGTGAAAGCGACCGTGCGTCCGTCTTTCGTGAACGTGAGGCTGCCGAGGATCAGGTCGTCCGGCTGACTGACGCGCGTGATCGCTCCCGCAGCTGGATCGACCCGAAACAGATGCGCCGCCGTCTTCTGGGCGGCGCTGAAGTAAATGCCGTCCATTTTCCAGGCGATGAAATTCGGATCTTCGTCGAATGTGTCGGTTATGGATTTCGGCGTACCCCCACCGACCGGGACGATGGCCAGTCGGGAGTTCGAGTAGAAAAACTTCGGATTCCCCATGGCTGAGGTGAAGACGATCGACTTCCCATCTGGTGAGAAGTCCGGGTTGCCGTCGGGTCCAGGCTGTGAGACGACCTTCTTCACTGACTTGTCAGACAGGGTGAACAAGTAAATGTCGGACGTGGCATCCTGAATAAGATCCGGATTGATCGTCGCGCTGAAGACGATTCGACTGTCGTCTGGCGACCACGAGAAAGAGCCGATTGTGTAGTCCTTCCCTTTTGTGAGTTGGGTGCCGGGCACCGGCGCTTTCAACGCGTCCTCGACGTCCGCGATCCAGAGCTGTGAGAAGTCGTATTCCTTTCGGACTACTTCGAACCCACCAAGGTAGTCCTGCCGCTCTTTGGCCGCTTTGCTGTCAGCGTCGCTGGAGGTAAACGCGATGCGCTTGCCGTCATGCGACCACTCGTAGCCGCTCACCCCGTTTTCCGCTTTGGTCAGCTGGACGCCCTCTCCGCCGTCGGGATGCAGCGCGAAGATCTGGCTCTTGTCGCCAACGCGGCCGCTCGTGAACGCGAGCCATTGGCTGTCGGGCGACCATTGCGGGTCGCCGGCAGACTTTTCGCCGCGTGTGAGCTGTAAAGTGCGGCCGCTCTCGGTGCTCGCCAGCCATACGTGTGTGACGTATGCATTCTGTTTGAAGTCAGTCGTCGTGACCGTGTAGGCCACCCACTTGCCGTCCGGGGAGATCCGCGCGGCGCCCGCGCTCTGGATGTTGAGGAGGTCGTCGACCGTCGGGACGTGATGGTCGGTCTCGAGCGCGAGCGGAAGCGACAGGCAAACGAGCAACAGCGACAGGCTCTTCAGCACTCGAATCTCCTAACGATTCCTATGCGGCGTTTCTTCCGCCGGGCGCCGAGGGTTAGCTCCCGGCGGCCACATCGATCTTGGATCGCGCGTCAAGACCGAAATCCGTCTTCACGCGCTCGTACCACAGGTCGTCAGGCAGCGCGCCCCACTCGACCCATTGGTCGTCGGTCAACGACGCACGCCATCCGAGGAACCCTTCCGCGTCGGGACCGACCGGATGCCTCAATGCCATCGTGCCACTCTCGATGATGTCGCGAATCTTGGCAGCGACGATTGAAGGCGGTGTCGGATGTTCGAGCGACGCCGCGAACAGGTGAGAGAAACGGCGAACCTGTGGATAATGCGAATCCGTCGGTCCGTGCTCGATTCGTCGAGCCATGCCGGTGTCGATGATCCCCGGCTCGACGACTGCAACTCGCACGTTGAATGGCCTCATCTCCTGCGCGAGCCCTTCACTTAACGCCTCCAGTGCGAATTTCGAGGCGGCGTACGGCGTGAGGGGGGAACAAGAGATCTTGCCCGCAACCGAGGTGATATTGATGATGCAGCCGCTCTGCCGGCGGCGCATGTCGGGCAACCACGCGCGAATCGTCCGAAGCGGGCCGAAATAGTTCGTCTCCATCGCCGCTTTGAAGTCATCCATCGTCAGGCCTTCGACGGACCCGGAGCGTTCGATGCCCGCATTGTTGACGAGAACATCGAGCGAACCGATCTCGGCCCGTACGGCGGACGTTGCGCTCGCCACCGACTCATCGGAGTCAACATCCATCTGGAGAAGCGACACTGGCAGCTTCTCCCGTTCGACCGTGGTTTTCAGGGCGGCGCCGCGTTCCAGATTGCGCATTGTCGCGAATACCCGGTGACCCGCCCGGCCAAGCGCGGCGGCGGTCTCCAATCCGATACCTTTACTGGTTCCGGTGATGAGGATGCTAGCCATCGCGGCCTCCTAACGGAGAGCTGAGTTCAGAATTATGCTTGCTGCGTCGCCGGTTTCCTGTTCCACGCGGGACGGTCAGCGTCCCGTCAGCTTCCGGATCAAGTCCACCTCTTCCGGCTTGTACGGCGTTCCGTCCTGCTTGAACACCTCGTGGAACCATACCGTCGGTTGACGGTCGACGTAGGGCTTCTGCCACGAGTCCCACGGCAGATACGTCTGCGTCTTCCCGGCAACGAAGCCCCAATTAATCGCGGCGACTTTGTACTTCTTGGCGATCGGCAGCGAGCCCTCGAACGTGCTGCCGTTGCCGCGCGCCATGTACTCGGTGCAGAGAATGGGGCGATGGAAGCGCTGCAGCCACTGGATGCGCTTCTCGAATTCAGGCGCCTTGTCGTAGTTGTGGAACGAGATGACGTCCGACTGCTCCAGCTGCACGCGCTCCATCGGCGAGAGCTTGTCGTCGCTCGACCAATCGCCCTTCCAGACGCCCGACGTCAACGGTTGCCCGGCGCCCGCGTCGCGCGCCCATGCGAACACCTGCGGCAGCAGCTTCAGGACCAGATCGACCTTGTCCTTCGGCTCCTGACTGCCGTAGCTATTCGTGTTCATGTTGTCGGGTTCATTCCAGACATCCCAGCCGAGCACGCGCGAGTCCTTGCCGAACGCGCCGACAACTCCGGTCACGTACGTCTTGAGCCGCGGGTACTCCTTCGAATCCTGCAAGGCCTTCGCGCCGGGAGCCTGCAGCCAGCCGGAGTTGTGCACGCCCGGTTTCGGATCGTGCTGCTTGCCGAGATGCGGATTGGGGTCCCAGCACGAATCAAAGAGCACGAGCAAGGGTTTGATCTTGTGCTTCGCGGCGATGTCGAGGAACTGATTGATTCGCGCCTGATACCCCCTGGCATCCTGCTGCCACGGCAAATCATGCAGAAACACCCTCATCGTCGTCATGCCGAGCCCTTCGGCCCAGCCGAGTTCCTTGTCGATCGTCGTCGGATCGAACGTCTCGGCCTGCCACATCTCGAGCTCGTTGATGGCGTTTGCCGGAATGTAGTTGCTGCCGACCAGCCATGGCTGCTTCGCATACCACTCGTTCGCTTTCGCCTCGGACCAGCGGCCCGCTGGCGCCTGCGCCAAGGCGAGGGTGCAGACACAGCCGATTAGCAGCGCGATGAGGAATCGGGACGTTTTCATGCCGCAGAACTTAGCATGAACTCGGGTCGGCGACGCTCACGGGCTACGGCGAACACCGCCGAAACTTCTGCGGAGGCGTGCCGAGGGGCAAAGCCCCTCGGCCAAAACTAGAAGATGAACCTGAACCCGAACTGGAAGTTCCTGGGATTGTAGTTGCCCGCAGTACTCGTGATGCGGCCCGCGTTCGGATTGTCGTTCCCAGGAACGCCAATCGTGGAATCGGGGTTACCGAGATTGACGTGGTTGAGCAGGTTGACTGATTCGAGGCGGATCTCCAGCCGGCGGTCGGTGCTCAGGGCGAAGTTCTTGAAGAGCGACATGTCCAATTGCCAGAATCCAGGCCCACGCAAGGCGTTCCGCCCCAGATTGCCGAACGTCCCCTTGGCTGGACGGCCGAATGCGCTGCCCGCTGAACCGATTGGCGCCGCGTTGAACCACTCGGTGCGGGTCTTTGGACCGTCGGGATCGCCGATGAGATCTGGCCGGTCGTTGAGACCGCCGGTCCCCGTGTCGCGGTCCTCACCCGCGTTGCGATAGTGGACGTCGAACGCGGTCCCGCTGAGGACGAACAGGTTCGTGTTCACCTGCCACCCACCGAGCAAACCCTCGGTGAGACCGTTCCAGTCCGACCCATACTTCTTGCCTTTGCCCAGCGGCAGCTCGTACAGGATCGCAGACGTGAAATTGTGGGTGCGGTCGAAATCTGCCGGGCCTTTGTTCAAGTCGGGGTTGTAGATCCAGTAGTCGTCGT
>Ga0070684_100001558_pt1 | contig 16554 bp, 7 predicted proteins | sample KBSC723LmetaG_FD_65653 | JGI IMG/M metagenome (GOLD analysis project Ga0070684, IMG submission 65653) | Corn rhizosphere microbial communities from Kellogg Biological Station, Michigan, USA - KBS C7.2-3L metaG | ecosystem: Host-associated > Plants > Roots > Rhizosphere ...
GGAGGTGGCGGGGTGGCCACGTGGGTGGCGGACCGGGTCGGGCGAGGCCTGGCTGTCGTGCTGATCGCGGCGGTCGTTCTCGTCGCGGGCTGCGGCTCGGCGCCGCCTCCGGGCCGGGGCACGGTTGCCGCCCCGGCGATGCCGTCGAGGGGAACGGCCAGCGTCCACCTCGGCGATCGCCGGGTCACCGTGCACGTCCCGCAGTCGTACGACGCGGATCGGCCGGCCCCGTTGGTCCTGCTCCTGCACGGCTACTCGTCCAACGGGGCGGAGCAGGAGAGCTACCTGAAATTCACGCCGGAGTCCGACCGGCGCGGATTCATCTACGCGTACCCCGAGGGCACCCTCGACGGCCGCAACTACCAGTACTGGAACGCCACCGACGCCTGCTGCGACTTCAACCGGACCGGAGTGGACGATTCCGGCTTCCTGAGCGACCTGATCAGGAAGCTGCAATCCGCGTATCGCATTGACGCCAAACGGGTCTACGTGATCGGCCACTCCAACGGGGGGTTCATGGCGTTCCGGTTCGCGTGCGATCACGCCGACCAGGTGACCGCCATCGCGTCGCTCAACGGCGCGACATGGCAAGACCCGGCCAAGTGCAAGCCGTCCGGCCCGGTCGGGGTGCTGGCCATCCACTCCACGGACGACGAGACCATCGCCTATGCCGGCGGCACGAACACCGGCAGCGCCTACCCGTCGGCGCAACGCACCGCGGCGGACTGGTTGGGCTTCGATCACTGCGCCGGCACGGGCAGCCCGGCACCCGCCCTCGACCTCGTCACCGACCTGCCGGGCGCGGAGACCAGCGTGCTGGCATACACGGCCGGCTGCGCCGGCGGGTCGAGCGTGCGGACCTGGACCATCAACGGCGGCCGGCACGTCCCCGCCGTCGGCCCGGCATTCGCGCCCGCCGTCATGGACTACCTGCTTGCCCAGGCCAAGCCGTAGTCGCAGCGGCGGTCCCGGCCTCTTCGAACAGGCGGCCGCCACCGGCGTCCAGATCAGTCGATTGGTTCGAGTGCTCCGACGAGGTTGACCAGCCCCCGGCCATACTTGGCGTCAAGCTCACGCTGACGCGTTTGCGTCGCCACGTACACCGTAATCTCGACGGTGCCGGTGACTTCGTCGATGGAGGCGCCAATCGACCCTGGCTCGGCGGCCCGCTCCTGCCGAATCTGGGTCAGCTCAGCAAGGGTGTGCGTCGCCTCCGACAGGCACAGTGCACCACCCCACACCCGGCGGATCGCGGCCTCATGCCGGGCCAAATCCTTGGTGAACCGCACGTTGAGCAGGAGCTTCACCGGATCGTTGTCGGTCGAGCCTGGATCATTGGGCCGATCGAGCCAGAGACCTGCGAAGTCGGGATCGGCGCTGACCACCACCTTGATCGATTGGAGCGCGTTGCCGGTGGTATTGGCCGGGTCGACCGGCCTCCATCCGCCGGCCGGCACCGGGCAGGGCGAGGTGACATCGTGTTCGCGCGGCCTCGGGCTGAGGCTGCCATCGTTCACCTTCGCCGGTTCCGTGAGCTTGACGGTCCGGCCATCGAAGGTACCGGTGATCAGATATCCGCCCCACGTTGTCCCTCGGACGGACTCGTGCGTCACGTTGTCCCAGGTCCACCCGGACAGGTCCGGCCCCTCGCACGGCGGCGGGGCCGGTGGCGGTCGGCCACGCTATGGTCAGCTGTCTTTGCCTTCGGGCGCAGCAGCGGACGGGAGCGGTATGGCCTTTCGGGTGATCCGGGTGCCGGGTGCCGGTGCCGAGGACGTCGTCGTGGCCACCGCCGGCCCCGACGAGGGAGCGATCTTCACCGGTACCGAGGACGGCGCCATCCGGCGGATCAGTCACGACGGACGGCGCGTGGACCAGGTCGCCGACACCGGCGGGCGGCCGTTGGGCATCGAGGAACTGCCCGACCAGCGGCTGCTCGTCTGCGATGCCCGGCGCGGTCTGCTGATGGTGGATCCGGCGAGCGGGACGGTGGAGTCGCTGGTGGCCGAGGTCGGCGGCCGGGCGATGCGGTTCTGCAACAACGCGGCGGTGGCACGCGACGGTGCGATCTACTTCTCGGACACCTCCACGGTGTACGGCATCGATGCGTGGCGGTCCGAGATGGTCGAGGTGACCCGGACCGGACGGCTGCTGCGGCGCTCCGCCGACGGTGTGGTCGAGGTCCTGCTGGACGGGCTCTCCTTCGCCAACGGGGTCGCGCTGGCCGCCGACGAGTCGTTCGTGGCCGTGGCCGAGACCGCCGCCCGGACGATCGTGCGCCATTGGCTGACGGGGCCGGTCGCCGGCACCCGCGACTACCTGGTGCAAGATCTGCCGGGGTATCCGGACAACATCTCCCGGGGCAGCGACGGACTGATCTGGGTGACGATCGCCAGCCCGCGCGATCCGCTGGTGGAGCGGCTGCAGCGCGGTCCGATGTGGCTGCGGCGGGCGGTGACCAGGATCCCGCAACGACTGCAGCCGCAGCCCAAGCGGACCATCCGGGTGCAGGCGTACGACGACGCCGGTGCGCTGGTGCGCGACCTGCAGGTCGATCCCGGACCAGACGCGCCGTACCACATGGTCACCGGGGTTCGTGAGCACGAAGGCCGGGTGTGGATGGGCAGCTTGCATGAGGCGGCGGTCGCCGTCTGGGACGACTCGATTTGACCGGTGCCCAGTGACGGCGAGCCAACGGTGCCCTACAGTCGGTATAGGCCGTCCTCGAGCCTTTTGGGAGTTGCATGACCGCGGCCGCCTTCCGACTCGGTGTTGACTTCGGGACATCGAACACCGTCGCGGCGTTGGTCGGCCCCGACGGGCGGGTCCAGCCGTTGCTGTTCGACGGGTCACCCCTGTTCCCCTCGGCGGTCTTCGCCGGAGCCGGCACCGGGCTGCTGTGCGGCTGGGACGCGATCCGGGCGGCGTTCAACGTCAACCCGTCCGGCCTCGAGTTACACCCGAAGCGCCGGATCGACGAGGGCACCGTCCGGCTGGGCGAGCACGAGCACCCGGTCGCCGAGCTCATCGCCACCGTGCTCGGCCGGGTCGCGATGGAGGCGGCGCGGGTGGCCGGGCGCGGCGTCGACCTGCAGGTGGTGCTGACCTTCCCGGCGTCCTGGACCCGCGCGCGCCTTGACGTGCTGGCCGAGGCCGCCGCCCGGGCCGGCCTCGGCACGGTGCAGTTCGTGCCCGAACCGATCGCCGCGGCGGCCTACTTCGCCACCGCGGTCAACCCGGGCCTCCCGCCCGATCGTTCGGTGGTCGTCTACGACCTGGGCGCCGGAACCTTCGACGTGAGCGTCGTGCGCATGGTGGCCGGCGGATACGCCCTCGCCGCCGCCGACCAGCTCACCGACGTCGGCGGGATCGATCTCGACGCGCTTGTCGTGCGGCAGGCCCGCCAGATGTTGGCCGGCACCGACCAGATCTGGCAGCTGCTGGAGCGGCCGCAGACGCTCGCCGAGTACCAGGCGCGGCAGAGTCTCTGGCACGCCGCCCGGGTAGCCAAGGAGCAGCTGTCCTGGCAGGACGCGGCCGACCTGTACGTGCCGATCGCCGAGCGCGTCTTCCCGGTAAGCCGCGACGAGTTCGAGATCGCCTCCCGTCCCTACCTGGAGCGCGCGGCCGCGCTGACCGCGCATGTCCTGGCGCAGGCGCGCGTGCCGAGCGACGAGATCGGCGGGGTGTTCCTGGTCGGCGGCTCGTCGCGCATCCCGTCGGCGGCGACCGCGTTGCACCGGGCGCTGCAGATCGCGCCCACGCTCGTCGACCAGCCCGAACTCGTCATGGCCGAAGGCGCGCTCTGCATCAACTCCGCCGCGCTCGCGCCGGATCCCGCGGGGCCGGCCGTGCGGCCGGGCGAGGACGCGCAACTCGTCACCGCGGCGTTCCGGCCGTCCACCGCCGCGCCGGCCTTCGCGACCGCGTCACGGACCGCCGGCGGCCGCCGCTGGCGCTTGGTCATCGCGGCCGCGGTGGCACTGATCCTGCTCGCCGGCGGCGGTGTCGCATTCGGCGCCGTGCTGCGCAGCAATTCCAAGAGCACGGCCGGCCTCCCGCCCGTGCTGTCGTCGCCGTCGTCACTGCGTTCGCCAAGCGCGTCCCCCGCGGCGACTCCACCGGTGCTCGTGAGCGCGGATCGCCCAGCCGTGCGGGCCTCGATAACGGTCAGCACCGAGCCGCAAGGCGTGGCCGTCGCGCCGGACAGCCGCACCGTCTACGTCGCCAACCAGCACTCGCATGTCCTGTCGGTGATCGACGTCGTCTCGCGGAACGTCAGCTCGGTCACGCTGAGGAACACGCCCCGGTTCGTGGCCGTCAGCCACGACGGCGCCCAGGTCTATGCCTCGATGTACGAGGACGACTTCTCCGGCAGCGGCGTCGCCATCGTGGACGCGGCGACCAAGGCGGTGCGTTATCTCGACACCGGGCCCCAGCCGTATGCCCTCTCGGTCGCGCCGGACGGCAAGCTGTGGGTGCCGATCCACAGCCAGCACCGCATCGAGGTCTACGACCCGAACAACGGCGGGCGCTACGTCGCCATGGTCGACGTACCGCCGAACGCCCACTCGGTGGCCTTCTCGGCCACGCTCGCCCGGGCCTTCACCCCGAACCACGAGTCCAACCTGGTGTCGGCCATCGACATGCGCACCAACCGGCCGACCGGCATACCGGTCGACACCGCCCCGCACAGCCTGGCGCTCTCGCCCGACCAGCGAGTGATCATCGTGGCCTGCTACGGCGCCAACGTGGTCGACTTCATCGACCCGGTGAACCTGCGCAACACCGGCCGGCTGGCGGTCGGGGTCAAACCCCGCTACGTGGCGTTCTCGGCCGACGGCACCCACGCATACGTGGTCAACGAGGGCAGCGACTCGGTCTCGGTGATCGACGTGGCCACTCGCACGGTGTCCAGCGTGATCCCGGTTGGGCACAGCCCGCGCACGATCGGCGTCGCGCCCGACGGGCGCTTCGCCTACGTGTCCAACGGCCGCGACAACACGGTGTCCGTCCTCGACGTGGCCCGATAAGGCACGGCCGCGCTCCCCTTCGTCAGAAGACCTTCGTCAGGAAACCTGCGTCAGGGAGCACGGCCGAGAGGGATGCTACGTAAGGCGACGGCGCTCCTCGTCGGGCAGATCGGCCTCGATCTGCTCCCGGCTGACATTCTCGGTGACGGTCTCGTCGTCGGTGACCGTCTGCTTGCCCAGCCGGACCCGCTCAACCGGCACCGTCTCCTTGTCGACCACGGGGCGTTCGGCGTGCAACGTCACCTCGTGCTCCGACTCGGTCAGGTCGGGGCCGGCCAGGGCGGCGTCACGATTGGTGTCGGTGATCGGCTCGCGCTCCAGCCGCACTTCTTCCCGCTGGACCGGCACAGTCGTCTGGACATTCTCGGTGACGACGTACTTGTGCAGCCGGGCGCTGCCCGTGCGCTCGGCGCGAGTGTCGACATTGAGCCGCTCCTCGGAGCGGGTCATGGCGGCGTCGTGGCCGCCGGTGGTGCGATCGGTCGACTCGTACGCGTCGCGGCTGTGCTCGGCGCCGGCCGTGTAGCCCTGCGCGTACCGGTTCGTATCCTGCTCTTCCCAGCCCAAGTCGTAGTACCGGTAGAGCTCGCGCACCTGCTCGGCGTCCAGCGGCTCATCGACGTCGTTGTCGATGTTCGGCGCATCCTTGACGGTCGCCTTGTCAAAGGCCACCTGCAGGCCGTCGCCCCGCACGCTGGCCCCGGACAGGGGCACCATCGACTCCTTGAGGCCGAACAGGCCGGTCTTGACGCTGGCCCAGGTCGGCTCGGTCGACGGGCCGGAGGAATAGACCTGACCCAGCGTGCCGATCTTTTCCCCGTCTGCGCCGTACACGTCTCGGCCGCGTAAGTCGCCCGGCGACCCGGCGAAGTTCGTGGAACTCATGATTCACGTCCTCTCTTGGTGCTAAACCGTTCCAGCAGCCGGGTTACCCACCGCGTAGCGGCGTATTCACCGATGTTCGTGCCTTCGTCAGCCGAGCTGCTCGGTTTCGCCGACGACCTGATCGAGAAACGCGACGCCCTCATCAACCTTCGGGGCCGCCACCTTGCCGACGCGCCGGTGATCTGGGAGAAAGTTGACGTGATCACCGCTGAGGTTCAGGAGTTCGTCCGTCGGCAACGGCTCGGCTTCGTGGCCACCGTGGCCCCGGACGGCACACCGGCCGTGTCGCCGAAGGGCACCACGACGGTGTGGGATGACAGCCACCTGGTTTTCGCCGACATCGCCTCGCCGGGAACGGTGCGCAACCTTCGCGCAAATCCGGCCGTGCAGGTCAACGTCGTCGACGTCATCCTGCGCCGAGGGTACCGATTCACCGGTACGGCCGAGGTGCACGACCGCGGCTCGCTGTTCGAACGCGGGGTGCACCTCTACGCCGAGCGGGGCCTGGCGGCGCCCGAGTCGCGGATCCGCACGATCGTTCTCATCGCGGTCACCGCCGTCGAGCCGCTGTGGTCACCGGCTTACGACCTGGGCCAGTCCGAGGATGAGCTGCGCGACCAGTGGTGGAGCTACTGGGCCGCGATCTACGACCCCGGCCCCACACGGTTGCCTTGATTCCCGCAATGGCTCGGGATGGAACGCCGAACTGGAGAACGCGTCATCCGGTGAGGAGAGGGGTCGAGTTCCATGCCCGGTCAAGGTCGACTTTCCCATTGGTACCCGCGGCTGCTGGCCCTGACCGCGACGGCCGCGGCAACCGTGGCCGTGACGGCGACGCCGGCGGCGGCGGCCGGACCGGCGCCCGCGCCTCGCCCGCTGGTACGGGTCGCCGGCTGGGGCACCAACTTCAACGGCCAGCTCGGCACCGGTACGAAGGACAGCACCCGGACGCCCGTGGCGGTGCCGGCGCTGCCCAACAACACCCGGCGGATCGCCGCCGGCTCCAACTTCGCCCTCGCGTTGCTGTCCGACGGCACCGTGCTGAGCTGGGGCGACAACGTCTCGGGCCAGCTCGGCGACGGCACCAACACCGGCCACGCCACCCCGGCGAGAGTCCCCGGCCTGACCGGCATCACCCAGATCAGCGCCGGTGACTGGCACGCCCTCGCGGTCGACACCGCCGGTAACGTCTGGGCCTGGGGCGACAACGTGCGCGGCCAGCTCGGTGACGGAAGCACGGTCAGCCGCTCCACCCCCGAGCAGGTGCCCGGCCTGACCGGCTTCACCCAGGTCTCGGCGGGGGCGCGGTTCAGCCTGGGCGTGCGCGCCGACGGCACCGTCTGGGCCTGGGGGGCCAACGACGAGGGCCAGCAGGGCGACGGTACGCGCGACGACCAGCCGGTGCCCCACCAGGTGGCCGGGATCAGCGGGGCTACACAGGTCGCCGGGGCATTCGGCGGCAACCACAGCCTGGCCCTGCGCGCCGACGGCACGGTGTGGGGCTGGGGCGCCAACAGCTTCGGCCAGCTCGGCAACGGCGAGACCAACGACATCGTGGTCCACCCGGTGCCGGTCATCGGCCTGGACGGCGTCACCGAGATCGTCGCCGGCGAGGGCAGCAGCCTGGCGCTGCGCGACGGCAGGCTCTGGGCCTGGGGCGGCAACTACTTCGGCCAGCTCGGCGACGGCACCACCGACAATCGCCCGGTGCCCGCACCACTCGGACTGACCGGCGTCACGCAAGTGGCGACCGGCTACTCGCAGAGCGCCGTGCTGCGCACCGACGGCTCGATGTGGACGTGGGGCGCCAACTTCGCGGGTGAACAGGGCACCGGCGTACCCGATCCGTTCACGACCGTGCCGGCCAAGGTGCCCGGCCTCAACGACGTCGCCCGGCTGGCGCTCGGCTTCGGGTTCGACCTGGCGATCACCGCACCCCGCCAGCCACTCAGCACGCTCGTGCCGGACCTGACCGGCGCCACGGCGGCCGACGCCCAGGACCGGCTGCGCGACGCCGGCCTGTTCGGCCAGCACCCCCGCACCGGCCCGTGCGGCCGCGTGGTCGACCAGCACCCGGCCCCGGGTACGCGGGCGAGCTTCGGCTCGGTCGTCACGTTCGACCTGCTCTGCACGGAAAAGTGACAGGTCACCCCATCCGGGCGGCGAGCCGTTCGACGCGGTAGATCCGGCGGCCGTCGACCCAGAGCCAGCCGGTGGCGAAGACGGTCCGGTCACGAACATCGAGGATCTCCAGCTCGACGGTGATCAGGCGGTCGGTGGGCACGACCTGGCCGCGATAGGTCCACCGCAGTGGCTCGTCGAGGGCGACCGGTTCGAAGCGCCCGCCGAAGCCGCGTTCGACCATGTACCACTGCAGCAGTTGGCAGAGTGCCTCCACGCCGAGCGAACCCGGCATGACGGGATCCTGGAAGAAATGGGCCTTGAAGAACCACTCGCCCGGGTCGACGTCTTTCTCCGCGCGCAGCCGCCCCAGACCGGCGGCCCCGCCCTCCGGCCAGTAGCCGGTGATCCGGTCGAGCATCATCAGCATGCGTCCGGCCTGGCGGGTGCCACACAGCAACGCCGGCGGGTTTTCGAACGGCTCGGCCAACTGCGAGCGTTCGGCCGGTGACGGCGGCAGGCCGGGCTGCTGCTCGAAGGCCGAGGTGAGGAAGTACCCGAACACGGCGGTGCCGCGCAGCAGCGGCGCTCCGTCGGCGTGGCACTCGATCCGGAATGTCTCGATGATCATTCCGGCGGCGCGGGACACGTCGGCGAGTTCGGCTCGTGTGCGCACGACGCGGGTGCCCGGCCGCACCTCGCGCAGGACCCGCACGTCGCCATCCAGGTTGCGGAAGAGCAGCTCCGCGTCGATCTGCAGCGGGCTGCCGGCGTAGCAGCCCAGCCATCCACACGGTTGGAGGGCGATCTCCATCAGCGCGGCCGCCGGCATGGTGGGAGCGGCGTTGTCGGCGAAGTACCACGCATCGTCGGGCACGTCGTACTCGGCGGTGACCGCACTGCCGATGGCCATGCCCTGATAGGGACCGTCGACCGCGATGATCCTGCTCATGAAGTGATACGGCGGACCGGGAAGGCGTGGACCGCGCCGCGCGCCGAGGAACGCCTCGGCCATCGGCCCGAGCCCGTCGGTGGGCTTGCCCCAGGCGCAGGCCAGCAGCGAGGCGTAGCCGAGCGGGAGGTCCCCGAGCGCGGCGACGGGTCCCGCGTCGCGGTATCCGGCGAGGCCGCCGAGCTGCGGGAGGGGCATGGGCTCCGCCGTGCGCTGAACGGCCGGCGGGCCCAGGTGGCGCCAATGATCGAGGGGCCAGTCCGGGACCAGCTGCACGGCACAGTCCGCCACGTGCAAGGCCTTGACGCCGTCGACGGTGACCAGCACATCGGCGATGATCGTCGGGATCGGGCCGGCCGACATCTCGGAGACGAAGACCTCGTAGGTCAATTGCTTGCTGTCCGGGGTGACCTGGCCGCGGCAGCGCATGCGAGCGGCGCGCCCGGGCACCGGTTCGAATCGCCAGCCGTCGCGGGCGATGGTGGAGCCGCAGGCGGCGAGGTGGAACGACACGGCCTGGAAGCACGCCTCGGACATGAGGGTGCCGGGCATGCAGGGGTCGTTGTGGAAGTGGCCGTCGAAGAACCAGTCGTCCGGGTGGACGGCGGTTTCGGCCCTGAGATAGCCCCGGCCCGACGGGCCGCCGGACGGGTCGAAGACCGGGATCTCCTCGAGCAGGCGCAGCCGCCCGGATCCGATACGCGGGGTCCGCACATGGGCGCGGGTGGCCTCCCACCCGGGGCCGAAGCACGCGTCGGGACGGCCTTCGGAGAAGGCGAGGACCGCGTCGGCGTCGAAGGATGCGGCCGGAGTCGGTGGCCCGCCCCCGGCCGGTTCCCAGAGAACGCCGCCGGTATCGGCGAGTTCGTCGTCGGTGAAGAATCCCGCCTGGCCGTTGCGCACGGTGAGCAGCAGCGTGTCCCCGACATGGCAGTCGTACTCGAAGAAGAACAGCCGGACCGACCCGTGCACGACGTGCTTGACCACCCGGATCTCGAAGGACATGGTCTGGCCGGGCGCCGGTGGCGGGGCGTGGAACGTCACGTCGCTGCCGAGCAGGCGGTAGACCCGCTCGCCCCGGTTGTGCAGGTCGGCCCCCAGCCAGCTGATCAGCAGCAGGTCGGCCTGGCCGGCCTCGACGACCAGGCCGGCGGGCATGCGGCCGGTCGCGTCGAGGTACCAGGCGCCGGCGCGCACGTCGGTCTCGGTCCAGATGGTGCCGGTGCCCAGTGATCCCTGCACGGCGTCGATGCGGACGACCCGATCGGCGAGCAGGAGGGGTGGCCCGGGCATCCGGGTTTGCCGCACGTCGGCGTCCTGGACGGCGAACATCGGCCCGAACAGGTCGGAGATCCGGCCGGACGCAAGGTGTTCGAGCTGCGCGCGGTCGAACAGCGGCCCGGTGGCCGGGGGCCGGCTGATGGCGCGGATCGCCGACGCGCGGATAGCGAGGAATTGAGTGTGCGCCGCGGCCTGGATGTCCAGGTACTGCTGGTGCGCGGCGAGGACGGAGGCGGGCCACGCCGAAGCCGGTCGCGGCCGCTCAACAACGACCGGCATAGGCGCGAGATCCGGCGCCGGCTCCATCACCGTGTACTCGGGGAGCGCGCGTTCGATCACCGGGGCCGGAAGGCGCTTCGGCAGGCTGATCGTCGCTCGTGGTGTGGCGCACGGTGTCGCGAAATAGGCCGCCAGCGCGTCGTGCTGCACCGGGACGCCGGCGGCGGCCAGCTCGGCAACCGCGGCCGACAACGACCACAGTCCCTGGTCCCGCGCGGTGTCCAGGGCCACCGCCACATGTTCGCGGTCGCCCAGGATGCGGTGGATCCAGGTCGTGCACTGCGCGCCGGGTCCGTGCTCGATGAACACCCGGACGCCGTCGTGCCAGGCGCATTCGATCACCTTGGGGAAGTCGACCGGCGAGAGCATCTGTTCGGTGATCGCGTCCGCGGCGGTCGGCTCGGTCGGGTGATACCAGTCGCCGGTCGCGCCGCGGTAGAACCGGACGCCAGGCACGCTCGTCGTCGGCCGCCGGTGCAGTGCGTGCCAGCGCTCGCGCACGTCGACCAGTTCGGGAGCGTGCGCCACCAGGTCGTAATGGATCCGGATGCGGGCGGTCGGGTCGAAGCGTTCGACGAAGGCGGCACAGGCCCGCTCCTCGCCGGCGACCACACACGTACCGGGAGCGCAGACGGCGGTCAGGTGCACGGCTCGGTCGTCCTTGAGCATGTCCCGGACCCGCTCCGGGTCGGCCGAGAGGACGTAGCCGGCCCATCGCTCGCCGGCGATGCCGTTGCGGGCCCAGAAGCGGCGCACGGCGCGCAGTTCGCCGCCCAGGTCGTGGGTGAACAGCCCGCTGGCGCGCGCGTCGACCGACATGGCCGGCACGTCGTTCCAGGCGCCGAGTGCGACCAGAGCGGCCGACTCGCCGGACGAGTACCCGATTGCCGCCTGCGGTGCGATGCCCAGCACTTCGCGCGTGATCCGGGTGTGCAGGCGCGCGATGAAGCCCACGGCGAGGATCTGGTCGAGGGAGTCATTCGGCGTCTCGCGGCCCTCGTACAGCCAGGAGACCAAGGCGGCCTCGTCCATCCCGCCGGCCAGCGGGGCGAAGGCGAGTACGAGGTCGGAGCCCATACCCGGGTAGAAGGCGGAGCCTTTCGTGTAGACGAACGCCGTCTCACCGCTGACCGGGGTCTCCCGGAATGCCACACCGGACGGGCGCAGCGCGTCGCCGTCGAGCCAGGCGCGGGCGCCGGCGAGCTGGTCGGCCAGGTGCGCGGGGTCGCGGGCAAGCACGGCGAGCCGGGCCGGACCGGTGTCGCTCTCCAGGCCGGCGGCGACGGCGGTGAACACCTCGGATCGGTTCTTGCCCGAGTACACGTGCAGCCGGGGTACCGGAGCGGGCGCCCAGGGGGCGGCGTCCGCGGCGTGCAGGCGGACCCGGACGGGTGCCGCACCCAGCACGGACGTGACGACGTCGGCGGTTGTCACGGCCGGGCGGGGCTGTGCTCGGGCTCCGGCGAGCGGCCGAACCCGGTGCCGGAGGGCAAGCGCCGCGGCCGCCACGTTGAGCAGGCCGACGGCGGCGTGCGGGAACAGGTCCGACGCAAAGAAGGTGGCCGGAGCGGACTCGGCCGGCTCGGGGTCGATCAGCGCGATGACCGGGTCGCCGTCGCGCCGCGCGTCGCCCAGTCGTTTGAGGACGATGACGACGGCCGCGTCGGCCGGGTTCGTGGTGCGGCCGAGTCCGGTGACCGCGGCGCGGTGCACGGGCTCATCGGCGAGGTCGACCGCGCCGACCACGGCCGCGTCGACCTCCCCGGCCCGCAGGGCTCGGGTGGCCAGCTCCAGCGCCGCGATCCCGGAGGCCTCCTCGGCACTCACGGCGAAACCCGGTCCCGTCAGACCCAGTTGCCCGCCGATCCGGTTGGCCGCGATGTTCGCCATGGCGCCCAGGACGCGGGCCGCGGTGAGCGGCGGGCTGAGCCCGTCCCCCAACCCGGTCCAGGCCTCAAGGCGATGGCGGACGTGGACCCGGGCGATCTCCGGATCACAGCCCATCCCGACCAGGACCGCCGTGCGCTGCGGCGGGAGGTCGATCCCCGCCACGGCCTCGCGGGCCGCCTCCAGGACGAGCACCTGCTGGCCCAGCGTCTCGCTGAGATCGCGCGGCGGGTAGCGCAGGCCGTCGAGCGCGACCTCGATGTCGGGTCCGGGTTCGGGAATATCCCGTCCACCGAGGAGAGCGTCGCGGAACGCGTCCACCCCCAGGCCGCCGACCCGGGTGCCGATGGCGACGATCGCGACGTCCGCGGGGCGTCCGGGCACCGCGACGCTGAACCGCTCAGGTACGCCGTCGAACGCCTCGACGACGAGGTGGGCGTTGTTGCCGCCGAACCCGAACGCGCTGATCGCCGCCCGTCGCCGCGGGCCCGACCAGGGCTCGTTGGCGGTCAGGAGGCGCAGCGGGCCGTCGCGCAGATCGTCGATCGGCTCGGTGACGCCGGCCGTCGCGGGAAACGTGCCGGCATCGATCGCGGCGAGGAGTTTGAGCAGTCCGGCCGCGCCCGAGGCGGTCAGCAGGTGGCCAACGTTCGACTTCGCGGAGCCGATCGGCAGTGGCTCCGGCCGCCCGCCGAAAGGCCGCCCGCCGAAAGGCCGCCCGCCGAAAGGTCGGTCGCCGAAAGACCGGTCGCCGAAAGGTTGGTCGCCGGAAGGCCGCTCGCCGAAGCAGCGGGCGGTCGACCGAACCTCAACGGCGTCGCCCAGCGGCGTACCGGTGGCGTGGCACTCCAGCAGTTCCACCGTTTCCGGGCCGAACCCGGCCTGCTCGTATGCGGCGCGGATGGCCCGGATCTGGCCGTCTTCCGCGGGTGCGAGGAACCCGCCGCTCCGCCCGTCGTTCGACAGCCCGATGCCGCGCACGACGCCGAGGATCGGGGCGTGGGCGGCGACCGCGTCGCGCAGCCGCATGAGCGCGACGAGGGCCGCGCCCTCGGCCGGCACGAGTCCGTCGGCCCCGCGCTGGAACGGCCGGCTGCGACCGGACGGGCTCAGCGCGCCCAGGGCCGCGAACCCGGAGTCGATGATCAGCCCGTCGCAGCCGCTCACCGCGCCGGCGAGCATGAGGTCCGCCGTGCCGTCGTGCAACCGGTCGCAGGCGATCTTGACGGCGTACAGGGCGGAGGCGCACGCCGCGTCGAGGGCGAGCGACGCGCCCGAGAGGCCCAGGGCGTTCGCGGCCCGGTGGGCCCACAGCCCCGAGCAGAAGCGGGCGCCGGGCTCGGCCGCGCCGGGTACCGCGGGGACGGCCGCGAGCAGCTCCGGGTGCCCGGCCAGCCAGATCCGTTCGGCGTATCCGGCCAGGCTCCGGCTCGGGTAGCCGAGGTTGCCGAGGATGAGCCCGGCGCGGGCCGCAGGTGCGTGGTCGCCGGCCTCGCGCAGCGCGGCACGGCCCGCGTGCAGGACCCACTGCAGCGCCGGATCGTACCCGGCGACCTCTTCGGCGTCCGTGGCGAATCCTTCGGGATCGAAGGTGAACCCGCGGACGAGCCCGGCGGTCGGCGTTCTGGCGGCACCGGCATCGAATCCCGCCGCGGGCAGCCGCCAGTCCTCGGGCCGCACGACGTCGAGGCTGACCCGGCCGCTTGCCACGTTGTCCCAGAACTGTTGGGGGTTCAGTGCTCCGGGCAGCACGCAGCCGCGGCCGACGATCGCGATCGGTTCGAAGGCCGGCGCCCCGGTCATGCCGCCGGGACCGATGGCAGGTCGGGACGGCGGATCAGGCTGACCCCGAGCAGTTCGGTGCGGACGTCTCCATCCTCGTCGATCAATGCCACGTCGCACCGGGTCTGGTCGCCGGCGATGGACGCGGCCCGCACGAGGCAGCGCAGTGGGCCGGGGGCCGGTCCCGCCCGGTGGACGTGGAGCGCGTCCACGCCCATTGGCAAGGTTGCGTCGCCGGTGGCGTGCCGGGCCCACAGGACCGCCGCCTGCAGGGCGCCGTCGATCGCCGCCGGGTCGGTCCACCAGGAACCGCCGGGCCAGCCGGTTGCACGCACCCCGACGACGAGTGCCTCGGCTCCGTGCCGGGACAGCCCGATCACCTGCCGCAGGACCTGGAACTCGGGACCATGGAACAGGACGGTCCCGTCATAGATCGATGCCTCGGTGGGCGATACGTCCGGCGTGGTCCAGCGTTGCGGTGCCGCGCCGGCGGTGACGCGCGCCCGGTAGTGTGCGGTGCCGGTCGGCGAGGTCAGCCGGAGGTCCCCGGCCTTGGTGCCTTCGATGGTGAACCACGAGGCGTGCGTCGCCAGGTCGGGAAGCTCGATCCGGTGGAGCACCCGGACGTCGGCCAGGGAGGTGGCCCCTCCGGCTGCCGCGAACCACTCCACCGCCATTGCCAGCGGCAGCACGGGTACGCCGGCCGGGGCGTGATCGGCCAGGAAGCCATGCGTGCGCGCGTTGACCGTGGCCTCGACGGCCGACCCGGCCGGCCGGGTTTCGAACGGGCCGGCGGCGAGCAGCACCTGGGCGGTGTCGTCGGCGGTCGCCAGCTCTTCGACGAAGGCCTGCGCACCCTCGTTGAGCGGGATCAGCGGGACACCCAGACCGGTGAAGTGTGCGGCATGGGCCGCGGTCACCATGCCCGCTTCCCACGGACCCCAGCCGATCGCGCGGACGCGGCAGGACGATCGCCGCTGCCGCTCGGCCGCCGCCACCTGGTTGAGGACCTCGTTGGCCATCGCATAGTCACACTGGCCGGGGTTACCGTAGCGCGCCGCGACCGACGAGAAGACGACCAGCAGCTGCAGCGGGTCGGACGCGGTGGCGTCGAGCAGGGCGCTGAGTCCGGCAACCTTGGTCGAGTACACCTGGTCGAATTGCTCGTCGGTCTTGTCTGCGATGCGCTTGTCGGCGAGGACCCCGGCCCCGTGGATGAGGCCGGTGATCGGTCCCCAGTCCGCCCGCAGGCGGTCAAGCTCGCGGTGCACCGCCGCCCGGTCGGTGACGTCGAGTGCGGCGTAGCGCACCGTGGCCCCGGCCCGTTCGAGGTCGGTGAGCGTCGCGCGCACTTCCCGGCGGGCGAGGATCGTGCGGGCTCGGCTCGACAGTTCGGCCGGGGTCGAGACGGCTCGCTCGCGTTCGGCCAACAAGCGCGTGAGCGACGGCTCGTCGCCGGCCGACGCCAGGTATCCGGGTTCGTCGGCGAGCGCGGTGCGTCCAATGAGGAGCATGCGCGGCCGGCCCGCCGCCGCCAGCGACCGCAGCGCGGCCGCCGTGACACCACGGGCGCCACCGGAGACGACGAGGACCGAGTCCCGATTGACGGTCAGATTTTCCCTGTGTACCGCCGGGAGCTTGCCATCGGCGAGCGTCCATCGTGTGCCGTCGGCCCGCAGACCGACGTCCAGCGTGGATCCGCCGGTCAGCAACTCGTCGACGATCGCCGCGGCGACGGCGTCGGCACCGCGGTCGCCGCGCTGGCAGTCGATCGCCTTCACCGCGGCCAGCGGCCACTCCTTCGCCGCGGTCCTGGCCAGTGCGGCCAGACCGCCGAGCCAGGCGCGCTGCGGATCACCATCGTGCCGGCCGAAGCAGCCGCCCGTGTCCTGCACGGTCACGAACACACCGCCGCGCTGCCCCATGGCGGCGGCCACCGTGCGAGCGGCCCGGAACGCGGCGCGACTCACCGCACCGGCGTGCACGGGGTCGGCGGCGGGCGCCAGACCGCCGAGCAGGATCACACCCCACGCATCGCCGGCGGGTGCGTCCTCGACAGCGGCGGCGATGCCATGCGCAGTGAGCCCCGCGACCACCGCGGCTGCGAGTCCGCTGCCGCCGTCGACGACGGTGACCGGTCCGCCGCCGAGGCCCGCCAACGCCAGCCCGCACGCCGGCGCGGCGACGGGCCGGACCGCTAATCGGCGGACCACCACCGCGGTTTCGGCGGCGGCCGGCTCGGTGCTGTCATCAGTGACCCGGCGCAGGATCTCATCCAGCGTCCGCGCCTGGAAGACCTGGGCCATCTGCGGCGAATCGGTGGCCGGAAGGCCC
>Ga0070684_100001559_pt1 | contig 16549 bp, 16 predicted proteins | sample KBSC723LmetaG_FD_65653 | JGI IMG/M metagenome (GOLD analysis project Ga0070684, IMG submission 65653) | Corn rhizosphere microbial communities from Kellogg Biological Station, Michigan, USA - KBS C7.2-3L metaG | ecosystem: Host-associated > Plants > Roots > Rhizosphere ...
CGTGTCGGGGCAATTCCCCGAGTTCTCGGGGCACTTCGGGGCGGACGCCGCCGGCAACGGGGACATCGTCCAGCGCTACATGACGTGGGCGCCGGAGAACCCTGTATCGATCCGCAATTCGGTCCGCGCGGCGCGCGAGGGGGCGCGGTCGATCCGCGAGGTCCTGGGCCACGAGATCTGGCAGGCGACCAACGAGCTTTACCTCTGGTTCGCGGGCGAGGACGCCGCCGCGTCGTACGTGCACGATCGCGACGAGGTCTATCGCAACATCCGCCGCGGAACGCAGCTGTGCCTGGGCCTGGTGCGCAGCACGATGCTCCACGACGAGCCGATGGACTTCCTCTGGCTGGGCGTGCTGCTCGAGCGGATCGGCCAGACCGCGCGCATCCTGGACATGCACCACTACATCCAGGGCGCCGCCGAAGGACAGCAGCCGTTGTTGCAGACCGCCCTGTGGCTGTCGTTGCTGCGCGCCTGCTCCGGGTTCGAGGCCTACATGCGCCGCGAGCAGGGCCGTGTCAGCCGCGAGGCCGCGGTCTCGTTCCTGCTGTTCGAGGCGCGCTTCCCGCGCTCGCTGCGGTACTGCGTGCGGTCCGCGCTGGCGCTCGCGCGAAGGCTGGATGTGTCGGGCGACAAGGGCGCCGTCACGGCGGCGCGCGCGCGGCTGGACGCGCTCGATCGCTGGCTGGACACGCAGGAAGCGAAGGACATCCCGCTGACGGTGCACGCGCTGCTGACCCACGTCGTCGACGAGGCGAGCACCGCTTGCCACGAGCTGCAGCAGGGCGTCGAGGGCGCGACCACCGTCGCCGCCCGCGCCCAGAAGGAAGCCGCCCAGTAGCCGAGCGCCAGGTGGAACCGGGGCACCTCGACGGGCGTACGCGCCAAAACAATTTTCCTGTTGGAAAAGCGCCGGAAACAGTCGCGGGCCTATCCTGCTGGTATGGCGCCAGCGAAGACATTCGGCGTTCAGGTTCACGATGCCGGTGACCGTGCGCTGGACGGCATCTTCCGGCTGATCGCGCTGGGCGACGAGGATCGCGCGCTGGAAGAGGTGCTCACGTCGATGTGCGCCGACGTCGCCGACATCGCGCGCGCGAACGTGGCCAGCATCTACGTGCGCGAGGAGAACGGGGACGGCCTGCGCTTCACGATGCGCGGCAACGTCGGGTTCCCGCCCGAGGCGATCGGCCGCGTGCACCTGCGCCCGGGCGAGGGCATCACCGGCTTCGCCGCCGAACGCATGCGCCCGGTCTCCGTCGCGATCGGCAAGCAGGACCGGCACTTCAAGTACATCTCGGGCCTCGGCGAGGAGAAGTACCCCGCCCTCCTGGCGGTGCCGATCCTGCGCGGCGGGCTCACCGCCGGCGTACTGGTCCTGCAACGGGGCGTCGAGCGGGCGTTCTCCGACGGGGAGGTCGTGCTCGCGACCGCGCTGGCCGCCGTCATCAACCACGCGATCGAGCGCGGCGAGGAGCGCGAGCGCCGGCAGGCGGGCGGCAGCGCGCGGCGGGCGGTGCACCTCTCGGGGACGTCGGTCGTCGGCGGCGCCGCGATGGGCCGGGCCGAGTTCCTGCCGACGCTGTCAGCCCTCACGGGGGGCGCGCCCGGCGAGCCCACGACGCCCGCGAAGATCGAAGGCACCATCGAGCGTCTGCAAGCCGAGCTGCGAAAGGCGGCGGCGCACGCCGGCGACGCGGCGGCCGTCGAGATGCGCGGGCTGTCGCTGATCCTCGATGACCGGCGGTTCCGGGACGGTCTCGCGCAGGGCTGCGCCGCGCCCGAGCCGCTGAAGGCGCTGTCCGCCCTCGCGCGATCGTACGCCCGCGTGTCCTTCACGATGTCGCCGAACGATCGTGAAGGTGCGGAGATCATCCGCGATCGCGCCGCCGAGATCGAAGACCTGTGCGTGTTCGTCTACGCGGCGTCGCGACGCGGCCGCCCGCTCGTGCGTTCCGGGACGGTCGTGGTGGCCGAACGGCTGCGGCCCTTCGCGGCGATCCACGCGATCACCTCGGGCGCGACCGGCTTCGTCGTCGAGGGCGAGGTGCGGGAAGACAGCGCAGCCGCGGCGCTGGTGCGCGCGGCGGGCCTGCCACTGCTGTCGTCCGTCGGCGGCGTCTTCTCCTGGCTGCAACCGGACGATCTGCTCGTGATGGAATCCGGCGGCCTGCGCATCAACCCGCCCGCCACCGCCATCGCTCACTTCCGCAACGCCCGCAAATGAGGGGAGCGCCCTACAACAATTTGCCTCGACCGTGAGCCACGGCCGTGATTGACGGGCTCCCGCGTAGCGCTACTGTTCACATCGCCTAATTGAACCAAGGCGTCACGGCCAAAGCGGGGGCCAGACGGGTTCCCAGAACGATGATCTTCGGCGCGGCTCTGCTCGCGCTGTTGGGGGGAGGCGTGTATTCGTTCGTCGCGCTCTCGAGCGCGAATACCTGGCTGCGCCACACCGACGAGGTGCGCGTGAACGTCGCGCTGCTGCGCGCGACGATGCTGGACGCCGAGACCGGGCTGCGCGGCTACCTGATCACCGGCGCGCCCGCGTTCCTCGAGCCCTACAACAAGGCGCGCGCGGACTGGCAGCGACAGCTGAACGACGTCCGCCGGCTGACCTCTGACAACACCGAACAGCAGGCCCGTCTCGCCGCGCTCGAGCGCGTCGTCCTGGATGATTTCGGCGGCTTCGACGAGGCGCGGGCCACGCGCGAGCGCGAGCGCGCCGTGCAGGACGCGGCCGGGCTGCTGCGCGCGCACAAGGAATCGATGGACGCCGCCCGCGTGCTGCTCGCGGCGATGGAAGACGAGGAAGTGCACCTCGACCGCGTCCGCGAGCACGACGCCACCCGTCGCTGGACCGTCACCGCAGCCTTGCTGATCGGCGGCGCGTTCGTGTTTCTGGTGATGATCGCGCAGATGCTGGTCCAGCGCCGCGTCGCAGAGCTGCGCCGCAACAGCGCCGAAGAAGAGCGCCGCCTGCTGCACGCGGTCTTCGCCGGGATCGACGACGGCGTCACCCTGGTCGATCGAAACAACCGGCTGATCTTCGCAAATCTGGCCGCCGCGCACATGACGGGCTTCGCGTCCGCCGAGGAGCTGGTCGCGGCGACCGGACAGGCCGTCGCGGAGCGCTTCGAGCTACGCGGCGAGGACGGCGGACCCTTCCCGCTCGACCAGCTTCCCTCGCGGCTGGTGCTGCACGGGGCACCGTCGCCGCGGGCGGTGATCCGACACCGGGCGTTGCCCGCGGGCCCGTGGCGCTGGTCTCTGGTGAGCTCGCGCCCGGTCGTCGACGCCGCGGGCGACATCGTCCAGGCGATCACTGTCTTTCGCGATGTCACCGCCGATCGCGAGGCGCAGGATCGGCAGCGCTTCCTTCTGCGCGCCGCCGACGAGCTGAGCTCGTCGCTGGACTACGAGGCGACCCTCGCGGCGATCGCCCGCCTCGCCGTCCCCACGCTGGCCGACTGGTGCGCCGTCGACATCGTCGAAGGCGGTCAACTGAAGCGCGTCGCGACCGCGCACGTGGACCCGGCGAAGGTGTCGGCGGTCGGCGAGCTGGCGCGTCGCTATCCGCCCGATCCGAAGTCGCCCAACGGCGTCCACGAGATCATCCGCTCGGGGCGGCCGCAGCTGATGGCGCAGATCCCGCACGAGCTGTTGAAGGCGGCCGCCGTCGACGACGAGCACCTGAGATTGATCGAGGCCCTCGAGCTGCGGTCGTTCATCGGCGTTCCCCTCTCGATCGGCGGTCGGGTCCTTGGCGCCATCACTTTCGTGATGGCGGAGTCGCGGCGCACGTACGACGAGCAGGATCTGAACTTCGCGCGCGGGCTGGCTGATCGCGCCGCGCTGGCGATCGAGAACGCGCGCCTCTTCCGCGAAGTCGAGCGCGGTCGGGCGGCGATCGCCGCCCAGCTCGCCGGCGAGGAGCGCCGCCGCATCGAGGCCGAGGAGCAGACGCGCTTCGCCGAGACGTTCGTCGGGATGCTGGGCCACGACCTGCGCAACCCGTTGAACGCGATCATCATGACGACCCGGCTGCTGCGCCGGAATGCGAAGGCGCCCAACGAGATGAACGCGGTCGAGCGCGTTCACTCGAGCGCGCAGCGGATGTCCAATATGGTGGGCCAGCTGCTGGACCTGACGCGCAGCCGGATCGCGGGCGGCATCCCGATCGAGAAGAGCCCGATCGATCTCGGCGGCGTCCTGTCCGAGGTGGTCGACGAGCTTCGCCGCGCCTACGCGGGTCGCCAGATCGACTGGAACGGCGGCCCCGCCGTCCATACGCGGGCGGATCGCGATCGGCTCGCGCAGGTGTTCTCGAACCTCATCGGCAACGCGCTCGAGCACGGGGACGCTGGGCGGCCCGTGACCGTCGCGCTGATGCGCACGGACGACGCGGTCGTGCTGACCGTCCACAACGAGGGGCCGCCGGTCACCGCGGATGCCCTTCCGTTCCTTTTCGAGCCGTTCCGACGGACGATGATGCGCAGTCGCGGGTCCAAGGGGTTGGGACTGGGCTTGTACATCACGCAGCAAATTGTTCAGGCGCACGGTGGTCGCGTCGAGGTATCCTCGACCGCGGAGCTGGGAACGACGTTCACAGTCGTGCTGCCACGGGAGGAGGTTGGCGTCGCGGAAGCTCCGCAACAACAGCAGGTGTCTTGAAGCAATGACCAATTCGAAGTCCACCATCCTGATCGTCGAGGACGAGGAAGAGTCGCGCGACACCCTGCGCGAGCTGCTCGAGTTCGAAGGTTACAAGGTCGAGACCGCCGTGAACGGCCAGGAGGCGCTGGCCACGCTGGACGCGTCGGGCGATCGGATCTGCATCGTGCTGCTGGATCTGTTCATGCCCGTCATGGACGGGTGGCAGGTGATCGAGCGGCTCCGCGCCGACGGGCGCCTGGACCAGACCCAGATCGTCATCATCACGTCGGCGCCCTACCGCGCCCCGGCCGGGCTGCCCGTGTTCCAGAAGCCGCTGGACCTCGACAAGGTGATGAACACCGTCCAACGGCTCTGCTGAAGACTGTTCGGTCGCCCGGCGCGACCTACATTCAGATCATGGAGGCTGGACGGTGAGGCAGGGCCTGGCCGGACCGCCCCGGGGGAGGGTTGGGATGGTTTCAGGGCGCAATATCGTCGCGGTGCTCGCGCTGGCGTTGGTGACCGCGGGTTCGGCGGGCGCGCGCGCGGGCCAGTTCGATCAGTGCAGCCTGGGCGGCAAGTACCCCGTCCGGACGGTGGCGGCGTACACCACCGTCGAGGACCTGGGCTACACGACGTACACGAAATTCCAGGGCGCGGACGTGTTCGTGCCGGCGCAGCCGGGGTTGACGCAGGAATGGTTGCAGCGGGTGGTCAGCTCGCAGATCGCCGCGGGCGCGTGCGACTTCGGCGTGAGGGACGTGAAGGTGTCCGTGCTGTCGGCGGGCGGTGGGTTCTCGGTGCGGCTGAGCGGCGGGGACCGGAAGGACGCCGGCGTGATCCTGCAGCACGCCGAGCTGCTGACCCGGTGACGCCATGGCGAAGCGCGGGACAAGCGAGGTCATCGGACCGCAGCGCGAACGCATCACCGGCCTGTCGACGCTGCAGCTGGTGAAGGAGATCGCGATTCAATCCGGCCTGCTCGTGAAGAAGCAGGTCGAGCTGGCCAAGACCGAGATCAAGGCGGACGTCAGCACGGAGGCGAAGGTCGCGGGTGGCCTGGGCGTCGCCGCGATCTGCGGGATCATCTTCGTCACGCTGCTGTTGGTGACCGCCGCCTTCGCGCTGTCGCTGGTGATGCCGGCGTGGGGCGCGGGGCTGATCGTCAGCGGGTTCGTGGCCGCCGTCGCCGGGGTCGTCGCGGGCCTGAGCTGGCGGAAGCGGATTCGCAAGCCGATGGAGGCCAGCCGGTACGAGCTGAAACGCGGCCTTCACTTCACGAAGGAGCGGTACGCATGAGCGACGCGCGGCACGAAGTCGAACAGCTGGAACACGACGTCGATCTGATTCGCGCCAACCTGGGCGATCTGATCGGTGAGCTGAACACGCGGCGGCGGGACGCGCTGGACATCCGGCTGCAGTTCCAGCGTCACGCCGGCCGTCTGATCTTGGTCGGGGCGGTCGTCATCGCGATGGTCGCCGGCGGCATCGCGCTCTTCGTCTCGAGTCGACGGCGGCGCCAGTCCTTCAGCGCGCGGGCCAGCCGCCTCGGGAAGGCGCTGCGGCGCGCCGTTGCCCACCCGGAGCACCTCGCGGAACGCCGTCCCAGCGTGCCGCGCAAGATTGCGGCCGCCGGCGGCGGTGCGATCGCATCGGAGATCGGCAAGCGGATGGCCAAGCGCCTCGTGTCGGCGTAGAGAATCACTCCGCGGGCACGCGGTCGCCGCCGCTTGCTCACGGCTGTCTGACGATGCAGCGAAAGCCGAGGTGGCAGGTCGCCGTGTCGATGGCCTGCGGCATGCGCGCCGCCGGCCGGTAGCGCCGGCAATAGTTCGGCGCGCACAGGAACGATCCGCCCTTCATCACCTTGCGCGGGATCGGCAAGGAGACGGACGGATCGAAGCTGCGTTCGCGCCTCGACACGTCGCCGCCGCTGCAGCAGGCGCTCGTGCCAGGGTGAATCCTCGAACCGGGCGGCTCGTGCTGGGGCAGGTACCAGTCGGTCGTCCATTCCCAGACGTTGCCGATCATGTCGTAGAGGCCCCACCCGTTCGGCGGAAACATCCCGACCGGCGAGGTGCCCTCGTAGCCGTCGTTGCGCAGGTTCTCGATCGGGAATTCGCCTTGCCAGTAGTTCGCCAGCGGTGTGCCGCCCGGCTCCAGCTGGTCACCCCACGCGAACTCGGCGCCTTCCAGGCCGCCGCGCGCCGCGAACTCCCACTCCGCCTCGCGCGGCAGCTCCTTGCCGGCCCACCGCGCGAACGCCGCCGCGTCGTCGTAGCCGATGTGCACGACCGGGTGCTCGTCCAGTCCGTCGATCGAGCTGTCCGGACCGTAGGGGTGACGCCAGTCGGCGCCAGGCACGTAGGACCACCAGTTGAAGTGATTGCGCAGATCGACCCGGCGGGCCGGCTTCACGAACACGACCGACGCCGGAACCAGCAGCTTGGGATCGGCGCCCGGGTACTGCGCTGGATCGGGGGCGATCTCCGACTGGGTGACGTGGCCCGTCTCCGCGACGAACTGTCTGAAGAGCGCGTTCGTCACGGGCCAGCGATCCATCCAGAAGCCCTCGACGGTCATCAGATGGGGCGGCGCCTCCTCGCGGTAGTGGCGTTCCGATCCCATCGTGAACGTCCCGCCCGGGATCCATTCCATCCCGAGCCGCTGCGCGGGTGCCTCGGTCGTACTGGGTGAAGGGTTCTGCGCCGTCATTGGTTCGCTCGGGTCGCTAGGATGTGCGCTACCCGTCGCCCCTCAAGAGGTCGACTTCGGTTTAAGGCTTCACCCTACGAGCGCAAACGCGCGTTGCCGGATTTGCGCGAACGGCGTACAGCGCTCGGAGCCCGGCCGTTGCCATCTTCCAGCCAAATTCGGAGGTGCTCATGAGAATGCTACGGATGGCAGCGGTGACAGCCACGGCTGCGGTATCGATGCTGGGGATGGTGCGGTCGGCGCACGGGAAGGCCGCGGCGCCGGCGCCGGCGGTCGATCCAGACGCGATCTCCGCGCTGCAGAAGATGGGGGAGTTCCTGCGCAACCAGCAGAACTTCTCCGTGCAGGCGCGGATGACCACGGACGATGTGCTGAAGTCGGGCCAGAAGGTCCAGTTCGGCGCGACGGTCGACCTGAAGGTTCGACGCCCCGACCGCTTGCGCATGGACATCGCGGGCGACCGGCGCAACGAACGCGTCTTTTACGACGGCAAGACCTTCACGGTGTTCGGCGACCGCGTGAACTTCTTCGCGACGTTCCCGGCGCCCGGAACCCTGGCCGAGCTGAAGGCGGTCCTCGAGAAGCGCGGGTTCGAGCTCCCGCTGGCCGACCTCTTCTACTTCGGTATGAACAAGGACGACACCGCGTCGATCACGCGCGCGACCCGCGTCGGCGCCGCGAACGTCGAGGGGTTCATGTGCGACCACTACGCGTTCCACCAGAAGGACGTCGACTGGGAGCTGTGGATCGAACAGGGCGGCCGGCCGTTGCCGCGCAAGATGGTCATCACGACGACGACAGAGCCCAGCAAGCCCCAGCACAGCACGGTCATGAACTGGGACCTCGGCGCGAAGTTCGACGATTCGATCTTCACGTTCGTCCCGCCCGCCACCGCGCACCAGATCGAGTTCGACACCGACCGCAAGACCGCCGGCAAGTGAGGAGAGAGCCATGCACATGAACAAGCGTCGTTTCCTGTTCCGGGCCGTGGCCGCTGCGTTCGGCGCGATCGCGCTGCACGCCGCCGCCGCACAGGCCGTCATCGTCCGCACCGCGGTCGCCTACCGCCCGGTGCACCCGGTCGCCCGCGCCGCCGTCACGACGGCCGCGGTCGTCGGCACCGCCGCGGTGGTCGGCAGCGTCGTCGCGTCGGTGCCGCCCTCGTGCGTGACGACGATGATCGGCAACGTCGCGTACCAGCAGTGCGGCAGCACCTGGTACCGGCCGCAGTACGCGGGGTCGCAGGTCACCTACGTCGTCGTGAATCCGCCGCGGTAACCGCGGCGCAGGCGTGGGCCTCCGACTGAGGTGAGGTCCGCGCCGACCGCGTGGGCTACTTGCCGTTCCCGTCGGGCATGCTGCTGGGCGGGGCCGGCATCTCCGGCATGCCGGCGGGCGGATCGAACGCGGTGACGTCGGGGTTCGGGAGCTGCGAGGTCTGCAGCGACAGCGGGCAGGTGATGGACGCGCTCGCGCAGCCCGTGCCGTCGCTGTTGCAGGTGCTGGTCGCCGTCACGGCGTGCGACTGGTCGAGATCGGGCGGCACGCAGGTGCTGACGGCGACCATCTGGCCCTGCGGGATGTCGCCCCCTGTCGCGGACGCGTCGACGCGAGCGCCCGTGTCCCGGACGTAGGTCAACTTGATCGCGACGGTCTCCTCCGCCGGCGTCGCCGTGCCGGACAGGTTCGTGCGCAACACCAGGCGCGCGCTGTTCGCGGCTTCGCCCTGCCGCCAGTCGAACACCGTCGCGTCGAGCGGCGCGTTCGCGGTCATGTCCGGCGTGTACCCCGCCAGGTTGACCGCGAGGATCTTGTCGTCCTCGGTCGGGTGCGCGAAGCCCATCAGCAAGGTTCCGCGGCAAGTCACCGACGCGTCAGCGGCCGACAGCGCGTCGCAGTCGACGCCGAAGGTGCCGCGCCCGCGCCGCGGCGTCTCGCCGACCGTGATCGTGCCGCCCGCCACCAGCGAGAAGCCGCCGCCGGAGCCGCTCGGGCGGGCCTCCAGCTTCCAGCCGTAACGCCGGTCGGACGCCACCACCTGGCGCAGCGTGAATTGATAGTCGCCGCTGCCATGGCCGGCCGGGCCATAGACGACGGTGTCGTCGGTCTGCGTCGGTCGCGTCTGCATCAACTCTTTGATCGGATCCAGCGCGGCACGCACACCCACGTCGACGGCGTTGGCGGCGCGGTGCGCCTTATCGAGCAGCTCGGGCACGTTGCTGCCGTTCGTCGGGTCCGCCTGCGGCACCGGCACCGACGACGCCTGGTACACGTACGTGTAGCCGTAGGGATCGTAGTAGGTGTCGACGTAGTACGGGTAATAGCCCCACACGGACAGGTAGTACGGATCGTAGTAGGCGTAGTCGTACGGATAGGCGCTCGCGAACGCGTCGCAGACGTAGGTGCCGGTGTTGTCGGCGGAGCACGTCGTCGACGACGAGCAGCCACCTCCACCGAACGCCGTCGCGACCGAGACCAGGCCAGCAAGCGAGGCGAGAGCGTGCTTCATCACCGTTCTGTTGGCGACGGCCCGGCCGGGGATCAACGCGGTCGCCGCCCTATTTCCAGCACCCTGTTTCCAGCACCCTATTTGCCGTGCGCCGCCGCGCTCCGGTCCGCGAGCTCATGCAAGCTGGGCCCGGGCCGCCGCGCCACCGTCGGCGGCTTGTCTGTCGGACCGCCGATGATCGCCCCGACGACGTCACGCATGCCCGTCTGATCCGGATCGCACGCGAGGCAGTACACGCCGGAGCCCGCCTGGCGAAGAAGGCCGGCCGCCTGCAGCCGCGCCGCGACGTCGCGAACGTCCCCGGGCAGCATCCGCAGCTCGCGCGCGAGCTCGTTGGTCGTCGCGGTTGCGCCGCCGCGATCCCGCGGCGCGCCGCCGTTCGGCGCCGACAGCGCGCGCCGCGTGGTCTCGACCATGATCTGCAGCCCCGCGACCTGTTCGCCGTACCGATCGAGGGTGAGCGCGCTGGTGCCGTGAATCAGGATGTCGTCCAGCTCGTGGGCGACCGCGACCTGCGCGCCGATCAGGATCACGAGCCACGACGAGTACGCCCACAGCAAGAAGACCGGAATGGCCGCCATGCCCGACTGCAGCGCGCCGGTGCGCGCCACGCCGATCTGAAGGCGGGTGAACGCCCACAGAACCACCGCCAACGCGATGGCGCTCAGCGCGCCGCCGAACACCGCTGACCGGAATGCGATGCGTGCGCGCGCCGCCGACATGTAAAAGATCGCGAGCGCCAGGCACAGCAGGCCGAGCCCCAGCAGATCGCCGGCCGCCGACGTCAGCACGGGCAGCCTGTCCATCACCCAGGTGAGCCACCCCGCGACGGTCTCGCCCAGGGGCACGTGTGCGAGGACCCGCAGCACGCCGGAAACGACCAGCAGCGCCGGCGGCAGCGCGAGCAGCGCCAGGTACCCCAGCATCCTCCGGTATCGCGGCGGCCGGCCGCGCGCGCCGGCGATGCTGTCCAGCGCGGCCTCGACGTGCATCACCAGGCGGAACACGCCGTAGCCGAGGACCACCAGCCCCGCGATCCCGGTCTGCAGCGTGCCCGCGCGATCGACGGCCTTCAGGACGGCGCGCACCGCCTCGCGCAGCAGCGTGTTCGTGTCCCTGACGTCCACGTCCGTGGCGGCGTCCCTCAGCGTCGGCATCTGGGCCTCCGCGGGCATGAGGTACGTGATCGCGTGAAAGAGCTTCAGCGCCCACAGCGCCACGACCAGGACCGGAACGATCGAGAAGATCGTGTAGTACGCGAGCGCGGCCGCCTCGGTCGACAGCCGCCGCGAGATCACGCCGCGGACGGACCAGGTCGCGATGCGGGCGATGCGCGTCCGCAGCGCCGCCCACGGGCGCAGGACGGCGCGGTCGCGATCCCACACCGCTCGGCTGTAGCGCTTCACCGCCGCTCGCGCGCGCTGGACCACGGCCTTGATGCGCCCGCCCACGTCGACCCTCCCCGTCGCAAATGTCGATCCGACGGTCGGGCCGTGGCAGCGGTTCAGCCGGCTTTCAGCATCCGCCGCACACCGCGCTCGGGTCGGGCGGCCACCGCAGACCTTAGTTTTTTGTGTGAGGTGTGAAATGAGCAATCACAGCATCGGGAAGAAGATCGTGATCGGGTTGACGGCGGGTCTTTTGACGGGCGGGCTCTACGTGGCGCGCGCTCACGCCGACGAAGGGGCCACGACGCGGACATCGCCCACGTCGGCGTCGCGCATGACGAGCGAGACGTTCGTCGTCTCCGGGATCGATCGCGCCAAGCGGTCGGTCACGCTGACCAACGCCCAGGGCGAGCGCAACACGATGAGCGTGCCGTCCGACGTGAAGGCGTACGAGACGCTGAAGGTCGGCGACCGCGTCGACGTCGACTACCAGGAGTCGCTGGCCATCCAGCTGGCGCCGACCGGGGCGAAGCCGAGCATGACAGAGAAGAGCGTCGGCTCGCCGATGGGCCGCGGCGGCCCCGCCGGGGCAGCCCGCCAGATGCAGCTCAACGCCGAGGTCGTCTCGGTCGACGCCGCGAACAACAAGGTCACCTTCAAGGGACCGCGCGGGCACGAGCAGACCGTCACGGTCTCCGACCCGCAACTGCAGAGCAAGCTGCACAGCCTGAAGCCGGGCCAGGTCGTGCAGTTCACGTACACCGAGGCGATCGCGGCCGGGATCCGGCCGGCGCCCGCGAAGTAACCGGGCACGTCACCGCGAGCGACGCCGCCGCGTTTCGTCGCGGCGGCGTCGGCGCATATGCAACGTCAGCGACGTTCGCGTGAGGCAATGCCTGACTGCAACTCAGGCATTGCCTCAGTGGTCATCCGGCCCTCGCGGACCCAATGTGTGGGAGCCGTTCGAGACATTCACGGTGCGCCGCTGCAAGAGCGCACTTCAGATTTTTCGCCCTGGGCAATCGCCGTGGTGTGCATCCCGCGCTAGTACACCACGGCGATTCGCCCGGGCCCTATCTGGGACGCAGCGGATGGCGGACGAAGAGGTGCTGCTCGGCGAGCTGGGTACAGCGCTTCATGGCGCCACGCTGCCGGCCGACGTGGTCGAGGAGCAGCTGGCCGCGGTCGCGAAGCGCCTGGGCCTCGACGGTCAGTTCTTCACGCTGCAGAGCTTCCTGGCGATGGAGGTGCGCAACGGCGCGCCGCACGTGACGGTCCGGCGCATGTCGTTCGACACGCACTGGAACCTGACGCGGATGACGGCCCTGTTGACGCTGTCGCGCGACCTGGCGGCCGGGCGGGTCGGCGTCGCCGACGGGCGGCGGCGTATCGCCGAGATCGCGGCGCAACCGCCCCCGTACGGGAGAGCGCTGGTCGTCGCCGCCTACGGCGTCTACGGCGGCGCGGTCGCCGCCCGCGTCGGCGGCAACCTGATCGAGGTCCTGGTCGGCGCGCTGGTCGGCGCCGTCGCGGGCCTGATCCACTTCGGCACGCTGCGCAGCAACACGGTCGACCTGCAGAAGAGCTTCATCGCGGCGTTCGTCGGCAGCCTGTGCGCCTTCGTGCTCGCGCGTGTGCTGCCGCCCTTCGATGCGCCCCGGGCCCTCTTCGGCGGCGTCACGTTGCTGGTGCCGGCGATGGTGCTGACGGTGGGCGTCCACGAGCTCGCCAGCGAGGAGGTCGAGTCGGGCGTGGTGCGCACCGGCTACGGTCTGCTGCGCTTCGCGATGCTCGCGGTCGGGATCGCGGCTGCCGTCACCGTCACGCACTTCGCGCCCGCCCTCCCACGCGTCACGGCGACGCCCCTCCCCTTCCCGGTCGTGCTGGCGCTGGTCGCGCTGGGCGGCCTCGGGCTGGTCGCCTGCCTGCAGGGCCCGCGGCGCGACGTCGTCGCGATCGTCGCCGCGACGGTCCTCGCCTACGCGACGCAGGAGGTGACGAAGCGGATCGTCGGCGAGCACGGGGCGCCGATGCTGTCGGCGTTCGTGCTCGGGACGGCGGCGTACCTGCACGCGAACGCGACGGGACGATCGCTGCCGGTGATGATGGTGCCGGGTCTGCTGCAGCTCGCGCCGGGCTTCCTCGGAACGCAGGCGGTGTTGCGGCTGATGGGCGGTGAGCCCTCGTCACAGGCCGAGGAGCTCAGCTTCTTCCGGGTGGCCATCGTCGCCGTGCAGCTCGCGACCGGTTTGCTGATCGCGGGCCTGCTGTTCCGGAGGCGCCGGGCTCCGCGCCGCACCGGTCAGGCGCGCGGCGACGACAATCACGCCCGCGGCGCCGGCGGGTAGTGCTCGAACGCCTCGTTGACCGCCTTCTGGATGAACGCGGGATCGCTCATTCCGGTGCCGTCGGCGCGCAGGTAGGCGCGCCACACCAGCTTCTGCGAGCGCGCGTCGACGAGGTCGATGACCAGCGTCCCTTCGGGATGGTCGACGATCCAGTAGTCGTTGGGATAGGCTCCCCACAGACCGACCGCGACCGGGTAGCCGACGCCTTCCAGCTCCTGGACGCTGCGCACGCCGACCGCGAAGCGCGCGATCAGGTCGGCATGATCGGGCGCCTGCACCAGGCCGCGCGTCGCGAGGCCGTTCTGGACGGCGTTGTCGACGCGGTCCTTGACGATCGTGTTCTCGCTGATCGCTCCCTGTTCCACCACCTTCCCCTCGCCCATCTGGAACGAGCGGTACTGTCCGAACGTGGCCTTGTGGTCGAAGTCCGTGCGCACCTGCAGCGTCGGCCCGCAGCCGACGAGCAAGGCGATACCGAAAAGCAATCCGCTGACAGCTCGGCATTTCATGACGGGCCTCCCCTGACTTGACGCTGGCAACAGAGGCCAGCCCTGCAAGCTCAGGCCGTGCGGAAGTCCCGCCGACGCACGGGCCGCAACGACCACAGCCACGCGCCCAGCACGCCGCCCGCCGCGCCCAGCACGAACATGATGAAGAGCAGGTGCCAGCCGATGCTCTCCTTGACGCCCGACGTGAACGAGGCCGCGGTCGTGCGCGCGGTCTGCTGCAACCTCCGTTCGATGCAGTCCATGCGGTCCGGCCCGTTGCACTCGGGTATGAGGCCGGCCAGCTCGGCGCCGATGCCGCCGACCGCGGCCGAGGATACTTGCTCACTGGTTCGCGCCAGGCTGACGCCGAGCGGTCCCCGCCCTTCGGGGCCCAGCTCGGCGATCATGTTCGTCGTCGCCTCACGAACCGCGGCGGCCGTTGCGGCCGCGACGGCGTCCGAGATCAGCCGCTGGATCGCCTCGCGCTGCTCGGGCTCGTCCAGCGCGGCGACGGCGCCCTCGACGGCGCGCTCACCCGCCACCCGCAACACCTGCTTGCTCTTGTCCTTGTCCGCAACGGCGCGCTCGCGCTCGAACTCACCAATGGCGCCCGCCGTCGAGCTTTTGCCGATGTGCTCGGCACAGCCGGTCAGCGTGGCGGCGGCGAGCGCCACCAACGCCAACCGGCGCGCGAAGGTCCAGAACTCTCGCTGCCCCAGCCTCAACCTGTCTTCCCCGCCAGCCCCTCGAATGAAGATGTGTCGCCTACCGAAACAATAAAACCTGAACGCCGGGGTCCGCAAATGCCGTCGCCAACGATGAGCTCGTCGACCCGGTCCGGCAGGAGCCGGGATTGCTGTCGACGATCACGGGCACGGTCTCGCTTCTTGTTGCGCAGGCTCTTCCCCGACGTGGACATGAGTGCCTCCTTTGCGGCCGATGCGGTCGCGGTGACAGGTCGCAGACTGTACGAAGTCGTGGGACGAAAGCTGCTCTCCGGAAGACCTTCGAACCATCGGTCATCCATTGATTCGGGGAACGTACGGCGGCGGCGCAATCGATCCGGGGACCCTCCAGCCAGTCCCACATTCAGGATCAGGGAGGTACGATCCATGCGTCACGGCAGCTCAACGCTGGTATGGCTGGGATCGCTCGCGCTGCTCGCCGGCGTGAGCCGCGTCGAGGCGGCTGAGCCGGCGGGCGCGCCCGCCTGCAAGAACGCGGGTGTCACCATCAGCTTCGTGCAGGGGTCGATGGAGATCGACACGAACGGGCGCGGCGCGCTCGCGGGCGTCGCCGCCTGGCTGGAGGCCGGCGATCAGCGCACGGTGAAGCTGGATGGGTACGCCGATCGAAAAGGCGGCGCGACCGCCAACCAGCGCCTGAGCGAACGCCGCGCCCAGGCGACCAAGGACTTCCTCATCGCGCGCGGCATCGCGCCGGATCGGATCATGGTGTTCGGCCACGGCGAGGAGGCCGCGGATCGGCCGCTGCCGGCCGGAACCGACCCGCGGGTCGTGACTGTGACCGTCTGCGACGTTCCCCGCGAGGCCGCGGCCGAGACGCCGTCGCCCGAACAGGAGGCCGCCGCGGCGCCCGTGACGATTCCAGAACCCGCACCGACAGCGGCGGCCCCGCCGTCGGCGCCGCCAACATACGCGCCGATCGCGCAGATCCCGCCGTCGACGGATCGGCCCGCGCGCACTCGTCCGCCATCGCGCATCGGCATCGAGACGACGGTGGGCGCGGGCGCGATCGGCTTCATCGACCAGACGGCCCGCGACGCGACGCAGACCGGTGCCTCCTGGGACGCGCGCATGACGTTCGGATCGCGGTTGCCGATCGCCCTCGAGGCCGCCTACATCGGCTCGGCGCAGAACATCGAGGCGCTGGGGCTCAACACGAACTCGCTGCTGCTGGGCAACGGCGCCGAGGGCACGCTGCGCATCAACCTGACGCGCGCGCGCGTTCAGCCGTACCTGTTCGGCGGCGTCGGCTGGACGCACTACCAGCTGACGAATTCGCAGACGAACACGTCCAGCCTGCTCGCTAAGGACGACGTCGGGACGGTTCCGCTGGGCGTCGGGCTGTCCGCGCGCCTCGGCAGCTTCTTCATCCTCGACGTCCGCGGGACCTACCGCGCGACGTTCGGCGGCGACATGTTCCAGGGGCTGGCGCTGGGCACCGACAACTCGAACGCGATGCAAAGCTGGAACGCGGCGGGCCGGGTCGGCGTCGAGTTCTGAGCTCAGAATCCGACCGCCGTCGTCACCAGCACGTCGAACTCGGTTCCGTGGACGGTGGTCTCCAGCATCTGGCTGGTCCGGCGGATGTACTCGCTCGCCATCCCGAACCGGAACGGGCCGACCGCCGGTCGGGTCCAGATCCCGCCCGCCAGGTAGAGGCGCGCGTCGTGAAGGGTCACGTCGCGCTGGAGCCTCG
>Ga0070684_100001562_pt1 | contig 16525 bp, 21 predicted proteins | sample KBSC723LmetaG_FD_65653 | JGI IMG/M metagenome (GOLD analysis project Ga0070684, IMG submission 65653) | Corn rhizosphere microbial communities from Kellogg Biological Station, Michigan, USA - KBS C7.2-3L metaG | ecosystem: Host-associated > Plants > Roots > Rhizosphere ...
CCGAGCAGCAACAACGCGATTGGCGGCTCTGGGAAGATCCCGATCAGCGCGATCGGCAGGCCCCAGAGCACGAGGCCGAGCCCGAAATCCGTCGCCAGCCGCTGGCGGCCGACGAGCGCGAGCGCGACGACCGCTCCGATCAACCCACCGATCCCGACCGCGGCCGCCAGGAAGCCGACCCCTGACTGGCCGAGGTCGAGGAGCTGGAGCGACATGACGACGAGCAGGACGTTGAGCGCCCCCGCGACGAGCGTCTGCGCGCCGTACAGCCCGATGATCAACCGCAAGTTGGCGTCCGCCGCGATCGTCCGGAACCCGGCCAGCGCCTCCGTGGCCGCGCTCACCTGCTCCTCCCTCGGCGCTTCGCGCTTCGGCGCGCGGATTCGAGCGACGAGATAGGTCGCGCACGCGTAGATCCCGGCCGTAACCGCGAACACCGTCCCGGTGCTCGTCGTCGCGAGGAGCAGCCCGCCCACGGTCGGCCCGGCGAACGTGGCGACGCTCTCGATCGTGGCGAAGCCGAGATTCGCGGCGGTCAGCTCCTCGGGCGAGGACGAGAGCACGGGTAGGAGCGCTCCCTGGAGCGGGCGGAAGACGGTCCCGACGAGGTTCTCGACCCCCGCCAGGCAGTAGACGGCGAGGGCGGGGACCGACGAGAAGACGGCGAGCGCGGCCGCCAGCATCAGCAGCGTGCGCAGAACCCCGGCCACGAGCAGGACCTTCTCGCGGGGGAAGCGATCGCCCAGGCCGGCCGCGAACGGCGCCGCGATCGCAGCCGGGAATAGCCGGATCGCGCCCACGAGCCCGACCGCGGCCGCACCGCCCTCCTCGTACGCGAACACCGAAAGCGCGATCGTGTACATCCAGAGGCCGGAGATCGAGCCCATCCAGGCCAGCTCCAGCCGCCGGATGTTCGGGTTCGCGGCGGCCGTGCGGACCGCCTGCGCAGACTCGGAGAACTGCTCCTTCCAGCGGGCCGCCACGACTGCGAGCATTGCAGGCTGCCTCGCCTTTTTGAAGGGTCTTGAATTGTGATCCGCAACGGGGGAAGATTTGTGCACTGCCCACCGTCTAGTGGGTGAATGTTCCGCAAGACGGAGCGGGACTCGAAAAGGGAGGAACACAGTGTCGGACGAGATTCGCGACGACGAGGCACAGCAGGAAGAGGACGTCGAGGGCCACGGGCTCGTCAACGAGCCGGGCGTCGGAGCCCCCGGGATCAACCGGGAAGACGACGAGAGCGACGACGTCGAGGCTCACGGCCTCATCAACCAGCCTGGCATCAACCAGCCTGGAATTAACTAGCGGCCCGAAGGCTGCGGCGAGTTTTTCGAGGGCGGCGTTAGCCGCCCTCCTCGCGTCTGAGGACGTCGTCGATCGCGGCCAGCAGCTTGATCCCGTCCTCGCGCCGCTCGTCCTCCAGGTTCTCCACGGTCGTCGCCAGGCGGGCGACCACGTCTGCGCCGCCGCCGCTCGCCGCGAGAACCGCTTCCGCACGACGCGTGCGGCGAAGGAGATCGAGCGCGATCGCGGCCTGGTTGGCGAACAGCCCGAGCAGGTCCATCTCGACGAGCGAGAACTGCGAGCGCTGCGGGCGGTCGAGCACTTCGAGGACGCCCAGCGCGCGCTCCTCGTACAGGAGCGGGGCGGCCATCAGGCCCTTGGGCACGTAGCCCGTCTCCTCGGCGAAGTCCTTCGCGAAGCGCGGATCCTCGGTCACGTCCTCGATCACCAGCGGCTGACGGGTGACGAGCACCCAGCCTGCGATGCCCGTGCTCGACGGGAACCGCTGGCCGAGCAGCGTGTCCGCCCCGAAGCCGGCGATCGCCTCGAAGACGAGCTCGTCCGTCTCCTCGTCGAGCAGAAAGATCGACGAGGCTTTGGCGCCGAAGATCGCACGTGCCACCTCGGCTACCGACTCGAGCAGCGAGCGGAACGTCTCCTCCGATCCGACGACGCCCGCCGCGACTGCGGCTTTCAGGTCTTCACTCATCGTCCTCCTCCGACGTTCAACGAGGTCAGGTAGAGCACGCTCTTCAGCTGGAACGGCGTCAGCTCCGGATGCTTGCCGAGAACGAGCGCGACGAGGGCCGACATGTGCGGCGTGGCGAAGCTGTTGCCGGTGCAGCGGATGTGGGCGCCGCCGGTCCACGCGACCTCCACGTCGACGCCACGCGCGAAGAACTCCACCGGCGGGTCCGGGTTGTAGTAGAAGGCGAGCGGGTCGGACTCCTCGTGGCTCCCGACCGAGATCACCGAGGAGAACTTCCACGGGTAGCTCTCGACAGGCATGTTGTGCGCGGACGCGACGAGCACGGTGCGCCGGAAGTACGCCGTGTCGGTCAGCTCGTGGAGGATCCCGGCAAACTGGCGCTTCGTCGTCGACAGGCTCATGTTCACGACGTCGAAGCCCTGCTCCACCGCCCAGCGCAGACCGGCGAGGAGCACGCCGCCGCTCCCGGTGAAGCCTGCTCCGAGCACCCGGACGCTGATGATCTCGCACTCCGGCGCGAGCGACCGCACGATCCCGGCGCACGCGGTGCCGTGGCCGCAGAGGTCGCCTTCGGTGTCCTCCTCGACGATCACCTCGTCGTCCGGGCCGAGGGAGACCGCTACGGACTGCTGGATTTCGCCGACGAGCGGATGGCCCTGGTCGACGCCGCTGTCGAGGATGCAGACGCGCACGCCCTTCCCCGTCGATCCGCCCCACGCCCAGTCTCGCGTGACCTCGCCGGGCCACTCGACGGGGATGTTGATCTCGTCGGCGGTTCCGGCCGGAAGGCTCCAGGCCGGCCGCAGCTCGTGCGGCGCTTGCTGCTGTTCCTCTGAAGGGTCGGGCTGGGGCATGGGGAGATCGTACGACTGTTACTGCGCCGCGGCGAGTGCGCGCTGCGAGGCGTCGGCCGCCACGTCGACGAGCATCCTCACGTGGCGAACGCGGGGATCGTCGTCGGTTGCTCCCAGGTTCGTCTCCACGAGCTTGGCGGCGACGCGGGTTCCCGACTCCGCGAGGATCGCGGCAGCGGCGGCGTCGACGCGGACTTCGGGGTTGCCGCGTTCGACGACGAGCGCCGCGAGGCAGGCGAGGTCGCAGCCTGCCTCCGCGATCCGCTGCGGGATCTCGGCCGCCTTGGCGAGGGCGGCCTGGAGCTTCTGGTCGCGGTAGCGCTCCTCCAGTTGCTCGGGATCGCGAAGCGCGCCCAGCGCGGCCACGTAAGCGTCCGCGTCGGCCTGCGCGAGCGGCGCCACACGGGCGCGGAACGCCTCGGCCTGGCCGACGACGCCGCCGGCCTCGTCCCAGTGTTCTTTCGAAGCGCGCGCGACCATGGTCACGAGCCCGGCCGCCATGGCGACGGCGATCGCGGCGGCAGAGCCTCCCCCGGGCGCTGGCCCTTTCCCGGAGAGCGTGTCCAGGAAGTCGCGCAGCGGCGCATCGAGAAGGTCACCGGCCATGCCGGCGCCTATTGTCCTCGACTAGAGGGAGAGGCGCGCGCGAACGGCTTCGGCCAGCGCCGGATTCGTCTCGTAGCCGGCGCGTTCGAGCGCGGTCTCGAGATCGGCGATCAGAGCGTCGCGGAACGCCTGATCCTCCCGAGCGCGCTCGACGATGTCGTCCAGGCCTTTCCGCGCGAGCGGGATCTCCTGCGCGGCCTTGACCCACGCCTGCGGGGGCGCAGGGAGTGTGCAGAGTAGATCGGCCAGGGTTTCCTCGTCGTAGTAGCGCATCGTCAACCACCAGACTCCGCTGAGACCGGTTTTCTTCCCTCGTCTTCCAATTCGGTCTTGAGCTTGACGAGACAGCGCGAGATCCGGCTGGCGATCGTGCCCGGCGGGATGTCGAGGGCGTCGCCGATGTTGCGGTAGCTCTCGTCGCGGGCGAAGAAGCGGTCGAGGATCTCGCGGCAGTTGTCCGGGAGCGTGGCGAGCGCGTCGTGGACGTACAGCGCCTCGTCGAGCTTGGCGATCGCGTCGTCAGCGCCGGCCGGCTCCGGCAGCTCCTCTGGCTGCTCTCGGGCGCCGGCGCGGATCGTGTCGAGGCACAACCGTCGGGTCATCTGCGCGAGCCAAGGGCGGATCGCGGCGTCGTTGCGCAGCTTCGGGAGGTTCACGTAGGCGCGGGCGAACACCTCCTGGAACACGTCCTCGGCGTCGGACTCGGACATGCGGTAGGCCTGGACGGCGATCGCGTACACGTAGCGTGAGAAGCGCTCAACGAGCTCGCGCCAGGCGTCCTCGTCCCCGGCTCGGCAGCGGGCGACGAGTTGCGCGTCGGTCTCGACGGCGTGGGCGAGCACGTCAGACACTCTCGAATCAAAGCGTACTTGCGGCGCTCAGAGCAAGATTCGAACCGCGAGCCGCGATGAACAGCCGTGTGTGGCCACGAGGGAGCGTGCCGCCTCGAGGTCCACGTAGTCGGCGCGCGCGATGATCGTCGCGTCTTCGAGCTCGTAGCCGTGCTCGATGAGCTGACCGAAGCGCCACGCGCGGACGTCCAGCTCTTCCTTCGTGAGCTCCTCGTTCGGGTCCAGCGCTTCGAGGACTGCGAGCCCTGCTTCGAGGTCGTTGTATTCGGCTGGAGGCATCATGAATTCCTCTTTCGGCTGTTTGCCGCGCCGACTTGACTCTCGAGGCCGTAGCCTGCCGCCGTGGACACGGGACTGTCTGGCAAGCGCGTGCTGGTGACCGGGGCTTCCGGGGGGATCGGCGGGGCGTGCGCACGGGCATTCGCGGCGGAGGGCTGCGATGTCGTCCTGCACTTTCATCAAGGCCGCGAGCGGGCCGAGGCGCTCAGCGAGGAGCTCGGTGGCGCGACGATCGTCGGAGCCGATCTGCGTGTCGAGGCCGAGGTGGACGAGCTCTTTCGGCGGAGCGTGGAGGCGCTCGGCGGGCTGGACGTCTGTGCGGCCGTGGCCGGCAAGTGGCCGGAAGAGGATCTGCCGCTCTGGGAGTTGCCGCTCGAGCGCTGGGAGGAGACGGTGCGGACGAATCTGACAGCCACGTTCCTGACCGCGCGTGGGTTCCTCCGGGAGGTAGCGCGAAATGGGCACGGCAGCCTGGTCATGATCGGGTCGACGGCCGGCCTGTTCGGCGAGGCTGGGCACGCGGACTACGCGGCCGCGAAGTCGGCGTTCACACACGGCTTGCTGCTGAGCCTGAAGAACGAGATCGTGCGGGTCGCGCCGCTGGGGCGTGTGAACGTCGTGTGCCCCGGGTGGACGGAGTCGCCGATGACGCGGACGACGCTGACGGATCCCGATCTCGTGGCGCGCGTGACGCGGACGATGCCGCTGCGCAAGGTGGCGCAGCCCGAGGACGTGGCGCGGCAGGTGGTCGTGCTCGCGTCGGACGAGCTGTCGGGGCACGTGACCGGGCAGGTCGTGACCGTCGCCGGCGGGATGGAAGGCCGGCTCTTGCATCCGGAAGGCTGAAAAGGACGGGCGGCAGGTCGCCCCGCCGCCCCGTTACTCCAATTGCCTCAGGAAATGATTGCCGTCAGTCCCCATGGCCACGGAAAGGAGTCTGTGGAGGCTTCGGCGTTTCGGGGCTGAATCTTTAGCCCGAGAACGACAGAGCGGGCCGCCGCCCGGCCCGCTCTGTCGTCTCCGAAGAGAACCGGAGTGGATATCGAGTGGCTCCGGCCGCATTGGAGCCTGCCTCGTTTTCCCGAGATGGCCCCCGCCGCATCGGGGCCCCGCTCGGTCTCCCGGATAGTGCAGCCTGGGGCACCGCTTCATCCATCACCTTTTCGCGGTTGACTTCGGTGCTTGACCTACCCTGGATCGTGTAGGCCGCACAGAAAAGACCTGCAATTGAGACACTTCCGGCACACCAGCGAAACAGCCCTCTCGATAGACTGGCAGCGGGTGGCGGGTGGAACTCTTCCCCACCCCAGGGTGGGGGTGTGGGCGACTTCAAGACCGACCCTCGCAGGGCAGCTTGCTACGCTCGCAGCGCCCATCAAGAGCGGCTGAGGGACTCGGCCCTGAGACGTCGCAGCAACCCGCCCACCCGGGCAGGGTGCTACCGCCGAGAGCGATGGAGGTGACCCGAATGCCCCAAAACCGCACGCCCGCCGCGGCCAGGCGCCGAAAGTAGGCTCCGCCGATGGCCAACCGCTTCCTCGAGCGCCTCGCCGACGGCCCGCCCCTCGTCGCAGACGGCGGCATGGGCGTCCTCGTCTCGAGCGCCGCCCCCCGCGCCCGCATTCCGGAAGAGGCCAACCTCCGCTCACCCGAAACCGTCGTCAAGCTCCACATCGGCTTCATCCAGGCCGGCGCCGACCTGATCGAGACGAACACCTTCGGCGCCAACCGCCGCAAGCTCGCCGCTAGCTACCTGGAGGACGAGCTTCGCGAGATCAACAGCGCCGGCGTCAAGCTCGCCCGCGAAGCGCGGGAGATCTCCGGACGCGACGTCTTCATCGCCGGCTCGATCGGCCCGCTCGGGGAAGGGGGCGTCCCCGAAGACGAGCGCAAGGCGATCTTCGCCGAGCAGGCCGAGGTGCTCGAGGGCCGCGGCGTCGACCTGTTCGCAGTCGAGACCTTCTTCGACCTCGACGAGCTCACGTCCGCGATCGAAGCCGTGCGCAGTGTCTCGTCGCTCCCGATCCTCGCGATGCTCACCTTCGACGTAGGCGCCGAGACCCTCTCAGGCCTCCGGCCAAAGAGGCCGCCGAGCGCCTCCACGCGCTCGGTGTCGCCGCGATCGGCGCCAACCACGGCGCGGGAATCCAGGCGGCGCTTGCCGCCCTGAGCGAGATGGACAACGGCCTCCCGCTCGCCGCGATGCCGAACATCGGCCTCGCGAGCATGGCCGGCAACCGGATCATCTACCCGCACGCCTCGCCCGAGTACTTCGCCGAGTTCGCTGCGCACGCCCGGAATCTCGGCGCCCGCGTGATTGGGGGCTGCTGCGGAACGACGCCGACCGAGATCGCGGCCATCGCCTCGGCGGTCAAGGAAGAGCGCCAGCCCAGCGCGCCGCTCGTGTTCGCCGAGCGCGAGGTGCAGGTCGCGGTTCCCGAGGAGCGGGAGGAGACCGATCTCGCCCGCGCGTTCCGCGAGAACGAATGGGTGCTGTCGGTGCAGATCGACCCGCCGCTCGGCGGCAGCTACGACGGGATGATCGAGGTCGCCCGCGCGATCAAGGGCTCGGGGAACGCGGGCTGGGTCGACATCAACGACAACGCGACCGCACGCGCGGCCGCCAGCGCGCTCATGCTCTCGGTCGAGATCGAGCGCGTCGCCGGCGTCGAGACGATCCCGCACCTGACCACGCGCGACGCGACGATCATGGGCCTCGAGTCGCAGCTCCTGGGCGCGCACGCGTGCGGAATCCGGAACGTGCTCGCCGTGACCGGCGACCCGCCCGAAGTCGGCGACTACCCCGGCTCGCGCGGCGTCTACGAGATCGACTCGATCGGCCTCGCAAGGCTGATGGCCCGCCTCAACCAGGGAGAGGACTTCAACGGGCGGGCGATCGACGCCGCGACCTCGTTCTACATCGGCGTCGCGGTCAACCCGGCCGCGGACGACATCGAGAACGAGCTGGAACGCTTCCAGCGCAAACTCGAGGCCGGCGCACACTTCGCGATGACCCAGATCCTGTTCGACCTCGAGTACATGGACCGCTTCGTCGAGCTCCTCGGCGGCGAGTGGCCGATCCCGGTGCTCGTCGGGATCTTCCCCGTGTGGAGCCACCAGCTGGCGCTGCGCCTGCATAACGAGGTCCCAGGCATCGTCGTCCCGGACCGCGTGCTCGACGCCTTGCGGGACGCCGGCGCGGATGCAGGCGAGGTTGGTATGGAACTCGGCCGCGAGCTGCTCGAGGCCTCGCGCGACCGCGCGCAGGGCGCGTACGTGGTCGCGCCGTTCCGCCGGCCGCTTGGGGTCCTCGACCTGCTGTCGTAGGCTGACGCCGTGAACGGCACCGAGCTCCAGGAATTCATCGACCGCTACAACGACGCGTGGAACGCACACGACGTCGACGCGATCGTGTCCATGCACACCGAGGACTCGGTCTTCGAGAACCACACGACGGGAGACGTCAACGTCGGCAAGGACGCGATCGCGAAGGCGATCACGGGCATCTTCGGCGTCTTCCCGGACCTGAGCTTCGAGGCGCGAAGCCAGTACATCCGCGAGGACCTCGTCGTCCAGGAGTGGACCGCGCGCGGGACCCACGACGGCCCGATGAATCGCTCCGGAATGACCATCGAGCCGACCGGTAAGAAGGTCGAGTACCGGGGAATGGACATCATCCCGATCGAGGACGGCCTCGTGGCCCGTAAGGACGTCTACTCCGACGGCGTGACGCTCCTGCGCCAGCTCGGCTTGACGCAAATCTCGTAGCTAGACTAGGCCGTCCCGGGGGCGTAGTTCAGTTGGTTAGAACGCCGGCCTGTCACGCCGGAGGTCGCGGGTTCGAGTCCCGTCGCTCCCGTCTCATCTTCTTGGGCGGCATTCGGACCCGCGCGACCTACTCCGGGTAGTTCGCAGGATTCATCGCGTACGCCCACATCGACACGGGCTCGACGCGGAAGATGACGACGTCGCCCCAGCTGTAGGGACTCGACTCGTAGTGCGAGTACCAGACGTCGTGCACCTCATCGTGGTCGGGGTGGTCGCGCGTGAGCTCGTCGACGTGCCCGTTGACGACCACGGCCACGTTGTCGCCGACGTAGTGCGCTGCGCTGCAGGCCGGGTTGCGCTCGAGATTCCGCCAGCGTGCCGATCCGCGCCCGGTGCTGAGCGTGAAGCGGCCGTGGACGAAGTGCCCGTCGAGCGGTGCCACGCGCGGCTCGCCGCTGGCGTTGACGGTGCCGAAGGCCACATGCTTCAGGCCCTGCAGATACGCGACCACCTGCGCCGCGCTCAGCTGTCGCTCGGGCTTCACGATCGCGGCCATGTGCGCGTTGGCGCGCGCGTGCGTCGCATCCATGAGCGCCTGCAGCCACTGCACTTCCTCGGCCGTCTCGCGCACCCTCGGATCATGCCTCCTGGCAGCCGAGGGTGCGCCCTACTGCGAACTGCCTTCCAAACGACCGCTCCGCGCGCTTCCGGTCGCATGTCGAACCGTGGCTCGTGCGGGCCGATGTCGAGCCGGAACGGCGGGTACTCGCGGGTCATGAACGCCGCGTAGGCGACGACCCGCAGCACCCAGCGGTTCAGGCCGAGCACGAGGTCGAAGATGTCCTGCGGGTATCGATCCTTGAAGAGCACAAGGACGCCGGCGACGAGAACGAGGATGCCGATGAGCCCGAGACTCCATCCGGCCCCGGCGAGCATGCCCGCGATACAGAACTGCGGGATGCCGAGCAACCACCAACCGAGGAGGGGAAACCGCGCCGGAGATCCTGCGGATAGTCGATCTCCAACCGTGCCGGGTAGAAGCCGGCGGCAGGCCTCAGCTCGTTACACGCGGCGAGTGGAGACTGTCCCTCGCTTGTCGACCTCGACCAGCTCCCGAAGGTTGCGGATGCCCCACTGCCGCCGAACCAGTATTCGTCGGAACCTGTTGTGCCCAACGAGAACTCGTTCGACATCCGGCTTCGTCTCGAGCTCCCATCCGTCGGCGGCCAGTTCCGCCACCGCTCGATCGAGAGCTTCCTCCCGTACCTCCTCACTGATCGGCGTCTCGCCGACAACTGGTGCTTCACGGATTTCCTGTAGCACGCTCACAACGACTCCTTTTTTCCGATTCGACCTACGGATGACATCCTCCGAGCACGATCGGCGCGGAGCATCCGACTGCGCCCCGATTGGCCGTGTGGTCAAGTACGCATGCGGGTCGACTGACCGCTCGGCCGGCCGGGTGAGACCGTCCCGGCGCCTGCAAAATGTGTCCGGATGGCGAAGACCGTGCAGCTTCGCGAGGTCACAAGGGACTCGCTTCCCGCGGTGCTCGATCTCGCGGTCGAGCCCGAACAGGAGCAGTTCGTCGCCTCGAACGCGCGCTCCATCGCCGAAGCGCATTTCGAGCCGCACGCGTGGTTTCGCGCGGTCTACGCGGACGATGCGCCCGTCGGGTTCGTCATGGCCTACCGCGACCCGCCGACAACCTTCTGGGTCTGGCGCTTCATGATCGACGCCGCTCACCAGGGGAAGGGCTACGGCCGCCGCGCGCTCGAGCTACTCGTCGACGAGGCGCGCAAGGACGGCGTCGGCGAGGTGAAGCTCAGCTACCACCCCGGTGAGCACTCACCTCAGGCGTTCTACACACGCTTCGGCTTCGTCGACACCGGCGAGGTCGAGGAGGGCGAACTCGTCATGCGGCTTGCGCTCGACTAGCCGGCTCAGAGGCCACGCGCCGATCGACTGATCGGGCGGCTCCGCTGTAACGTTTCAGCGGGCGTCGGCCAATTACCAGTCGAGGATGGGATCACGATGAGGCGGCTACTTGCGCCGGGGCTGGCGTGCCTCGCGGTGAGCGCGGGCGTAACCGCGGCAGCGATCGCCACCCCAGGCGGAGCCCCTCGGCCGGCGAAGCCCCGCATCGTCGGGCCTCGGCGCACCACCGACCGCACACCGACCTTCACGTTCATCTCGCAGGAGGCCGGCGTCCCTGCCCGAGTGGTCAGGTTCCGGTGCGCGGTCGACCGGAAGCGGCTGCGCCGCTGCCCGAGCCGGTACACGCCTCGACTCGGGCTCGGCCTGCACACGCTTCGCGTTCGCGCCTTCGACACGCGAGGACGGCTGAGCCCGACGACCAAAGCCCGCGTGTCCGTCGTCCGGCCGCTGCAGCAAGCCGATCAGACGATCGGCGTCGGTCGCGACCCGTACAACGTGGCGGAAGGGTTCGGATCCGTCTGGGTCACCGTCGACGGCGGCCTCGTGCGCCTTGACCCGACAACGGGCGCGGCGGTCGCGCACATCGACCTCGGCGGTCGGCCGTGGGGAGTCGCCACCGGCGGAGGCGCGGTCTGGATCGGCAACGAGTCCGACGGCACGATCGCCCGGGTCGACCCGGGCACCAACGCGATCGTCTGGCGGGCCAGGCTCGACGCAGACCCCCTTCCGACGACGAGCCCCGTCGGAGTGGCATACGGCGGCGGCTCCGTTTGGTCGGCCGACAACGGTGGCGACCGGGTATGGCGGGTCGACCCTGCGACGGGCGCGATCCTGAGCGTGGCTCACGTCGCAGACTCCCACGAGTTCGTCGGCTTCGGCGAAGGCGGCGTCTGGGTCGCGAGCGAAAGCGGCAGGGTGGGCAGGCTCGACCCTGCGAGCGGCAGCGTCACGAAGGTGACGCAGGTGGGCGCCGATGCGGACTTCCTCGGCTTTTCCCCGGGATCCGTGTGGGTGACGAACTACCGGACGGACAAGCTTTGGCGGCTCGATCCCGCCACGGGTGACGTCGCAGGGAAGATCACGATCGGCACGGGCGCCCAGGGCGTGGTGTTCGACGGCTCGTCACTGTGGGTCGCCATGTACGACCGAGGCGAGGCTCTTCGAGTCGATCCTTCCACCGGGAAGGTGCTCCGCCGCGTCCGCGTCGGCGTCAAACCCAGGGGCATCGCGTTCGCCGACGACAGCGTGTGGGTCGCGAACTCGAGATCGGGCACGGTCTCGCGGATCCAAACCGCCGGGCCCTAGTTTCCGGACGGCGTGCTTGCGACTCTGACGTCGTCGAACCAGACCGACCCGGCCGCCGCCTGGTTCCAGAGGTAGACGCGATCGTAGGGGCTCGGGGTGCCGAGATTGCCGCTCACCGACCCGGCGAAGACGCCGTCCAGCGAGATCTCCGCACCGCCGTCGACGCTCTCGTCCAGGTAGAGCTCCGCGCAATGCCACTGGCCAGTGAGCACCTGCCCGCTCGCGGCATACAGGTCGAGGCGGTCGAGCGCCTCGTTGAAGAAGTAGCCCTCGAGCCCCTTCGTCACCGGGTTGTACGTGATCACCCAGCGGCGGATGCCGAGCGGATACTCGGACGTGATCGCGCGCCCATTCGCGATCTCGATGCCTTCGGTGAGCCCCGGTGCGACGCGGAAGCAGAAGTGGGTATAGGTCTGCGCGTGGCCGCCGCCGGCGAGGTTCGCATACATGCGCGACGACTGCTCGGCGCCCGTGTTCGTGACGCGCACGCTGCTCGTGCCCGAGGTCGCATAGTTCGAGTCCAGCGCGATCGACGACCCGGCCGACGAGAGTAGGTCCCACTGCGCGAGCGAGCCGGAGTCGAAGTCTTCGGCGAAGAACGTTCCCGGCGCGACGCCCGAGCCGAAGAGGCCGACGGACTGCGGGCTGTCGTCCGCGTTGTCGGCGAGGGTCAGCGTCGCGTTGCGCGGCCCGTCGGCGGCCGGAGAGAAGGTCACTGCGAGCGAGCAACTGGCGCCGGCGGGCAGTGATGCCGGACAGTCGTTCGTCTGGCCGAAGTCCGCTGCGCCCGGCCCGCTGATGTCGAGGCTTCCGATGGCAAGTGGGCCACCGCCCGTGTTGGAGAGCGAGATCGATTGAGCAGGGCTCCCGGTCCCCACGGTCTGAGAACGGAAGGCGAGCGCACCCGGCGCAAAGCTGACCACGGGCGCCGAAAGCCCTCTTCCGCTCAGAACAACCGTCTGCGGGCTCGACGGAGCGCTGTCGCCGATCACGAGCGACGCCGATTTCAGGCCGCCGCTGTGCGGCGTGAACGAGACGTAGATCGTGCAAGCCGCGTTCACCGGAAGCGTGTCCGGGCTGACGGGGCAGTCGGCGCCCTGCGCGAAGTCGGCCGCGTCCTGTCCGTTGATCCGGAAGGTGAAGATCGCCAGCGGCTCGGCCCCCGTGTTCCTCAACGTGACCGCCTGAGCGTCGGAGGTCGTGCCGACCATGCGATCGACGAACGCGACCGAGCCTGGCGAGACCGCGGCTTCTGCCGCGCCGAGACTTCCCCTTCCGCTGAGGGCCACGGTCTGGGTGCCACCGGGAGCGTCGTCGCCGATCACGAGATTGGCCGACTTCCACCCGGCACTGCCAGGGTCGAACGAGACGTAGATCGTGCACGAGCTTCCCGCGGGCAGCGAGTTGGGGCTAACCGGGCAATCCGCGCCCTGGGCGAAGTCGGCGGCGTCGGGCCCCGTGATGCGGAACGTCGAAATCGAGAGCGGGCCCGTCCCGCTGTTCGCCAGCGTGACCGCCTGAGCGGTGCTCCTGACATCGACGATCTCGTCTCCGTAGGCCAGCGCTCCCGGCGAGACGGTCGCCGCCGGGGTTCCTCCGCTGGCGCTGTCGCCGAATCCGCTGAGCTCGACCGTTTGCGGACTGGCCGGCGCATCGTCCCCGATCGCAAGCGTCGCGGACTTTGCGCCGGGACTGTCAGCGCTGAACGAGACGTAGATCGTGCACGAGGCTCCGGGCTGCAGCCGGTCCGGGTTGACCGGGCAGAGCGCGCCAAGGCCGAAGTCTCCGGCGTCGGGGCCGTTGAGCCGGAAAGTCGAGATCGTGAGCGGCTGGTCGCCGGCGTTGGTCAGCGTCACCGCCTGCGCGTCGGACCGCGTCCCGACCGGGCGGTCCGGGAAGACGAGCGCAGCTGGGCTCAGCGTCACCTGGGGTCCCTGGTCATCGGGCGCGGCGGAGCCGATCGGAGCGAGCAAGCTCACTGAGACCGCGACCGCAAACGCTGCTATCCCCGCAACTCGGCGCGCGCGCAGACCTACCCGCATTGACCCCGCCTCCTGTCCATCGTTCGTCTCGCCCCCTTCCTGAAGCATGAAGACCAGGCACCGCCGGAGCTACTGGACAATGGGCGAGCTTTCTTCGCACTACGATCGAACAGGAGCTGGCAGAGTTGGCCCATGGCGACGATGGCTGATCTGGACAAGCTCGCGCTGGCCATGCCGCTAGCGACGAAAGAGGTCTCCGACGACGGCCGGCCGTCGTACCTGGTCCACGGAAAGATGTTCTGCTTCCACCGCGGCCGGAGGCCGGACGCGATCGATCCCAGGACGGGCGAGCGGATGAAGGACGTCCTCATGTTCCGCGTCGACGGCCTCGACGAGAAGGATCTGATCCTCGCCGACGACCGCGGGATCTTCTTCACGACCCCCCATTTCAACGGCTATCCGGCCGTCCTCATGCGGATTCCGTCTCTGAGGCGGCTCAAGCGCGAGGAGCTGCGCGACCTCGTCGTCGGGGCCTGGCTGACCCGCGCGCAGAAGCGCGTCGCCAAAGCCTGGCTCGCGGAGAACGAGCCCGACTACGGAGAGGAGTGACCCCTTTGGGGGGTGGACAAAATGAAGATCGTGACTACGATCCGTCGGTCACGAACAGGCCAGGGCTGCTCCGCGTCCTCCTTTTGCAGCCCGACCTCCGCTCTCCATGCCGAACGTCCTCCGCAGCCGCCTGCTGGCGCTTGCATTCGCAGCGTGCGCGTTCGCCTGCCTGATTGGGGTCTTCGTGGCGAGCACGACCACGGCCCACGCCGAAGGAGTCCGGGTCTCACGAGAACGTCTTGGCCCGCCGATCCCGAAGCGCCACATCCTGAAGCGGCTCCGGCCCAGGCACAGGCACAAGCGACCGCTCGGTGAGCGCGCGGCGCGAGTCGCGCTGAAGGCGGTCGGCGTGCCATACCACTGGGGCGGCGTCTCGCCGTCGAGCGGATTCGACTGCTCGGGCCTCGTCTACTGGGCCTACGGCCATGTCGGGGTCCCGGTTCCACACAGCTCCTACGCGCTGGCCGCGATGGGCCGCCGTGTGCGACATCTGCGGCCCGGAGACCTCCTCTTCTTCTCCGGCTACGGCCACGTCGGGATCTACGTCGGCCGTGGGCGCATGGTGCACGCGCCGCACTCAGGGACGACGGTTCAGGTCGTCAGGCTGGGCCGCTCCCACTACGGCGACGCCGTGATCAGCGCGCGCCGGCTGACTCGTCCCTGACCCACTCGGCGATCCTCGTCAGGTTCGCGGCGCCTGTCTCGTAGGCGCCGTCCTCGGACTCGTTGGCGATCGCGGCCGTGACCGTGCGCCCCTCGGTCGCGAAGATCCCGAACTGACGGACGAGGGCGCGGCCCGGAGGATCGGGCCCCCAGCCGCCCTTGATCGCGGCGCCGGGATCGAGCGCGGCGAGGCCCCAGCGCTGCTCGGCGATCACGCGGCGCATCAGGTCGAGAACCGGCTCGGCTTCGGGAGCTCCTGAGAGCCCCGCCGCGAACCGTTGCTGATCCACGAGCGTCCACTCGGTCTGGCCGAACGACGTGTACGGCGGAAAGACGACTGCGGTCTCGACCCTCGTGTTGGCGTCGCCGGCCGAGGCGAGGACGCGCTCGACTGCGGCGGCTGCCGCGTCCGGCGGGCCGAGGCTTTCCCAGAGCGCTCTGGCGGAATCGTTGTCGGACTCGGTGATTGCTCGCTCGACTAGATCTTCGGTGTCCGTCGTGAGAGCCGCGATCGCGAGCGGAACCTTGATCGTCGACCATGCGGCGCCGGTCGTCAGGCTCCCCACCTGCGTCACGGAGCCATCGTCCACCGAGAACGCGGCCCCGCTGCGCCCGCCCAGCTTCCGCTCGAGCTCACCGAAGTCGGACATCCGAGGGAGAGGATCGCCGATCGAGCCGTCGAACCGGTCCGGTTCATGGCGCCTGCACAGCGAAACGACCCCTACAAGTCGTTCAACTTCATCGTCGAGATCGACGGCGTCGCGCACGCGGCGTTCAGCGAGGTGAGCGGGCTCGAGAGCGAGACCGCTGTCATCGAGTACCGCTCGGGACAGGACTTCGTGACTCGCAAGCTCCCCGGCCGCACCAGCTACGCGAACATCATCCTGCGCCACGGGATCACGCAGGACCGCGAGCTCTGGGATTGGCGGAAGAACATCGTCGAGGGGAATCCGGACCGACGCAACGGCTCGATCAAGCTCCTCGACGACCAGCGGAACGAGGTGCTGCGCTGGAACTTTCGCGAGGGATGGATCTGCAAGTGGGAAGGGCCTACGCTGAACGCGAAGTCGAACGAGGTCGCGATCGAGACGATCGAGATCGCGCACGAGGGCCTCGAGCTGGATCAATGACCGACGACGGAGTCGTCGTCGACGTCGTCTTCGAGGCGGGGTTGCTCTACCTCGAGCTCGCGAACCTTTCCGACCGGCCCGCGCTGAACGTCAGCTGCAAGTTCGACCCGCCGCTCCTCGACATGCAGGGTCGTGACGTCTCGAGCCTCGCCCTGTTCCGGCGGATCGAATTCCTGGGGCCGCGGCGGCAGATCCGCACGCTGCTCGACTCGACGGCGGGCTACTTCGCGCGGGAGGGAGCGGGCCGCGTCACGGTCGTCGTCGAGTTCGAGCGGCCGGACGAGAAGCGGCGCTCTCAAAGCGTCTCACACGATCTCGCGGTCTACGGCGAGCTCGCGTACGTCGTCTAGCGGCGGCCGACGGTCAGCTTGACCGGGAAGCCTCGGCGCCTCACGGCACCGGGCCTCGGGCTCTGGGCGATCACGCGGCCAACCCGGCGTGAGCGGGCGCGGCGAATCGCGCCGACCGAGCAGTGCGCTCGACGGATCTTCGTCTTCGCGCGGCCGAGCTGAAGACCGATCACGCGCGGCACGCGGCACCGAACTGG
>Ga0070684_100001565_pt1 | contig 16519 bp, 7 predicted proteins | sample KBSC723LmetaG_FD_65653 | JGI IMG/M metagenome (GOLD analysis project Ga0070684, IMG submission 65653) | Corn rhizosphere microbial communities from Kellogg Biological Station, Michigan, USA - KBS C7.2-3L metaG | ecosystem: Host-associated > Plants > Roots > Rhizosphere ...
AGCGTGACGGCCGCGGCCAGAATCAACCCGCCGCCAAGCCATGCATGGGGCCCAAGGTGCTCGCCCAGCAATTCCACGCCGAGAAACGAGCCTAGCGCCGGTTCGATGTTCAGAAACACGCCGGCGCGGGAAGCCGGCACGTGATGAATTCCCCAGTTCCACAGCAGCGTCGTTGTGGCGGTGCACGCCAGCCCGCTCGCGGCCAGCGCTCCCCACGCCTTCGCGCTGATGTGCGCGAATGGCATCGGCGCGCTGTGATTGGGAATCCATCCCATCACCACGCGCGGGGTCAAGATCCATGCCGCAAGCATTATCGTTCCGGCCACCAGGGTGTAAGCCGTGACCACCGGCGGGCTGTGCGTCTCCATCAGCTTTTTACTCATCAGCACCCAGGCGATCGAGATGCACAGCGACGCCACCACCATCAGGTCGCCATGCAGGCTCGGTTGACCCGCTCCCGCCCGCGCGTGCGTGCCGCCCAGCACAATCAGGGCGGCGCCTACGCTCGATCCGCATAGCGCCACCCAGCCCACCCAATCCAGCCGCTCCCCCATAAAGAGCGCGGCCCCCGCAGCCAGAAGCACCGGCAGCGTGCCCACCATCAGCGAGGCATGGCTAACGGTGGTGTATGCCAGCCCATGAAACTGCATCAGGAACTGCAATGGCACTCCCAGTCCCGCGGAGAGGACCAGCAGGCGCAACTCCCCCCTGGTCAGCCGAACACGGTGCATCAGCGCAACGGGCAGCAGCCCCACGCACGCAAACAGGAAGCGGTAGAGAACCATGTACTCCACGCTCATTTCGTTCATTGCGATGCGCCCGAAGAAGAACCCCGTGCCCCACAGGCATCCCGCCGCCGCGCATGCGCCATATCCCAGCCATTGCGTACGTCTGACGGTCCTGACTTTCCCGTTCATCTCTCTTACTGTCGCATAAGCGCTCGTCCCTCTGTCCCTCGGTCCCTTTGCCCCTCGGATTGCCTCTCACCCTCGCCCCTGACAACCGTCCATCCCTTGGGCGAGAATAGACCTGATGGCGAAACGGCTTCCTCCAGCGGGTTTGTGGATTCGGGCGGCCCTGGGGCTGGCGGTTGCCGCTTCCCTGGCCGGCACGGCCCCGCCTGCCCGTGCGCAGCATCTCATCCCGCATTCCCTCTTCGCCTCAAAGAAGAAAGAAGCTCCCCCGCCTCCCCAGGTGCGCGCCACGGTCCAGCCGTCATTTTCCGTCGCGGTCGATGCCCTCGGCTTTTCTCCCCCTGCCAACGCTTACATTGGCGCGCGGAACTCATTCGTGTCGCTCGATTTCATTGGCGAAGACCGCCTCCTGTTCACCTTCCGCATCCCCGGCCTCATCCATCGCAATGAGAAAGCCCGCGACGCCGATGAGGATGAGCGCAAGATTCGTGCGCTGGTCCTGCACCTGCCCGACGGAGCGGTTCAGTCCGAGGCGCTTTGGACCCTGCACCACCGCAGCCGGTACCTCTATCCGCTGGGCAGCGGCCAATTCCTGCTCAGAGATGCCGCCAGCCTGCAGCTCGTGGACTCTTCCCTCCAGCTCAAACCCTGGCTCCATTTCCCCGGCCCGGTGGAGTGGGTCGAGATCGACCCAAGCGGAAACTATCTTGTCACCGGCTCTGACGAGCCTCCTGACCAGCCGGCCCGCCAGGGCGACGTCGGCAGTCCAGCGACAGCCCAGGCCAGCATCACCACCGACGCTCCCGCGTCAGACAAGCGCAACCTCGTCCTCCGTGTCCTGCGCCGCAGCACCGGAGACGTGATGCTTGTAAGCCATGTGAACTCGGTAATTCATCTGCCTCTCAACCCCGAAGGCTACCTGGAATTACTGCGCGGGAATGGGAAGGACTGGGCGCTGAATTTCGATTACTTCAGCGGCGGCCATATCATCGTCGGCAAAATCGAATCGGTCTGCATGCCTCTGCTCAACTTCCTCTCGCCTTCCGAGGTGCTGGCCAACACGTGCGGTTCCAGTGGAGATCCCGCACTTGTGGCGCTTGGCCTCAACGGCAAGCGCCTCTGGCACAACGATTCTCCCAGCGGCGGCGTGTGGCCCTTGCTCGTCACCAACGCCGACGGCTCGCGCATTGCGCGCGAGACGCTCCTCACCGGTCACGCCGTCAGTGCCATGGCGCCGCTCGAATCCGAAGATGTGAAGGGTCAGGACGTGCAGATCATCGATGCTGCCACCGGAAAGATGGTCCTGCGCGCCGCCGCCGAGCCGGCGCTCGACACCGGCGGCAATGTCGCCATCTCTCCCTCTGGCCGCCGCGTCGCCATCCTCATGGACAACAACCTGCAGATCTTCGAACTGCCCCCGCCGGCCCCGCTACCCGATCTCGACCTGCATCACGACAAGTAACCAGTAGCGCTGGTCTCCTGACCGGCAGTCGTGCGAATGTCCTCACCCGCGGCCCCGACCACTCGACCACCAGGCCACTCGATTACCGGGCCCCCGCCTGCACCACGACGCACGTGATGTTATCCCCACCGCCCGCCTTGTTCGCCGCGTCTACCAGCCGTTTCGCCCGGGCTTCCACTGGCCCATCCTCACGGAGCAACTCTCCGATCGCCTGATCTGGCAATTCGCGCGTCAGCCCGTCTGAGCAGAGCAGAAAAATATCCCCGCTCTGCGCCTCGAACTGAAAGCAATCCGGCGTCACGCAGTCCTGTGTGCCCACCGCGCGCGTAATCACGTTGCGCAGCGGAGAGCGCGATGCCTCGTGCCGGCTCATTCGGCCTACACGAATCTGTTCTTCCACCAGCGAGTGGTCGAGCGTCAGTTGCTCCAGGCGTCCGTCGCGCACCCGGTAGCATCGACTGTCGCCCACGTTCAGCACCCACGCGGAGTCTTGCTCCACTACCAGCGCCACCAGTGTCGTGCCCATTCCGGCCAGCCGCGGAATCCGTTGCGCGCGCGAGTAGATCGCCGCGTTCGCAGCGCAAACAGCTTCTTCCGCTGCCCTCGGCATCGCCGCATCCGCATCGCGCTCTGAAAGCGAGCGGAGCACCTCATCGACCGCCAGCGAACTGGCTACCTCGCCGCCCGCTGCTCCGCCCATCCCGTCGCAGACCACGAACACGCCGTGCTCGAGCGAAAACCCGAATGCGTCTTCGTTGTTCGCGCGCTTGCGTCCGCGATCGGTAACCGCCGCGGCAACATAATGAAGGGCAGCATCTGCCAAAGGTTCGCTCCCGCTGCCCAGTTTACAGTCCAATCGGAACACCTGTCAGGATCTCCGCGCGCTACGCGGTCTCGAAATGCTTTTCGATCTCTTCGAGAGTCTTCCCCTTCGTCTCCGGCAGGAAAAACAGCACGGTCAGGAAGTAAATCACCGTGAATCCCACGAACAGGAAGAACATGGTCGAGTAGCCGTGCTTGCCCACCACCGGCAAAAAGATAGCCGCCAGCGCAGTGGAGACGAGCTGGTTCAGAACCAGCGCGATGCTCATGCCGTTGGAGCGGATGCGCGTCGGCATCAGTTCGCTCAGGGCAAGCCACACGCACACGCCCGGCCCCGTCGCATAAAACGCCACGAACAGGTAAAGGCAGATGGCCATGAACCATCCGGTGCCTTCGCTGGGAACGGTCTGAATGTAGGCGTGATCGATCTTGAGAGGAGCGGTGCGCGCGGTATTCAGGTCAGCAAACGGGTTCTGAAAGAACGCCTGCACCTTTCCTGCCGGAATCGAATGTGTGCGGTCAATCTCGACCGGCGTCGGGGCGATGAGGTTGGACACGGCGGGCGCGGTGCTCGAGGTGAAATCGCCATACGAATAGATGATCGTGAGCGACTGCGCATTGCCCGGGCGAGGCTGATCCGGAGCGATGCGCGCAAGCATTGCGTCATCAAACGTCAGGTTCAGGCTCTGCTCCGGCATGACCATTTGCCGCACCTGCGGACTGACGTCGACACGATGCTTCTCCTGGCTGACGAAGAGGAACGCCACGGTCGACAGAGAGAGGATGATCCCCGACGTCCCCAGCAGGAACAGGAATTTGCGCCCCTTGCGGTCCACCAGGCTCATTCCCACCATCGTGAACAGAAAGTTCATCGCGGTGAAGATCACATATCCCCAGTGCGCCTGAATATCATTAAGACCGCTTGAGATCAGGATGTTGGTGTTGAACCCGATCACGGAGTTGATGCCAGTGGCCGTATTGCAGGAAAGAATGACGCAGGCGAGCAGGAAGGGAATTACGTAGCGCCGCTGCAGCAGGGGCTCGCTGCGTCCCTGCCGCGCATCCGATTTTGCGTGCACCTCCGTCGCGGTCTCTTCCATCTCGCGCAACTCCAGCGCGGCCTGCGCTTCACTGCGCGAGCGCAGCAGCGCAGCGTAGGCCTTTCCCGATTCGCCTCGGCGAAAGAACCAGCGAGGCGACTCCGATACAAAGAAGCTGCCCAGCACAAACAAAAGCCCGGGCGGCATGGATATCCAGAAGATGTTGCGCCATGCGTGATTCTTTACGTTGAACACCGCATCAGCGGTTCCAGTGCGGGAGACGGCGTCCACGTGATAACTCACCAGCACGCCGATAATCGCCGCGGCGAAGATACCGAACGTCAGCAGCCACTGAAACACCGCAGTCCCGCGCCCGCGTTTCTGCGCAGACAGGCACTCGGCAAGATAAAGCGGTACCACGACCCCGACAAGGCCCCCACTCATCCCCTGCAACAGCCGCCCAAAAAACAGCGCGCTATAACCCTGCGACAGCGCAATCATAGGAATGCTCAGCGTGAACGCCACGCCGCTCAGAATCATCAGCGGCTTGCGCCCCATCCAGTCCGCCAGCAATCCTGCGAACAGCGTGGAAAACACGCTGCCCAGCAGCACCGCCGCCACAATGATCGATAGTTCGCCCGGCGTCAGGTGCGAAGTGGCCTCAAGGTAGGGAACAGCACCCCCGATAATGCCCACGTCGATGCCGTAGAGCAGGCCGCCAAGCCCGGCCACCAGCAGCAGAAAACGGTTGTATCGGATCAGCTTCTTCTCATCGGCAAATGAGGGCATCTGCGGAACTCCAGCTTGCATGGACACACCTGCCGGGCCGCTGCTTTGAGAACCAGCACAGCCCGGAATTCGATCTGAAAAACTCCGTGCCAGCTTACATCAGCCGGTGCTTCTATTGCCTAGTCGAGGCTGGCGCATGGGCCGTTTGTTCCCGCCAGAAATGGGCGGCGCCCGCAATCGGAGCCTGGTCCCATAGAGCTGACTGCACTACCGCGAAGCCCAGCCCCGCAATCTGCTTCTCGGTCGCGGGCAGAAACAACAGCGCCGATCGCGCGATGCCGCCGCCGATCACCACCTTTTCCGGATGGAACGGCGCCACCACGTCGCGCAGCACCTGCCCCAGGTGCTCGCCAAATATCTCGAATACCGCGCGCGCTTCTGTATCGCTTCCGGCCGCGGCCGCTATTTCCGCCACTTCCATCTCGCGCCCCGTGCGCGCCAGGTATTGACCCTTCACCGCGCGCGTCGAGATCAGGTCTTCCACGGTGCCCCCGGCATACGGATAATCCCAGATCTCTCCGCCCGGCGGCACGCCTTCGCCTTCCCTCACGGTCGCTCCGTCCACTGCGAACGCGCACCCTACGCCGGTTCCCAGCGTCAGGCCGACGGCGCGCTTTGCGCCCTTCACCGCGCCCGCGCCCACTTCGCCAAGCAGGTAAGCGCCGGCATCGTTCAAAAATCGGAACTGATCCCGTTTCCACCCAAACCGCTCTGCCAGCGCCCCGCGCAAATCTCTGCGATAGAGCGCTTTCAGCTTGTGCTCCATCAGGCTCATGCCTGCTTCGCAATCAAAAGGGAAGGGCACGGCCAGCGATGCTCCAGCTACGCTCGTCTCGCCGGCTGCGGCTTCAGTGCCCACGCGAAACAGCAGGTCCGCAAAGCCCTCGAACGTGTCCACTCCGGCCAGCGGCGCGCCAGCCACGCGCATCACCTTTAAATCTTCCAGGCGGCACAGTCCCGCGGTTACATGGCTGCCGCCTACATCGTAGCCCAGTACGAACGAACAAACTTCTGATGTCACTGCTTTGCTGTCTCCCGCTTCCATTTCGCTCCGGCGCAACCTCGCGCCGGGCCCGGTCTCCTGCGCCGCACGACGCGCGGAGCCGGTTTTTTGTTTGATGATAACGGTATCATGGGCGCGCCCGGCCGGAGTAGGATGTACGCAAATGGAAATCGGAATCGTTTCCCGCTTTGCTCTGCGGAAGCCTCACCCTGTGTCATTCGTCTCCGCCCTGACGATCGCTCTGACGATTTCGGGTGCCTGTTTCACCGCCGCCGCTCAGCAGATTCCGGCGCCCGTTTATGGACCGTGGAGCGCGATCATCCTTCCTGACGGCCCCGGCCTCACCGAGCCTGCTCCCGGTCCCTATGGCAGCCGCTCCGCCATCTCGCCCGTGCCCGCCTCCGTGCTCGCGGGCGATGCGCACTGGACGCTCGCCTTCTGGTTCAATTCCTCTGACCCGATCAACCCAGGCGGCGCCACCTTGCTTGCCGGCCTTGGCGATCCCACCGCGAACGACGCGCGCTTTATTGCCGCGGTGGATGGCCGCCTCGGCCTCTGGCTCGGCAAAGGCCAGCAGCGCTGGGTGGCGGGCGATACGCATATCAGCGAAGGCTGGCACTTCACGTCTGCGACCGGCGACGGCAGCACGGTCACGCTCTACCTCGATGGCGGCGAGATTGCGTCCGCGCCATACACGCAAGGCGCCGTCGCCGCGCGGCTTGCCATGGCTCCCACATTCGGCGATCACCATTTCGGCGGAAAAATCGCCTGGCTCGACATATACGACCAGGCGCTGACCACCGCGCAGATCGCCCAACTCGCCGCCAACACACCTGACTTCGACCTGCCGCAATACACCGAAGCCTCCGCTCACTGGCCCGTGCAGGTTCGCGGCATGGCCGGCCAGCTCGAGCCGCAGGATCCGCTCACCTTGCCGCACAGTAAAGTGCCACCACAGAAGCCCGTCGCCAAAGCGCTCACACCCGAAGAGCAGCGGACAGGACTGGTCGGGCAGAATCCCTGGATTCTTCGCGGAGGGTGGAAGCTTGCAGCCGCGCCCGATGTAAAGGCCACGGGCGAGGAGATGTCGCGCGCCGGGTTTGCTGCGAAGGACTGGATGATCGCCACAGTCCCCGGCACCGTTCTCACCACCATGATCGATCGCGGCATTTATCCCGATCCCGATTACGGCCTCAACAATCTCGCCATCCCTTACACACTCGCTCACCAGGACTACTGGTATCGCGTCGAGTTTCCCAGGCCGGTTGAAGCAGCAGAGGGCCAGCGCACGATCCTCACTTTCAACGGCATCAACTATGCCGCTGAAGTCTGGCTCAACGGCCACAACATCGGCGGTATCACCGGCGCATTCATCCGCGGCAACTTCGATGTCACTTCGCTCCTTGCAAAATCCGGCATCAACGCCCTCGCGGTACGCGTGAGTCCGCCGCCGCATCCGGGGCTCGCGCAGGAGGAATCCATCAAGGCGGGGCCGGGCGACAACGGCGGCATGATGATGCTCGACGGCCCCACCTTCGGCGCCACCGAGGGATGGGACTGGATCCCCACCATTCGCGATCGCAACACCGGTATCTGGCAGGACGTCACCCTGACGGTTGTGGACGCCGTCACCGTTGGCGACCTGAACGTCATCACCACCTTGCCAAAACCTGACAATAGCGAAGCCGATGTAGAAATTGAAGTGCCGCTGACCAATGCATCGAGTGCGACGGTGTCCGGCAATGTGATTGCGAGTTTCGATGGTGTGAAGGTTTCGAAGCACGTCGACGTGAAGCCGGGCGACACTGTGGTGCGCCTGGAGCCTGCTGAGTTCGCGCAACTCCGCGTGCCGCATCCCAGGCTATGGTGGCCTAACGGTTATGGCGATCCCGCGTTGCATCACCTCACGGTGAGTTTTGGGCCGCCGGGTGCGAAGATGGATTCCGCACAGGCGATCGACTTCGGCATGCGCGAAGTCAGCTACGAGCTCTCGCTCTTCGATTCCACGGGCCACCTGCACCGCGTCGAGGTCCTGCCCAGCCGCACCCACGACCAGGCACTACCCCTCATCGACGAATCGCATATGGGCATCCGCGAAATCGATGACCGCACGCCCAACCTGCCCGCCCCCGGCGAAAAACTTCCCGACTGGATGAAGCACACATGGGTGCATACGCTTGCCGCCGGCGCGCTCGACTCCGCATCGGTCCGCGCCGTCGACGGCGATTGGCCCGGCACCGACCTCGTCATCAAGGTGAACGGCGTGCGCATCGCCGCGCGCGGTGGCAACTGGGGCATGGACGACAGCCGCAAGCGCGTCTCCATCGCAAACCTCGAGCCCTACTTCCGCCTGCATCGCGACGCGCACGTCAACATGATTCGCAACTGGATGGGCCAGAACACTGAGGAGAGCTTCTACGCACTCGCCGACAAATACGGCCTCATGGTCTGGAACGATTTCTGGGAATCCACGCAGACTTACAACCTCGAAGCTGAAAATCCGCAGCTCTTCCTCGCCAACGCGCGCGACACCATCCTGCGCTTCCGTCACCACGCGTCTATCGTGGTCTGGTGCGGGCGCAACGAAGGCGTCCCACAGCCGATTCTCAACACCGGCCTCGCCGCGCTGGTGCGCACGCTCGACCACACGCGCTACTACACGGGCAGCTCCAACGTGGTGAACCTGCGCAACTCGGGCCCCTATCAACTCATGCCGCTCGACACCTACTACCGCATCAATCGCGGCTTCTCCGTCGAGCTCGGCATTCCCAGCGTGCCCACGCTCGAAGGCCTCAAGGCCTTCATCCCCGAGCCCGATCGCTGGCCCATCTCCGACACCTGGGCCTATCACGATTGGCACCAGCTCGGGAACGGCACCGTAAAGCCTTTCATGGATACGATGACGCGCGAATTCGGCGCGCCCACAGGCCTCGAAGATTTCGAGCGCAAAGCGCAGATGATCGACTACGCCGCGCACCGCGCCATCTTCGAAGGCTTCGCCGCTCATCTCTGGCAGCCCAACTCCGCGCGGATGATCTGGATGACGCAGCCCGCGTGGCCCTCCACGGAATGGAACTTCCTCGGCCACGACTACGACACGCAATCCAGCTTCTACGGCACGCAGAAAGCCTGTGAGCCTGTTCACGCACAGCTCAATCTTGAAGACGGTTCCGTCGATCTCATTAACCTCAACCAGGCAGGCTCGCTCAAGGTGCGCGTCCTCGTGCTCTCGCTCGATGGCAAAACTCTCAGCGACCACACCAATCAGATTGAAGCCGCGGCCGATGCGCGCACACCGGTCACGAAACTCGACCTGGAAAAACTCGCCGACGGCCACACCATCCTCGTCAAGCTCAACGTCGACGACGCCGGCGGCGCGCCCGTCAGCGACAACTTCTACTGGTGGGCAAAGCAGGACAGCGCATTGCAGGAACTCGGTAAGCTGGGCGAAGCGCAACTCACCGCCACCGCCGCTACCAGCCGCGCCGGCGACGAGAGTCAGATCAACGTCACCCTTCGCAACGCCGGCACACTGCCCGCAATTCTAGCCAAGCTCACGCTCACCAACGCATCCACCGGAGGCCGCATCCTCCCCGCCTACTACAGCGAGAACTATGTCTCGCTCCTCCCCAACGAAACCCGCACGATTAGCGTGCAATTCCAATCAGCAGGCGAGAAGCCCGCCCTCACACTCCGCGGCTGGAATCTCGCCTCGACCACCATTGCGGTGCAATGAAAGCAAAAAGAGGCGCGGCCTCCTCAAGCCGCGCCAACAGTCTGCCCTCATATTTGCTGCTCTATTGCGTCAGCAGCTCCGTCGTCACCTCAATCTCCTGATGCCGCGTGGTTCCCGGCAAGTCAATCGACCCGAGCACCACCGCCTTCCCGCCCGTCACACTCGACATGCCCTCGAGCATCGTTTGCTGAATCACCGGGTCCTGTACTCCCATGCCGGACTTTTCATCGGCAACTCCGGTCAGTTCCACCTTCGTCTTCAATCCCTCCCCTTCGATGCTCGCATCGATGTTTACACCGACATCGATGTACTGCACCTGCGATTTCTCCGCCGCATTTTCACCGGTCGCTCCGGTGACCATCGGAATGCGCTTGCCTTCTTTCAGGACTCCCTTGGAGCCCGACGCTACCACCAGCGAGTAGTGCTGCGTCCCCGTCTTCTTGCCGTTCTCCACGTCGCTCACGCTATACGTCACGCGGTACACCTTCTTCGGCCGGTCGAGTTCCTCCACCATCTTGTGAATGTCCTTCAAGTCCTCCGCCGTCGACGTCACTGTGATCGCATTCTGCCCCGCCAGGCCATACATCTTCGCCCACGGAAAGTTGTTGCGCAGCGCGGTCTGAATGTCATTCAGGTCATACTGCATGGTGACATTCTTAAGAAAGATCGTCTCCCTGATCAGCGGTTGGTGTGCTCTTGCCTCTCTGGCGTCAACCACCGCCTGCCGCTCCGTTTCCTGTTGCGCCTGCGCACACGCGCACCCTCCGCCCAATGCGACCAATGCGCAAGCGGCAAGCACGCGCACGCGTGTCCCTCTGTTCCTCGAATTCATCTGCTGCCTCCAAGGTTGAATGTGCCTGGAGCGCGCCGCTTATGTTTCCGCATCGCGAAGACGCGGCGCATCTCACCCAACAAGACGCATCCCCGCACCATTCGCTCAGCAATTCCTTTGGCTTTCCTTTCTCTCGCCCGAGATCCAGTCCTATCCTCTCCTCAAACCTTGTCATTCTGGGGCGCAGCGAAGCACCGGCTCTTGTCGCGAGCATGGATGCATGCGCCTCTGCCTTGTTCCCTCGCGGAGCCGTCTGCTATGGTTCGCTGGTACCGATATCACCCGGCTGAATCCACGGTCAACGTGCGCCGCTTCGCGCAGTTTGCATGCTCTCCGCCGCAACCGGGGCAGGAGTCTCCCGTGCCGTCTTTTTGTGTTGCCTTGCATCCGCGCATCATGATTCGCGCAGCCCGAATCGCCCTTATGCTCGCGGTTCTTGTCTTCGTTCCCGCATCGCTCTTCGCCAAGGTCGTCGTTTTCTCGCAACCCGGCTTTCCCACAGTTGGTAGCGAGCCCATCGACCGCCCCGCACTCACGCGCGCGCTCGATGGCATGGACCCAACATTCCTCGACCTTGCCGCAATCAACGCCCACGGCGCGCTCGACGGCGCGTCTCTCGTCGTCCTCCCCTATGGCTCCGCGCTCCCTGTCGATGCCTGGCCCGCCATTCAGCAGTACCTGCACAGCGGCGGTAATCTCCTCATCCTCGGCGGCCAGCCCTTGCAGATTCCCGTCCTCCAGGCCAACAACGCATTCCAGCAGCAGCGCCCGCAAAACTCCTACGCCGGAGAACTCGGCTTCCGCAACTCCTACGAGGTCCCGGTCGCAGCGAACGCGCAATTCCGCTGGCGCGACGGGTACGCGTTCGGTGCTGCGCCGCATCTGCGCGCCCGCCGCTACTTCAGCGTTGAAGGCAATCTCGACGGCCTTGGTTACATGGCCGATTCCGAAGGCCAGCTTGTCGCCGCTCCCGTCATCGCCGCCGATCACGCCAAGGCCCGCGTCGTCGCACTCGACTTCGAACCCGAGCCCGGCTTCTGGACCAGCAACGACGGCATCGCCCTCATCCATTCCGCGGCCGCATACGCCGCGCAGGGCGCGCTCTCCTTCTCCGTCGAGACGCTCTTCTCCACGCTGCGCCCCGGCGAACTCCCCACCATCACCGTGCACATCCAAAGCGCGCGCGCTGAACACCCCGCGCCATCCGCATCAGGAGAAGTCCAGCTCACTCTTCGCTCCGGCCATCAAGCCATAGACGCCGTCACCATCCCCCTCTCCGACTCAGGGACAACCGACCTGCCCGCACCTTTCCATAAGCCGCTTGCGCCGGGCTTTTACACTCTGGCCGCAACGTACAGCGAATCCGGCCGCTTCCGCGCCTTCTATGAAAACGGCTTCTGGGTCGCGGATCCATCGGCCATCGCATCCGGCGAGCGCCTCGGCGTCCACGGCGACTTCCTCACCCGCGACGGCGCGCCCTTCTTCCCGGTCGGCACAAACTACTTCTCGACCGAAGGGGATGGATGGGACTTCTCCGGCCCGCGCAACGCCGCCGTCTGGGAACACGACTTTGCCGAAATGGAGCAGCACGGCGTCAACTTTGTCCGCACCGGAGTCTGGATGCACTTTGGCCGTTTCACGGAACCCAATGCCGGCGGCGCGGCCAACGAGCGCTTCCTGCGCAACGTTGAAGCCTTCCTGCTCTGCGCGCAGCATCACCACATCGCAGTCAACTTCACCTTTTTCGGAATGGTGCCGCAGGCTGGCGATCGCGGCTGGGGACCGGCCGAAGGCCCGCCGCCCAATCCCTATCTCGATCCCGCGGCGCTCCGCGAAGAAGACGCCTACGTGCGCTCCGTCGTCGAGCGCTTCAAGTCCGCACCGTTTCTCTCCTACGATCTCATCAACGAGCCCAGCTTCTCCAACCCGCGCGAAATCTTCCACGGCAACTACCCCAATGGCGATCCAGTCGAAACCGCTGCCTGGCACAAGTGGCTCCGCGCGCACTACCACGACAATCTCGAGTCCCTCGCCGGCGCATGGTCCAGCCCGCTCGACAAGCTCGGCTCGTTCGACGCCATCCCACTTCCGTCGGAACACGACCTGCACGCCGCGCGTTACAACAATCCGAGCGAAATCCGAGCCTTCGACTACAACCTGTTCGCGCAGGACATGTTCAGCTCGTGGGTGCGCAACATGGTCGATCTCATCCACCACAGCGGAAGCACGCAGCTCATCAACGTGGGCCAGGATGAAGGCGGCGTCACCGATCGCGTCCTCAACCAGTTCTACGGTGGCGCGGGCGTCTCGTTCACCACCAACCACACCTACTGGCAAGACGACGCATTGCTCTGGGACTCCATCGCCGCGCGCCGCCCCGGCACGCCCAACATCACCGGCGAAACCGGCTATCAACCCGTGTGGCTTCCTGACGGCACATGGCGCTACAACGAGTTCACCGGACTCGGGCTCATCGCGCGCAAGTGGGCTCTCGGTTTCGCGGCGGGCTCAAGCGGCGCGCTCATGTGGGACTGGGATCGCGAATCCGACTTCGGCATGAAGCGCAGTGACGGCTCCTCAAAAGTCTGGGAGAACCAGATGCGCTCGCTGGGCGAATTCGCCAAGGCTGCCGCGCCATCTGCCACTTCGCTCATCGAGCCTGAAGTCGCGCTCATCCTTCCGCAATCCCTCCAGCTCTCTGTCGAGAACAGCGTCGCGCTCGATGCCCAGAAGAACGCCGTCCGCGCTCTCTACGGCTATGCTCGCGGCGAGGCCTATGCCGTCGGCGAGTACCAGCTTGACCTACTCGGCACCCCAAAGCTGATCCTTCTTCCGTCTCCCATGGGCCTCGATCCGCAGGCGTGGGACACGCTTATCGATCACGTAAAGGCAGGCGCCACGCTGCTCGTTACCGGCCCCTTTGACGGCGACGCGCACCTGCATCCCACAGGCCGAGCCAAGGCCCTTGGCGTCGACGCCACTGACCTCGCTCTCACCCTCCGTGAGCAAGTAGCGAAATTTCCCTGGGGTGAAGAGCGGCTCGCCTTCGGCGGCGAGAAGACCACCACGCTCTCGCGCGCCGAACTCGCCGATCACGGTGACTGGGTCGAGAAGCCGATCGGGAAGGGAAGAATCCTCTACGCGCCGCTGCCCCTCGAGCTGAATGACAACCTGAGCGCCATCGGCGACGCCTACCGCTATGCGCTCAAGACGGCCGGAATCAAGCCCGTCTACACCACTCCGCTCAACGACCCCGGCATCCTCATCGCGCCCACCATCTTCCCCAGCGCCACTCTCTACGTCGTCACATCGGAATCGAACCAGACCGCCGTCACCTTTACCGACGCACGCAGCGGACACACGTTCGCCGGCACGCTCGACCCCGGAGGCGCAGCCATCCTGCTCATCGGCACCGACGGCAAGCTCATCTCCTCATGGAACTGGACTGCCTCGTAATTACGACTGTGCCTCCGCCTGCGGGTGCGGCGGAGGCGTCTCTCATCGCAGCACGTTGATCGCAGCCGCTCCAAACGCGAGCTGCGAGACCACCTGCGACCAATCCAATATGCCGCGCAGTACCGACTGATTAATGGTCTTCTCCGGCACTATCACCGTATCTCCCGGATTCAGCTTCAAATGCATGAACGGGTCGCTCCACACGCTCTTCACCACTGTGCGGCTGACCACCGCGCCGTTGGCGCGCACCACGAACATGCGCTTGCGGTCCGCGTTCGTGTTCGGCCCGCCCGCCAGGTCCATGAACGATCGCACTTCGGCATCGGGCCGGTATACGAACGAGTTCTGGTTGAACACCGCTCCCAGCACATTCACCGTCGTCGGCACCGAAGGCACCAGAAACGAATCACCGTTTTCCAGCTTGATATCCGGAATGGCCGCGTCGCCTTCCGAGTTGGGCGTGAATTGCAACACGATGCGCCCGTTCGCCCGAACCTGCTGCAGTTGCGCAATCAGAGCCTGTTCGCTGCTCTGCGCGGCGCTCACGCTCGCGAGGTCATGCGCATTCGAGGTTGGTGAAGCCGCCAGGTCCAGAAGTCCGCGCTGCATCTGCAGCGTCATCTCATGCACGGATTCATCAATCCGGCGCTGCTGCAAAATGCGCGTCGATTCCCGCGTGAACACCGATCCGTACAGGTACGCATTCGGCGTCAGCCCGCCCGCCCGCGCCACCAGCGATCGCAACGTATCGCCCGGTTGCACGCTGTACGTTCCCGCATGCGCAAACTCGCCCTCCAGCCGCACGAACGTCGTCTGCTCCGCGATCGGCACGTGAATGTCCGCCTGCGAAAACACGGTCACTACATCTCCCGCCTGCAGCGCCAGATCCTGCGATGCATCGTGCTCGTTCACCAGCTTGCCCAGGTCAAATGGAACCAACGTTGTCTTCAGCGTTGTCGGATCGGTGCGCTCGATCACCGCGTAGCTCCAGTCGATCTCCGGAACACTCACCTTCACCACCGTGCGGTGCAAAGGGCGCGGCGTCAGCGTTTCGTTCGGCCCGTTGTCATCGTCTGCGGCCAGTGCGGATTGCTGCCCTTGCAACGCCGGATTTTGCGGCTGTCCGTAAGGGTTTGCTCCGTTCCCGATGTACTGACCATTTGGCGTGTACATCCCATTCGCTGGGTACACTCCGTTCGCGGCATTCGCCGCGTTTGCACCGGTCGGGTTATTTTGCGCAGCCTGCGCCGCAACGGCCGCGGTGCCCGTCGGCGCAGGGTTCGTGTTCGCCTGGTCCGGGGGATATAAATACGTGAGATATGCATCCTCCGACGAACTGACCGGCCGCCCTTGCTGTGTCCCCCCGTTCTGGGCAGCCTGATACTGCTGCTGCTGCTGGATCAGTTCCTGCCGTTGAACGCGCTCCCGCAGATCAATCGGCGATGGTGGCTGCCGCAACATGCCCAGTACGGTCGACGCCTGAAATTCCGGCGCCGGCAATCCCAACTGCGCTCGCTTCCACCAGTAGTCCCGCGTCAGCAGCGAATTGCGGTCAGGTATCAGATCGCTCAGCTTCATCCCATCGTGCCATTCAAATCGTCCGGGATTCGCGGTGTTGCCCCGCAGGGTCACCGTCTTCTCAAACTTCGTCACCATTGAAAGCACGTTGATAATGTCGCCGTTCTCCAATGGCGTCGCCATCCCGCTCGCATCCAGCCGGATCTCCATCGCCGAACGCTGCGTGGTCCCGTTTTGAGAGAACGTCCGGTCTACGGATGCTCTCGTTGCCGACGCCACCGTTGACAGCCCTCCGCCATCATGCAGCAGCTTCTCCGCCGTCTCTCCGGGCAGCAGTTCATAGATCCCCGGCCGACGCACGCTGCCGGTAAGAGCCGCCTGCTGTCCTACCGGCGGAATATAGATCACGTCGCCCGACAGCAGCTTCCTGTCCTGCGACTTGTCGCCGTTCACCAGCAACCCGTAAAGGTCCAGCGTGGTCACCGTCTGGTCGTTGCGGCGCAATTGAATCTGTCGCAGCGATCCCTGCATCGAAGGGCCGCCACTCGCAAACAGCGCGTCGATCAGCGTGGACAATGAGCTCACCGTGTACACGCCCGCCCTGCGTGCCTCCCCGGTCACATACACCTGGATGGACCGGATCTGCCCCATATCCACCTGCATCTGGAAGTTCCGGTACACCCTCGATATCGCGTCGTGAATGTGCTGCGACAGCTCACTGAAATGAAGCCCCGCCACATGCACCGTCCCCACCTGCGGCAGATTAATATTTCCCGAGCGGTCCACCTGCACATCGGCGTTAAGGCTCACCTGTCCCCAGACTTGAATTCGCAGTTCATCCCCAGGTCCGAGAACGTAATCCGCGGGCACCGGCGCATTGTCCAACGGCGCAAACGTCGACGGCACATTCTGAAAAAGGCTCGCCCCAAAGATCGGCAGCACCTGGC
>Ga0070684_100001567_pt1 | contig 16507 bp, 16 predicted proteins | sample KBSC723LmetaG_FD_65653 | JGI IMG/M metagenome (GOLD analysis project Ga0070684, IMG submission 65653) | Corn rhizosphere microbial communities from Kellogg Biological Station, Michigan, USA - KBS C7.2-3L metaG | ecosystem: Host-associated > Plants > Roots > Rhizosphere ...
CGACCGGGGCTACGACTTCTTCGCGCTCGACCTGCGCAAGTACGGCCGGTCGATCCTGCCCCACCAGACGCCGAACTACGTCGCCGACCTCGCCCACTACTACCCGGAGCTCGACCTGGCCTGGGAACGGGTCACGTCGGGCCATCGGCACGTCGTCCTCAGCGGCCACTCGACGGGCGGTCTCACGTTGCCGTTGTGGGCAGACGCCCGGGGCACGGAGGCGCGCGGGATCGTGCTGAACGCACCGTGGTTCGACCTGGCGGGGTCCGCGTGGATGCGGCTCGGCCTCACGCCGGTGGTGCAGCAGGTGGCGAAACGACAGCCGATGCGGGTGATCCCGCGGACGGTGACCGGCCTGTATGCGCGCTCGCTGCATCGCGACCACGAGGGCGAGTGGGACTTCGACCTGGACTGGAAGCCGATCGAGTCGTGGCCGGCGTACGCCGGATGGCTCGCGGCGATCCGGCGCGGCCACGCGGACCTCCACCGTGGCCTGTCGCTGACGTTCCCGGCGCTGGTCCTGTCCAGCACCGCGTCGGCGAACCCCCTCCAGATGGGCGAGGACGTCCACTCCACCGACATCGTGCTGGACGTCGCGCAGATCCGGCGCTGGTCACCGTTCCTCGGCCACCACGTCACCTACATCGCGATCGAGGGCGCGCGACACGACGTCTTCCTCTCCCGCGAGGCCCCCCGCACCCGCGCCTTCGGCGAGCTGGCGCGCTGGGTCACGACGTACGTCGAGACGTAGCCCTGCGACCGCCTGGCGCGGCGGACTGCCGACGCACCGGTCACGGCGTCACCTGAGGAGGAACGACGCGAGGGCGACCAGGCCGACGATCACGATCACGATCCGCAGGACCGGCGGTGACAGACGGCGGCCGACCGTGGCGCCGAGCTGACCACCGACGATCGAGCCGGCGGCGATCAGCGCCACCACGGTCCAGTCGACGTCGGCGACGAACACGAAGATCAGGCCGGCCACGCCGTTCACCAGTCCGGCGAGCACGTTCTTCAGCCCGTTCAGGCGCTGGAGCGAGTCGTTGATCGCGATCCCGAGGATGCCCATCAGGATCACGCCCTGGGCGGCGCCGAAGTATCCGCCGTAGACCCCGGTGCCGACCACGGCCGGCCAGACCCACCAGGGGCCGAACTCGCCGGTGGCGCCCTCGTGCCGCTTGTTCACCCACACCGAGATGCGCGGCTGCAGGACGACCAGGACGAGTCCGACCAGGATCAGCAGGGGCACGATCGCGCGGAAGGCGCTGGACGGCAGCACGAGCAGGAGCACGGCTCCGGCCACGCCACCGAGCACCGACCCGCTGCCGAGCCGGATCGACCGTGCTCGCTGTCCCCGGAGCTCGCGCCGGTAGCCGACCACACCCGACGCCACGCCGGGGACCAGGCCGATCGTGTTCGACACGTTGGCGGTCACCGGAGGCACGCCGAACGCCAACAGAGTGGGGAACGTGATCAGCGTCCCGGACCCGACGACGACGTTGATGGCCCCGGCGGCCAGGCCCGCGACGAGCACCGCCACCATCTGCAGGAAGGTCACCGCGCGGGCGGAGCTCCCGAGGTGTCGTCGCCGGCCGCCTCGTCGGGCGGCTCGGCCAGGTGTGCCCCCTCGGCGTTGCGTCCGGGGTTGGCCGACCGCTCCGCCTCGGCGATCGCGTCCTCGACCGCCTTGTTGGCCTGCGACAGCTCGCTGTCCAGGGCTCCCGACCCACGCAGGGTCGGCGGCTCGGTGGAGCCCATGTCGACGCGCTTGAGGGGTCCGTCCACCTTCTGGGGGATGCCGGCGATCTCGTGCACCGACGAGCCGAGGCCCTCGAGGGCCTTGGTGATCTCGGACGGGATGACCCAGACCTTGTTGGCGTCGCCGGCGGCGATCTTCGGCATCATCTGGAGGTACTGGTAGGCCAGCAGCGACTGGTCGGGCTGTCCGTCGTGGATCGCCTGGAAGACGGTCTGGATCGCCTGCCCCTCACCCTGGGCCCGCAGGATCGCGGCCTCGCGGTCGGCCTGGGCCCGCAGGATCTGCGACTCGCGCGCACCCTCCGCCGACAGGATCGCCGACTGCTTCTCGCCCTCGGCGGTCAGGATGGCGGCCTGTCGCCCTCCCTCGGCGGTCAGGATGGTGGCGCGCTTCTCGCGGTCGGCCCGCATCTGCTTCTCCATCGAGTCCTTGATCGAGGGAGGCGGGTCGATCCCCTTGAGCTCGACCCGGTTCACCCGGATGCCCCACTTGCCGGTGGCCTCGTCGAGCACCCCACGCAGACCCGAGTTGATCTGGTCGCGGCTGGTCAGCGTCTCCTCGAGGTCCATGCCACCGACGATGTTGCGGAGCGTGGTCATCGTCAGCTGCTCGATCGCCTGGATGTAGTTGGCGATCTCGTACGTCGCGGCGATCGGGTCCGTCACCTGGAAATAGATGACGGTGTCGATGGAGACCACGAGGTTGTCCTCGGTGATCACCGGCTGCGGCGGGAAGCTCACCACCTGCTCGCGCAGGTCGATCAGGTAACGCACCCGGTCCACGAACGGGACGACGACGTTGAGACCCGCCGGCAGCGTCTCCTTGTACTTGCCGAAGCGCTCGACGATCCCGGCCCGTGCCTGCGGGATGATCCGCACCGTCCGGGCCAGCATCACCAGCACGAACAGGACCACCAGGATCAGCAGGGCATACACGACCTCCATGGCCGCTCCTTCTCTTGAGGGATCAGGGCATCAGCTCGCCGACGGGATGTACGTACGCCGTGGCGCCGCGGATCGCGAACACCTCGACCGTAGCCCCGGGGGCGATGGTGAGGGACTCGTCGTACGGGCACGCCGACCAGATCTCTCCGGCCAGCTTCACCCGTCCGGGATGGTGGATGGACAGCTCCTCGGTGACGACACCCTGCTGCCCGACCAGCTTGTTCGCGCCGGTCACCAGGTCGGGTCCGCTGTGCAGCTTCTTGACCAGGTTCGGGCGCACCAGGGCGAGCATGGCGGCCGAGCTCCCCGCGGCGAGCAGGACCTGGAGGATGAAGGGGAACGACGCGAGCGCGGCCAGGGCTCCGACCAGCGCTCCGACCGCGAGCATCATCAGGATCAGGTCGAGACTGACCATCTCGGCCACGCCCAGGGCGACCGCCAGGACCATCCAGGCGGCCCAGAGATGATCCCCCAGCCACTCCACGCCTGAAGCCTATCCCGCGACGCCCCGCCGGACGGGCGATGGGAGGGTCAGGCTCCGGGTCGGCGACGCGCCCGCCGACGCGCGGTCCAGCGGCCGCCCTCGAAGGCGAGCACGAGCGGCATGTCGAACGTCTCGGTGAGGTGGTCCTCGTTGATCACCTGGCGGATCGGCCCGATGGCGACCACGCGTCCCTCCCGCAGCAGGAGCGCGTGGGTGAAGCCGGGTGGGATCTCCTCCACGTGGTGCGACACGAGGACGGTCGCCGGCGACGCCGGGTCCAGCGCGAGCGCCGACAGTGTTGACACGAGGTCCTCGCGCCCGCCGAGGTCGAGGCCGGCGGCGGGCTCGTCGAGCAGCAACAGCTCCGGGTCGGCCATCAGCGCGCGGGCGATCTGCACCCGCTTGCGCTCGCCCTCGCTCAGCGTGCCGAACGTGCGGTCGAGCAGGTGGTCGGCGCGGACCGCGGCGAGCAGCTGGTGGGCGCGGTCGTGGTCGAGGTCGTCGTACGCCTCTCGCCACCGACCGATCACGGCGTACGAAGCGCTGACGACGACGTCGCGGACCAGCTCGCCCCGCGGGATGCGCTCGGCCAGGGCGGCGCTGGTCAGGCCGATCCGCGGCCGCAGCTCGAAGACGTCGACGGTGCCGAGCACCTCGTCGAGGATCCCGGCCACGCCCTCGGTCGGGTGGATCTGGGCGGAGGCGACCTGGAGCAACGTCGTCTTCCCCGCGCCGTTGGGCCCGAGGATCACCCAGCGCTCCCCCTCGGCGACGCGCCACGAGATCTTGTCCAGCAGCGTTGCGGAGCCCCGTCGCACGGTCACGTCGGCGAACTCGATCACCGCGACCATGTTCGTCACCCTAGTGTCGTGCGCGTGCAGCCCGCTCTCCCGGTCTCCGCGCGCCTCGCGTGGTGGGGCACGGCCTGGCTCCGCGGCCGGGTGGTCACCGACCTCGCGCTCGATGCCGTCCTCGCCCACGACGCCACCCATGTCGTGGCCGGCCTGCCCGGGGTCGACGGCTCGGTGCCGCTGGCCAGGGCCCTGGCCGAGCTCCGGATCGGCGGCGTCCAGACCTGCGGACTGGCCCTGCCCGAGCCCGGCGACCCGGTCGGGATCGGCGGTCCGCGTGAGCTCAGCTCGGCGGCCCTGGAGGCGGGTGAAGCCGTGATCGCCGGCAGCGTCGGCCTCGTGCCCCGGCGCGTCGGGGCAGCGGTGGAGTGGACGGCGTACGACGCGGCCCCGCGGCAGCTCAGCGATGTCGGCGAGGCCGACCGAGGACTGCGTCGAGCGCTTCGGCAAGCAGCCACGGCCCTCGCCGACCTCGACGTGGCCCACTGGCGTCCCGAGGCGGCCGACGTCCTGATGAACCTGCATCACCCGCCCTCGCTCAAGCCTCCGCCGGGCACGCCGCCGCGGTGCGCCGAGCTCGCTGCGCGGGCACTCCAGGCTCGCGCGATCGTGGACCTCGCCCTCGAGGACGACGGCGGCGCCCTGAGTGCCGCCGAGGTGGCAGGGCGCCGAGCCGCGATCCACCCTCTCGGTGCGGCCGCGCGGCGCGGTCTCGTGGCCGCCTGCTCCCCCGAGGTCTGGCCGGACTGAGCCTCAGTAGGCCTGAGGCCGGCCGGCCTTGGGCGACGGTCCGTACTGGTTGTCGGGGTGGCTGTCGAGCACGAAGAAGACCACCAGCACGATGAGACCGGCACACGGGACCAGCCCGAACAGCAGCCACCATCCGGAGCGCGAGATGTCGTGGAGACGCCGCGCGCCCACCGCGAGGCTCGGGAGCAGCAGGGCCAGGCTGCACACGGTCTCGATCAGGCCGGACCCGGATCCCCACCGGGTGCCCAGGATGACGTCGAGGATGCTCGCCACGATCGACACCAGGAAGGTCCACAGGACGAAGTACCAGAGCTCCGATCTCCGAGCCCGCCCCGAGAAGTCGGCGTACTTGCTCAGACAGACCTTGACTGCGTCTGGGAACGTCATCTGGACCTCCGCGGACCGACGTGGTCTCCCCACGTCGTGACCTGGCCGCAGGCTATCGCTCCGGAGCGGTCAGGCCTGGGTCCACACCGCCAGCGCGTTGCCGGCCGGGTCGGTGAAGTGGAAGCGACGTCCGCCCGGGAACTCGAACGGCTCCTCGTCGATGACGCCGCCCGCCGCCTGCACCGCGGCGTACGTCGCATCGAGGTCGTCGCTGTAGAGGATCACGAGCGGAACGCCGGGGCCGGCCGGCCGGGCGGGGTTGAGACCGCCCATCTCGGCGTCGCCCCCTGGTCGGTGGATGCCGGAGTACTCCGGGCCGTAGTCGGTGAAGCTCCACCCGAACGCGTCGGTGTAGAACCGCTTCGCCGCCGGGATGTCCGGCGCGGCCAGCTCGACGTAGTCGAAGGTGTGATGCCTGGGTGCTGACTTCTCTGCCATGTCCCGACACGGTAGACGCCACCGCCGACAAGGCCCCGGCCCTCGATAGCCTCGGGGGGCCATGACCGACCAGCTGCCGGAGACACTGCTCCTCACGATCTCCGGGAAGGACCGACCCGGCGTCACGTCCGCGGTGTTCCGGACCCTGACCCGCGCCGGCGTCGAGGTGCTCGACATCGAGCAGATCGTGCTGCGGCGCCGGCTGATCCTGGGCATCCTGGTGACCGCTCCGCGCGACTGGAAACGGCTCCGTGACGCCGTGGAGGCCACCGCCACGGAGCTCGGCATGAGCGTCGAGGTCGATCGCGGCACAGGCGACAACAAGGTCAGGCGCGAGGGCCGGTCCCACGTCACCGTGATCGGCGCCCCGCTCAAGGCCTCTGCGATGGCGGCCGTCGCCGGCCGGATCGCCGACAGCGGCGCCAACATCGACCGGATCGAGCGGATGGCCCGCTACCCGGTCACGGCCATCGACCTCCACGTCTCGGGCGCCGATCCCGATCGCCTGCGCGCGATGCTCAGCCTGGAGGCCGCCGCGCAGGGTGTCGACGTCGCGGTCCAGCCGGCGAGCCTGCTCCGGCGCGCCATGCGGCTGATCGTGATGGACGTCGACTCCACCCTGATCCAGGGCGAGGTGATCGAGCTGCTCGCCGCCCACAGCGGACACCGGGCGGAGGTCGCCGCGGTCACCGAGCGAGCGATGCGCGGCGAGCTCGACTTCGAGGAGTCGTTGCGAGCCCGCGTCGAGCTCCTGGCCGGGATCCCGGCGTCCGCCCTGGACGATGTGTACGACGCTCTCGTCCTGGCCCCCGGTGCCCGCACCCTGATCCGCATCCTGCGTCGGCTCGGCTACCGCTTCGCCCTCGTCTCGGGTGGCTTCAACCAGATCAACGACCGGCTGGCGGAGGAGCTGGGCATCCACTACGCGCGGGCCAACGAGCTCGAGATCGTCGACGGCGTCCTCACCGGACGCATCGTCGGCGAGGTGCTCGACCGGGCCGGCAAGGCCGAGGCGCTGCGCTACTTCGCCGGTGAGGTCGGCGTGCCCGTCGAGTCCGTGGTGGCCATCGGTGACGGCGCCAACGACCTCGACATGCTGGAGATCGCCGGCCTCGGCATCGCCTACAACGCCAAGGGACTGGTCCAGGAGGCCGCGGACACCACGATGAACGTGCCCTACCTCGACGCGATCATGTACCTCCTCGGCATCAGCCGCGAGGAGATCGAGGCGCTGGACCTCGAGCACGGGGTCGTCACGCCGGCGCCGCCGCTGGGGTAGGTCCCCATCACATCGGTCGCCGCGCCCGGGTCCCCGGTGGGGCCCCGGCGACGGTCTTGATGGGGACGATCAGGCTCGACCCGCGTGGAAGGCGACGAGGCGGGCGGAGGCCAGGTCGAGGGAGGCCCACGACTGGGTCACCTCGAAGACGGCCAGGGCCGAGGTCGGGAAGCCGACCGCCATCTCCCGGTGGGCCTCCTCGTCACCGCTGCCGTCGTCGAGGAGCTGGGCGAGGTAGGCCATGGTCGGGTTGTGGCCGATGACCAGCAGCGAGGTCACCGCGTCGTCGGTCTCGCGGACCAGGTCGAGCGCGGTCTCGGGACCGGCGGTGTAGAGGCTGTCGGAGTACGTCGCGTCCGCCTCGAAGGAGCCGCCCTCGGCCACGGCCAGCCAGGTCGACCTGGTACGGCGCGCGGAGGACACCAGCGCGGCATCGGGCGTGATCCCGCTCCCGGCCAGCCAGCGCCCGGCCGCGAGCGCGTCGTTCCAGCCGCGCTGCGCCAGCTCGCGCACGGCGTCGGTCTCGCCACCTGGCTCGGCCTTCGCGTGGCGCATCACCACGAGTCGGCGCGCTCCCGGTTCCGGCTGCACGCTCACACGCGCACTCTGGCACCGGCTAGCCTTCCCTGTCATGCCGGAGGTCACCGACGAGCAGCACCAACCGGCCGGCCGACCCAGCCCGGACCGCGCGGGGCCGGGTCCGCTGATGATCATCGGCGGCGCCGAGGACAAGCTCCGCCGGCGCACCATCCTCACCGACTTCGTCGCCGTGGCGGGCGGAGCCGGTGCGCGGATCGTGGTCATCCCGACCGCCTCGAGCCTCGGTCACGGGGTCGTCGAGGTGTACGACGCGCTGTTCCGGCGGCTGGGCGCCGGCTCGGTCACCGCCTGTCGCCCCGAGACACGCGAGGAGGCCCACGACCCCGACCTGGTGAGGCTGGTCGACGAGGCGACCGCCGTCTTCATGACCGGCGGCAACCAGCTGAAGCTCTCGGCCGTCATCTGCGGCACCCCCGTCGGTGACGCCGTGGTCCGGGCCCACGAGCGCGGCGCCGTCGTCGCAGGCACCTCGGCCGGAGCGAGCATCCAGTCGTCGCACATGGTGGCCTTCGGACCCGGCGGCGGGACCCCGAAGCAGCGGATGACCCAGGTGGCGGCCGGGCTCGGGCTCCTCGACACCACGGTCATCGACCAGCACTTCGACCAGCGCAACCGCTACGGACGCCTGCTGATGATCGTGTCCCAGTCACCGCAGCTGCTCGGGATCGGCGTCGACGAGGACACCTGCGCGACCGTGACGCTCGAGGACGGCCACGAGGTGCTCCGCGTGTCCGGCCACGGGGCCGTCACGATCCTCGACCCCGCCAACCTGGTCACGAACTCCTACGAGGCCAAGCGGTCCTCGCCGCTCCTGGCCAGCGGGATCCTCCTGCACGTCCTGCCGGCCGGGGCGGCGTACGACCTCACCGGGCGGACCCTGCTCGGACACTCGCCGAAGGTGTCCGCCGCGGACGCCGCCGAGATCGCCGACGCGGAGGCCGACCTCCGCCAGCTGACGCTCGCCATCGCGGCCGGTGACGTGGGTCCGACCCACCTGCGGAGGCGTCTGGCCCGCAAGCGCACGAATCGCAAGACTGGCCGTGACACTGCCGACCGACAGCCCTCTCGCGAGGAGCAGGACGGAGACCCCCGGTGACCGAACGCCCGACCCCCGACCTCGAGATCGTCGAGACCCGCGTCTACCGCGGCCCGAACATCTGGTCCTACGACCGGGCGATCCACCTGGTCGTCGACCTGGGCGGGCTGGAGGACCACCCCACCGACAAGCTCCCGGGCTTCACCGAGCACCTTCTCGAGGCGCTGCCCGGTCTGGCCCGTCACTCGTGCTCGCGCGGGCGCAAGGGCGGCTTCGTCGAACGGCTCCACGAGGGCACCTGGCTCGGGCACGTCACCGAGCACTGCGCACTCGCCCTGCAGCAGGTCGTCGGGCACGACATCCGCCGAGGCAAGACCCGGGGGGTCAAGGGCGAGCCCGGCCGCTACAACGTCATCTACGGCTACGTCGACGAGAACGTCGGGCTCGCGGCGGGTCGGCTCGCGGCCCGGCTGGTCAACCACCTGGTACAGGCCGACCCGGACTTCGACTGGGACAGCGAGCTCGAGAGCTTCATCATCCGGGCCGAGCGCACGGCGTTCGGTCCCTCGACGCAGGCGATCCTCGACGAGGCCGTCAGTCGTGACATCCCGTGGATCCGGCTCAACCAGTACTCCCTGGTCCAGCTCGGTCAGGGCGTCCACGCCAAGCGCATCCGGGCCACGATGACCTCCGAGACCAGCTCGATCGCCGTCGACATCGCCTCGGACAAGGACCTGACCACCCGCCTCCTGGGCGCGGCCGGGCTGCCGGTGCCGAGGCAGGAGTCGGTGCGCAGCGCCGACGGCGCGGTGGCCGCGGCGCGACGTATCGGGTTCCCCGTGGTGGTCAAGCCGCTCGACGGCAACCACGGCCGTGGCGTCTGCCTCGACCTGCAGAACGACGACGAGGTGCGCGACGCGTTTCCGGTCGCCGAGGAGCAGTCCCGCCGCGGCACCTGCATCGTCGAGTCCTTCGTCACCGGCAAGGACTACCGCTGCCTGATCATCGACGGCCGGATGGTGGCCATCGCCGAGCGCGTGCCGGCGTCGGTGACCGGCGACGGCAGGTCCACCGTGCGCGAGCTCGTCGACCTCACCAACGCCGATCCTCGGCGGGGTGTCGGGCACGAGAAGGTGCTGACCAGGATCAAGGTCGACGCCGCGGCCCAGGAGGTGCTGGAGAGCCAGGGACACACCCTCGAGTCGGTCCCGGCCCAGGGCGAGACCGTGAAGCTCGCCCTCACCGGCAACATGTCGACCGGCGGCATCTCGATCGACCGCACCTTCGAGGCACACCCCGAGAACGTCGAGATCGCCGAGGAGGCGGCCCGGATGATCGGGCTCGACATCGCGGGCATCGACTTCATCTGCCCCGACATCACCCAGCCGGTGCGCGACACCGGCGGCGCGATCTGCGAGGTGAACGCCGCCCCGGGGTTCCGGATGCACACCCACCCGACGATCGGCGAGCCCCAGTTCATCTCCAAGCCGGTGGTCGACATGCTCTTCCCACCGGGCGCGTCGTCGCGCATCCCGATCGTCGCGGTGACCGGCACCAACGGGAAGACCACGACGGCGCGGATGATCAGCCACATCTTCAAGGGCATGGGACGCAAGGTCGGGATGACGTCCACCGATGGCGTCGTCATCGACGAGCGGCTGTTGATCAAGGCCGACGCGTCCGGGCCGCGCAGCGCGCGGATGGTCCTGCAGAACCCGCGTGTCGACTTCGCGGTCTTCGAGGTGGCCCGCGGCGGCATCCTGCGCGAGGGTCTGGGCTACGAGCGGAACGACGTCGCCGTCGTCCTCAACGTCCAGCCCGACCACCTCGGGATGCGCGGCATCGACACCGTCGAGCAGCTGGCGGACGTGAAGGCCGTCGTGGTCGAGGCGGTGCCGCGCGACGGGCACGCCGTGCTCAACGCCGACGACCGCCTGGTCCGGGAGATGCGGCGCCGGTGCTCGGGCCAGGTCGTGTGGTTCTCCATGGACGAGCCGGGCTCCGAAGTACGGGAGATGATCGAGGCGCACTGCCGTCGCGGCGGCAAGGCGCTGGTCCTCAACCCGTCCGACCGCGGCGAGATGATCGTGGTCAAGCACGGACACCGCGAGATGCAGCTCGCGTGGACCCACCTGCTGCCCGCGACCTTCAACGGCCGGGCCCGGATGAACGTCCAGAACTCGCTCGCGGCCGCCGCCGCGGCGTTCGCGGCCGGAGCACCTCTCCACGACATCCGGCAGGGCATGCGCTCCTTCTCGACGAACTACTACCTGTCCCCCGGTCGCCTCAACGAGGTCGACGTGAACGGCGTGCACGTCGTCGTCGACTACTGCCACAACGCCCCGGGCATGCGGATGCTCGGCGACTTCGTCGACCGCGTCGGCGAGTCCCTCTCGGCCTCGTCCGACCTCGGCCGCCTCTCGCGGATCGGCGTCGTGGCCACCGCCGGCGACCGTCGCGACGAGGACATGCGAGAGCTGGGTGCGGTGGCAGCAGCACACTTCGACGTCCTGATCGTCCGCGAGGACGACCAGCTGCGGGGGCGCGAGCGCGGCGAGACGTCGGACCTCGTGGCCGAGGGCGTCCGCAAGGCGATGTCCGAGGGAGCCCGCTGCAAGCAGGTCGAGGTGGTGCTGGAGGAGATCGACGCCGTCCGGCACGCTCTCTCACGCGCCAACCGCGGCGACCTCGTCGTGATCTGCGTCGACCAGCACGGGCGCGTCATGAGCGAGCTCGAGACCTGGTCCCACCAGGCCCAGGCCGGCTCCGGGGAGAACCCCGACGCGCCCGCCGCCGACCCCGACTACACGCCGTCCGAGGCCGTCGAGGTGGTCCCGACCGCCTAGGACGCACGACCGCGTACGGCGCTCACCAACCGCGCCATCGCGTCCGGGATGTCTTCTGCCCGGATGCCGGCGTACCCGATCGCCAGGCCGGGCCGCGGGGGCTGGTCGCGGTGGTGGTCCGACAGCGCCTCCGTCCGGACGCCGCGCGCCGCGGCACGGGCGACGACGGCTCGGTCGTCGGTCGCCTCGTCACGGAAGCGCGCGCACACGTGCAGGCCGGCGACCGAGGGGACGACACGGAGCACGTCGTCGAGACCCGCCAGCCCGTCGAGGACCAGGCCGCGCCGCTCCCGGTAGACACGAGTGGCGCGACGGACGTGGGCGGCGTGGTGGCCCTCGGCCAGGAACTCCGCGAGCGCCCCCTGCGTGGTCAGGTCGCCCTCCCAGGTGGTGACCCGCTTCGCCTCGCGCAGGGCGGGCGTCAGCGACCGCGGCGGCACCAGGAAGCCGGTCCGCAACGCCGGCAGCAGCGACTTGGAGAACGTGCCGACGTAGACCACCCGGCCGTCACGGTCGAGGCTCTGCAGCGGCTCGACCGGCTGCCGGTAGTAGCGGTACTCGCTGTCGTAGTCGTCCTCGATGACCACCGCGTCGTTCGCGGCGGCCCAGCGCAGCAAGGCGGCGCGGCGGCTCAGCGACATCGGCACCCCGGTCGGGAACTGGTGCGACGGAGTGACGTAGACCAGCCTCGCGTCGGGGGGCAGGGCGCCGACCACCAGGCCCTCGTCGTCGACCGGTACGCCGCGAACGGCGGCGCGGTGCGTCTCGAGGAGCCGGTGGACCGCGCCGTACCCGGGGTCCTCGACGGCCACGACGGTCCCGGGAGCGACCAACACCCGGGCCACGAGATCGATCGCCTGCTGGGCTCCGGCGGTGACCACGACGTCCTCCGCGGAGGCCACGACGGACCGCGACAGCCCGAGGAACCGCGCGATCTCGCTCTGCAGGCGGAACGACCCACGCCCGCCGTACGTCGCCTCCTCCAGGCGCGAACGGCGCAGCTGCGCGGACACCAGTCGTCGCCACACCTCCAGCGGGAACAGCGCCGGGTCGGGCAGACCGATCGCGAGGTCGTGCAGGCGGCGGCTGCGCGGAGCGCGGGGCCTGGGGTCCTCGTCCCACAGCGGAAGTGGGCGCACCGCCCCGGCCCGGGCGCGTCGACCCGATCCGCGGTCCGGAACCTCGAGCGACACGTCGGCCACGTAGGTGCCCGACCCGGGACGGCTCTCGAGGAAGCCCTCCGCGGTCAGGCGGTCGTACGCCGCGGTGACCGTACCCCGGGCCACCCCGAGCTGACCGGCCAGGTCGCGGCTCGCCGGGACGCGGTCGCCGGTGGCGAGTCGTCCGTCGAGGACCGCCTCGCGCAACGCCCGGTAGATCCGGGCGACCCTGCCGTCAGGGCCGCCCGGACCTTCCCAGGTGACGTGGAGCTCCACGCCGGCAGCGTCGGAGGCGCTCAGTCGACCAGGACCGGCTCCCAGGCCCGGGACGCGACGGCCAACCCGTTCCAGGCGTTGATGGTGACGATGAGTGCGAGCAGGGCGCCGACCTCGTCCGGCGACCAGTGCGCCGCGACGGCGTCGTACTCCTCGGCCGGGACGTGCGTCTCGGCGACGCGGGTCACCACCTCGGTGAACCGCAGGGCAGCGCGCTCGCGCTCGGTGAAGAAGGGCGACTCGTTCCAGACGGCCACCGCGTTGATGCGCTGGGCCGACTCACCGGCGGACGCGGCGTCGGCGCTGTGGGTGTCGACGCAGTACGCGCATCCGTTGATCTGGGAGGCGCGCAGCCGGACCAGCTCGCGGAGACCGGCCGGGAAGCCGACCCGGTCGAGCTCGCGCGTGGCGGTGGTGTCGAGGTGACTCATCGCCTTGCTGTACGACGGGACGGCGGCGTCGACGTCGAGCCGGGCGGGGATCTGGTGGCGGAGGTCCTGCTGAGTGGTCATGGCTCCACCGTAGGCGACATCCGGACCAGAGAGATGGGCCAGTTCACCGGTATGTGACTGGTCCACATCAGGCGCGGATCCGGAGCACCCGAGCGCCCGCGGGCGGCCGGTTGCGAAAGGCCCGGCACGGGACTCGGAGGCCCGGCTGGAGGCGGTCCGGGTAGCGCCGGAGCAGCCCGCGAGCCGCGTGCTCGGCCACCACCAGATCCGCCGAGCGCAGCTGCGGGAGCATGAGCAAGGCGCGCACGAGCGCGTTGATCCCGGCGTACGGCGGGTTCGCGACGACGCGGAACGGGTGGCCGGGCCAGCGGAACTCGTCGGAGTCCAGCTCGAGCACCGCGACCCGACTTCCCTCGAACCGCTCGCGGAGGCCGGCGGCGCGGCGTGCGTGGAGCTCCACGGCGAGCACTCGGCAGCCGGCCCGCGCGAGCGGGCCGGTCAGCGCGCCGTCACCGGCGCCGAGGTCGACGACGACGTCTCCGGGGCGCACCGGAGCGGCGTCGACCACACGGGCGGCCCACTCAGCCGTGAGCGGGTGCCACCCCCAGCGCCGCGGCGGAGCCGCGGCCACGACGGACCATCACCAGGTACGTGACCATGGCTCCGACCCTAGGCCGCGTCGGCCTCCTGCGGCGACGGGATTTCCGCGACCGGCTCCGCCGCCACGGCGCGCTCGCCCACCCAGGCGACCCCCACCGCCCCCAGCAGGCTCACCGCGGCGGTGACCAGTGCGGCCTGGTTCCAGCCGGCGACCAGGGACGCGGGTGTCGGCACTCCTGACGGCGCCGCCACCACCGAGACGATGGTCACGCCCAGCGCGGACCCGAGGTAGCGCGCGGTGTTGTTCGCCCCGCTGCCGAGCCCGGCCTGGCCGGCCGGGACGCTGGCGACGCTCTCACGACCGAGTGCGGCGTTCAGGAACCCGCTGCCCACGCCGGCCACGAGCAGCCCGGGCACGAAGCGGCCCGCGCCGCTGCCTGCGGAGAGGCCGGCCAGCATCGCCAGACCGATGCCCATCAACGTCAGCGCTCCGGCCATCCGGGCGCGCCCGGTCCATCGCTCCGGGAGCCGACGCGCCGCGAGCGCGGTGATCACGCTCGGCACGGACCAGGCCAGCATCAGCCAGGCCGCGCTCCAGGCGGACCGCCCGTACGCGGCCCCCAGGAAGCCGGAGAGGTAGGACAGGAGGGCGATGACGCCCGCGCCGTTCGCGGCGGCGGCGAGCGTGACCGCCGCGAACGCCGGTCGACGGAACAGGCCGAGGTCGATCATCGGGTGATCGGAGCGGAGCTCGACGGCGACGAAGCCCGCGAGCAGGACGACGCCGGCCACGAGCAGACCGACCACGAGCGGCCTCCCCCAGCCCTCGCGGCCCTCGGTGAGGCCGGCCAGCAGCCCGCTCATCCCGAGCGCGAGCACGGTCACGCCCGGCAGGTCCAGCCGCGCACCATCGGCGGCTCGGGACTCGTTGCACCCGCGGGCGGTGACGGCGAGCAGCACGGCGGCCGCGACCAGGACGACGTACACGTCGCGCCAGGAGCTGAGCAACGTCAGCCCGGACGAGAGCAGCGGACCGACCGCGATCCCGGCGCCGAGGCTGGCGCCCCAGACTCCGGTGGCGTGCGCCCGGCGCCGAGGGTCGGGGAACGTCACGGCCAGCATGCCGAGGCTGGCCGCGACCAGGGCGGCTCCGCCGATGCCCTGCACGACCCGGGCGAGCACGAAGACCACCACGTCGCCGGCGACGGCGGCCACCAGGGCTCCGGCCGCGAGGAGCAGCGCTCCGGCCACGAAGGTGCGGCGTCGTCCGTAGTCGTCGGCGACCCGCCCGGCCGTGAGCAGGAACGCACCGAGACCGATGCTCATCGAGCTGAGGATCCAGGTGCGCCCGGCGACGCCGGCGTCGAGCCCGGCCACGGTCGGGTTGACCGTCGACAGCGGCGCGGTGAACGCGATCATCGCGACGAGCGTGCCGAGCGAGGCGCTGAGCAGGGTACGGCGGGTGGTGTCCACGAGAGCTCCATTGGTCTGATGATCGAACCAGAGCACGGTAGCATGTAGTCTGGTCAACAGACCACACCGTCTCGTGACGTCCGGATGGAGGACCGATGCCTCTCGGCACCGACTACGCGCGGCAGGACTGTTCCCTGGCGCGTTCCCTGGAGGTGGTGGGCGAGCGCTGGACGCTGCTGATCCTGCGCGACGCGTTCTTCGGGGTACGCCGCTTCTCCGACTTCCAGGCCCACCTCGACATCTCCAGGGCCGTCCTGAGCACCCGGCTCGAGGCCCTGGTGGCCGACGGCCTGCTGACCCGGGCCGGGGACGGGCATCCCGAGTACGCGCTGACCGAGGAGGCGCTGGGGCTGTGGCCCGCCCTCTTCGCGCTCGGCCAGTGGGGCGAGCGGCGTACGACGCCGGGGCGGCCGCGGCGTCTGTACCGCCACGTCGGCTGCGGTGAGATGGCGAGCGACGGACGCTGCGAGACGTGCGGGGGCTTCCCGGCGCCGGCCGACGTGGAGGTGCGCCCCGGCCCGGGGGCCGACCCCACGCTCCGAGACGACCCGGTCTCGGTGGCGCTGCGCGAGCCCCACCGGCTGCTCGAGCCACTGCTGGTGCGCTGACCCTCACGCCCGGGCCGCGCGCACCTTCTCCCCCAGCTGCTGGGGAGTGTCGCCGGTGCCCGCGTGCTCGGCGATCCAGTCGTACACGCGCTGGCGCTGCGCGTGGCACATCAGGCCCACGACGTCGCCGGACCGGGCCTGCTCGACCAGGGCGGCGAGGCAGTCGACCTCGGTGGCGTACGCCGCGACGTCCGTGACGCCGACGCGGGCGGCGCCGTCGCGCAGGAGCCCCTCGAGCTCCTGCAGGGTCCGGCCTCGGAGGTAGCGCTCCTTGTGGCCGATCGCCACGACGTCGGCGCCCATCGCGCCGATCTCACCGAGCCGGCCGATCAGGTCGTCGGTTCGGTCGCCGACCGCACCGAGACCCAGGAGCAGGCGGGCGCCGGTACGTCGTAGCCCCGCCATCACCTCCAGCAGCGCCTCGAGGCCCGCCTCGTTGTGGGCGAGGTCGATGACCACCGTGGCGTGGCCACCTTCGACCGGCACGGTGAAGATGTTCATCCGTCCCGGGTTGTGCTCGGCGTCGGGCCGGAACGAACGCAGCCCCTCGATGACGGTACGGCG
>Ga0070684_100001568_pt1 | contig 16505 bp, 14 predicted proteins | sample KBSC723LmetaG_FD_65653 | JGI IMG/M metagenome (GOLD analysis project Ga0070684, IMG submission 65653) | Corn rhizosphere microbial communities from Kellogg Biological Station, Michigan, USA - KBS C7.2-3L metaG | ecosystem: Host-associated > Plants > Roots > Rhizosphere ...
CGTGCGCACGCAACACGTCGGCGCGTGGCTCAATGTCGTCATCCAGAAACAGCAGGATGTCGCCGGTCGCATGGGCGGCGCCCCGGTTGCGCGCCGCTGCTGGCCCGGATGCCGGCTGCTCGAGCACTACGCAGGCAAACCCGGGATCCCATGCGCGAAGCCTCTCCGCGGTTCCATCCGTGCATCCGTCGGCGACGACGATGGCCTCGAAACCGCCGGGCACAGGATCCTGTTGTCCAAGGGCAACGAGGAGACGCGTTACGGCATCGCGGCGGTTGTGTGTGGGAACGACGATAGAGAATCGCGGCTCGCCCATTGGGTTCAGCGCCGCGCCCGCAGACGGCGGGACGCGAACCACGCGGCCGGACCATGCGCGCAACCTTGAAGCTCTGCGAGGATCAGAGACGAAGTTCGGGTCGGCGGGCCGTGGAACACACGGCGGCGCAGCTCGGGGAGATGTGCCGAACGAAACCACGCCCAGGCCAGACGCAGAACACCGAATTCGTGCCGTTCGAGAAGAAGCCCGGTGAACATCGCGTAGACACCGACACCGTAGCCGCGCAACGTGTCCCGCACTTCCCGATACGTCCGACGATGATGATGCCAGCTCACCGCCGCCGGGTCATAGGCGATCTGGTAACCAGCCGCGAGAATCCGCACGAACATCTCGTGGTCTCCTCCAGAGCAGGTCGGGGTGCCGCCATCAAGACGTTCATCGAAGGGACCGACGAGGTCAATGATCTCGCGCCGCAGCGCCATGTTGGCGCCAGCGCCGACACGCCCCACTTCGACGGGGTTGTCGTGTTGTCCGTCGAAGACGACACGACGAAATCCGCGCGCGAACGGCGTGACTTCTTCGAAGAGCTCTTGCGCTTCGGTTTCGAGTTCGATCGGCAGCGTCAAACCCGTCGCACACTGGACACGTGGGTCGCCGAAATTGGCGATGAGCGCGTCGAGCCACTCGGGCTCGGGCATGGCGTCATCATCGGTGAACGCGACCACGTCGGTCGTCGCCTCGCGCATTGCCCGATTGCGCGCGACATTCAGGCCCGGAATCGGCTCGCAGACGTAGCAAACGTCGCGAAATTGCGTCGCCACTTCGTACGTGCGGTTAGTGGTCGGCGCGTTGTCGATGACGAGAATGCGGTGGCCGGCCTCGGCGAACCTGGCGACGGCACCGAGCGTGCGCACCAGATGCTCGGGGCGCTCACGCGTGCAAATCGCGATCGTTGCCGTGAGCGCGCGCGTGCCGACGACCTGGCGCTCGTCATAGCCAATCGTATCGGCGAGCCAGCGATACAGCGCGTCAGCGCCGCATTGATTCGCTGCAATCTCCATCGCGGCGGTGTCTATCCGATCGCTCACGACGGGGACGAACTGGCGGCCGACCACGCGTCGGCGCCACCTGAATACGAGGAGACACCGGGAGTACCCCTTGAGATGTTCGATAGAGCTGAGCGGGGAGGATAACTCGACTTCGCGAATGGCCGTCGCCATAAGGTCAGCCGCGCATCGACTTCGCGGAAGGTTCCGACACGTCGGAGTTGAAGCGGCCGCTCTCCAAGTGCCCCGGCGCGATCCCCCGAAGGACGCGCGAGAGCTTGATCCCGAGCTGCCGGAACATGAGCCCGGACGTGTGCCGCGCCAACGTCCAGATGGCGACGGTGTGCCACCAGCCAAGTCGACCGCTGCGCCAGTCGCGTCGTAGGCGCTCGACAATCTGCTCGCCGTAATATTCGCGCCACAGACGCCGCGACGTGCGAAGACGGCCGCGGTACGCGACCGGTACATGCTGACGCTCCAGCCGCAGCACGCCGAGCACGGCTTGCAGCATCAACACCGGGTCGAGCGACATGTTGTGGTCGTGTTGCCGATATCGAACCACCTCGCGAGCCTCAAACGCGACTTCGCCACGTCGCGCCAGCGCGAGGTAGATGGCATAGTCGGACGCCGGCCCCAGGTCTGGGGGAAAGCCTCCAAGTGCGGCGATGCGATCCGTCCGAAACATGGCCGCACCCGGTGTCCAGACGAAATTGGCATCGAGCCATTCTCGATAGAGGTCTTCTGTGTCGATCTCTCTGTAGTGCACAGGCAGCTCGCGATCCTGAGCATCGATCATCTGGCAACGTCGGACGACGCACGATTTCGCAGGTCGGGCACGCAGTACCGCCACGCCGCTCGCAAGCGCGTCGGGCAAGAGCTCGTCATCGGCATCGAGAAAGACGACAAACTCTCCGGTCGCGGCCGCGAGCCCGGTATTTCGAGCGGCGCCGAGGCCTGAATTTGGCTGCCGGATGAGTTTGACTCCCGCACGCTCGGCGACTGCCGCTGAGTCATCCGTGGAACCGTCGTCCACAACGATGATCTCGAATGCACCGTATTGTTGTGCTTGGACGCTGCGAATAGCTTTTCCCAAGTACTCCGAGTAGTTGAAGCACGGGATGACAATAGTTACAAAGGACTGTATTGTCCGGCTCCGAATCAAAGTGCTCGATCGGACAGGTGCCCCGGACTCGGGGCTCGACAGAAACGGCGGAAATGCTGAGATCTGATGCAAGGGGATAGAAGACACAGTCGGGCTAGACAATCGACACGAGTTCTCGTGTGCAACGGGAATGCCCGGCGACCTTTGACGTCGGCTTCGACTGGCATCCTATCCAGCTGCAACCTCAGCCGGGCTTTAGACGATCGCGCAAGCCTCAAAGGACGACAGCATGGCAACACTTGAACGCATCTGGCTGAAGCGCGCCAAGGGCGGCCCGATGGATTCCGTGGCGACGGCGGAACTCGAGGCCGAAGGCGGACTTCGTGGCAACGCGAACCGGGGTGGCAAGCGCCAGGTGACGATCATCAGCGCACAGCGTTGGGCCGAGTTGATGGACAACCTCGGCGCCGACCTGCCGCCGAGCGCCCGGCGCGCCAACCTGATGGTGTCAGGCCTCGATCTGGAGCAATCGCGCGGACGGGTGCTCCGCGTTGGCGACACGCGGCTGAAGATCAACGGCGAGACACGGCCGTGCGAGCAGATGGAGGCCGCGCATGCCGGCTTGCAGCAGCTGATGAGCGGTCGCTGGGGAGGCGGCGCATTTGCTGAAGTGCTCGATGGAGGCGAGATTCACGTCGGAGACACCGTTGAATGGGATCTGAATCGCTAATCACTGATCACTAATCCTCGAATCGCTCATCCTGGCATCCCTGAATCATCGAATCCTTGGCGCGTTTCAAGGATTCAACGATTCAACGGATCAGGGATTCAAGGATCAGGGATTCAGGATCAGTGATCAGTGATGAGTGATTCAATGGCACCGCAGCGCGAGAATCGGCTCTACGCGCGTTGCCCGGCGGGCGGGAATGACCACGGCGGCGAGCGCGACCGCGGCGAACGCTGACGCGGCGAGCAGATACGTCAACGGGTCGCCCGGCGTCACGCCGAAGACGAGGTCAGCGGCGACCTTGCGTACGGCGGCGGCCGCGATCAGGCCGACCACCACCCCACACGCGATCAACCGGCCACCCTGCGTGACGACATCGAGAAACACGCGCGTGCGAGTCGCACCGAGCGCCACGCGGATCCCGATCTCGTGCGTTCGCTGCGTCACAACGTAGGCGACGAGACCGTAAACGCCGATCGACGCCAGCAGAACGGCGATGCTCGCAAAACAGGTAACGAGAAGCGCGTACAGACGCGGCCGTGCGAGAACGCTGGCGACATCCTCATCGAGCGTTCGCGCTGACGAGACGGCTTGCGTGGGATCTGCGTCGTAAACGGCGCGGCGGATGGCCGAGACGTACCCCAGCGGCTCCCCCGCCGTGCGGACAACCAGGTTGGTGATGTACCCAGGCGCCTGTGCGTGCAGCAAGAACACGGTCGGGGCTGGCTCGGACGTCAGCCCGTTGTGGCGCACGTCGCCGGCGATTCCGACGATTTCCGCAAGCGCCTGATTCGACGACTGCACCAACACGCGTCGTCCAAGAGCACGCCCGTCGCGGAGGTATCGTCGCGCGAACGCCTGATTCACAATCACGACGCGCGGGCTGTCGATGCGATCGCGGCGATCGAATGCCCGCCCATCCAGAACCGGGATTCCCATGGCGGCGAAGTATCCGCGGCTGACGAGCGAGCACTCGGTCGACAACGCCTCTGCGGGGTTGCGAGTGCCGGCCTGTTCTTCAAGCCAGAAGCCGGTGCCGCACGTCATCCCTCGAAGCGGTAGAAACTGAATCGTGCCCGCAGCCTTGACCCCGCGCAGGGCCTCGACGTGGTCGAGGATCTCGTCGAGCGCCGCGATTCGAGCCGCCGGCGGTCGCGGACCCAGGAACAATCCCATCGTCACCGTCTCGCGCGGCTGAAATCCGAGGTTGACATGAACGAGACTCGAGAGGGTACGCAAGAGCAGGCCGGCGCCAACGAGGAGTACGACCGCCAGAGCGACTTCAGCGATCACGAGTGTCCCCCTGATCCGATGATGACGACGATCCGCAGTCGTGCGTCCGGCGTGTTGGCTCATGGCAATCTGAGGATCGACGTCGCTGGCGCGCAGCGCCGGCATCAGTCCGAACGCCAGCGCCGTCGCGCAGGCAGTCGCAAACGTAAAGAGCAAACACCTGATGTCGACAGCGACGGGGGCGGGTGTCACGGCCGCCAGCGGCACGATGGTCAGCGACGTCAGGGCATGCGTCGCCCAGATGGCAACCACGAGTCCAGCGGCACCTCCACAGATCGACAACACCAGGCTCTCGAGGAGGAGCTGTTGTACGAGACGCGAACGCCGGGCGCCAAGCGCGGCGCGCAATGCGAACTCGCCGCGGCGATTGATGCCGCGAGCCAATTGGAGGGCGGCAAGATTCACGCAGGCGATGAGCAGCACGATTGACACGACAGCGATCAGCAGTCGCAATCCCGGTCGGGCGTCGCGAACCAGGTAGTCGTGCAGCGCTGACACGAACACGCCCATTCCCTTGTCGACCGGATACTCTCCGCGCAGCGCAGACGCGATTGCGGTCATTTCGGTTCGCGCCGCGTCCAGGCTGATGCCGCTGGCAAGCCGGCCATAGCATTGGAACGACCGTGACCCTGTTGCTGACGGATTGGCCGGGTCGATCGTCATCGGAGTGAAAACATCGGGCTCCGTCGTTCCGATCCGGAACCCGGGCGGCGCAACGCCGATGATCGTGAGTGGGCCGTCCTGCGCAGGCAGGGTTCGGCCCACCACGCCGGGATCCCCACCGAACCAGCGCTGCCAGAAGCCGTATCCCAGGACGATCAGTCCCCGTGACCCGGGCCGCGTCTCTTCCTCCGTGAACGTACGACCCAGAACGGGACTGACGCCAAAGACGCGAAACAGCTCCGAGGTTGTCAGCGCCCTCACCACCTGCTCTGGGCCGTTCGCACCGAGGACGTTCAACGGCGGCGTTTGAACGAGCGCCAGCGATTGGAAGGAGCGCGCTCGCTCACGCCACGCGATGAAGTTCGCCGGGTGGACGTTCAATGGTTCGGTGGACTCGAGCTGGTGTTCGTGGAAGACGACGAGGCGATCAGCGCCGGAATACGGCAACGGCCGAAGCAGGACGGCATTGACCAGCGTGAAGATCGTCGTATTGGCGCCGATGCCGATCGCGAGCGACAGAATCGCGACGATCGTGAAGCCCGGAGTCTTGCGCAGCGCGCGAAGCGCGGACGTCACGTCCTGGTGAATGGAATCCATCATCTCGGGTATGACGGATCGGAGACCCTGAAGGTTGGAGGTGCCTTAGGAATGCCGAATGCTGAATGCTGAATGCTGAATGCTGAATGCTGAATGCTGAATGCTGAGGTAGGGCCTGCGAGTCGCGAACCGCTATTTCAAGGGCTGCAGTTCGATCCGCCGAAAGTAGATCTCGGCGCCCTCCGACTGGATCATGATCCGGCCGTCCTTGAACGTCGAATCTGACGCGGCGTTCACGAGCTTGCCATTCACGTAATACGTCAGTTTCCCGCCTTCGACGACGGCCTCGATGCGGGTCCATTCAAAACCCGGGCTCTCGACGTCCTGCGATCCGCGGAAGCCGAGGCGATCGGCCCAATCCTCGCTGCGGCCCCACCAGTTGATGCGGCCGCTCGACAGAGTATTCGGCGTTCCCTTCTCGTCGTAAACCGTCTCGCCGTCTCGATCCTTCCGCGTCGTTGTCGTCACGGCTGGCCGTATCTGCGCACCATCGTCGCCGTATCCTGCGACCGGCAGAATGTCCCCCACTCCCCCTTCGATAATCTGGAATTCAATCGACCGGAGCCACGGCCCGTTGAAGTCTTTCCCGGTGTTGCCGAGCCGCCCCTGGGCGTGCAGCAGGACGCCGCTGTCACGCGCCCGGGCCTTCCGATCGCCCCACGTCAGGCCGCCCCACCGGAATTCGACGATGAGCCGGTAATCGCGATAGGCCTCTTTGGTGAGAAGTCCACCCCACACCTGGCCGCTCACCCTGATTGCCGGCGCGCCGTCGATTTGATCGACGACGCTGAACACGCGCTGCGGATCCTCAGAATGGTTGTCGACGAGCCACGTCTCGAAGTTCGCGAGCGACTTGCCGTCGAAGAGCTTGATGACCTCGCTGGGCTTGATTGCGTTTGTTGGGGCTTGTGCCCAGGCGGGCGCCGCGGTGCTGAGAACGATGAGAGTGATTGCGCCAACAATTCTGAGATAGGTCACGCGGAAGCTCCGTGGCTACTTCTTCGCCTCAATGTCGAGCTCGAGGGATTCGAGCCGTTCGAACGCCTCGTGGTCAGTCATGTCCGCTCGAAGCGGGGTGACCGAGACATACCCGTTCCGCACCGCCTGATAGTCCGAGCGATCGTGCGGTTCCCAGTCGTTCTCCCCCTCTTCAATCCAGTAGTAGGGCTGGCCCCGTGGATCGGTCCGCGGATCGACGATCGTGATGTGATTGCGCTTCGCCTGCACAGTGAGACGAAAGCCTTTCGGCGTGCCCGGCGGCACGTTGATATTGAGGAACGTTCGCGGTGTGATGATGCCGCCGCGGAGCGCCATCGACGCGACCGTGGCTGCCGCCGCCGCGGCGCCTGAAAAGTCGTAGGGGCCGCGCGTCCGCGCCAGCGATACGGCGATGCTCGGAATCCCGAGCAGCGACCCTTCCAGCGCGCCGGCGACCGTCCCGGAGTAGGTGACGTCGTCGCCCAGGTTGTATCCCTTGTTGATTCCGGAGACGACGAGATCGGGAGCCGACGACGGTGTGTACACCTGCGTCACCGCGATATTCACACAGTCGGTTGGCGTGCCATCCACTTCGTACACGCGATCGCGCAATCTTTCCATCCGCAGCGGACGACGCAGCGTCAACGCGTGCCCGATCGCGCTCGCCTCGATGTGTGGCGCGACGATGGTGACCTCTCCAAGGTGATGCAGTGCCGCAGCGAGCGCATGGATGCCGTCCGAGTGGACGCCATCGTCGTTGGTAACCAGGATTCGGGTCATCGTGGGACAGCCGGCGGGAAGCGTCTCGATTATATCAATGAATCGTTGCAATAGTGAGCAGCCGGGTTCCGGCAATCACCACTGACGATCAGCAAATCGCCGACCTTGCTTCATAATCAACCCATGCACACGTTTGCGCTGCCGATCGTTGCGGCCGCGCTCCTCGCCGCCGTGTTCTCGAGCGCGCGTGTTCAGAGCACGCAAGCGCCTGAACACACTCTCCGTGACGCGTATCGTCTGTTCTACAACGCGCGGTACGAGGAAGCCGCCGCGTTGGCGATGTCGCTCCGCGCCGGCGGCACGCAGGATCTCGAGAATGACGAGGTCAGGACGTCAGCCCTCCTGTTTCAATTGCGTGGCCTGCTCAACGGACAGGACGCGCGGGACGACGACAGCAAGACCGACAAGGGCGAGGCGCTGAAGCGCTGCGCGAAGTGTCCGGAGCTGCGGGCGTCGTTCATGTCGGATCTCCACCATGGCCAGGCGCTCGCCCGCACCAGGCTGAAGACGACACCGACCGACGAAGAAGCGCTGTTCTTTCTTGGCAAGCTGGATTTGAACTTCGTGTGGCTCGAACTTGGGCTGCTTGGCAACAAGACGGGTTGGGACGAGTACTGGGAAGCGCGCAAGAGCCTCGACGCCCTTCTCAAGCAGAATCCGAAGCACGTACGCGCCCGTGTCGCCCGCGGCTGGATCGACTACATCGTCAATACCCGAATGCCGTGGGGTACGCGGTGGCTGCTCGGCGGCGGCAACAAGAAGCGAGGCATCGCTGCCGTACGTGACGCGACGACGATGGAGGCCGATCAGTACACGCGGGCGGAAGCGGAATTCGCGCTGTGGGACATGAACGTGCGGGAAAAGAATCTCGACGTCGCAGCCGAAATCGCCCAGAAGCTGGCGCGACAGTTTCCGGAAAACCCCGAAGTGGCCAGGTTCCTCGCCGCGCGTCCCGCAGCGAAAGAGACGAAATAATTGCTGATTGTAGATTGATGATTGTTGATTGGGATTGTCAGGCGGCCGGTGTCGCCCTGAACGTCACGAACAGCAGGACGGAGGCGACGACGGCGAGTCCGGCCCCTGCCATGAACGCCGCGTGCGGTGATACGCGCGTCCAGAGGGCGCCGAAGATCAAGCTCGCCGCGAGCGTGCCGACGCCGAGCGCCGCGTTGTAGATGCCGAAGGCCGTTCCGCGCGCGTGCGACGGCGCCATGTCGGCGACCCACGCCTTCTCGTTCCCTTCGGTCAATCCAAAATACAGACCGTAGGCGAGGAAGATTGCGATGACTGCGCGTTTCGTGTCGAAGTAGCCGAAGCCGGCGTAGATCAGCGCATACCACAGCCAGCCGAGCGCGATCAGACCGCGCCGTCCGAACCTGTCCGACATGGCTCCGCCGACCAGAGACGAAATGACCTTGACGACGTGCAGCGCGGACCAGAGCACTGGAATCCAGATCGACGTCACGCCGAGATCACTCAGACGCAGCAGCAGGAAGGCGTCGCTGGCGTTGCCCAGTGAAAAGATCAAGATCACCGTCATCGCCCAGTAGAAGCGCCCGCCGAGATTCCACAGGCCGCTCCGCGATGATTGCAGATTCGTCGTAGGGGTCTGACCCTGGTCTGACCCCGGTTTGACCCCCGTCTGACCCCGCTCGGGGACTTTGAGGAGGACGAGAATGACGATGATCCCGGGAATCACCGTCAGAAAAAACAGCGTCCGATAGTTGCCGGGATAGAAATAGAGAAACGCAGTGGCGAGCAGAGGGCCGGTGACGGCGCCGGCGTGATCCATGGCGCGATGAAAGCCGTACACACGGCCGCGCGCGTCGGCAGCGGCAAAGTCTGCCAGCATCGCGTCGCGCGGCGCGCCGCGAATGCCCTTGCCTAGTCGATCCGAGAAGCGGATCGCGAGCACTTGCGGCCAGGCGGTCGCGAACCCGATCAGTGGCCGGACGCTGGACGCGATACCGTAGCCGAGAAGGACGAGCTTCTTCGGTGAGTGCCAGCGATCGGCCAGCCATCCCGAGACGATCTTGAGGGCGCTGTTGGCCGCCTCCGCGGCCCCTTCGATGATGCCGAGCGACATGGCTCCCGCGCCAAGCACCTGGGTCAGGAACAGCGGCAGCAGCGGATACACCATTTCGCTGGCCATGTCGGTGAAGAAGCTCACCCACCCGAGAAGCCAGACCGGCCGCGAAAGGCCAAAGCGGTTCGAGTGGTCGGGGTGTGGTGAGCTCATGGCTGAGAGGCGGGACGGCACCTCAAATAACTATAATCTGCGTGGACGCGTCCGCCTTCGCCGCTTCGCGGCTACGGCGGGACAACCTGCGCCCAGGAAATGCGCGGCGAAGGTTGGCTGCGCTTGGAATTGGCACACGAGCTGGGAGCTGGAAGCTGACATATGTCTAGTTTTGACGCCGTCCTCATCGTCGCCTTTGGCGGACCGCAGGGTCGTGACGACGTGCGGCCGTTTCTCGCCAACGTGCTGCGGGGACGACGCGTGCCGCCAAGCCGGGTTGAAGAGGTCGCGCACCACTACGAGCTCTTCGACGGCGTGTCGCCGCTCACGGAGTTGACGCAGAGGCAGGCGCAGATGCTGCGCGGGCGACTCGAGCAGCGCGGAACGCCGCTGCCGGTGTACGTCGGGATGCGGAATTGGCATCCTTTTCTTGCCGATACGCTTGCGCAAATGTCGCGCGATGGTGTCCGTCGCGCGGTCGGGTTCCTCGCCGCCGCGCAGCGTAGCTATTCGAGCTGCACGCAGTACCGGGAGAACGTCGACGCTGCCCGCGCGTCGCTGAAACAGGCGGGGCTTGCTGACCTCGAGGTCGTGTACGTCGGCGATTGGCACGCGCACTCCGGGTTCGTAGAGGCAAATGCCGAGCATGTCTGCGATGCGCTCCGCGAACTGCCCGCAGCCGCGCGTGATGACGCGCGGATTGTCTTTACCGCGCACAGCATCCCGGTATCGATGGCGGAGCGCTACCCGTATCAAAACCAGCTCGAAGAAACCGCGACAGCTGTCGCGCGGACGGTTGGTGAACGGCTCGGCGCCCCTCGCGACTGGGCGCTCGTGTTCCAGAGTCGGAGCGGCCGACCGGAGGACCCCTGGCTCGGACCGGACGTTTGCGATTACCTGAGAGACGAACGCGCGCGTGGATTGTCGTCTGCGGTGCTCGCCCCGATTGGGTTTCTCTGCGATCACATCGAAGTGCTGTTCGATCTCGACGTCGAAGCGGCAGCCGTGTGTCGGGAGATAGGGCTTCCAATGGTTCGCGCCAAAGCCGTCAACGATCATCCGCGGTTCGGTGACACGATGGCGGACGTGGTCGTCGATACGGTCAACCGCTACGCGGCCGGACGCCCGCTGACGCTCGTCGGAAACCACTCATGACTCGGGCAGCCTGGGCATTCGTCGCGCCCTTGGCACTTGCGGGACTCATGGCACTCCAGTCATCTGCTCAACCAAATCAAACGTTGACCGCCGTGTCTGGGCTGAAGGTCGGCCACCATACGCTCACCGCCCGACCAACTGGCTGTACCGTCGTTCTCGCCGAGTCCGGCGCCGTCGGCGGCGTGGACGTCCGTGGCACCGCGCCAGGCACACGCGAAACCGATCTGCTCAACCCCGTCAATCTCGTGCAGCAGGTGCACGCGATCGTCCTCTCCGGTGGCAGCGCATTTGGACTTTCCGTCGCGGATGGTGTCGTGAAATACCTCGACGAGAAGCACGTGGGCTTTCCGACCGGCTCGGGTGCCGTGCCCATCGTGCCCGCGGCGATCCTGTTCGATCTGCAGATTGGCGACAGCAGCATCCGACCGGGTCCGGATTGCGGCTATGCGGCCGCGCGCGCAGCGACGACGGATCCGGTGACGGAAGGCAATGTGGGCGCTGGAGCGGGCGCGACGGTTGGCAAGCTGTTGCGATCGGATCGCGCCATGAAGGGCGGCATCGGCAGCTCCGCGATCATCCTGCCGGACGGTCTCGTGGTCGCGGCGCTTGTTGCCGTCAACGCGGCTGGAAACGTCGTCGACCCTTCAACCGGCCGATTCATTGCCGGCGGACGCACTGAGGATGGCCGCAGCATCGCGGACCTCCGCGCGATGTTGCGTGGAAACCTGTCGCGCCGGCCAGGGTTTGTGGAACCGAGGTCAGCCGACCCCACATCAGATCTCGGAGCGGCAGTCCAGAACACAACGATTGGCGTGGTGGCGACGAACGCGACGCTCACCAAAGTGCAGGCGACACGGCTCGCACAGATGGCGCACGATGGCTACGCGCGCGGGATTTACCCTTCACATCTCACCAGCGACGGCGACGCCATCTTCGCCCTCGCCACCGGGTCACGCGCCGGCGGCATCGACATGAATCAAGTTGGTGCGCTCGCGGCGGACGCGATGGCCGACGCGATCGTCCGCGCCGTGCGCGCCGCATCCAGCATCACCGGGTATCCCGCCGCACGGGATTTGAAGTAGTTGACGCTCTCGCTCCTCCTTGCCTACGCCGCCCTGTTCGTGATCGTTGGGCTGTGGGTGGGGCGACACGCCGGCGCCAGCGACTTCTTCGTTGGCGGACGACGGCTCGGCGCCGGGCTGATTTTCTCGACGTTTCTTGCCGCCAACATCGGCGCGAGCTCCACGGTCGGCGCGACGTCGCTTGGCTTTGCTGAAGGCCTGAGCGCGTGGTGGTGGAACGGTTCAGCGGGAATTGGCTCGCTCGTCCTGGCCTTTTCCGTTGGTCCACGGATGTGGCGCGAAGCGTCAGCGCACGGCGACCTGACCGTCGGCGATTTCCTCGAGCGTCATTACGGCCGCGGAATGCGTGGCCTGGTCGCGTCGCTCATCTGGCTGGGAACGCTGACGATTCTTGCCGCGCAGCTGCTCGGCGTCGCGGCGGTGCTCAATGTTGCTGCCGGCTTGTCGGTGCTCACCGGTTGCGCGATTGGCGCGCTCGTCACCGTGTCGTATTTCACCGCCGGCGGGCTGCTCAGTTCCGCGTGGGTGAATCTTGTCCAGCTCGTCGTGATTCTCGCCGGATTCGCCGTGGCTATCCCATTCGCGGTCCACGGCGCAGGTGGATGGCACGCGATAACCACGTCGTCAAGTTCGGCCGCGCACGTGTGGGCCAGCACCGGGCCGACATCTGGTTGGAGGTTGCTGTTTCTCCTCGGTCCGGCATTCGTCGTCTCGCCGGGCCTTTTGCAGAAAGCGTATGGCGCTCGCGACGAAGCGGCCGTGAAGCGCGGGATTGCCTGGAATGGCGTCGTCCTGCTGGTCTTCGCCGCGGCGCCGGCGATCATCGGGTTGGCCGCACGCAGCCTGTCCGTCCTGAGGGCCGACCTTGCCCTGCCAACGGTGCTCGCGCAGCTGCTGCCGCCTTCGGTCGGCATCATCGCGCTGGCCGCGGTATTCGCGGCGGAAGTGAGTTCTGCCGACGCGGTGCTCTTTATGCTTGCGACGTCGGCGTCGCGGGACCTGTATCGGGGGTTCCTCCGCCGTGATGCGAGCGACACTGAGGTATTGCGGGTGGCGCGCATTGCCGCGATCGTCGGAAGCGCGTGCGGTATCGGCGTCGCGCTCCTGTACGGCAGCGTGCGCGCGGCGGTGAGCGTGTTTTACGCCATCCTCACGGTGACGTTGGTCGTCCCGATCGTCGGTGGCCTGTATGTCCCCGGCGCAGGGCGCCGCGAAGGCCTCGCCTCGATTCTCGCGGGCGTGCCCGTGCTGGTGGTCACGCACTATCTTTCCCACGGCGAGGGCTACGGGGTCATCTCCCCTGCTCTTGCTGGAGTTATGGCGAGTGCGGCGGCGTTCGGGCTTGTGCGTGTCGCACGGGGAGCCGGCAAGATTTAACATCCTTTACAGATGACCCATGTGAGAATTCGTGGGGATACGTTCGCGAGCGAGCGCGCGTGTCGGGGAGTTCGAGAGGCGAAGCCCTTCGACTAAAACTAGAGGTTTTATGAACTTTCTGCGGATCGCGGCTCTGTGCGCGTGTGCGTTCCTCGTGTCGACCGACGTGATTGCCCAGGTACAGCAACAGCAGATCATCATCAACGGTGCTGGGCCGGACATGCCGGTTCCGCTGCCGGGCATGGGACCGCGGCAGCCGAAAACCGGAACCGGCCGCCTGCGTGGCCGGGTGTTGTCAGCGGAAACTGGCGGACCGGTGCGGCGCGCGCAGGTGCGCATCTCGAGCCAGGACATCGGCTCGAAGAGCGCCATGACCGATGCCGAGGGCCGCTACGAGTTTCGCGACCTTCCGGCCGGCCGCTTCAACATGTCGGCGACGAAAGCCGGGTACGTGACGATTCAGTACGGCCAGACCAGACCGTTCGAGTCGGGCAAGGCCATCGACCTGACCGAGGGTCAGGCGATGGACAAGGCGGACTTCTCGCTTCCGCGCGGGAGCGCCATCTCCGGACGACTGGTCGATGAATTCGGCGATCCCGTCGCTGACGCGATGGTCAGCGCGATGCGATCGGCCTGGTCGGGCGGAAAGCGTCGTCTGTTGCCGACCGGACGCACCGCACAAACGAACGATCTGGGCCAGTTCAGGATCTATGGGTTGTCGCCGGGCGACTACTACGTGAACGCAACATTCCGCACCGGCGATTTTGCCGGGATGGAGATCGCGATGTCGGCCGTCACCGGCGCGGGCAGTGGGGGCCCCACCGGATCGAACCCGAATTCCGGGTATGCGCCGACCTACTTTCCGGGCACGCCCAACGGTTCGGACGCACAGAAGATCTCACTGGCCGTCGGTCAGGAAGCGCAGAACACGGACTTCGCGCTGCTCCCGGTGAAGCTGGCAAAGATCAGCGGGACGGTGATCAGTTCGGAAGGCAAACCGGTTGACGGGTCGATGGTCAACGCGACGCCCCGCAACTCGGATGGCGCGGGGATGATGATGATGATGTCTGGCGGCGCCCGAACCGACAAGAACGGCAACTTCACCATCCTCAACGTCTCCCCCGGTGAATACACGCTGCAGACGCGCGTTTTTCAGATCATGACCAGTGGCGGCGGCGACAACATGGTGTTCACGGCGCGCGTCGGAGTCGGCCCCGACGGAAGCGACGCCGAGACAGGATCGCTGCCGGTGGCGGTGAGTGGCCAGGACCTCTCAGGTGTGGTCATCGTGACCTCGAAGGGTGCAACCGCCACGGGTCAGCTCACATTCGAAGGGGCAGCAAAGCCGTCGACGCTGACGAACATTCGCGTCAACGCCATCGCGCCGGACATGGACGGCCCCATGATCGGGTTCGGTGGTCCCGGGACCGTCAAGCCAGACGGCACGTTCGAGCTGAAGGGGCTTGCGGGCAACCGGCTCGTGCGCGTGCAATCGCTTCCGCCGGGCTGGACGCTGAAGTCCGTTCGCGTGAATGGAAACGACGTCACGGATACCGGAATTGATTTCAAAGCTGGCGAAGCGGTGAACGGCGTAGACGTCGTCGTGACGTCGAAGCTGACGGAGGTCAACGGCACGGTGAAAGCCGGCTCCGAACAGGCGAAGGACTACACGCTCGTGATCTTTGCCGACGAGCCGCAGAAGTGGTCGCTCCCCAACAGCCGGTACGTCGCGGGCACACGCCCCGATCAAGAGGGGCGCTTTCAGATTAAGAACCTGCCAGCGGGTGGATACTACGCCATCGCTGTCGATTACCTCGCGCAGGGAGAATGGGGTGATCCCGACGTGCTCGAACGCCTGAAGTCCAAGGCCACGAGCTTTTCGATCGACGAGGGCGAGACGAAAACGCTGGCGTTGACGCTGCGATAGCGAGTGTTGATTGCTAATTGCTGAATGCTGATTGATTCGGTGCCTTTCAATCAGCATTCAGCAATCAACCATCAGCATTTCACCGTTCCGTGAGCAAGGATTCAGCGTCGTCGGTCTCGACCGGTCCTTTGCGCCGCGCCATCAGGTAGGCAATCAGGAACGTCACCGCAATCAGCCCCAGCGACATCCACTTCGGCGGATCGAAGTGGATCCATCGCATCGCGTTTGCGAATTCGAGCAGCAGCTTCGTGCCAACGAGCGCGATGATGACGAACGCGCCGTCCACGAGCGTCGGATAGCGGCGGACGATGGAGAGGAGTTGCGCGATGACGACGCGCATCGCGACGATGCCGATCAGGCCGCCGGCGAGCACCACCCACGTTTTCGACGACATCGCCACGGCGACGAGGATTGAGTCGACGGAGAACGCGATGTTGACGAGCTCGACTTTGAGGATCGTGCCCCACAGGGCAGACAAGCCGAGCCACGGTCGTGCCGGCCGTGGCTTGTTTCGCTGTTCCGCGTTGCCACTCGCGAAAAAGTGCTGGTAGGTGAGGTAAATCAGATACAGGCCGCCCAGCAACTTCACCCACGACAGCCGAATCAGATAGACCGCGAGCAGCGTCGCGACGATGCGAAAGGCGAAGGCCCCGAGGAGGCCGTAGCGAAGCGCAAGCTTCTGCTCGCCGCGTGGCAATCCGAGGATCATGATTGCCACGACCAGCGCGTTATCCGCACTGAGTAGACCTTCCAGCACAACGAGCAGGCCGACGGTTGCTAAATCGCTGAGCTGGACGTCCATCCCCCTCCACTCACCTTGACACGCCCCGTATCAAGACCTACATTTGATCTGACGCAACTTCGATGCGAACAGATCTCTACTTTATCAGCACCGCGGCGCGGCTGCTGCACATGCATCCGCAGACGTTGCGCAAGTACGAGCGGCTCGGGCTGGTATCGCCGTCGCGCACGATCGGCAGCATGCGTGTGTATTCGCGCGACGAGCTGGATCGTCTGCGTCTCATCAAGCACCTGGTGGATGAAGCGGGGATCAACCTGGCGGGCGTGCAGCGGCTGCTGTCGATCGCGGAGTCGGTCCAGCGCCTGCGGCCGCTCGTCAATCAGGATGCAGGTCGTGCCGACGCGCGCAGACGAATTGCGCTGGAGCTGAAGCGGATTAGCGAGGCGATTGGATTGTGACTTTCGCGGCTCGCGTCCGCCTTCGCGCTCCGCGCTACGGCGGGACAGCCTTCGCGTGAAAG